>Ga0189288_10055_pt1 | contig 169788 bp, 149 predicted proteins | sample UW105minimetaG_FD_130316 | JGI IMG/M metagenome (GOLD analysis project Ga0189288, IMG submission 130316) | Marine microbial communities from the Costa Rica Dome - UW105 mini metaG | ecosystem: Environmental > Aquatic > Marine > Oceanic > Photic zone | place: Costa Rica: the Eastern Pacific...
ACAAACCCGCTCAACTGCCTCTCTAGATCTACCAACAACACCTCAGCGCCGCCGGTGAAGGGGGTTCTACGGCTAACTCCCACCACCCGCAACCCCCAAATCTCACAAAATTACAAAAACAGCAATTTCCCCTTTAGATCAGAGAGTTACGAGATAAACCCATATCACTCTTCCTCCAAACTGGTCGTAAATCTCAGGTCAGGCCAGCCAATACGCCGAATCTCGGACCCAATATTCCATATCGCCATGGCATCATGTCATCGGATCAGAATGGCCCGTAGATCGTTGACATTGGTTCCGGTTGGCCCGGGAACAAACAATGTGTTGGCCGCATCGAAAGCGCCCCAGGCATCATTCTGCTGAAGAGCCTCCTGAGGATCCCTGCCGGCTTTACGCATCTGTGTAGCGGTGGTGCCGTCAGCAAAAGCGCCTGCATTGTTCTCAGAACCATCGATGCCATCCGTATCCGCCGCAAGCGCGAAAATAGAATGATGGCCTTCTATTGCCTGAGCAAAGGATAGCAGAAACTCGGTGTTTCGCCCCCCCCGTCCTTCGGTATTGCGCAACGTGACGGTGGTTTCCCCACCTGAAAGCAGTACAATCGGTTTGGCAAAGGGCTGATCCTGCTCAGCCACCTCACGCGCGAGAGCCGCATGCATCAGACCGATGTCCCGGGCTTCGCCCTCAATTGCATCTGACAAGATAACCGCAGAGATACCGTTTTGTCGGGCAACCTCAGCAGCGGCGTCGAGTGAATGCCGGGCAGAGGCAATGACAGATACTTCATGATGTGCAAAGGCAGGATCTTTTGGGTACGGAGCACGCGCGCGATCGCTGGACAGATGTTCCAAAATGGTTTCGGGCAAATCAATATTCCAGGTACGAACAAGATCAAGCGCCTCTACAAGCGTCACCTCACTTGGCACTGTCGGGCCTGAGGCGACTTGAGCCGGATCATCGCCTGGAACATCAGAGACAATCAATGAAACCACGCGTGCCGGAGAGGCGGCCGCGGCGAGACGCCCACCTTTGATGCCACTGACATGTTTCCGGATCGCATTCATCACTCCAATCGGTGCCCCAGATGCCAGAAGCGCTGAGTTCAAAGCTTGTTCATCGGCGAGAGTAAGGCCATCAGGCGGCGACGGAAGAAGGGCGGATCCACCACCGCAGATCAGCGCGACAACGAGGTCATCTTCCGTCAGCCTTGAAACCGCATCAAACAATGCCGCGCTAGCCTCGAGGCCAGCCTCGTCCGGCACCGGATGCGCGGCTTCTATCACCTTTATATGTTTACAGGGGGTCGCATAGCCGTACCGGGTGACAATGATACCTTCGACAGGAACCTGCCAAAGTTCTTCAAATGCCGCGCCCAGTTGTGCAGCCCCCTTCCCTGCCCCGATAACGATGGTCCGGCCTTTCGGTCGCTCTGGCAAATGTTTGGCGATTGCGTTGCGCGGATCGGCCGCTTGAATCGCGGCGTCAAAAAGAGACGTCAAAAAGGCGCGCGTTTCAATGTCCATAATAGTGTCATCCTTGAGAGCATTTGGCGGCACCGTAGAGGAGAGCGATTTTGAGGAAAAGAGAAGACTGCGAAACGGTGTTTCGATTGAATGGACCCGAAAGAGACTTGTGATGTCAGTTGGCTTGCGGATTGTCAGCTGACAATTTTCTGACATGCGAAACCTGGGATTGAGCCTGTGTGAAGATAATCACCTCGAGTGAGGTGGCGCGACTTCGGTTCTGTAGGTGCCCAATGTTGAGCGGTGGCGTCCTTGGGATAACTGAGCAGGATCTTCTGTAATGGAGAACGTTTCGGGCGACGGGATTCAAAGAACAGCACGTTTTCAGAGCAAATCTCAGTTCCGAATTCCCGTTTACCCCTACAGACCTGTGCAATGGGAAAATCAAAATTGTCAGCTGACAATTCCTCTGCAAGTAAATGGCAAAGACTGGGGCATGAAGGCTGAAACCGATCAAGCGCCATAAGCAAAGAAACAATTAGCAGTTCTCGATTTGGGGCTGCAATCGTTCACCAAGGCCCCGAGCCTTTCCTGAGCTGAGTTAGTATTCCAGCTTCATCAGAAACCTGAAAAAAGAAGAGACTGAACGTCAACTAAGTTCACCTATGATGTTCCAACGGTTACAAACGGGAAGCGGCAGACAAAGCTATTTGGCGAAGTTAATCGACATTTCATCACAGAACCGCCTGACACCCGCGATCCCCGCTTTGGCGCAGAAGGGACTGAACCATGGGCATAATCGAAAACTGCGCCGCTTTGGCCTTTTTGGTCAATTGCCTGAGATAGGCACCTGGGCTTCTAATCTGCGCTTGTCTCTCAAGCATACACAAGACCGTCAGGCTGGTATCGTGGTCACCGATGTTCGACCGCGCGTCCGCAATCACTGGGCTGTCTATCCCCATCATTTTTGCGAACTGGTTGGTTAAGGTCGAGAGCTCGAACCAGGAGGTGGGTTTCTCAGCAATCAGACCAGTGAATGTTGGGCAGGCCTCAAGGATTGCTCGCAAAGAGATAGGCTTGTCGGTTGGTTCAGAGTCAAAAGATTTTTTTTGTTTAGTCTGTATGTGCCGCTCATTTTGCGTGTCAATGGCGCTCATTTCGTCTGATTTAGGCAGAAGATCCACAAGCTTATCAAGCATGTTTTCCAGAGCATCGACCCGTGGTTTCTGCCGCAAAAACTTACGGAGTTCTTCGAACAGGGCAGGGGGGAGCAAATCGAGGTCGGTTAACTCTTGCCGGGTGACAAGGATCTTATCGCGCAGAATGGCGCGTTCCTGTTGCACCAGACGAGCTTCCTCGGCGGCTTGGAACAGCTGGTCGGCATAGATCGCAAGGGGAGCCAGATCAAAGCCAAAGGCCAAGGCGCGCGTGCCCCCAAGGTTGCGGGCAAAGCGTTTGCGGTTGGGGCTGTCATACCGGTTGATAAACCCAAGCTCGACCAGTCGGGCCAAATGGCGCCGCAGCGTGCTTTCAGGCATTCCGTTCAACCGTTGGCTCAGTGTTGTGTTGGACGGGAACACAATTGCTTTGCCTGGTTCTGCGATCAGCGCACGACCGGGATGAAATGTCATCAAAGCTTTGAGAACGGAGAGGGTCCGGTGGTTGAGATCAAACGACTCAGCCGCCAGAGTGAGGGCATCGAGAAGACACCATTTATCATTGGCAGAACAGGGTATCTCCCTGTCCTCACCCGTTTGAACAGCCTGTATTGGCCGCCCAAACTGCGTTTGGGACGCGTGCTGCATGAAATTATCACGACAGACAACAAATTATCGGCCCCACACGCATGCGCGGAGTTGACAGAGCTATGTTGGGAGGGCTATCTCAAAGGTGCTAAGATCGAGAAGGGCCTCTTGGGAACTATCCTGGGGGGCTTTTCTTTTGCGGTCTCGTTTCGTGCCTCCTTTCTTGGTGTATCTACTGCCTTAGTCTTCCGACCGTTCGTTTTGCCAGCGGTCGTGAAGGTCGAGAAGCACGCCTTCGGCATGCTGGGCGAACCATTGCTCGAACCCTTTGCCAGTGCGTGCGGTGATCTTGAGGGTCATACCCTTGTCGTTGCTTTTCAGCTCGGCCAGAGGAGCACCGTCAATACCCGTGACTATCTGTGATTTTATCGCTGTCGGGGCAGGGGACTTCTCAGGTTGTGAGAGCGTGAAGATCAGCTCAAAGCGACCATCAGATTCCTGCTGCTGAAAAGCAGGTTCTCGGGTCATTGCAATGGCCTTATCTTTGAAGTCATCTGTTTCAAACAGCTTCACCATGGCGAGCCATCGCTCACGACCAATACCCGGCGCTGATCCGACTTGTCGCAAAAAGTCGAGATCAAAGGCCGTCCCAACTTTGAGCATGCGGCTGACCATGGGCAAATCGATGGACAGAGCGGCCGCAATTGTCTGCCGATCATAGTCCAACTCTTGCAGCTGAGCGGCAAAGCTGGCCTTCTCAACAAAGCTGAGATCTTGCCGGGCTGTGTTTTCCTGGCCTTGGGCAAGAACAAGCGCATGGTCATCCAGTTGGCGAACCATCGCTTTGACAGGAAGACCAAGCTCCTTGAGAGCCAAAAGCCGACGCCGTCCGTAGACAACTTCAAACCGACCGGATGTTTTGCTATGTGGACGCACAAGCACAGGCACCTGCTGACCATAGGTCTGCAGGCTTTCCTTAAGCTGCTCCATAGCTGGACGATCGACACTTAGACGGTCTTGAACACCGGCGTCATCAATCAGGCTAGGATCAATTTCCTGAACCGCGTTTTCCTGCAGTCGCGACAAAGAGGATTGCAAAGCGCCAACTGCGCCTCGCGGGATCATCCGATTTCCGCCAGCCGGTTTAACCGAATTCGCAGAGTTTGCAGATGGTGGGGTCAAACCTCCACCCAAGATACCTTTGCGTGCCATCAGCGACCCCATGCCTGTTGAATAAGCGCTTCGATCTCATCATTCACCTGATTGAGTGAATCGACGGCGCGGTCGTAGGTCTGGCGATGGAATTGGCTTCGCTCGACCTCATAGACCGTCTGCTGGGTCAGGCCTGCGTCGGAAATCGCGGTCGATTTCAACATTGGTGCGACCATGACCTCATCTTCGAACAATTGCCGCAGGAACGAGACCACCTGTTGTTGGGGGCCGTCATTGGGCTCGTATCGGTTGATCAGAAAACGTAGAAAGTCGAATTGCATCACCGCGCCGGCATCCGAGACAACATCCAGAAGATCCGCGCTCATCTGTAGAAACTGCGACATCGAGGCGATATCGAGCATATTCGGCACAATAGTGATCAAAACACCGGTCGACGCACAGAGCGCGGACATTGTCAGATAGCCCAATTGAGGCGGGCAATCGAAGATGATCACATCGTAGTTCGCCTCAACCTCTTCCAGGGCTGTGGCCATCCGCGAAAAGAACGGTGGTTGGATGTTGCCGATCAGCGCTTGGGGCGTTTCATGCTCGAATTCTTGCAGCATCAACCCGCCAGGTGCGAGATCAATGCCGGTGAAAAAGGTCTGTTGAATGACCTCTGACATGGGCACAGGATCGTCATAACGGATCGCGTCGTAAATTGTGCCGGATTGCAGAAAGTCATACTCTGGGCGGTACCCGAACAAAGTTGTGAGTGAGGCCTGTGGATCGATGTCGACACAGAGCACGCGATAGCCTTTTAGAGCCAAACGATGCGCAGTATGGATCGAGCTTGTGGTTTTGCCCGAGCCACCTTTGAAGTTCAGAAAGGAAAGAACCTGAACTTTGTCGCCCTCGCGGCGCCCTTTCATATAGGCACCCGGGGTTTTGGCCGTGCTTTCCAGAATTTCACGCACATTGCGGAGATCTTGGGCGGAATAGTGTCGTCTTCCGCCCGGTGTGGTATGCACGTCTGGAATACGGTTGTCGAAATGCAGCTTGCGGAGGAAACTCGCCGAGATCCCCAAGAGATCAGCGGCTTCACCGGCACTAAATAGGCGCAACTCCTTGCGCGCGTCGGGCGCAAAGATCGTCCGCATGTGCGTTTCTAACGCCGCAGTAAGCCGTTCGGCGTTCTCGCGAACCCGTTGGTTGATGTGGAGAAGATCCGCCATCTCTGCCCTCTTTATAGTAACGCTGTTTTTCGCCAGCGCCTTTTCTACCGTTTCTTTAACCAAGCGTAGCGGCTCATTGCAACAGATTCCTGTGGATAACGCTCAGGCGCGGAAAGCCGAAATTGAGGTATTGCTGTAGAATGTTGATATAACTAGTTGAAAACAAGCGGAAATAAAGTGGTTTGCGGTGTGTGAGGCGCTTCTGGCCCGGATCGCAGGATTCAGAGACTAATCTCTCATCAGAGACGAATTCATCCAAGTTTTGCAGTTCACATGCAATCAAGAAGGGAATCGATTCCCTAAAACGCGACGAAATTGCGCGTTTGTATACCTCGGCATACCGTAGACAGGCCTGATCTTTTGGCGTATGGAGGGCGCAAAGCAAGAGAGGCTTGATTCATGTCTGAGAATACTCCCGATATTATCTACACCATCGTTGATGAAGCGCCTGAGCTGGCCTCGGCGTCTTTCCTGCCGATCATCAAAAAATTCGCGGCAGCGGCCGGTGTATCCGTTGGTACCAAAGATATCTCTTTGGCTGCGCGGATCATCTCGACGTTCCCGGAAAAACTGACCGAAGCGCAGCGCCAGCCAAATGACTTGGCGGAACTGGGTGAACTGGTGAAAACACCAGATGCCAACGTCATCAAGCTTCCGAACATTTCCGCATCGGTGCCTCAGCTTGTGGCGGCCATCGAAGAGCTTCAGGCGCAGGGCTACGACCTCCCGGCTTATCCTGAAGAGCCCAAGACCGACGAAGAAAAAGCCATTCGTGCACGCTATGATGGCATCAAGGGCTCGGCGGTAAACCCGGTTCTGCGTGAAGGCAACTCGGACCGTCGGTCGGCTCGCGCAGTTAAAACCTATGCTCAGAACAACCCCCATTCGATGGGGACTTGGGCGTCGGACAGCAAAACCAAAGTCTCTTCTATGCCGGGCAACGACTTCTATGCCAACGAAGTGTCCGCGACCATCACCGCCGCTCAGGCAGGTGATGCGAAGATCGAGTTTGTTGGCAAAGACGGCGCGATCACCGTTCTGAAAGACGCTTGGCCACTGGCCGAGGGCACCGTTGCAGACGCGACCTTTATGTCGGCCAAAGCGCTGGGTGCATTCCTTGCCGAAGCCATCGAAGACACCAAAGCCGATGGCACCATGTTCTCGCTTCACATGAAGGCAACCATGATGAAGGTCTCGGACCCCATCATCTTTGGCCATGCTGTCAAAGCCTGGTTGGCTCCGGTGTTCGAGAAGTTTGGCGATGAAATGGCCGCGTTGGGTGTAAACCCGAACTCGGGCCTTGGTGATCTTCTGGATCGCGTGGCGGGCAATGCGGACATCATGGCGGCGATCGACGCGGTTACCGCAGAGCGTCCTGGCATGTATATGGTCGACAGCGATAAAGGCATCACCAACCTGCATGTTCCCTCTGATGTGATCATCGACGCGTCGATGCCGGCGGTGATCCGTGCGGGCGGCAAAGGTTGGGATGCGGCAGGCGCGAAAGGCGACACAAACTGTGTGATCCCGGACCGCTGCTATGCCACCGTCTATGACGAAACCATCAACTTCTTCAAAGCCAATGGTGCTTTGGACGTGACCACCGCAGGCTCGGTGGCCAACGTTGGTTTGATGGCACAAAAGGCGGAAGAATACGGTTCGCACCCAACCACCTTCGAAGCGCCTGCCGACGGAACAATCCGTGTTGTTTTGGCAAGCGGTGAAACCCTGCATAGCCATGAGGTCGAAACTGGCGACATCTGGCGGTCGTGCACTGTGAAACAGGCGCCGATTGAAAACTGGATCAGCCTGGCTTTGGACCGTCAGCGTCTGACCGGATCGGAAGCGATTTTCTGGCTCGACGCAAACCGCGCCCACGATGCTCAGCTGATTGCCTATGTGACACCTGCACTGGAAGCCGCTGGTGTGGCGGACAAATTCCAGATCATGGCCCCACGCGAAGCCACGGCACAATCGCTGAAAACCATCACCGCAGGCAACGACAGCATTGCTATCACTGGCAACGTGCTGCGTGACTATCTGACCGACTTGTTCCCGATCCTCGAACTGGGCACCTCGGCCAAGATGCTGTCGATTGTTAAACTGATGAACGGCGGCGGTCTGTTCGAAACAGGGGCAGGCGGTTCCGCTCCGAAACACGTGCAGCAGCTGGTCGAGCAAAACCACCTGCGTTGGGACTCGATGGGTGAGTTCTGTGCCCTTGGTGAAAGCCTGAACTTCCTGGCGGACAGCAAAGGCAATGCCAAAGCTGGTGTGCTGGGTGCAGCAGCGGAAGAGGCCACTCAAGGTATCCTCAACAACAACAAATCGCCTGAACGTAAAGTGGGCCAGCCCGACAACCGTGACAGCCACTATTGGTTTGCACGCTACTGGGCAGAAGCTCTGGCGGCTCAGTCGGATGACGCAGATCTTGCGGCGGAATTTGCACCTGTTGCCAAAGCGCTGACAGACGGCGAGGCCGCAATCTTGTCAGAACTGGCAGCGGCCCAGGGCCCCGCAGCTGAAATCGGCGGGTACTACCGTCCGTCGGTTGAGCTGAAGGCAAAAGTGATGCGCCCAAGTGCGACACTGAACGCAATCATCGGCTAAGCACTAGCAACTAACGAGACCTGAAAGCGCCCCTTGGTTTGTCCAAGGGGCGCTTTTTTATGTGCGGCTAGACGGCGAAAACACATTTTTGGCTTGCACCAATTCTAATAGTCGATAAAAATACTTGGGTATAAGCCAGTCGATCATTCGGCAAGCGATTCCCCCTTAACAAGGACAGACCTCCAAGTTCGATCTTGGGTCAAAGACTGGTGTCATCGTGAAAACGGATATGTTTGCCGGCGGAGCTTCCGCATTTTCGACGTTTCTTATCGCGGCCATCGCGATGTTGTTCCTGTGGACAGCAGTGACGCAGGAAGCCTCTGGCGCAAATGCACAACAGACTTTGGCGGCTCTGACACAGGTTCTGCGTTGACGACCAAACCAGCACGCGACCGCGACACCGCGGGATCAGGAGTAACTCACATGTATATCGACGGCAAACTGACCACATCGCCGCAACAGAAACAAAATCAAGGGTTTACAGACAAATTACCCATGCATGACGCGCGTGAGTTGGTTGGCGATGGAACCCAGGCGCGGATCGCGCTGGATGGCCAGATCTATACCCTGCGTATCACCCGCCAAGGCAAGCTGATCTTGACCAAATAACCGGTGATGGCGCGCCCTGATACGGCGCGCCGGTCCGTTCTATGTTTCTGCTCGGGTTGTGCCCCGGAAAATAGGTTCTAGCTGAATCCGGGCAATGATTGGCGCATGATTTGGCGCCTCTAACCTCTTCAGCATCAAAGCGACCGCATCTTTGGCGGCTGTTTCAAAGGGTTGACGGATCGTCGAGAGATCATTCCCGATCCAGCTCGCCTCTGCGATGTCATCAAATCCCACAACCTGAACCTCATCTGGAACAGAAATGTTATGACGGAGTTTGAGGCCGTCTAGGAATCCGATGGCTCCGAGGTCTGAGGTTGCGAACACAGAATCGACATTTCCTAGGGCGGCAAAGCGATCTGAGGCCTCAAGTCCAGCCTGATACGTTTGAGTGACACCCGAGACGACTTCAACGGGTGCGCCTGCTGCCTCGCACGCCCGGACAAAGGCCTGAGCGCGCCCATACACCGAATAGGTATGCTCTTCAGGCTGGAGCACGGCAAAGTGGCGTCCGCCCCGCTTGGCAAGCATGTCAAAGGCCAATTTCCCGGCGGCATCAAGATCGATGAGAACCTTGTCGGCGCCCGATACATCAGGATCGCGGTTCACCATCACCACAGGGACATTCCACCGCGCGCATTCTTCGATGATCTGGCTTGGTGGCGTGCCTGAGGTGATGATCATCCCTGAAACGGAATAGTTGAGCAGTTTTTCGGTCAATCCCCGCGCGTCTTCGCCGCTGTCTGCGGTGACCAAGACGGGGGTATAGCCATGGGATTGCAATTCGCGCGTGGTGGCATGCACAAGTGCGGCCCGGTACGACGTGTCCAGCCGAGAGGCGACAATGCCAACAAGCTTGGAGGAATTGGTCTGTAGGCTTCGGGCCAGAAAATTGACCCGATACCCAAGCTGTTTGGCGGCCTCCAGGACACGCTCTCGTGTGTCTTCCGCGATATGTCCCTGATCTGAAAATGCGCGACTGACCTGCGAGCGATGAACCCCAGCAAGTTTGGCTACATCAAAAGATGTTGGTTTCTTCGTTGGTTTATCGGTCATTACTGGGGAAAATGTCCTGAAATTAAATGGCCGGGCGTGTCGGATGCAGATGGCACCACGTGCGTGCTTCAGCGTGTGGCTTTCCGTCCGGCGTCTCCGGTTTTGCACATAATTGCGTGCTGCCACGAGCGGACAGGCTCTTGCGATGATTTTGCAAACTGCTTCCCTCCGGTGGCCCAGCTGGTGCGATGCCGAGCTTCGATTGCCCGAGTGTATGCGCACGTGTGCAAAAACACCTAGAGGCTTTATGTAACGGCAATGTTACAGTGGTCAGCCCCAGACCAATTAGTTAGTCTGTTTTCCCCAAATTTCTGGTCAAATAGCCAACCAAAAGATGCAACAGAATGGAAAACACGCCCAAGGTCAGCATCGCGGCAAACATCAGATCGGTTTTTGCGCGTCCATTTGCCAACAGCATAAGATAGCCAAGCCCGCGCGACGCGCCGACCCATTCACCGATGATAGCACCAATCGGGGCGTATACAGCGGCGAGACGTACACCCGAAGCTAAAGAAGGGAGAGCGGCCGGAATGCGGATGTGCCACAGAACCCGCGCCGGGTGTCCTTGCATGGTGCGGGCCAGATCAAGATAACCCTGCGGCGTGCGCATCAGCCCATCCAGAAAGGCTGATGTAACCGGGAAATAGATGATCAACACAGCCATCGCGATTTTGGACCAGAGCCCAAACCCAAGCCAGAGCGTCAAAATGGGGGCCAGCGCAAATACGGGAAGCGCCTGTGTAAACACGAGGATTGGCTGAACCACGACCCGAGCTGCGCGGGATGAGGCGAGCTGAATGGCTGTTACGATCCCAAGCGAGATGCCAATCAGCAGGCCCAGCACCACTTCGGAGGCCGTTACCAGTGTGTGTTCCGCAATGATCCAGCGATGACTCCACCAAGTTTCGGCCACCAAAACCGGGCCGGGCAGAATAAACCGGGGCAGGTCCGCAACGGTGACAATAGTTTGCCACAGCGCCAGCGCCACGCCAGTGGACAAAACTGCAGCAATCCAACGGCTCATCGTGTCACCGGATATCCAGCCCAGGCGGCGTCAAAAAAGGCCCGCTCCAGTGAAACGGCAGTGGTAAACAGACGGGTCACCTCGTCCTGTTGCGCAGGGGCCAGTGTCGGATAGACCGCATCGAGCTGGCCACGCAGATAGGCCACCACCCCGGAAAACCCTTCACCGGCATGCAGGGTGATCCATTCTCCGAACCAGAAGGGAAGATCAGCGGCGCGGTCCTCATAGGGTGTGGCCCAGTCCAGATAGACCCATTCCGCCACAACCAGCACAGCAAGCATGTTTTCATAGCGACCAGATAGGCGGGCTTCGTTCATCAGATCAAGAAAGGCTCGCGTTTCAGGAGCCATGACTTTGGCCTCAGATGGGACCTCAAGCGCTTCGAAACTGCGCAGAAAATAAGTGTTCTCGGGACCACAGATCAGACCCAGAAACTGTGCCGCGGGAACCACATCCGCCAAAGATGGACCATGGGCCACGGCAGAGGCCAGCAGGCGCACAAAGCTTTCAACAAACAGATAGTCCTGTTGCAGATACCCGGCCATTTTCTGGGGCTCGAGGGTCCCATCTGCCAAGGCATCGGTGAAGGCATGGGCGGTTGCCGCGGTCCAGTCATCGAGGCAGGACTGGCGAAGGGTTTCGGTTGCGCTCACGTGGGCACCTTTCTGAGGCGGGTAAGCAGATCTGCTTGGGTTTTCAGGACGTCCAGTGAGGACACAGGGCGTGGAATTGGGCCGGTGGGCGGTGTCACACTCATCAATCCTTCGGCGGACATGATCTGTATGTTGTCACCCAGCCGCGCAGCCTCGATCGGATCATGGGTCACGATCAAAACGGTTTTGCCACGAAGCACCTCAGCCGAAAGATCCTGCATGGCGGCTCGTGTCTGGGCATCCAGCGCTGAAAATGGTTCGTCCAACAAAATGACCGGTTTGTCTTCCATCAGCGTGCGGGCGAGGGCCACGCGCTGCCGCTGTCCCCCGGAAAGCGCTGAGGGCTTTTTAGCTGCGTGATCTGTCAGACCAACCCGATCCAAAATCTGCGCCAAACGGGGGTGATCTCGCGGATCGCCACGCAACGCGGCCCCCAGCAAGATATTTTGTGACACGGTGGCCCAGGGCATCAAAAGATCATCCTGCGCCATATAGGCGACCCGCGCGCTGACCTCGCCTCCGTCGGAGGCGAGGATGTCACCTGAAAACTCTGCACCGGTGGGCAATCCACAGATCAGACGGAGTAAGGTCGACTTCCCGACACCGGATCCCCCCAAAAGGCAGGTCCATTGCCCGGCATCCAACGACAGCGACAGGGGTGCAAACAGCGGTGCGCCTTGGATCGTCGCCTGTCCGGTGAGCGTGATGCCGGGCACAGGGATCATGGGGTCAGGCCCATCTGCCAGAAATTGACCTCAAGCTCAGTGGCGGTGCGGAAGGTCTTGCAAAGCCGCGCCCAGCGCGGGCTGGCGTCGTAGTTTTCCCCCAAGCGGCGCACCAATGCGGCTTCGATCAACTCACCCACCGCGACGCAGGCCTGCTGATAGTCGTCACCCGCATAGGTCGAGATCCAGTCACGGTAAGTTTCCGAAGTGGCTTCGGTTGCAAGGCGCGCACCAATTTCACCATAACCCATCACACAAGGCGCAAGCGCCGCCAGCAGATCTAGTAGATCGCCACTGTATCCCGCCTCAAGCACAAACCGCGTATAGGCGAGGTTCTCTGCACGTTCTTCTGTGGCAAACAGCTCGTCCTGCGAAATGCCTGCGGCTTCGCAGATGCCCACATGCAGCTGCATTTCTTCCGCGACAAGCGCATTCACAGTGCCCACGGCGGTCAGCATCTCGGAATGGGTTTCCGATTTCACCACGGCCAGCGCCCAGGCGCGCGAGAAATGGACCAGAAACACATAGTCCTGACGTAGATAATGCAGGAAGGCTTCGCGGGGTAGGGTGCCGTCTTTCAACTCTTCGACAAAGCCGTGGCGGGTATAGTCCCGCCACGCTTTGCCAGCCTGATAACGCATCAGCGTAAAGGCACGGCCGTAGGTGCCGCTCATTTTGCGGTCACGTCGATTGTGATGGCCTCAACAGGGTTGATGCTGTTGATCATGCCGCTGTCTTTCAGGAAGCTTTCAAAGCGGGCATAGCGACCGGCGTCAAAACCGGCGGGACGCAGCGCAAAACGGGGCAGGGTGTCGACCCAAGCACGCGCGTTCAGCTCGTCCTGCAGTTCGGGCGAGGTGCCGGAGAAGATTTCCCAGCTTTTTTCAGGGTTGTTCACGATGAACTGTGTGGCTTTTTCGGTCGCTGCCAGAAAACGCTCAATCTTATCAGCGTCCATGGTCTCTGGGTTCGCGACATAGATCAGCTCGTCGTAGGAGGGCACGCCTTCCTCTTCGATGTAAAAGCAAGTGCCGGGTTCGCCTTCGATGTCCATCTGGTTCAGTTCAAAGTTGCGATAGGCGCCAATAACGGCGTCCACCTGACCGGACATCAGCGAGGGCGACAGTGAGAAGTTGACGTTGATCAGCTCAATATCGTCAACGGACACACCGTGGTTGCCCAGAACCGCACCCAGAACGGCCTCTTCCACACCGGCGACCGAGAAGCCGATTTTTTTGCCCTTCAGGTCCGCAGGCGATTTGATCGGGCCATCTTCGAGCACCAGCAGGCAGTTCAGCGGCGTGGCGACCAATGTGCCAACACGCTTGAGCGGCAGACCTTCGTGGATCTGCAGGTGTAATTGGGGCTGGTAAGAGACCGCCAGATCCGCCTGACCCGCAGCCACAAGGCGCGGCGGCGCCGAGGGATCGGCGGGCGGTACGATCTCAACCTCAAGGCCTTGATCCGCGAAATATCCGTTTTCAGCGGCAACAATGATCGGCCCGTGGTCGGGGTTGATGAACCAGTCTAGCAGAACGGTCATCTTGTCAGCGGCCATCGCCGGGGTGGCGGCCAAAAGCGCAATAGAAGCAAGGAGATGTTTCATGAGGTTTCTTTCCTGTTCGTCATGAAGCGGAGGCGGCGACGAGAACGATCTCGCCGGGCCAGGACTGGTTAAGGTGTTCAGCGGCGCGCCAGGCACGCAGGCCTGAGGCACAGCAAAGCGCGATACGGGTGTCTGGCGCGGGCAGGTCGGTCAGAAGGGATTCCGGCCCTCTACGCTGCGCAGCTGGATGCAAAAGGGGGTCCTCAGAGCGAAGCTCAATGATGAGATCCTCACGGGACAGATCCGAGGCAGCGACAAAAGCAAAGGCTGTCTCGGGCTCAGGTGCCCCGTCAAAGCGGAAACTGTTTGATGCAAAGCTTTGTCCATTGAACCGGACCATCTGACCCAATGGCGAAGGAGCTAGACCCAAAAGGACATTCAGCGCCATTTGCGCCTGCATCGCTCCAATCATACCAACCACAGGTCCAAGAACCCCGGCGGTTGCACAGCTTGCGCCACTTTCCGGCGCATCGGGGAACACCGCCCGCAGCGAGGGCGCGCCACCGCAGAACCCGCCGACATATCCACCAAACCCGAGGACAGAGGCACTGATCAGCGGGGTGTCTTGCTCTAAGCAGGTGTCGCTCAGCGTATAGCTGACCGCATAGCTGTCGGCACAATCGAGCACGAGATCGGCGGCGCGGACCAGATCTGTTGCATTGGCAGGGTTCAGAGGCTCGCCAAGCGCTGTAATGTCGATGTCACGGTTTAACGCGTGACAGCGCGCGGCAGCAACTTCGGCTTTGGCACGACCACAATCGGCTTCGGTGAACAGTGTTTGTCGATGCAGGTTCGACAGATCCACAGTATCCCCGTCGATCACGGTCACATGACCAATCCCTGCGCCTGCGAGCAAAGGCAACACTGGAGCCCCTAAACCGCCCGCACCCACAACAAGCACCCGCGCCTCTGAAAGACGCTTTTGCCCTTCTGCGCCCACTTCGGGTAGCAACATCTGGCGGGCGTAACGGTTCATCGGGTGGCCTCAAGCCACTGACGCACCCGCGCCTCTGGATCTGCGTTTAACGTGATGTCGGTGACGGCGGACACGATATCTGCGCCAGCTTCAAACACTCCAGCGGCGCGTTCCACCGACATGCCTCCGATGCCCACCAATGGCGTTGTGCCCACGCGCTTTTTCCATTCAGTGACACGGGGCAACCCTTGCTGGTGCCATTTCATCTTTTTCAAAATGGTCGGATAAACCGGGCCCAGCGCGACATAGGCCGGATCCATGGCCAGAACCCGTTCCAGTTCGTCATCATCATGGGTGGACACACCCAGTTTGATCCCAGCTTTGCGGATCGCAGAAAGGTCCGCATCGTCGAGATCTTCCTGCCCGAGATGGAGCCAGTCACAGCCCAGATCGATCGCCATTTCCCAGTAATCATTAATCACCAACACGGCGCCATGTTCGCGGCACAGATCGCGCGAGATTTCGATGTGCTCACGCACCACGGCGTCCGGTTGGTCCTTCACGCGCAGCTGCACAAGCTTGATTCCCAACGGCAACATGCGCTTAAGCCAATCGGAATGGTCAAAAATCGGATAGAAACGATCCAAAGTCATGACAAAAACGCCTTTCCAATCACGGGGGTTGAGGCTTCGGCCATATCGCGCGCTTCGATGGGATCGGCGTCGTAGGCAAGCCTGCCTGCCTCGACGCCCTGCATCATGGCACGGGCCATGGCGACCGGGTCACCGGCACGCGCCACAGCGGTGTTGAGCAACACCGCGTCATAGCCCAGCTCCATGGCATGGGCCGCATGGCTGGGCAGGCCAATGCCCGCGTCGACCACCAAGGGCACCTCTGGGAACTCAGCCCGCATGGCGCGCAGCGCATATTCATTGTTCAATCCGCGGCCTGAGCCAATCGGCGCGCCCCAGGGCATCAGAACCTCGCACCCAGCCTCGAGCAGTCGTTCCGCGACAATCAGATCTTCGGTGGTGTAGGGAAACACCTGAAACCCATCGTCGGTCAGGATGCGTGCGGCTTCGACAAGCTGAAACACATCCGGTTGCAGGCTGTCGGTGTGGCCGATCAGCTCAAGCTTGATCCATTTGGTGTCAAAGACCTCACGGGCCATATGGGCGGTGGTCACCGCCTCTTTCACGGTGTGGCATCCGGCGGTGTTGGGCAGGATATGGACGCCAAGGCTCTGGATCATCTGCCAAAAGCTCTGCCCCGTGCCGCCAGCCCCTTCGCGACGCAGAGATACAGTGGCCACGCCCGCGCCGCTGTCGCGAAAGGCCTGTTTCAAAATCGCCGGGCTAGGATATTGTGCGGTGCCAAGCATCAGGGGATTGGGCAAAGTGGTGCCGTAAAACTGTTTCATGCTTAGCCCCCCTGCATCGGCGCGACGATTTCCACGCGGTCACCGTCTGCAAGCGCATGGCTGTCACGCAGTGTGGCGGGCACAAAGGCCTCGTTCACGGCGGTGGCGACGCGGCCGGAAAATCCGGTTTCGATCAGCAGAGCGGATAGGGTGGTGGCCTCGACCTCGCGGGCCTCGCCGTTAATCACGATCTTCATCGACCATCTCCGAATGTGTGTTGTGCAGCGCCAGATCCGCCACTCCGCGTGCCAAAGCAGGGGCAAGCAGATAGCCGTGGCGATACAACCCGTTGGCATAGATTGTGTGGCCCAGCCTGCGGATGCGGGGCAGGTTGTCTGGGAAGGCTGGGCGCAGATCGACACCAATTTCCAGCACCTCGGCTTCGCCAAAGGCCGGGTTCAGGGCATAGGCGGCGCTGAGCAGTTCCAGCATCGAACGTGCGGTGATGCGGTTGCTGTCTTCGCTCTCGATCATCGTTGCGCCCAGCATGTAAATGCCGTCACCGCGCGGCACGATATATAGCGGCATGCGGGGGTGAAGCAGGCGCACAGGGCGGGTCAGGGTCACATCGGGGCACCGGATGACCAGCATCTCACCTTTGACGCCGCGCAGGTCATGCAGAGTTTCGCGCGCATGAAGGCCCCGGCAATCGATGGCATGTTTCAACTGGGGCGGGGCAAGCGTTTTGTGGAACGGTACGCCGTTGTCTTTTAACCCCTTGTGCAGATCCATCAGCGCATTGCGCGGGTCGAGATGCGCCTCTTGCTCGAAAAACAACCCTTTGGAAAATCCGTGCAGTTCGGGTTCTAGATCGGCGATCTCGGTCGACACCTCGCGAAACCCCTCCGTGCGTCGGGAAAACCGGCGCAGGTCCGGGAGATCGCGGCGATTGGCAACAACAAGCGTGCCGCGATGGGTGACCTCGGTGTGTTGGGCCCACCATGAAATGGCCTCTTGCCCCAGCCGCAGCACAGGTTCTTCGGCATTTTCATACTCGCACCATGGCGCAAGCATGCCACCGGCCCACCAGGAACACCCATGTGGACCGGGTGGGCCAGACGGGTCAAAGATCTGCACCTCTGCCCCACGCGACACCAGTTCGGTGGCAACGGCAAGTCCGGCCACGCCCGCGCCTATGACGGAGTAAACCGTCATGCAGGCCACACACGGTGGAAATGGTGGACGGGGCCATGTCCGTAACCAATCTTGAGATCATCTGCGACGGCAATGGCACCTTGCAGATACTCATGGGCCTCTCGCACGGCCTCTGGCAGCGCCAGCCCCTTGGCCAGCCCCGCAGCAACTGAGGACGAGAGAGTGCAGCCGGTGCCATGGGTGTTTTTGGTGTTGCGCCGGGGGGCCGAGTATTCGCCCAGAACGCCTCCCCCTGCGATCAGCAGATCATGGCAGATCTCACCTGCGGCATGTCCGCCTTTCATCAAGACCGCCGACGCGCCCAGATCACAGAGCGCCTTGCCCTGCGCGATCATTTCGTCGCGATGGGACGCGACAGGTGCATCGAGCAAACAGGCGGCCTCGGGAAGATTGGGGGTGAGCAGCGTTGCGCGCGGCAGCAAGACATCGCGTAGCGTTGCGACGGCCTCGTCCGCCAACAACGCATCGCCGGATTTGGCAATCATCACCGGGTCAAGCACCACCGGGCCTTTGTAGCCGGATAGCCCATCTGCGACGCAGGTGATAATCTCGGGCGTGGCCAGCATACCGATTTTGATGGCCCCAACATCCAGATCGCTGAGAACAGCGTCGATCTGGGCTGTGACCACATCCAGAGGTACGCCATGAACGGCTGTCACGGCTTGAGTGTTCTGTGCGGTGATGGCGGTGATCACGCTGGCACCGTAAACACCAAGGGCGGACATCGCCTTCAGATCCGCCTGAATGCCCGCGCCACCGCCGCTGTCGGACCCTGCAATTGTCAGTGCGATTTTGGCCACGCAGATGCTCCTCAATAAACGAATGGGCATCTGACATAGAATCCGGGCCGCGTTGCGCGACTTTACCGTTCCCTACGCCGGTATTGCCCGGATCAGGTTCGATGGGTTAACGCGGGTCGCGTCTCTCAGCCTCCTACGAGGCACCCCAACGGTTGCAGGTTGGATAGCGATCATGCCAATGGCTGTCAAACAGTCAGGTGAATTGGACCGGTCGTCGCCTTTTATCTGGACATAAACGGGGCAATCCGCGCCGTGCCCGTTGACTTTGCGTTAGCATTCCCTCAGGTGACCCTGACAAGATTGGCGCCCCTGTTGCATCGCGAAAATGCGATACCATCTGACCAACGTGAGGCCTTCGCGCGACAGCTGTGCGGCCTTGGCCAAATCCGTTCTGGACTTGCAGGTGCAAACCCGCCAGAGAAACAGAGACTAGAAATTGAAACCTGCGCCACGCAGCCAGGCCAGGTGTCACAGGCAGAAGACGATGATGAAACACTCCATTCCCCTGACCACACTTCACGAGAACAGCCTTTACGGTGAGGGCGATGTCTTCGTCCTTTTTGGTGAGCTCTTCGGACGCGGATATGTCACCGGTCTTTTGGACGCGGCGAAAGCGGCAGGTATGACCATCGTGGGTGTCACTGTTGGCCGCCGCGATGACACCGGTGCGTTGCGGGCTCTGACAGATGAAGAGCTGGCGCAGGCAGAAGACAATCTTGGTGGGCGTATCATCAACGTTCCGTTGATGGCTGGTTTTGATATGGATGCGCCAGAGGGCGGCGAGACCCCAACCGCGATGCTAAGCGGCATGACGCTGGACAATTGGCAGGACTACAAACTCGACTGGGACAAAGTTGATCGCTGCCGCGAAATCGGCACCGCACGTATCACCCAGTCCATCACCGAGGCGATGGCACAGCTTGAGGGCATGATCCCGGCTGGCCGCAACGTGATGTTTGCCCACACCATGGCAGGCGGCATCCCCAAAGCCAAAGCTTTCCTCGCCATTGCCAACCGCATCTACAAAGGCCGCGGCGCCCGTCACATGCCGTCGCAGGCCCTGCTTGATAGCGATCTTGGCAAGCTGATTTTGCAGAACTTTGATGACGTCACCGCCCATAGCTTTGGTCACCTGATCGAGCTGAGCACTGCGCTGCGTGAGCGCATCGAGGGTGAAGGTGGTCAGGTGCGGTATTCGGCCTATGGCTATCACGGCACCCGCGTTTTGATTGACGGCGAGTACCGCTGGCAAACCTACACCAGCTACACACAGGGCATTGCCAAAATGAACCTTGAGGCGCATGCACAGGCGGCCTGGGACAAAGGCATCAAGGCAACCGTCTTCAACTGCCCGGAAATCCGCACCAATTCGTCGGATGTGTTCGCCGGTATCGAATTGTCGCTGCTCCCGTTGCTGGAGGCGCTGCGCAAAGAAGGTGGTGGCGACTGGGTCGAAGGGATCTGGGATGAATGCCAGGGCCTACTGAAAGACGGTGTCGAGCTTGAGGCTGTTGTAAAAACGGTGGGTGATTACCAGACCGACCCAGCAATGCAGCCATTCTACAACTTCGAAGCCTGGCCCATGGCGAACACTGCGGCGCAGGCAGAGCAGACCATTGGCACGTCGCAAGACATTGTTGCTCTGCACACGGACCGCAAACAGCTGGTGAGCGATGTTCTAAGCCACCACGTGGTTGGCGCGACAGGTCAGCTTATTTTTGGCACCGTGTCTGATCCGGAAGGCCCGGTTCTGTGGCTGGATCACGATATGGTTGCCCGTCGCTTGATCGCGGACAACGCGTCGTAAACGGCGAACTCTGAGTAACAAAAACAAGGGCGTCCGAAACGGGCGCCCTTTTTTGTTTTTGAGGTCTTAAGTTACCTAAGTTGGCTCAGGTGGTGGCGGGGAAGACCGAGGTTTCTTTGACCGTGCCATAGACAAAACTCGTGTCGATAGAGGCGATGCCGCCAATCGGGTGAATGCGGTTGCGGATGAAATCCTCATAGGCCTTGAGATCGGGCACCAGCACGCGAAGCTGGTAATCCATGGCCCCCGTCATCACGTGGCATTCCAGAACCTCGTCCATACGTAGCACGCGATGCTCAAAGGTTTTCACATCCACTTCGTTGTGCCGTTCCAGGCGAATGCGGACAAAAACCGTGATGGCCAACCCGTAGGCGGTGGGATCAACATTGGCGCTGTATCCGGTGATCACGCCTTGGGTCTCCAGCTGTCGCAGGCGTCTTAGACAGGGGGAGGGCGAGAGGTTCACCGCATCCGCCAGATCCTGATTTGTCATGCGCCCATTTTGCTGCAAGGCCCGAATGATTTGTCTGTCTTTGCCGTCCATTTTGCCCTCATATTGGCAGATTATGCCAATTTCTAACGTTAGAGTGGCAGTATTGGCAATCCTATGCGCGTGGCAGTGGGGCAAACTGGCTTCAACGATGTAAGGAGCCTTCCATGAAAAACTCGACCGGATTTGCCACTCGCGCCATTCACCACGCCTATGATCCGATGGAAAATGAGGGGGCGTTGACGCCACCGTTGCATCTGACGTCTACCTTTTCATTTGAAACTGCCGAGGCTGGTGGCGAAATGTTTGCGGGCGAGCGCGCTGGGCACATCTATAGCCGGATCTCAAACCCCACCTGTGATCTGCTAGAGCAGCGAATTGCGACCCTTGAAGGTGCTGAAGCTGGTCTGGCGTTGTCGTCGGGTATGGGCGCGATCACCTCGGTTTTGTGGACACTTCTCTCACCGGGTGACGAGGTGATTGTCGACAAAACTTTGTACGGGTGTACTTTTGCCTTCCTGCAGCACGGATTGGCAAAATGGGGGGTCACCATCACCCACGTCGATATGACAGTTCCGGAAAATCTGCGCGAGGCCATCTCGAACAAAACGCGCGTGGTGTATTTTGAGACTCCGGCAAACCCCAATATGCGACTCGTGGATATTGCCGCAACGGTAGAGATCGCCAAAACCGTCGGCGCAAAAGTGGTGGTCGATAACACCTACGCCACGCCCTACCTGAGCCGTCCAATTGAATTGGGCGCGGATATCGTGGTGCATTCGGCGACCAAGTATCTTGGCGGTCACGGCGACGTGGTGGCTGGATTGGTGGCGGGGTCTGCGGAACTGGTGGCCGAGATCCGTCTGGTCGGTATGAAAGACATGACCGGGGCGGTCATGGCGCCTTTTAATGCGATGCTGATCCTGCGTGGATTGAAAACACTTGCACTTCGCATGGACCGCCACTGTGCCTCGGCCAAGGTGGTGGCGACATTTCTGGAAAATCATCCCGCAGTGCGGGCGGTGCATTTTCCGGGGTTGGAGAGCTTTGCCCAGCACGCGCTTGCAGAACGGCAGATGGATCAGCCCGGCGCTATGATCGCCTTTGAAATCGAAGGCGGCATGTCAGCAGGCATTGGCTTTATGAACCGGTTGGACATGATCCAGCGTGCGGTGTCACTGGGGGATGCGGAAACCTTGATCCAGCACCCGGCGTCGATGACCCATTCGACCTATACGCCGGAAGAGCGCGCAGCCCACCACATCAGCGATGGTCTGATCCGCCTGTCGGTGGGGCTCGAAGAGGTCGAAGACATTCTGGCCGATCTGGATGCAGCCCTGCCGACCCACGCCCAAAACGCCGCATAATCAGGAGGTTGCTATGTCCTTGCCCACCCAACATCTGAAAACCGTGGAACAACGGCTGCTGTGGCTGTCACATTGGATGATCCATCATGCCAACCACGTGCGACCCAAAACGGATGGGATCAAGGTGGGCGGGCATCAGGCCTCATCGGCGTCGATGGTGTCGATCATGACAGCGCTCTATTTTTCGGCACTGAAACCCGAAGATCGTGTTGCGGTGAAGCCGCATGCCTCGCCGATTTTCCACGCGATCCAATATTTGATGGGCAACCAGACGCGTGAGAAGATGGAGAACTTTCGCGGCTTTGGCGGGGTGCAAAGCTATCCCAGCCGGACCAAAGACATCGATGATGTCGATTTTTCAACCGGATCGGTTGGTCTTGGCGTGGCCATCACCTCGTTTGCGTCGATCATCCAGGATTATATCCAAGCGAAAACTTGGGGCGCAGGTGCGCCGATGGGTCGGATGGTGGCGCTTGTGGGTGATGCCGAACTGGACGAAGGCAATATCTACGAAGCCCTGCAGGAGGGGTGGAAAAACGACCTGCGCAACACCTGGTGGATCATTGACTACAATCGCCAGTCTCTGGATGGCATCGTGCGCGAAGGTCTGTTTGCCCGACTTGAAAAGATCTTTGATGCCTTTGGGTGGGATGTGGTGCGGGTCAAACATGGCGTGCTTCAACGGGCAGCCTTTCAGGAGCCCGGAGGCGACCGACTGCGGTACTGGATCGATGGGTGCCCCAATCAGGAATATTCGGCGCTGACCTTTATGGGTGGCGCGGTCTGGCGCAAACGGCTGATGGATGATCTGGGTGATCAGGGGGATGTGACGGCTCTGATCGAGCGTCGCAGCGATGCGGAACTGGCGGCCCTGATGGAAAACCTCGGCGGCAACTGCGTTGAGACCATGGCCGAGACCTTTGACGCAATCTCACACGACCGCCCAACCTGTTTTCTGGCCTATACGATCAAAGGCTGGGGGACGCCCATCGCGGGACATAAAGACAATCATGGGGGCCTGATGAATGTCACACAATTCAATCAGTGGCAGACCCACATGGGTGTCGAAGCCGGGCAAGAATGGGATCCGCTGGCCGGGGCGAATGACCCCCAGGCGCTGCGGGATTTCCTGTCTCAGGTCGCGTTCTTTGCGCAGGGCCCGCGCCGATTTACCGATGAAAAACTGGCGGTGCCACCCGTAGAGATCGATACTTCGCGCGAAGTGTCGACGCAGATGGCCTTTGGCAAGGTTCTGGATGATCTGTCCAAGGGGAACAGCGCGCTGGCGGATCGGATCGTGACAAGCTCACCGGATGTGACCGGAACCACCAATCTGGGACCATGGGTCAATCGGCGCAAATTGTTTGCGCGCACCGCGCAGGCGGACGCTTTCATCGAACACCGCATTCCCTCAACCGCGAAGTGGGAGTTTACCCCTAAAGGGCAGCACATCGAACTTGGCATTGCCGAGATGAATTTGATGCTCTTGCTTGGGGCGGCCGGATTGTCCCATGCGCTGTTTGGCAAACGTCTGATCCCGATCGGAACCGTTTATGATCCGTTTGTGGCACGGGGTTTAGATGCCCTGAACTATGCCTGTTATCAGGATGCGCGCTTTATGTTGGTGGGCACCCCTTCGGGTGTGACGCTGGCCCCGGAAGGGGGGGCGCATCAATCCATCGGAACGCCTTTGATCGGGATGAGCCAGGACGGGCTGGCAGCGTTTGAACCTGCGTTTGCCGATGAACTGGCGGTGATCATGGAATGGGCGTTTGATTATCTTCAGCGAGACGGCGAAGGCGATCCGGACGAACGTACCTGGCTGCGCGATGAAACAGGCGGCTCCGTGTACCTCAGGCTCACCACAAATCCGATTGAGCAACCGGGCAAGCGGGTTGATCAGGATTTCTGCCAGGGCGCAATTGACGGAGGCTATTGGCTGCGCAAGCCAGGGCCAAATTGTGATGTTGTGATCGCCTATCAGGGCGCCGTTGCGCCGGAGGCAATCAAAGCTGCTGGGCTCATTGGCGAAACCCGCCGTGACGTGGGTGTTCTGGCGGTAACGTCGGCGGACAGGCTGAATGCGGGGTGGACGGCCGCGCAGCGGGCGCGGTCACGTGGGGTGCACGGCGCGCAGGCCCACGTCGAAACCTTGCTGAGGGATCTCCCTGCGCATTGTAAGGTGATCACTGTAATTGATGGTCATCCCGCGACGCTGTCTTGGCTGGGTGGTGTGATGGGGCACCAGACGATCCCGCTTGGCGTCGAACATTTTGGTCAGACCGGAACCATTGGCGATCTCTATCGCCATCACGGGTTGGATGCGGCGGCCATTGTGGACAAGGTGAATGGTCTGACCATCGGACGTCAGGCCGGACATCGCATGACGGTCTAGTCTCTATTTCCCACGAGGGACGGCAGAGCTCCAGTCTGCGACAGTGCCAACGCCGATGCGTTTGAGAAGATCAATCAGCTGTCCGACATTATTGTCGGACAGATCTGTCAGATAGGGCCGGGTGGCGGAGTGGATCAGGTCCGGTGCGCGCTGACAGGCATCTAGGCCCTGTTCGGTGGGCTTTACATTGTGACCGCGTCCATCGCTGCTATTGGGCTGTCGGATGACAAAGCCATCTTTCTCGAGCCGAGAGATGATGCGAGACGCGGTTGTGCGTTCCAGACCCACAAACTTGGCGATCTGACTGGGCGATTCAACGCCCTCAAACCGGATGCAGGCCAGCACAGTCCACGACAGGCGTGTCAGACCCAGATCGACCAAGGCGCCATCCACAGCCGTCTGCATGATCAAGGCCGCGCGGCTGAGACAATATCCTAGATTGTCCTGAGCCCTATAGGTTGTGAGGTCTTGCGTTTCAGACACTTTGGTCTCCCGGAGCGTGCAGCGTGAACGCAAACTCTCTCACTCCAGTACAAAAACTGCAAGATTCTGCTTGAAAAGAATGGTGGGCTGTGGAGTAGTGATGAAATATACGTGCAAAATGCACATAAATGACCGGGCGTACCGGAAGCACCTTGGGAGGGGTCTATGAAATTTTTGGCGATGAGCGCGCTTGTGGGCGCGACACTAGTGGGGGCTGCGGCTCAGGCAGGTGAATTGAAGCTGGCGCATTTCATGCCGCCCACCCACCCGATGGACAAACATGTGATGGGTCCGATGGCGGAGGCGTATAACGCCGCAACCGGTGGATCGTCCGAGATCAAAATCTATCCCGCCGGCGAATTGGGCCCGGGCCCCAAGGCACAATACAAACGCGTCGCAACCGGTGTGGCTGAGCTTGGCTTTGTCCTGCCAGATTTCACACCAGACCTGTTTCCCGTTCTGACCAGCTATGAAATGCCGGGCCGTTTTGCAGATGGGATCGATGCCACCAAAGCCATGTGGCAAGGCACCGAGGCCATCGAGGCCGAAGTCGACCGTGCGGTGCCGCTGGCCTATTGGGCAAACAATGCCACCATTCTGATCACCCGCGATAAACCCGTACGCAGCCCGGAAGAGCTCGCAGGTTTGAAAATTCGCGTGGCCGGGGACAACATGGCGCAGGTCATCACCGCATGGGGCGGCGTACCGGTGAACATGTCACCTACTGAGGCCTATCAGGCGCTGAGCACCGGTGTTGTCGACGGCATCTATATCGGCCCCTCCGCGTTTTCCTCGTACAAGCTCTACGAAGTGGCCAAATACGCAACGGTTAATATTCCGGGTTCGGTCTATAGCTTCCTGATCGCGATGAACAAAGACAGCTATGGTGCGCTCAGCGATGCCGAGCGTGAGGCGCTGCATGCGGTGTCCGGTGAGAAACTGAGCCTGCAGGCCGCCGAAGCCTTTGCCGCGGTTGGTCAAAAAGCGCTGGATACAGCCGCAGAGAATGGCGTGGAAATGGTCACGCTCACCGATGTCGAAATCGGTGTCTTTTCAGATCTCTCGCCGTTTAAGTGATCTGACAGAACAAGCCAAAGTGGCGCGCCGTCTGGATGGCGCGCCCGGTAGCTAGGATAACCTCATGACATCTCGAATGATTGGCGGCGCTTTGCTGGCGCTGGGCGGAGCCTGTTTGCTTGGCCTAATGGCGATCTCCGTCTCCGACGCTTTGATGCGTGCGCTGGATGCGCCTTTTATTGGTGCCAAAGAAATCAGCGAAGCCTGTCTCGCGGGATGCGTCGCGCTTGCCCTTCCGATCAGCGTGTATCGCGGCAAGGCTGTGACCATTGATGGTATCCTGAGCATCGTGCCGGCTACGGTTGGAAAACTCATCGCCGTGACAGGTGAGGTCTTGGGCGCAGTTCTTTGTGCGCTTCTGGCCTATCACCTCATTGGCGCAGGCCGGGATGCCGCTGATTTTGCTGAGACCTCGGCGCTTCTGAAAATTCCATATGCCCATATGTACTGGATCCTGTCGGCGGGCATTGGACTAACCGCCCCTGCGTTTCTGGCGAGGGCCTGGATGTCTTGGCAGGCAGGAGGTCGGACATGAGCCCCGAAATGATTGGTGTCTTGGGCTTTGTGGTTTTGCTGAGCCTTATCTTTCTGCGTGTGCCCGTTGGCATTGCCATGCTGGGCGTGGGGCTTGCGGGGGCGGCCGTGTTGAACTCCCCCAACGCGGCCCTGAACATCATGACCGGTCAGGTCTTTTCAATCAGCACGCTGTATTCGCTCTCGGTGCTGCCGCTGTTTATCCTGATGGGCAATATCGCGTCGCAGGCAGGGCTAAGCCGCGATCTTTATAATGCGGCTTATGCTTTGGTGGGCCATCTCAAAGGCGGATTGGCCAGTGCAACGATTGTGGGCTGTGCCGGGTTTGCGGCATTGTCAGGCTCGTCTATTGCCTCGGCCGTGACTATGGGGCAGGTGGCCTATCCGGAAATGAAACGCCGCGCCTATGGCGATCGGCTGTCCACCGGTGCCATTGCCGCCGGAGGAACGCTTGGCATTCTGCTTCCCCCATCTACTGGATTTGTCCTCTATGCCATTTTGACCGAAGAAAGCATTGGGCGCCTGTTTATGGCAGGTGTTCTACCAGGACTGTTGCTCACGGCGCTTTTTGTTGGGGCGGTCACCTTGGTTGTGCATTTCAACCCCGCCGCTGGAGGGCAACGCCTGCAAGACGAAGGCGGTCACCGCCGGGTGGCGTTGATGGGCGCACTTCCGGTTCTAAGCATTATTGTCATCACCATTGGCGGGATTTACCTCGGGATCTTCACCCCGGTTGAGGCCGCTGGTGTTGGTGCCTTTCTGGCTTTTGTTATGGCGATCATGCGCCGCAGGCTAACAATCAAGGGCTTTGTCGACGCGGTTCGGGGCACAATGGAAACCACGGGCCTGTGTTTTTTGATCCTCATCGGGGCCATGGTGTTTTCACCCTTTGTGGCTCTGTCCGGACTGCCGACCGCGCTGTCGGGGGTGATCTTGGGCTATAGTTCCTCGCCCTATGTGGTGCTGGCCCTGATCCTCGTGCTGTATCTTTTCCTTGGCATGATCATTGAAGGTCTGTCGCTGATGGTGATCACACTTCCAATTGTCTACCCGGTGATCATTGGTCTCGGATTTGACCCGATCTGGTTTGGCGTGATCATGGTCTTGGTGCTGGAAATGGGACTGATCAGCCCACCTGTCGGCGTGAACTGTTTTGTTGTTAAAAGCGTCGCCCCGGATGTGCCGCTCTCTGATATCTTTCGCGGGATCATGCCGTTCTGGCTGGCCATGATCCTCTGCATCATCCTGCTTGTGGCGGTGCCGGGCATTGCCCTGATGCTGCCCAACGCCATGTTCTGACCCAGTACGACCGACGGACCCAAAGCTTATGACCCGCTTTTTCTCAAGCAAATCCCGCCCCGTACATATGGGACCGTATCCGACCGAGCTTTTGGCGCGGGGGGCGATGCCAGATCTGTCCAACGTGCCATCTGCGCAGGCCCTTCAGTTTGAAAACCCAAAGGCGCCGCTGTCGATTGTCAACGCAATGCGGGATCATCAGGCGATGTTGGACGCGATCCGGGCCGGGATGGTAAACGGCGTTGTGGCCCAAGCCCCGACAAACCCGTTGGAACGGGCGCAACATCTTAAATCCTTTGGCTATTTCTCCGATGCGGCCATGGTGGGCACCTGTCTTTTGCCACCCGAGGCGCTGTTGGAGACACCAATCCAGAACCCCGACATTGATCGCTTGGCACAGGATCTGCGCACCAAACAGACCAAAACCCTCGCGGCCGGGATCGACATGATCATGGCGGACCTCAAAGAGTCGATGGAGGCCGAGCTTCCGTCAATTGAGGCCCACACCCATGCCTTGGTGTTTCTCTATGAAAACCCGCGTGATGTTGAATCGGGTGAGCCGGGCACCACGTGGATTGAGGGGGCTTACGCCCACCGTGCGGCGCTGCTTGCTTCGGAAACGGCGGTGGTTCTTGCCAATTACCTGCGCCTTTTGGGGCATGACGCCCGTGCCCATACCGCTGCTTGCAGTGACGTAGATCTGAACAAACTGGCGGTCGCCTCCGGTCTGGCAACTGTGGAACAGGGCGAGCTGAGCAACCCCTATATCGGAACGCGATTTGGCCTGTCGGTGGTGACCACAACCTTTGACATTGCGCCGGATCTTCCGCTCAAACCTATGAGCCAGCAACCCAAATCTGCCTTTGGCGCAGCTTGGAAGTTTGGCACCCAAACCATCAAAAATGCGCGCAATGCCGTACCCTATGCCAAACGGCGTTTTGTCGATGGCGCGCAGCCTTTTGAACGGCTGAAACGGGTTGAGACGCCAACCACCTATATTGATGAACCAAATGTGGCCCGCGTGCCGAAGCGCGCAGATATGTTTGCCCGGACCCAGTTTGGCGACATGGGCAAAAAGCTTCAGGATGCGGCTAAGGGCGGGCACTATGTGCGCAAAGCGGCGCCGTCGATGGCGCAACGCCGGGCGCTGGGCGCCTTTGTGCTTCTACAGGATGGTGCCTCGCGGCCTGAGAAAATCAAACTTGATCCGCAGGACGCCGCAGACCTGATCAAAGCCACAAGTTACTTTCTCGGTGCCGACGCCGTGGGTGTGTCGCGCTGTCCCGAATGGACATGGTACAGCCATGATGCGCGCGGCGAAGTGATCGATCCGCCACATGATCAGGCCATCAGCATGGTCATCGATCAGGGGTTTGAAACCATGGATGGCTCGTCCGGCGATGACTGGATTGCCGTGGCCCAGTCCATGCGTGCCTACCTGCGGTTCTCGCTGCTGGGCGGTGTGATTGCCAAACAGATCCGCAATCTGGGTTACAGCGCCAAGGCCCATACGGTGATGGACGGCGAGGTCTTGCAGCCGCCTTTGTTGCTGCTCTCGGGTTTGGGCGAGGTGAGCCGCATCGGCGAAGTGATCCTCAATCCCTATCTCGGTCCGCGTCTGAAATCGGGGGCTGTAACCACCGACTTGCCTATGGCACACGACAAACCGATTGATTTTGGTCTCCAGACGTTCTGTGAAAGCTGCAACAAATGTGCGCGTGAATGTCCGTCAGGCGCCATCACAGCCGGTCCAAAGCTGATGTTCAATGGCTACGAGATCTGGAAATCCGACAGCCAGAAATGCACCACCTACCGTGTCACCACCCCGGGCGGTGCGATGTGTGGGCGCTGTATGAAAACCTGCCCGTGGAACCTCGAAGGTGTGTTCAAAGAGGCTCCGTTTAGGTGGACGGCAATGAAGGCCCCCAAGCTGGCCCCGGTATTGGCGCGACTGGATGATGCGGTGGGCAATGGCGAGTTGAATCCGGTGAAAAAATGGTGGTGGGATCTTGAGATCGAAGAAGACGGGGGCTATCGCCCCACCGCCAAACCGGTCAACAAACGGGGGTTGCAAAAGGATCTGGATCTGAAGTTCGAGGATCAGACCCTGGCGGTGTATCCTGCGCCTCTGGCGCCTCCGCCTTATCCCTATCCCTTCCCTATGGATCGCGAAGCCGGGATCAAAGCCTATCAGGCGATGATCCCCGCGCAGGACTACAAAGAACGTTTAAGACGCGGCGACACAAGCGCGATACACCGGTTCTCGTCGGAGGGTGACAGCCCGGTCATTCAGATGGAGATCACCAAAGCCACGCCAATCGCCGACGCGGTCACTCACTATGAACTGCGCGCTTTGGATGGGGCGGATCTTCCGGAATGGCAGGCGGGGGCGCATCTCGATCTGGTGGTCGCGCCCGAATTTCTGCGCCAGTATTCCATGTGCGGAGATCCTGCGGATCGATCAAAATACGAAATTGCTGTTCTGCGCGAGGATCAGGGGCGGGGCGGGTCAAAGCTGATGCATCGGATCTTTACCGAAGGCCGCAAAATCTTTGTCTCGCATCCCATCAATCACTTTGCGCTCGATCCCACGGCAGAGAAAACCTTGTTGATGGGCGGCGGCATTGGCATCACGCCAATGATTGCCATGGCGCACGAGCTGCATGCGCAGGGACGCGATTTTGCGCTGCACTACTCTGGCCGAAGCCGCTCCACGATGGGGTTCTTACCGGAACTGGCGGCCATGCCCTGGGCGGATAAGGTCCAGCTACATATCACCGACGACGGCAGCCGGGCCAATTTCGAGACGCTGTTTCAAGGCTATCAGCCGGGGTGGCATGTCTATACCTGCGGCGCAGATCGCTACATGGCTTCGGTTCTTGAGGCCGCAACCGGCGCTGGTTTCCCGGAAGAGGCCCAGCATCTGGAATATTTCTCGGTCCCCGAGCAGCCCGACTATGAGAATTTCGATTTCACTCTGAAGCTGGCCAAGTCTGGTGTGACGCTTCAGGTGCCTGCCGATCAAACGGCGGCGGATGTGTTGAACGACAACGGATTTGCCGTTGATGTGAAGTGCGCGGATGGTATTTGTGGCGTGTGCAAATGTGGTGTCGTCTCAGGTGAGGTCGAACACCGAGATTTTGTCCTGTCCAAGGCCCAACGCGAAAGCACCGTCATTCTGTGCCAGTCCCGCGCGGCGCAAAAAGACGGTGTTCTTGAGATCGATATGTAAGCGGCTCAGCCAAGCTTAAGGGGCCGTTGCTCGGCAATTGCCTCCATTGAAAAATAGGATGTCACAGAGTCCAACTCAACGGCGCTGATCAGCCGTTGATACACTTGGTCGTAGGAGGCCATGTCTTCGGTGATGACCTTGATCATATAGTCGTATTCGCCACCGATCCGGAAAAAATCGATGACATCGGGCACATTGAGAACCGTGCGACGGAAGGTTTTGAGCCAGTCCGAGGAATGATGGCGCGTCTTGACCATCATAAACACCACAAGCCCCAGCCCCAGTTTTTCCCGGTTCAAACGAACGGTAGACCCTTCTATCACACCAGCCTCGCGCAGGTTCTGGAGCCGCCGCCAACAGGCGTTCTGCGAAAGATTGACCTTTTCGGCCAGCTCGCGCTGGGAGAGTGAGCTGTCTTTTTGCAGCTCTTCGATGATCATCTGATCGCGTCTATCCATGTCACACTCTCCCTGATGGCGCAGTCCTTTGACCACAGTAACTAGCACGAAAATTCACAGATGCACGCCTCAATGATCGAAAAACCTGCAAATGTGTGGGTCATATCTTTATATAAGAGGCAATTTTTCGATCAAATGGCACAAAGATGCAGGGCGGATGTCTGAAATTTGGGTCATCCCCTCAGGGCGCGCCGGGTACTTTGCCGTCAGGAGGTATTCACATGTCACTCACCGCGTTCCGCAACTCGCTCATGTCAGACACTGTCGTTTCCGCTTTGCGCGAAGGCACGATAGGTGACGGCATTTCCATTCCCGGTCTTTTTGGCGATGTGTCGCTGGTCTACGCGGATTATGTAGCCTCGGGCCGGGCCTTGTCGCAGGTTGAAGACTATATCCTGAAATCGGTTTTGCCGTTCTATGCCAATAGTCACACCGAGGCCTCCTATTGTGGGGCCTATATGACCCGACTTCGGGCCGAAGCACGTGCAGAAATCGCAAAGCTGACACAGGCGAAAGACTGTACCGTTATCTTCACGGGCTCTGGGGCAACCGCAGGCCTAAACAGGCTGATTTCCCTGTTCGGTGTGAATGAGGCCAAAAAGGCCGTTGTTTTTGTCGGCCCCTACGAGCATCACTCAAATATTCTGCCCTGGCGTGAATCCAAAGCCGAAGTTGTCGAGATCCCCGAAGCCGCGTCCGGTGGCCCCGACCTTGAGGCGCTCGACCGTGCCTTGCGTAACCATCACGATGCGGATGTCAAAATCGGCAGCTTTTCGGCGGCCTCAAACGTCACCGGTATTATCACTGCCCCCGATGATGTCACTCGGATGCTGAAAGCGCATGGCGCCCTGTCTGTCTGGGACTATGCAGGTGGCGGTCCCTATCTCTCGATTGATATGAAAACCGGCACCGATTGCGAAAAAGATGCGGTGGTTGTGTCGCCGCATAAATTCCCCGGCGGCCCGGGCGGCAGCGGCGTGTTGATTGTGCGTGAGGCTTCGGTTGTGCGCGATACCCCGTCTTGGCCCGGTGGCGGAACCGTCAGCTTTGTGTCCCCCTGGGCGCATGCCTATTCCAGCAACCTCGCAGCACGTGAAGAGGCAGGCACCCCCAATGTTGTGGGCGATATTCGGGCGGCTCTGGCTTTTATCGTCAAAGACGTGGTCACGCAGAGTTTCATTTCCGCGCGTGAGGCTGAATTGAATGACAGGGCGATCGAGGCTTGGTCGCGGAACGCCCAGCTTTCGTTGCTCGGGGTCGATCATCCCAACCGGTTGCCGATCTTTTCCTTCCGGGTGCGCCGCGCCGATGGAACTCCGTTCCATCATCAGCTGTTCACCCGTATGCTAAGCGATGTTTATGGCATTCAGACCCGTGGCGGCTGTGCCTGCGCTGGGCCTTATGCGCACCGCTTGCTTGAGATTGACAAACTTGCCTCAGAAACCCTGTTTGAAGATCTCAAAGCCGGCAAAGAGATGGAGAAACCCGGTTGGGTGCGCCTGAACTTCAGCTATTTGATGAGCGATGAGAAAGCCCAATATGTGATTGATTGCGTCAATGAGCTGACCACACGGCTTGAGGAACTCGAGCCGCACTATCGCTCAGATCCCGCCACCGCGCGGTTCTCAATCAAATCTGATGAGCTTGTCAGCGTTTGATAACAGGCGGGCCTTACGCCCGTCAGATGGACGCCAATCGCAAAAGATCATTCCGGGACAGATCTGATTTTGCCCCGGAATGCACCACAGATCCCCGTTGCAGGATAATCACCTGATCCGCAAGGTCATAGGCAAAGTCAAAATACTGCTCGACCAGAACAATCGCCATATCTCCGCGTGCACGCAGCTGGCGGATCACCTCACCGATCTGCTGAATGATATTGGGCTGAATGCCTTCGGTGGGTTCGTCCAAGAGGAGGAGTTTGGGTTTGGTGATCAAAGCACGTGCAATCGCCAATTGCTGTTGTTGACCACCAGATAGATCCCCTCCCCGCCGGTGAAGGAAGGTTTTGAGAATAGGGAACATGTCGAACACCCAGTCCGGGATGTGGTGTTCAGACTTGGGCAGACAGGCAAAGCCAGTTTCAAGGTTCTCACGCACGGTCAAAAGAGGAAAGATCTCGCGGCCCTGCGGAACAAACCCTATTCCCAAATGGGCAAGCTCATGGGACGGCAACACCCCGAGCGGCGCTCCATCCAAAGACACCGATCCCCCAGACCGGGCGTGGGCGCCTGCAATGGCCCGCATCAGGCTGGTTTTGCCGACGCCATTTGTGCCCATGACACAGGTCACTTCACCGGGTTTGGCGCTGAAAGAAATCCCATTCAGGATCTGCGAATGCCCATAATGCAGGGTCAGGTCTTGTACATCCAACATGATCAGCGTCCCAAATATACATCGATGACATCTTGGTTTGATGTCACGTGGTCCAGATGGCCTTCGGCAAGAACGGCCCCCTCGTGCAGCACGGTCACTTTGCAGTTCAACCGGCGCACAAACTCCATGTCGTGCTCAATGACCACGACCGCACGGGTTTTGGCGGCCTCAACCAAAAGGTTGGTGGTGTGTTCACGCTCTGTCGGGGTCATCCCCGCCGCCGGTTCGTCTACCAATAGCAACCGTGGTTCCTGAGCAAGAAGCATACCAATCTCCAGCCACTGCTTCTGACCGTGGCTGAGCTCACCTGACACGCGGTGCAGCTCGGTTTGCAACCCAACCTCTTCGGCCAGGGCGTCCACCCGTTCGAGATCTGCGGGACTGGGCCGATAGAACAGCACCGCAAACGCACCCCGCGGCTTACGTAAGGCCATCAACAGATTTTCCTGCACGGTCTGGTCTTCAAACACTGTGGGTTTCTGGAATTTCCGGCCTATGCCTGCGCGTGCGATTTTGGCTTCGGACATCCCGAGAAGCGAGACATTGGCCTCACCCCAGATCACACGGCCGGCGTCTGGTTTGGTTTTGCCCGTGACAATATCCATAAAAGTTGTTTTCCCGGCGCCATTAGGTCCGATGATGGCCCGCATTTCTGCATTCCCGATGGCGAAACTCAGGTTGTTGATGGCTTTGAACCCATCAAAACTGACCGAGACGCCCGAGACTTCTAACAGTCGGCTCATTCCCCGGCCTCCTTTTCCCGAAGAGATCCCATATCCGGCCCAAGATCTGCACCGTGGCGGTTGCGCGGAAGGCGTCCACCTATGAAGTCAAAAACTCCGCCGATCCCTTTGGGTGCAAACAAGGTGACGGCGACAAAGCTCAACCCCAATAGAACCAGCCACCAATCCACCCATTTGAGTATGACAGGGCCAAGTGGAATATCGGGGGCCTGCCCGCCGGTGAACCATGAGGACATCAGGCTTACAAAACTGGCCCCAATCACCGCACCATAAAGCCGCCCACGCCCGCCAATCGCGACCCAGACCGCCAGATAGATCGACGCGATAGGGGCAATTTCGGCCGGGTTGATAATGCCCGCCTGGGGGTAATAGAGCGCCCCGGCAATGCCCGCGATCATTGCGGTCAGCGTGAAGATAAACAGTTTGTAGGTCTCCACAGAATATCCCAGAAACCGAACGCGGGCCTCATTGTCGCGAATACCGCGTAGCACCGAGCCAAATTTGCCTGAGACACTCCAGGCCGCCAAAACATACCCCGCAGCCAAAGCAAACGCGGAGGCCCAGAAAAACCACAATGACACGATTGATTGCGGCATTTCCTCAAGGCCCGGCAGGTTCTGTAGTCCTGACAAGCCATTGTTGCCACGCAAACCGCTGTCATTCTGAAACAGATACAGCGCCAGCGCCAAAGTCATCGCCTGGGTCAGGATCGACAGATAAACGCCGGTCACGCGACTACGAAAAGCCAACCAACCAAAGACAAGCGCCAAAGCCCCCGGTACAAGGACAACCAGCATAAGCTGTAGCGTCAAAGACCCGGAAAAGGCCCAGATCAAAGGAAACTCGCTTGATCCGACCACCCCAAAAATCTGATTGCCGATGGCGTCGGAGATTTCGGCCTGCGTTGGCGGCAGCGGCGCATCGGCCAGGGAGGCCTCAACAATCCCGCGGGTTCGTTCATACATCAGCCACATGCCGATCATATATCCGCCGAGCCCAAAGAAGGCGAAATGCCCAAGCGAGAGGATGCCGGTATAGCCCCAGACCAGATCCATCGCCACTGCGACCAGCGCCAGACACAGGGTCTTGCCAAGCGTTTTGACAAAGGAGGTTGAGATCACTCCCGCACCCGCACCTTCGGCCAGAACTGTCACAACGACTGTGAACAATCCAAGACAGGCGAGAAAGATCAGGACAGAAGGATTTTTTGCAAAGAAACCTTGGGTCATAGATCAATCCCCCGCCGCGCGACCTTTGAGGGCGATGATCCCCCGGGGCCGGAACTGAATGAAAATGATGATGAAGATGATCATAAAGGTCTGCGCTGCCAGAGTGTTGGACGGGTTAAACCATTCGATCCCCTTTTGGAGGAACCCAATCATCGCCGCCCCCGCGAGCGTGCCCCAGATATTGCCCACACCGCCAACAACAACCGTCATAAAGCTTTGCACAATGTAATCGCTGCCCAGCTCTGAGGTGACCTTGGCAAACAGACCAATGGCAACACCGGCGATCCCCGCAATGCCCGACCCAAGACCAAAGGTCAGCATGTTCACCCGGTCGGGATTGATCCCCATTGACGCGGCCATGCGGCGGTTCTGGGTCACAGCGCGGGTTTCAAGACCAAGCCGGGTGCGTTTCATCAGGAAAAGGAAGAACCCCAGAAAGCCAATCGCCAGAAGGAAGATCGCAATGCGGATATAGGAAATCGCAATCACGTCGTTGATGGCCCAGGCCCCATCCAGCCACCCTGGTGCCGTCAACGGACGGGCCTGAGTGCCGAAGATGTTTTTGGCAAGCTGTTGTAAGGCTATGGAAATCCCGAAGGTCGCCAGAAGTGTCTCCAGCGGCCGGTTATACAACCAGCGGATCACCAATCGCTCCATCGCCACTCCGGCCCCAAAGGTCACCGCAAAGGCCAGAGGAACTGCAATTAGGATTGATACGGTGTGATTTGGCACAATCTGTTGCACCACATATCCGGTGTAGGCGCCTAACATGATGAACTCGCCATGGGCCATATTGATGACCCCCATCACACCAAAGGTGATCGCAAGGCCAATAGCTGCGAGAAAATAGATGGATGCAAGAGACAGCGCGTCCAGCGTTAGATCGACCGTCTGGCTTAATGCCACGCGGGCCTCAATATCGGCCAAAGCCTCCTGCGCGGCGGTTGTTACAGAGGCGTCAGGTTCGGCAAAGACATAGGCAAATTGATGGGCGTCCACTTTGGCGTGGACCTGTGTCAGGGCGATCGGGGCGGGCACCAAACCCTCGGCGGCCAGATGCAGATAGGCATGACGGCGCGTGTCGTCGGTGTTCAACCGATGAAGGGGCACACCCGCAACAGCCCCGTCCTCAATATGTTGGGTCAAAGCAGCGCGGATCTCATCGCGCGCGACATTGGGCCGGGCCAATCCCTGATCGACCAGAAATTGATAGGCTGCTGGATAGGAGAACTCGGCACTTCCGGGAAGCAGCCGCTCAGCGATGTTTCTGTCCTTGGGGATTGAACCTTCGAAGGCTTGAAGGCTCTGAGCAACCAGCGGATTGAGCGTGGCGCGGAGATCTACGCCGAGATCTCCGGACATGGCCGTGATGGCCGTCACCCGCGCGGCGGTGTCTGGATCATGGGCGATTGTCAAAAGCCGCTCGGCCCGTTGTTTGTCTGCTTTGAGATCCGCATCGGTCTCAGATGCGATTGAGGCGCGCAGGGGGGGCAATAATACAGCGCTGGGCTTGCGCGTGATCGCAGTCAAAGCGTCACGGCGACGGTTGGGATCAGGGTCGGTCAGTTGAAATTGCACCAAAGCGGTGCCGATCATGGCACGAATGCCGCTGTTTGGTTTAATCTGTTTCAGATCAGCTTTGGGGTATGCGCCCACCGTTTCACCGGTGTCGAAATCCGTCAATTGATAGGTTTTGCTGTCGATGCGCGTCCCATGAAAGAACAACCCATCCGACTTGCGCAGCCACATAGATTTACCCTGCCACGTCTGAAGCACGGATTGCGCGTGGGGCAGGCCGCTGTCGGCCAGTGCGTCGATGGCAGGCGCAATGGTCTTGCGGGATGAGGCGACAATCAGGTCGCGGTTACTTTGTAGAACCGTTTGAACAGAGGTCGATTGTGCCGATGCACCAAGCACCATTGTCCAGAGCATAAGCCCGGCCAAAAGAAGTGATTTCATGAGTTTAGCTATCCCCAGCAGCAGATGGCCGGGGAGATCCCCGGCCATGCAGGCTTAGTAGTTCGACTTGATCTGAACGCAGCTGCCGGTCTCGGTGTTGTACATCCCACAGCCGAGGTCTTTCCAATCGGATTTCAGAACGGCAGAGGCGGGCAGGAAGTCGGTCCAGGCATCGCCGGCCACTTCTGTTGTTTGGCTGATGATGTCAAACTGGCCGTCATCCTGAATTTCACCAATCAGAACTGGCTTGGCCAGATGGTGGTTCGGCAACATTGTCGCGATCCCGCCTGTGAGGTTGGGGAATTCCTGACCGTACATAGCGTCACGCACGGCATCGACCTCGGTTGTGCCTGCGGCGGTGACGGCATTCACCCACATGTTAAAGCCAATGTAGTGGGCTTCCATTGGGTCGTTCGTCACGCGCTCTGCACCCATCTTGGCCTTCCAGGTGTCGATGAACTCAACATTGGCCTCGGTGTCGGCGGATTGGAAATAGTTCCAGGCCGCAAGATGACCCACAAGGTTGGATGTATCGAGACCTGATAGCTCTTCTTCACCAACGGAAAAGGCGACAACCGGAATATCATCCGCCGAGATGCCAGCCGCGGCAAGCTCTTTGTAGAACCCGATGTTCGCATCCCCATTGATGGTCGAGATCACACCGACCTTCTTGCCATCGGCCGCAAGTGCCACAACGTCGGCAACAATTTTGGACCAGTCGCTATGCCCAAACGGGGTGTAATTGACAAAGATATCCGCCTCGGCAATGCCTTTGCCGGCCAGATAGCTTTCAAGAATGTTGTTGGTGGTGCGTGGATAGACATAGTCGGTGCCCAGCAGCGCAAACTTTTCTACCCCAAGCTCGTCCAGGAAGTAATCCGTCGCCGGAATGGCCTGCTGGTTGGGGGCTGCACCGGTGTAAAACACGTTCTTCGAGCTTTCTTCGCCTTCATACTGCACCGGGTAGAACAAAAGGCCGTTCAACTCTTCGATCACGGGTAGGACCGATTTGCGGCTGACCGAGGTCCAGTTGCCAAAGATCACATCGGCGTTGTGAACGCTTAGCAGTTCGCGGGCTTTTTCCGCAAACAGCGGCCAGTCTGAGGCCGGGTCAACAACCGCTGCTTCCAACTGGCATCCCAACACACCGCCCTTGGCGTTCTGCTGGTCAATCAGCATAAGCATGGTGTCTTTTAGCGTGGTTTCCGAGATGGCCATCGTGCCGGACAGCGAATGCAAAACGCCGACTTTGATGGGGCAATCCGCCGCGAAAGCAGAGGAGGTGAGCGCCGTCACAGCAACAGAAGCGGCCAAAGCAGTCTTGTGAAAGGTCATAAGTCTCTCCCGGCAGGGCTGCGGATGATGCTTGTTTGATGGCATCAAAGTCATTACGCAGGCCCCGCAACATGTTGGTTGCAATCGTGTGGTGGCCGGTCAGAGGCTCAATTCTATCGGTTGCCACACACCTCGTCGGGGTGTCCCCGGTCAGGCATGCTCACGATTGCTGCGCTGCAGCGCCTATTTCAAAGGCGGTGACCAAAGTTTTGCGGAAGATCAGCGGATTTGCCCGGATTCAGGGCGCAGTTGGCGCCATTGCCCGCTTTTTGCGCAGGTCATTCGGGGAACTACAGTAAAGATGCGCGACGCCGCTGGCTGGGTTTGCGCAGAGATCAGGCTCCAATGTCGTTTTGACAGCGCGCGATGTCTGCCAACGATCAATGCCATGTGTTCGCAAAGTGCCGCCTCTTAAGGCGCGGGGGCTTCAAACCTCTAGCAGCACCTTGTTGTTTTGCCGAACCCGTTTGACCAGACTTTGCTGGCGGCGCACCTCAGGAACTGGGCGCGCAATCTCAGGCAGGAAGCCTTCGGCGAGCTCGGGAAAAATTTCATAGATCTCGTCGAGTGCGTCCGGCCCCAATGTGTCGCGTGCATTGTCCCCAAGATACAATGTCTCCGCAGGCGCGCCATTGGCAAAGACAACCTCGTGGCGATCACACAAGAAGTGCCAATAGGTGATGGTTTTGCGGGCCTTCAGTTCGCGCACCCCTTGCAGATGCAGGAGTTTTGCTGCCGCGACTAAGACCTGCGTTGACCCAAACATGCGTTTGGCCAATCGCGATTTGACCAACATACGGTGCTGACGGGAGACAATCAGGTCTTCGCTTGGGGTGGTCGGATTCAGAGCTCCGGCCGTGATGCGGATAGGTGCCGTTTTCTTCGTAACCACAATCGGGTTGCCGCGGATCCAGCGCACCGGCTGGGCGCCATTGTCTAGCGTTGTGACCAGATCATTTGGTTTAAGATCTTCGACACAGACGTCGCCGTCGGGGGTGCGAATTTTTGTCCCTTCTGCAAAGCACATGACATAATCGCCATCCATTCGGGTGGCAGACATATTCATGTTGTTGCCCGAAAGCAGTGAATCGATCGAGACGCTTTGAAGGGGTTTCGATTCAAACGCAGCCTGATCCGAGTTGTCGCTCATCTCGGGGGCGAGGTAGGTGTTGCCGTCAGTATCTTGAAACACAACAGCGGTGATTTCAGCGGTTGTGCCATCAGTGAAAGTCAGAGTGGCATTATAGACGGCAAGGGAGTCAAAGGTTTGTGGCGCACCGTCATCGATCGAAAATTGATCATTCGAGACGTTGTTGTTTGAATCATAGGAGCTTCCGCTGCCGCCTAGATGGCCATTACCCGCGCTGGCAAACATCTGGATTTGATCCATCAGGGGGGACCCGTTTTCCCCAAAGGATTCACCGACCAGAACACTGGCATTTTCCGCAGTGGAATTGCCTTCGGTGGTGTCAATTCGAGCATGATTGCCGAGAGAGAAAACCTTGAACGTGGTCGGCATGACAAATCCCTTTGCTTGGGGAACTACTACTTTTCGGGAAGATCATACCCGTTCGTGTATGAATAATTCTCAAAAGCACACAACTTCGGCGTGTCAGAATAAGGAAAAATCGCTTCAATTTTGCGGTGCTGGGCCTGCGTCTGTCGCAGATCCCAGACATAGCGCCTCCCATGAGCTGCGCCTCGCGCACTGGAGAGTGGCACAATTTTGCCGACGCGAGACCGTGAGGACCTTCCTCGTTCCGAAAACGTGGCTCTTCCCTTGTTCCGTGTCGCGGCCTTGGGTATTCCCGAATGAGCACCTGGGGAGGAGCCAATGCCGTCACTTCCAGCCACGTTTTCTTTGAGGACCACGCCTAAGTCTGTGGCTCTTCCCGCTGTTACGGATCTCTGAAATTATGCGATATTCTCTGTTTCCTGCCGTGTTGGCATGCGCTGTTCTGGCTGGGTGTGCCGGGCCTGTTCCCGATGACACCAAATCTGGTGCCACCAAAGCGCGCGGGTTTCTCGCTGGCCTGACGCAAACGCCCACAACTGCCCCGCTCAGGCGTGCCAAGTTGGCGGGGGGCGCGGTGGTGGTTGCCGGGCCCGAGGACTATTGTATTGACCCTAAGACCGTTAAAACCAACGCCAACCGCAGCTTTGCCGTGGTGGCCTCCTGTGAGATTCTGTCTCAGGGCAAAGACGGGACCTATGTTGAACCGCTTGTCATGACTGTCACCGTGGGCCGACGCGGTTCGCAATCGGATATGCCCACAGCCAAAGATCTGGCCCGTGCTCTGGAAGCCGAACTTCTGGCAGGCGGCGAAGAAAATGGCTTGACCTTGGCACATCTGGATCGCGGTGGAGACGCGGGGCTGCAAGATGGAGCCGCCTCACATTGGCGGGGGATCTTCGCACAGGGCGATCGTATGATCGGGCTTGCGCTTTACGCTCCGAAAGGCAGCGATTATGCAGGGTCAGCGGGAAAATCCATGCTGGTTGAGCAGTTCCGCCAGATCACACGACTTAGCCCAAAATAGCGGGCGGCTCTCAGTTTTCTCTGGAATGCCTTTGTCTGAGAGAGTGAAGCGTTTATTCAATCAGTAGGATTTGCCATAGTAGAGTCTAAGGCGCATAAGATAATGCGCAAAAAGACTCACTTCGACTGAGCGAACACGTGGCAAAAGGGGCAGGGCATGTCAGGGGACAAGCAATCTTGGTTAGAACGGGGCGTCGAAGCCGCGTCGCTGACGCGCTGGGCCCAATTGGCGCGCCGTGCACCCAAAACGGATCTGACGGTTTTGCGCGAACAGCGAAACCGAGCGCGTAAACTAAAATCCAAGCTCGAAGATCTGATCCATGTGGCCGAGTCTCGGCTTGCATTGCCCTATATCGGCAATCAATCTTTCCCGCGCCCGGCGGATGCGGATTGGTCGTGGCGTCCGGAGCTATGGTGTGGCCCGATGCCGATCACCGGAATTTCTTCGGTCAAAAGCAATGCCACGCTGGGTGGGGAAGTCACCCTGTTTCATGACTGTGCGCATTCCGAGCTGACCCTCCGCCAGATCCGTAATACGCGCGAAGAAGACCTGGCGGCCTTTGGCCTTCGGTTGGATGTGTTTCGGTTTGGCGGGTCGTATCTGTCTCTCGCGGTGGATCTGCCCCAGGATGCGAGTTCCGGTCTCAAGCGCAACCATCTGATCCGGCTCGACACCATTGTTGAGATGGAAAACCCGCTAGAGATTTTTGCGCGGCTCAACATCAAACACGGTCCAAACACGGAACATATCGTGCGGGAACTGCCGCTGAATGCCGAAGACATTCGTGTGGAATTTGACCTCGCCTATACAAAGCTGAACGAGAAACGCATCGAGAAAATGTGGCTTGATCTGATCTTTGAAGGGCCGCAAATGAACCAGGTGATCCTGAGGGATCTGACCTTTAGCCGCCGCAAACGCGCCGAACTGTAATTCAGGGGATCGGGATGAGCCTTTATACACTGACAAAAACCCGGTTTCTCGAAGGTGTCTGGGAAGGGCTTTTGGTGGCCGAAAACGCCAGCGCCCCACCGCCTGAGATTTCGGTCACGGTGCATGATAAACCGGTGCGCGGCGTTGTGCTCTCAGATGCGGGTGAACCGGGGCGCTGGGTGATCGAAGTTCCTGTTCCTCTCGAAGCGGTGGGGGAAGGTGTCAAAACCTTTTTGATCCTCGACAGTGTCGCGCATGAGGTGCTGGAAAAGTTCACTTTGATAGCCGGTGATGTTCTGGGTGATGACATCCGCGCCGAAGTGGATCTGCTGCGCGCCGAATTGGATATGCTCAAACGGGCCTTCCGCAGACATTGTGTTGAAACAACTTAAAGTTTCGCGGCGGGGATATTCCGCGCCGCCCCCAATTGACGTTTGCGGTACCATGGGCCAGTGTGCGGCTATCTCAAATCAGGATTAGTCCCATGGCTTCGCTGCGCGGCATTGCGCTGAAACTCGCCTCTGTTTTTCTATTCACCATTATGGCCTCGCTGATCAAAGCCACGGCCTCAGAAGTGCCCCCCGGAGAAGCCGTTTTCTTCCGTTCCTTTTTCGCGATGCCCATCATCATTGGATGGCTGGCCTGGCGCGGAGATCTGTCCACGGGGCTCAAAGCCAAACGCCCGATGGGCCATGTCTGGCGCGGTGTGATTGGCGTATCGGCCATGGGCACGGGTTTTGCCGCGCTTGGGCTTTTGCCTTTGCCAGAGGTGACCGCGCTGGGCTACGCCGCCCCCATGATGACCGTGATTTTTGCCGCGATTTTGTTGGGTGAACGTCTCAGGGCATTCCGGCTCAGTGCAGTGGCACTTGGTCTGGTCGGCGTTGTCGTTGTGCTCTGGCCGCGCCTGACGGTAGGCACACTCAGCGATGTGGCGCTGCTGGGTGTCACGCTGATCCTGATCTCCGCGGTGCTGCGCGCTTTGGCCCAGATCCACATTCGCCGACTGGTGGCGACCGAGGAAACGTCGGCCATTGTGTTCTACTTTTCGCTGACCGCGACGCTGCTCTCTTTGTTGACCCTTCCATTTGGGTGGGCCTGGCCCACAACTTCGGCACTTATCATGCTGATCTGTTCGGGTTTGATCGGGGGCGTTGCACAGATTTTCCTGACCACGGCCTACAAACATTCCGAGGCCGCGTTGCTGGCGCCGTTTGACTACGCCTCGATCCTATTTTCAATCATCTTTGGCTATGTGTTCTTTGCAGAAATCCCCACCTCTCAGGTGCTCATGGGATCGGCCATTGTGGTCTCTGCCGGGGGATTGATCATCTGGCGCGAACGCCAGCTTGGTCTCAAACGGGGCAAAGCCCGCCCGGGCATGACGCCGGGCGGCAACTAAAGATCAAAGGTCTCAGCCGCGAGATAGGCTGGGGCCAAAAGCATCCGCCGGGCGCGGCCCAGTGGAAAGCGCCCCGGTGGTTTGCGCATCAGGTCCGGCAGCCCCGGATCGCCCAACACCTGTCGGGCGATCATATGGCCGGTGAAGCTTGACAGGGCGACACCATTGCCGTGATAGCCAAGTCCCGCATAAAGCCCTGAGTGGCCGGGAATGGCTCCGGCAAACGGCACCAGGCCGGGCATCATGCAGACCAAACCATTCCAATCATGTGTGATATCGACATCCCGCCAGGCTGGAAACATCTTCGCAAAGTCACGCCGGATTTTGCGTTTGATCCGCGCCTGAGCGCCAGAGGTCGCACGCAGCCCCCCGCGCATGCCAAACAAAAACCGCCCCTCGGGCAAAAGCCGGAAATAATGCAGCAACTGGCGTGAATCATAGGCCATTTGGTCGGTAAACCAGCCTGCGGCAGCCTTTTCTTTTTCCGTCAGCACTCGGGTGACAATCACACTCGATTGCACGGGAAGATAGCGTGCGCGCAGCCAGGCGGGCAGATCTTCGGAAGAGTACCCATTGGTGGCAATGATCACGGTATCCGCAATCAGTTTGCCCTTCGGTGTATGAAGAACATAATGGGGATCCATCTTCAGCACCGGGCTTTGGCCATAACAGGCGATCCCGGCCTGCTGGGCGAGATGCACCAGACCCGTGTGATATTTCAGAGGATTAAGCGCAAATCCTGCGCGGGTCGTCAGGGCGCCATGCCATGGTCCACCCATGCCCTCTGCCGCAAGATCCGCCTTTTGGGTCAGATGTGTCGCAACCCCATAAGACTGCGCCGTGTCTTCGGCCTCGTCCTGCATCGCGAGCCAGGCCCGCGCGGAATGCGCAACTTGGGTTTCTCCTTTGGAATGCGTGTCTGCATCGATCTGATGCATCTCAAGCAGGGCCTGAACATAGGCAATCGACGCCTTCTGGGTGTGCTGCCACTCTGAAAGACCGGTGTCACCATAGCGCTTGCGCATAAGAGATTCGGGCAGTTTGGTCCCACCCAAACAACAAAATCCTCCATTGCGCCCGGAGGCCCCCCAACCGGGGGATTGTGCCTCAACCACGGCAACGTCTACTCCGGCCTGAGCTAGGGTGAGCGCAGCGTTTAGTCCCGTAAAGCCGCCGCCAATAATAGCGACATCCGCCTTTTGAACCCCTTGAAGCTCGGGCCAATGCTCGGGCGCGACCGTTGTGGCCCAATAGCTGGGCACATCGGCGTCATAGGCGCTGTCTTCGTAGATCCGCCTCACTGTTGCAAAGCCGCGCGTTCGTCCCGCGCCTGCGCCACAGCCGCCCGTTTGGAAATCAGCGAGGCCGTGATGACACCCACTGTCACGAGGGCAATCAGGATGGTGGAGAGGGCATTGATTTCCGGGCTGACCCCAAGCCGCACCGCCGAATACACTTTGATGGGCAGGGTTGTGGCGCCGGGGCCGGTCGTAAAGCTGGCGATGACCAGATCGTCAAGCGAGAGCGTAAACGCCAAAAGCCAGCCTGAAATCACCGACGGGGCAATAATGGGCAAGGTGACAAGACGAAAGGCTTCGAAGGGAGAACAGCCGAGATCCAAAGCGGCTTCTTCCAGAGACTGGTCAAAGCTGACCAATCTGGAGCTGACGACAACCGAAACATAACACATGGCAAAGGTGGTATGAGCCAGAACCACAGTTAATATACCCCGGTCTAAACCGATGCCAATGAACAGCAGCAAGAGTGACAGGCCTGTGATCACTTCGGGCATCACCAGCGGGGCATAGATCATTCCCGAGAACAGAGTGCGGCCACGAAATCGTCCGCCGCGCACTAGCACATAGGCGGCCATGGTGCCGAGAACGGTCGCCAGACAGGAGGAGAAAAACGCCACTTTCAAGGTGACCCAGGCGGCGTTGAGGAAATCCTTGTTCTGGAACAGCTCGCCATACCATTTGGTCGAGAACCCGGCCCAGACCGTCACCAGACGGGATTCATTGAAACTGTAGATCACCAAAATGACCATGGGCAGGTAGAGGAAAGCAAAACCCAAAGTCAGCGATGTCGCATTGAACCAGGAAAATCGTCTCATGACGCGCCCTCCGGGAGAGACCGAATTTTCAACGAAAATTCGTGAACAGCGCGCGCGTAGGGTGAGGGGTGTGCAAAGGTCATTGTCCGGCGCTTGGGTGAGCCAAAGGGGTGTCGAATTTTCGCTGAAAATTCGGATCCGCGTGTCATTTGCCCGCCTCCTGTTGTTTTTGCTGGTTCATCTGGAACAGAACAATGGGCACAATCAGGATCAGAAGCAGGATCACAGCAACGGCGCTGGCAACAGGCCAATCGCGGTTTGAGAAAAACTCCTCGAACAAGACCTTGCCGATCATCAAGGTCCCGGATCCGCCCAGCAGGGAGGGGATCACAAATTCCCCCAATACGGGAATGAACACGAGGAAACAGCCCGCAAGAATACCCGACCGGCTCAGCGGCACAGTGACCAGCCAAAAGGCCGAAAACCGTGAGCATCCCAGATCTTCGGCGGCTTCCAAAAGACTGTCGTCCAGCTTTTCCAAGGCGGCATAGACGGGCAGAACAAGGAACGGCAGATAGGTGTAAACGATGCCGATATAGACGGCGATATTGGTGTTTAGGATCATGAGTGGGTCGGCGATCAGGCCAAGACCCATCAGCAGTTGGTTGAGCAGACCTTCGGTGCTGAGAATGCCCATCCACGCGTAGACCCGGATCAGAAAACTTGTCCAGAACGGCAGGATCATCAGCATGAGCAGGGTTGGCCGCCATTCGTTCGGCGCGCGTGCCATACCATAGGCAATCGGATAGCCAATCAGGAGTGTGAACAGCGTCGAAACCAAGGCGATCTTGAGCGAACTGAGGTAGGCCTTCCAATACAGGTCGTCTTCGGTCAGCCAAACAAAGTTTTCAAAATCTAGCTCGCTGAAAAACGCTTTGATCCCGGCCCAGCCTTCGGAGAACTCCAAAAGCGGCAGATAGGGCGGTCGGGCAATTGCGGCATCGGACAGGGCAATTTTGAAGACGATCACAAAGGGGATCAAAAACAGCGCCAACAACCAGATATAGGGCACCGAAATCAGCGTAAAACGGCGCATCTTCAGCCCTCCAGCACAATTGCGGCGGTGGCGGAGAAGCTGAGCCAGACCTCATCTTCCCAGGTGATCTGCCGCCTCGAAATCCGACGGGTATTGGCGATCTGGGCCTTCACCATGGTCCCGTTGTCCAGCTCGACATGATAGGTCGAGATATTGCCGAGATAGCCGATATCGATGACTTTGCCTTTTAGGGCATTTGCTGCGGCCGGGTGTTCCTTCGAGATGCTCATCTTTTCAGGACGCAGGGCAAGAACAACCTCCTTGTCCGCCAGAGCGGTATCGCCATTGGCTGCCACCAGAGGTGCATGGCCTTCGCCCCAATGCAGTTCTAATCCCCCCGAGGTGTCATCCCCCTCGACAAGGTCACGGGCTTTGGCCCGGCCTTTGATTAGGTTCACATCCCCAATGAAATCAGCTACATAAACGGAATTTGGGGCCTCGTAGATATTCTGCGGTGTGGCCACCTGAATGATTTTGCCGTGGTCCATGACAGCCACGCGGCTGGCCACGGTCATCGCCTCTTCCTGATCGTGGGTCACAATCACAAAGGTGGTGCCGGTGCTTTCCTGAATGTCCATCAGCTCAAACTGCGTTTCTTCACGCAGCTTTTTGTCGAGCGCCCCCAGGGGTTCATCCAGCAACAACAGTTTGGGCGCCTTCGCCAGAGACCGCGCCAGGGCCACGCGTTGGCGCTGACCGCCAGAAATCTGATGCGGTTTGCGGCGCGCAAATGCCTCAAGCCGGGTCAGACGCAGCATTTCGTCCACGCGCGCCTGAATAAACTCTTTGCCCTTGCCCTCGCGTTTCAGACCAAAGGCAATGTTTTCCCAGATCGACAGGTGCGGAAACAAGGCATAGCTCTGGAACATCATGTTCACCGAGCGCTTGTTGGGGGGGATGGCTCCTATGTCCTGACCACCCAATAGGATTTTGCCCTCTGTCGGGGTTTCAAACCCGGCCAGCATGCGCATCATTGTTGTTTTGCCACAGCCCGATGGGCCCAAAAGGGCGAAAAACTCGCGAGCATAGATTTGTTGAGACAGGTTATCGATCGCAGTGAAATCGCCGAACCGTTTGGTGACATTCACAAATTCGATAAGCGGCTTTTCCTTGGGATCGTCCCAAGGGGCAAAGATGGTCTGGGCCATAAATCTATCCGGAAGCTGCGAGGGAAAGAGGGCCCGCGCCGGATCGGCGCGGGCCGTAAGGCGATCAGACGCCTGATTTCACGCGGGTCCAAAGACGGGTCACAACCCGCTGAACCTTGGCCGGATAGGGGCCTTTGATATAGGTGTTGTTCATCGCGGCTTCGGGGGGATAGATCGCCGGATCGTCGATCACATCCGCCTCAAGAAACTCCTGCGAAGCTTTGTTGCCATTGGCATAATACACATAGTTTGAAGCCGCGGCCATATTGTTGGCATCCAGCATGAAGTTCAGGAACTTATGCGCACCTTCAGGGTTTGGCGCATCGGTCGGGATCGCCATTTGGTCGAACCACATCAGAGCGCCTTCTTTGGGCGGATTATAGGCAATCTCAACTCCGTTTTCCGCCTCTGCCGCGCGGTCACGCGCCTGAAGCACATCCCCGGACCAGCCAACAGCCACACAGATATCGCCGTTGGCGAGGGCATTGATGTATTCCGAGCTGTGGAATTTCAGCACATAGGGGCGAATGGCCTCAAGCACACCAGCCGCTTTTTCAAGATCGGCTTTGTCATGTGTGTTGGGGTCAAGACCCAGATAGGTGAGCGCCGCCGGGATCATCTCATCCGGGGCATCGAGGAAATGCACACCGCAGTCTGCGAGCTTTTCCATGTTCGCCGGATCAAAGACCAAGGCCAGCGAGTCAACCGGTGCATCGTCGCCCAGAACTTCTTTCACCTTGCCGGTGTTGGTCCCAAGCCCGGTGGTGCCCCACATGTAGTTGATCGAATAGGTGTTCTCGGGGTCAAATCGCGCCGTGCGATCCGAGATTACATTCCAGACGTTGCCATAGTTCGCCAAAGCATCTTTCTGCAGCGGCTGGAACACACCCGCTTGGATCTGGCGCTGCAGGAAGCTGCCCGTTGGCACAACCACGTCATAGCCCGACCCACCAGCAAGCATTTTGGTTTCCAGCAGCTCGTTGCTGTCAAAGACGTCGTAGATCAGTTTGAGGCCGGTTTCGGCTTCGAACTTGGCCAAAAGCTCTTCGTCGATATAGTCGGACCAGTTGTAAACGCGTACTTCATCCGCACTTGCCATGCCGGCTGCAAGCGCAAGGGTTGCGGTCCATGTCATGAGGTTCTTAAACATCTCGGGCTCCCGTTGAACGCGGGGTCTTTGATGCCCCGTCATGGAATTTTGATCATATTTCAGTTTCAAAAGCAACTTTCATGATGTTTCCACGCTCTGTTCTCTTGCGCAAGACGTGTTAGACATGGCGTACTGCCCCCAGAGGAGATGTGATGAATTCTGAGGCACCAGAACCGACCAAGGCGGGGCTTCCTGCGCATGAACAGGTGTATCGCGATCTGCGCGACGCAATTTTGTTTGGCGAATTGGAACCGGGAGAGCCCGTAACAATTCAAGGGCTTGTGGCCCGGCTCGAGGCGGGCATGACCCCGGTTCGCGAGGCCCTGCGGCGCCTGACGGCCGAGGGCGCTTTGAATGCGATGGGCAATCGACGGATTGTGGTCCCTGTCCTGGACGTCGACGCGGTTGATGAGCTCAGCGCGGCGCGTCAGGCGCTCGAACCTTTGCTTGCCCGACGGGCCGCGACACGGGTTACACCGGATGATGTGGCCGAGTTGACCAGCATTGATGACCGGCTGGATCACGCAATTGAACGGGGCGATGTCAGCACGTACTTGCAAGAGAATCACGCGTTTCACGCCAAGCTCAATCAGGTTGCCGAGGCGCCAATCCTGACTGCAATGGTGGATGGTCTTTGGCTGCGATTTGGTCCGTCTCTTCGGATTGTCTGTGGTCAGATGGGGACGCGCAACCTGCCAGATCGCCATAAAGACATGTTGGTGGCTTTGGCTAAAGGTGATGCCGATGCGACGGCACGGGCGATGGCCGACGATGTCACGCAGGGCATGGATCTGGTCCGACAGGCGGTGCCGGACCAGAAATAGCGTGGTACGTTTTGCGCACAGAGGCGTACACTGTGTACAAAACGTACAATTTAGGCGGTGCCTGCGCGGAACCACCCCAGGCGTTTAAACAGCAGCCAATCCAGCGCCAGCGCAAGGATGAGAGACGCGCCCATCAGAGGCAATAGCAGCATGAGGATCAGGACAAGACCCATCATGCCAAACCCAAGTGCGGCCTCAGGTGCGGCCGGAACCCCTAAAGATCCCGCTGGCTTGCGCTTCCACCAGGCCACAAACCCCGTGACGGACAGCACAAGCGCCAAGACGGCTGCGAGCGTGTTGAGCGCTAGATTGAGCGGTCCAAACAGCTCTCCTTGATGAAGGGAAATCCCTAGGCTGACTGTTTTCGCCACCACCGGATTGTCGGCAAAGTCTATGCGTTTCAAGATCTTGCCGCTGTATTGATCAACCACAAGTTCGGTTTGATCATAGCGATCTCGGCTGGCAGACCGGACCCAGAAGACCCCGTCGGCCTTTTTGGCGGGTTTCAACTCATACGGAGCTTTCAGCCCTTCCGCGCGGGCAATGTCAAACACGTCACCCATCGCCAATGGCGTAGTTTCAGCCACAGTGGATTTTGGTTTGCGGCCCCCAAAACGCAGGCTGTGAGATTTCTGTCCTGTCTGCTCTTGGACATAAGACAGCCCACCACCCCATACGTCAGTCCACGGCAATCCGGTGATCAGGATAGGCACCACCAAAACCGTCGCCAACATGCCGGTAAACAAATGGGTTTCCCGCCACCACGCGCGGCCTTTTCCTTTGGGAAGAGAAACCGCCTTGCCAAATGTGCGCTGACCACGTGGCCACCACAGATAGACCCCAGTGATAAACATCACGATGGCCCAATGTGCTGATAATTCGACGAATTTCGTGCCGAATTTCCCAAGAAGCAACTCGCCGTGAAACTTCTTGAGCATACGCATTGCGGTTTCGTCTCGTGGCGTCACGGCCAGAACCTCGCCTGTGTAGGGGTCAACCCAAGCGTAAGAGCGTGTTTTTTCAGCATCGTTGAATTCGATCAAGGTGCTGCGTGTCGGGGTGTCTGAAATAGTCACGGACCGCAATCGGGTCAGCCCCACAGCGGCGTCAACCGAGGCAACCTGAGCCTCATAGCTGAGCCGAGTTTCCCCCTGCGCGACGTTAAGTCTGTCGGTATAGATCCATTCTTCGATCTGCGGTTTGTAGAGATAGATCCCGCCAGTCACGGCCAAAATGGCCATAAACGGAAGAACATATAGGGAAGCGAGGAAATGCCATTTCCACACAAGTCGATAGAAGGCACCGCCCGTCATAGATGACGTGGCGGGTGCCGATACAGTTGCATCGGTCATTGTTAAGTCCTGTCAGTTGAAATTTGGTCGAAAAACTTAGACCAAGACAGGAGGAGCCCGGGACAGACGCAGACCGTTCAATCGATCCTGATCTGCCGAAGGGTGTGGAAGAATAGCGGGCTGCGGCGCTTCTGGCGCATGTAGAGCAATCCAGGCTGGCAGCGTCTGGTTCGGGTGATCAATCAGATCCGCCAAGGTGCAGTGGGGCAGGGCGCCGGTGTCATCCGCTTCAATTGGTGTTCCATCCGGCCCGATGGTGAGGGTGATCAGATCTGTGCCCGTACAGATCACCATCGTCTGAACGCCCGGTATAAGCTCGGCCAGAACCGCAGACATACGTGGCAACAACATGCCCGTGGCGACGGCCACCACGAGGGTGAGCCGCAGGAATGTCGCCCAAAAAGCGGATATGCCGATAGAGGTCTTCAATCGTGTCTCCCGGATGCGTCTTTAGTCGGATCACGCCGCCGTGACCAGTGGATTTGTTGTCGCGCAGATTGACAGTTTGAAATTTGATCATATTCTTGGGGCAAACATGAGATGAGGCCGCCGATGACGAATCTGACCACAAATTCCCCGACCGAAGAGCTGCAGCGTCTGGATGCGGCACATCATATGCATCCGTTCACCTGTGGCAGTGAATTGACTGAAAAAGGGGCGCGGGTGATCACGCGCGCGGAAGGATGTTGGCTGACTGATAGTGAAGGCAACCGCATTCTCGATGCCATGGCGGGCCTGTGGTGCGTGAACATCGGCTATGGTCGCAAAGAGTTGGCAGAGGCCGCGTCGCGCCAGATGGAAGAACTGCCGTATTACAACACCTTCTTCCAAACGACCCATGTTCCAGGCCTGAACCTTGCGGCCAAGCTCGCCGAAATGGCGCCGGGTGATTTGAACCACGTGTTCTTTGCCGGCTCAGGCTCCGAGGCCAATGACACCAACCTGCGCATGGTGCGGACCTATTGGGCGGCCAAAGGCCAACCGGATCGCAATGTCATCATTGGCCGCTGGAATGGGTATCACGGATCAACCCTTGGGGCGATGTCGCTTGGTGGGATGACCGGGATGCACGCGCAGGGTGGCGTTGTTCAGGGCATCGAGCACATCCCCCAGCCGAACTGGTGGGCCGAAGGCGGGGATATGTCGCCGGAAGAATTTGGTCTGGCCCGTGCGCAGGAGCTGGAGAAAAAGATCCTTGAGATCGGTGCGGATAAAGTCGCAGCCTTTATCGCCGAACCGGTGCAGGGCGCGGGTGGTGTGATTGTTGCCCCCGACACTTATTGGGCTGAGATCCAACGTATCGTTGATCAGTACGGTATCCTGTTGATTGCGGATGAGGTGATCTGTGGCTTTGGTCGCACGGGCAACTGGTTTGGCATTGAGACGCTGGGCATCCGTCCGCACATCATGACCATCGCAAAGGGTCTGTCGTCGGGCTATCAGCCGATCGGCGGCAGCATCGTCTGCGACGAGGTGGCCGAGGTGATCGGCAGCGTCGAGTTCAACCATGGCTACACCTATTCGGGGCATCCGGTCGCGGCGGCGGTTGCGCTGGAAAACCTGCGCATCATGGAAGAAGAGGGTATCGTTGATACCGTCCGCGACGAGACAGCACCCTATCTGAAAGACCGCTTTGAATCATTGGCAGATCATCCGCTGGTGGGTGAGGTCAAGATCGTTGGAATGATGGGCTCGCTGGCTCTGACACCAGATGCCGCAAACCGTGCTCCGTTCAAAGCAGATGCCGGGACTGCGGGCTTCATCTGTCGCGAGCGCTGCTTTGCCAATAATCTGATCATGCGCCACGTCGGCGACCGCATGGTGATCTCGCCGCCTTTGGTGATCTCTAAAGAAGAGATCGACACGCTGATTGAGCGCGCGCGCAAGAGCCTTGATGAAGCGCATGAAATCTTGAAGGAGAAAGGTCTGATGGAGGCGGGAAGCCGCACCTGATCTTTAGTCGAGAAACGAAAAAAGGCCTCCCCTGACCGGGAGGCCTTTCTTTTTAGGCGGTGGCTTTGACTGGGCGCTGTCGGAGTGCGCCTGTTCCGCCGGCGTGCTGGACCCCAGCGGATCCGCTGGCAATGCCACATGCCAGGCTGTCAAGATCCGAGGCTGAGTTGAGCCAGGCATCGAGGAACCCAGCATTAAAGGCGTCGCCCGCACCCGTGGTGTCAATCACGGGTACCTTGGGGGCATCTGCCTGAATTTTGCGACCCGCACGGACCAGATGCGCCCCTTGCGCACCGGTCTTGACCACCGTTGTCGCCTCTAGCAGCGGAACCCCAATAAGATCCAGCCGCGCAGCTTCGTGTTCATTGGGCAAAAATAGATCGACAGCAGATATCAACGAGGTCAGGTCTTTGCCTGCGTCGAAGAGGTCTTCATCCCAACCGCAATCGAGCGAGATGCTGACACCGCTCTTACGAGCAAGGTCAATCAGCTCAGGGTGTTCCACCAATGTGCGCAGCTCACCGATATGCAGATGGCGGATACCGTCAAAATGTTCCGCTTGGACCGAAGGCAACGCGGGGCCAGATTTACGGCTGAGAAACGCGCGATCACTGTCGGTGGTGATGGCCACAGTGATCTGCGGGTCAAACTCAGCTGCCGTTTGTGCGCACCGCCTCGTGTCGAGTTGATCAAACAAGGGATCTTGCATCACGAAATCCGCAAAGGGTGCGGAGGGGATCATGGCCATGAGCGCAGTAGGACGCCCCAGCGCCGCAAGGGTCGCGGCGGTGATAAAGGCACCCCCGCCGATATCCATGCACAGACCTTTGGCGAAGGTTTCTGTACCCGCCGTAGGCAAACCGGGTGCACCTGTAAAAATCAGATCGCAGTACAGACGACCGACACAGAGCACCGTTTCTGGGCGTTCTGTCACGACACCACCTGACCGGTTTTGGCGTCAAACAGATGAAGATCATCCGTTGCGGCCCCGAGCTTGACCACCTCGCCAACCTCTGGTGGGCGACGCCCGTCCGCTTTGGCAACCACTTCACCAGAGGGGGTGTCGACATAGATGAGTGTTTCCGGGCCCAGAGGTTCGCGGACAGCCACTTTTCCCTCGATGATAGCATTGTCGGCAACCGGATGCAGATCATCGGGCCGGACACCCAGCAGAATATCGGTTCCGGCCGCAGTACCGCGTTGAAGATCAAGCGTCTGGCCAGAGGGCAATGCCACCCGGGTGCCATCATAGGTGCCTGCAATCATGTTCATCGAAGGCGCTCCGACGAATTGCGCCACAAAGGCATTTGCTGGGTTTCGATAGACCTCGTCTGGGGTGCCAACCTGTTGAATATGACCATCTTTCATGATGACAATGCGATCTGCCATGGTCATGGCCTCAACCTGATCATGGGTCACAAAGATGATCGTGCTGCCAACCCGTTGGTGCAGTTTTTTGATTTCCAGCCGCATCTGTGTGCGCAGCTGTGCATCGAGGTTGGACAGCGGTTCATCAAAGAGAAAGACTGCTGGGTCCCGAACCATGGCGCGCCCGATGGCGACCCGCTGGCGCTGCCCGCCTGACAGGGCATCTGGTTTGCGCTCCAGAAGATCTTCCATGCCAAGGATTCCGGCAACCTTTAGGATTCGCTGTTCCTTTTCAGCTTTGGGCAGCTTTGAAGACCGCAACCCAAACGCGATGTTCTTTTTAACCGTCATATGCGGGTAGATCGCGTAGTTCTGAAAGACCATGGCGATGTCCCGGTCTTTTGGCTCAAGATTGTTCACCTCCCGGTCACCAATCACGATCGACCCACCGGTCACTTCTTCCAGCCCGGCAATCATCCGCAATGTTGTTGATTTCCCACAGCCAGAGGGGCCGACAAAAACAACAAATTCACCATCTTCCACATCAAGATTGATGCTGTGCAGGACTTCGGTCGCGCCATAAGCTTTGACCAGATTTTTCAAACTTAGATTAGCCATGGGTCAGGCCTCCAACAGAGCCTTAAAGGCCGTATCAAGCGCATGTTGCGCGTTTTTGCGACGGATTGCGCGGCTTGTGCTTCGCGACATCAGATCAACAAGATCTGTGCGATAGGTGTCAAAAGCGGCGGATAGGGCTGCGGGCGCCGGGCCTCCAAAGCGGTCGCGTCGCGAGACGAACCCTTCCATCGAAACGGCCTCTCGAAACGCCTCTTCGGTGAGTGCCGGGGCATGTCCGGTTGCTGTCTCAAAGGCCGATATAAAGGCCACATACCCTTCGCCGAGATTGGCCTGTTCTCGAATGCAGGCGCGAGAGGTATGAGCTGCGATTTCATGGGCCTGGCGGAAGGTTAGCCCCTCGTCGCGCACCAATGTGTCGGCCAGCTCGGTGATTGTGACACAGGCGGCTTCAGCGTTGCGTTTCACATTGGCAGAGTTGACCGAGCAGGCCGGCAGGAAGGCAGTCATCAAACGCAGAACCCGATCTGCCGAGTTGAATGCCGCATACCCGGCCTGCTGAACTTCGCCTTCGCTGTCGTTCATATCCGTGAAGGGGGTGTTGTGCATGGTCGACATCATTGTGTCGCAATGTCCAACGGTGACCGACGAGAGATGGCGCAGATGTTCGATGGGAACCGGATTGCGTTTTTGGGGCATGATCGAACTGATCTGGACCAAGGCGTTTGGCACATAAAGCTGACCAACTTCGAAACTGGACCAAAACGCCATGTCCTGAACCGTGCGGCCGAGATGAAGAAACATCAGCTTGATCGCGGAATACAGCCCGGTGATATAATCCACAGAGGCGATACACCCATAGCTGTTTTGCACCGAGCCATCAAAACCCAGCAGATCGGCGGTGCGCGCGCGGTCAATCGGAAAGCCGGAGGTTGTGATAGCCGCCGCGCCAAGCGGGCAGCGATCCACCACATCTATGGCGTCACTCAGGCGTTTGGCATCGCGCAGAAGCACCTCGATCATGGCCGCAAGGTAATGGCCAAACGTGGTGGCCTGCGCGGGTTGACCATGAGTATAGGCGACAATCAGGGTCTCAGATTCTTGCTCCGCTTTGCTCAACAGCGCCTGGATGAGGGTCAAAACCTGCCCCATCATCGCCTGTGACCGCGCCAGAAGGCCCATGCGAAAGACGGTGTGGTCGATGTCGTTGCGTGACCGGGCAGTATGCAGCGCGCCGCCGAGGTCCCCCAGATGTTTGCGCAATTCGGCTTCGATCCAGAAGAAATAGTCCTCAAATTCACCGGTGTAGGTGAGGTTTTCCAAATCAACCTCGCTATGAGCGGCCTGCACGGCTTGGGCGAGTTTCGCGCTCTCAGCGGAACCGATGATGCCGGTTTCCTTCAGCATCACCAGATGGGCCCGGTCGATCATGGCCATGTGATCGGCAAAGTGGGTTTTCACCCCGTCGAACAGGGGGCCAAGAACGGTGTCAGCATAGGTGCTGTCGGGGAAAATGCTTGTATCGGTCATCCTTTAAGGCCCGCCATAACAACACCGCGGATGATGAACCGCTGGAAGATGAGAAAAAAGATAAGGGTTGGAAGTGTTGAGATCGCAGCACCGGTCATGATCAATTCCCAAGCGACATCCGCCTCGTCACCAAAGCCGGAAAGCCCAACAGGAATGGTGTACATTTCGGTCGAATTGGTCACGATCAGCGGCCAGAGGAATGCGGTCCAATTGCCAAGGAACACGAAGATTGCCAGAGCGGCCAGCGCCGGTTTGACTAGGGGCATGGCCACGGTCCACCAGATCTGTAGCTCGTTAAGCCCATCGATCCGTGCGGCCTCGATGAAATCGTCCGGAACACTCTCAAAAAACTGCTTCATCAAGAAGGTGCCAAAGCCTGTCATGAGGCCGGGGAACATGATGCCCCAATAGCTGTCGAGCCAGCCAAATTGCTGAGACATGAGATACCACGGGATCACCAGCATTTCGGTCGGGATCATCAGGGTTGACAGGATGGCAATGAACACCAATGTGCGGCCTGGGAACTTGAACTTACACAGGGTGTAGCCCACCAGACTGTCAAACAGCAGGTTTGAGATGGTTGTGGCCGTCGCGATGATCGCTGAGTTGATGAACCACATGTAAAAGCGGCCATCTTCAAGAACATAGGTATAGTTCTCAATGGTAGGCTCATCTGGGATCAGATTGACGTTGTAGACTTCGTGCGGCCATTTCAACGAGGTGGAGATCATGTAAATGATCGGCATCACCATCAAAATGCCGCCAAAAAACAACACAAGCCAGCGCAGGATCTGTCCCATATTGCGCGGTTTGGATGTGCCGGACGCTGCATCCATAAGGCCCGCAGTTGTGGGTTTGAGGCTTTCAGTCGCGCTCATGTTACGTGCTCCTCAAAAGGCGCAGCTGGATCAGACTGACCACCAGCAGAATTAGGAACAACACGACGGTCTGGGCCGCAGCATAGCCCATGTCGAATGAATTGAAGGCGGTGTCGTAGATCATCAGAACCAGAGGCTTGGTCGAGTTCAGCGGGCCACCGGGGTTGTTGGTGGTCATGTTGAACACATGGTCAAAGATACGCAGGAACCCGATGGACGAGAACACAACGATAAAGACGATTGTAGAGCGCAGCAGAGGAATGGTGATCTGGGTTAGGATGGTGAACCAGCCCACGCCATCGATGCGTGCCGCTTCGTAATAAGAGGTCGGAATAGAGCGGAGGCCTGCCATAAAGATGATCACCTGAAAGCCAAGCCCGGCCCAGATCGCAGGGGCAAGCACCGACGGTAGGGCGGTTTCCGTGGCACCAAGGAATTCGATCTGAGCGATGCCAAAGCCAGCAAGCACATTGTTGAACAAGCCGATTGGCACGCCCTGATAGAACCAACGCCAAACCCATGCCATCGCAACTGCACTTGTCATGAATGGCAAAAAGTACAGCATGCGCAGAAAGCCATGGGCAAAGCGCACCTTGTCGAGATGGTAGGCAATCACAAACGAGATCAGCAAAGAGATCGGGGTTCCAAGCAACAGATAGGCAAAGGTGTTGCGGAACACGACCCAAAAGACATCGTCATGCCAAAGCTTGATGTAGTTTTCCCAACCGACCCAAGTCCGTGCCCCAAGCAGGTTCCAGTCCTGAAACGAGATCAGGATGGCGTTGCCGGTAGGGTAAAAGCGGATGACGGTATAGAATAGCACCGGCAGGGCAAGAAAAGCCCATGCCCATAAGATCTGCTTTTGGCGGATCGTCAGGTTGCGATAAAAGGACATTTTGGGGGATCTCAGATCAGAGGGTGACCCGGCACAAGAGGCGCCGGGTCAGAGGACTGTTACTTATAGTAATCGTCGAGGATTTTTTGCTCAGCAACAGCTGCTGCTTTGAGGCTGTCCATCAGCTCGGCATCTTGCAGGAACACGCGCTCAACCATCTGCATCAACTCGGCGCGCTGGGCGCTTTCATTGGCAAATTTGGTGGTGTTTGCATAGGCAAGGCCACGGATGAACGGGCCAAACACCGGATCATTGGCGTTGGTGTCTGTCATGCCAACCGAAGGTTTCGCAGGCAGTTCGCCCACCACATCCAGCCAGACCTGCATCGCCTCGTCCGAGGTGATGTAATCCATGAACTTCAGCGCGGCTTCTTGCTTTTCGCCTTCTGCTTTGGTGGTCACGGCGTTCACCCAGTAAGAGCTATAGTTCGCGCGCACACCTTCGTTGTTCGCAGGAAGCTCGGCCACACCCCACTTCAATCCACGGATTTTGTTGAGCGATCCAATGCGGAAGGAGCCGTCGATATGCATACAGGCGCGGCTGGCTTTGAATGCGGCCTGCGGTTCGTCCATAAAGCCCGCTTTTGTGACTTTATGCTCGGTTTCCAGGCCTGTGTAGAAGGCCAAAGCCTTTTCACCCGCGTCGGTGGCATAGTTGACGGTTTTGTAGTCGTCGTTGTACGGGTCGCCGCCGAACTGACGGACCAGAACTTCGCGGAACCAGTGATGGTCCTGCGCGTTCATACCAGTTGTAAAGCCAACCTGTGTGAGATTGCCCGCGCCATCGACCTTGGTACAGGCCTTGGCCGCCTCAACCAGCTCGTCTAGCGTTTCAGGAGCCTTATCAATGCCTGCTTCTTTGAACAGACGTTCGTTGTAGAACAGGGCCAGCGAACGGACAGCGGTGGGCAGTGCATAATACTGTCCGTCCCGCTTCATCGCCTGAACCATTGGGAAGAAGTCAGAATCAACCTCTGCCGGGTCAAAAGACGCTGTTGGCAGCGGTTGGATAAGGTCGGCTTCGATATAGTCGTTCAGCCAGCCGTAAAACAGCTGGACCACGTCAGGGCCTTCTCCCGCCGGGATCGCGGCCGCAACTTTGGTGCGGTAATCGGCGTAAGGGAAATGAGACATCTTAACAGTGATGCCGGGGTTGGCCGCCTCAAATTTCTCAATCAATTGGCTCATTGCGTCGACGCGGGCGTCGAAGAAATACTGCCAGTATTCAATTTCCACATCTGCCATTGCAGCAGGCGCGGTCAGGGCAGCTAGGGATGTCATCCCGGCAAAAGCCAGCCCTTTCAAATGGGTAATCATGTCAGTTCCTCCCGAAAATTGACCTGGCGGTTTTGCGCAGGTCGGTGGGCTTGTTTGAATACGTCAAGCCATCATTCACACAGCATTAACTCAATTCGCTTGAATGGTCAATTAAATTGAGTTAATGATTTCACATGACAAAAACCACAGCTCCTCAAGGGTCGAATTCAACGCGCTCTCGGTCGCGCAACCGTCAGGTTGTGCTAGCGCAAATTCAAAGCGCGGGTGAAATGGGACGGGCCGAAATTGCTCGGTCTCTTGGGCTGAGTACGCAGGCCGTGAGCAACATCATCGCCGATCTTCTTGCGGAGGGGTTGTTGGTTGAGAAGGGGACCCGGTCTACCGGGCGAGGATTGCCCGCGGTGCTTTATGCGCTGAACCCATCGGGTGCCTTTGCCCTTGGCGTCGAAATTCGCCCCAACGCCATTTTTGTGGCACTCCTAAATATGCTGGGCGAGCCGGTCTATGAACAGCGGGTGCAAAGCCCGTCCACAGATCCAGCTGAGATTTGTGCGATCCTTTTGAAGCAACGAGATGCGGCTTTGGCAGCGGCTAAGGCGCCGTTTGATCGGTTGTTGGGGGCAGGCGTTGTTATGCCGGGGCCTTTTGGCAAAACGGGCCTCTCGGGAAAGGGCACAGATTTGCCTGGATGGGATCAGGTCGACGCCCAGCCGCTGTTTCAAGAGGTGTTGGGTGTACCGGTTGAGGTCAGCAATGACGCCAACGCGGCCGCAATGGCCGAACGGATCACCGGGGCAGCAAAGGGGTTGCAGAGCTATGCTTATCTCTATTTTGGCATGGGTCTGGGATTGGGCTTGGTGTCACAGGGGCATCTGATTCCGGGGGCCTTTGGCAACGCGGGTGAAATTGGCCATATTCCCGTTCCCTATGACGGACGGTCGGTTCCTTTGGAAACCGTGCTCAGCCGTGCATCTCTAACCCGTTGCCTTCAGTCCGATGATCAGGAAAACATTGATTTTGATCAGCTCAAGCTGATGTTTGTTGCCGGGGATGAGAGGCTCAACAGTTGGTTGGTCTCAGCGGCATCGGCGCTTGGTCATGCATTGCACATTGTCGAAAACCTGTTTGATCCGCAGACCGTTGTGCTTGGCGGTGCGATGCCCGAAGCTTTGCTGGATAAACTTGTTGCGATGGTTGATCCCTCTATTGCCTCGGTGTCACACCGCATGGACAACGATCTGCCACGGCTGCAGCGCGGTGTGTCTGGACGGATGACGGCGACCCGTGGGGCAGCGGCCCTAATTTTGAACCATACATTTACGCCGCAGATTGCTGTGGCCGCATAATTTTTCAGGAAAATCATGCCCAAATCTGATCCAATACGTCTCGCCTCGGAGCGCATGACACCTCACATAGTTGAGCTGTGGCGCGCATTGGTGCCCTTGAAATCCATTGTGTCTTTTATGAACACCGGGGCGCATCCGGATGATGAGCATTCCGAAATGCTGGCGGCGCTCGCCTTTCGGGATGGGATAGATATCAGCTATGCCTGTTCGACACGCGGCGAGGGCGGCCAGAACAATATTGGTCGCGAAACAGGGGCTGCGCTGGGGGCTCTGCGCACCGCAGAGATGGAGCGCGCCAGTGATATCCTGAACATGCGAATGCATTGGTTGTCTGAAAGCCCCGAAGATCCGATCACCGATTTTGGCTTCTCTAAATCAGGCGTGGATACACTGGCCCGCTGGGGACGGGCGCGTACCATTTTGCGGTTTGTCGATGTTCTGCGGACCGAGCGACCAGATATTTTTTGCCCGACATTTTTGGATGTGCCGGGCCAGCACGGCCACCATCGCGCCATGACCGAGGCAGCATACGCAGCTTTTGAGCTGGCGGCTGACCCGACCTATAAACAAAGTTTCCTTGCGCCGTGGCAGGTGAAAAAGCTTTGCCTTCCCGCGTGGTCTGGCGCGGGCGACGCCTATGACGACGAAGCGCCGCCGCCTCCGGCGCATTTTGTGGTAGATGGGACTGGCGTTGAGCCGATTTCAGGGTGGAGTTACGCGCGGATTGGACAACAAAGCCGGGCCTGTCATGCCACGCAGGGTATGGGCCGATGGGTGCCCGCAGGCGAGGAACGTAGTTTTCCTCTGCATCTGGCCAAAAGCTATGGGTCGGCAAATGAGGACAGTTTGACCTCTGGCTTGGCCTTGGTTTTCACCGATCTTGCTGTGCCTGAGATCTCTGAACAACTTGCAGAGGCGCAGGGTGAAATGGACCGAGCCATCGCGAGTTTTCCTGAGACTGGGGCGATCCTCGCCCATGCCACCGCGGCGCTGCGGGCGGTGCGCGCGGCCATCGTGGCCTGTCCCGCTGATCGACGTGATGAGATTTTGCACAAACTCACCCGCAAAGAAGAACAGCTCGCGGTTGTGGTGCGTTTGGCGGCACGGGTTGATGTTACGGGGCTGGTTGATAAGGATCAGATTTCCTTTGGGCAAAGTGCCGATCTGACGATTGAGCGTCGCCAAGGGGGTGCCGAAACATTGACGGTAACACCTGAGGTGCGCCCCGGCTGGCTTGCGACAGAAACCTCTTTGGAGGTGACCGAGCAGGCACGGCCCACCAATCCCTATCCCGTCCGGTATTATCCAAGTGACCCGCCCCGGCCTTGTCTCAAGGTTGAGGTCGAGGCTCTGGGGGAGACAACACAGTCGTTTGTGCCATTGCATGTGACGCCAACGGCCGTGCCCTCTTATATTGGGGATCTGTCTCCAAAAGCGGATGTGCTTAACCTTGGCCAGGAGACCCGGAAGCTTCAGGTCAAGGTGACCAACCTGCCCCCACATATCGAGAAAGTCGGCTTTGATATCCCAAGTGGATGGACACAGGCGAGGACCTCAGATGGCATCGAGTTAAACGCGCCGCAGGATGTTGCGCCGGGTCTGTATTCCTTTGATTTGTTAGGGGATGGTCTGCCGCTTCAAAGCGTAACCCGCATCATGCAAGATCACGTCACCCCGCGTGTGATCTGTGCGCCTGCGCGCCTTGAGGTGCGGGTCATGGATGTCGCGCTGCCAACTGCCCGGGTCGGGTATATTGGGGCAGGGAATGATCGCGTAGATTATTGGCTGAACCGTCTGGGTGTGGACGTAACATCGCTAAACGATGCCGACCTCCACGATGAGGGACGTTTGGCAGAGTTCGATTGTATCGTTGTCGGAATCTTTGCGATGAAGATGCGCCCTGGCCTGCTGGAGCTGATGCCGAAGTTGCACCGCTGGACCAGACAGGGTGGTAATTTACTTACACTTTATCATCGCCCTTGGGACAACTGGGATCCTCAAACGGTGCCGCCCAGGCGACTGGAGATTGGTCAACCGTCGCTGCGTTGGCGCGTGACGGATGAGAACGCGGCGGTGACCTTGCTGGCGCCGGATCACCCGGTGCTGCAGGGGCCAAATGCGATTGGGCCGGAGGATTGGGCCAATTGGCATAAAGAGCGCGGGTTGTATTTTGCCAAGGCCTGGGACGTGTCCTACCAGCCGCTTTTGGCCATGTCTGATGCCGGAGAGGCCCCTTTAAACGGCGCCTTGCTTGTCGCCGAAATTGGAGAGGGGCGGCACATCCACACCTCGCTTATTCTGCATCACCAAATGGAACACCTTGTTCCCGGCGGGTTCAGGATACTGGCCAACCTGATTGCAAAACCGGGTCAGCCGTAGGTCTTTGGGGTTGCTCTTGCCCTGAGCTTGGGCAACCCTTGAACCATGCGTATTGTGATTTTTCTTTTGCTGGTGTTGGCGGCCTGTGGTCGGCCTTTGACCCCCTCTGAAACGGCCTATTTGCGCGCCATTCAAGGGGATGATGTCGACGTGTCGCGGGTTCGTATGCATGATGGGCATTTCGCCGGATCTGTGACCTATCAGATCCCGGTGAGACCGCGCACCACGTGTCAGCAACGCATCTGGCCCCCCCAGACCGAAGCAAAAACCGTTTCTGTCTCACCCGGTGCGACCGTGTTCTACAATCGGATTTTGTTTCGCAAAGACCTGTATCGCGACGATTTTTTGAAAGGGTTTCCTCAGCAGATCGATCTTCTGGATGCGATGTTGTTTGCGCATGAGATGACGCATGTCTGGCAATGGCAAAATAGACATCGCACCGGGTATACACCGCTCAAGGCCTTGCGAGAGCACACGGCGTCCGCCGATCCGTATTTGTTTGACGAAGCAACAGACGCCCGGTTTCTGGACTATGGCTATGAGCAACAGGGATCGATTGTCGAAGAGTACATCTGTTGCCGCATGCTGGATGCCAATGCCCCGCGCACCGCTCGCTTACAGGCCCTGATCGCGCAGGAGATGCCAGTTGATCGGCTTGATAGACTGCTGGGCGAAGGGTGGGTGCGTCTTCCCTGGAAAGGCGCGCAAACCGAAGGGATCTGTCGTTAATCTTCGCTACGCTGAAGATGATAGATATAGGCCACCAGATCCACCACGGGCTGAGAGGTTAACACCGGCTGTCCGGCTGGCGTTTTCATCGGGACATCAAAGCGACCTTCAAAAAAATCTCCATAAACCGGCATGGGTGACCCATGAGACACCAGCGGATCACGGCCGTCGATACGTTTGACGACACGGGCCAAAGGAAAAGACCCGCCGTTCTGGGCCGCAAGTTCGGTCAGGTTTACGGGTTTGATGGTCAGAACACCGGCCATCGGGCCGTCTCCTTTGGCTTCAAGACCGTGGCAGCTGGCACAATGGGTGCGATAAAGCGCGAGGCCGACCGTAGTGTCCTGACCTGGGGCCGCAGTGGCCAAAAGGGCAAGAAATAGGCTGGATATCAAACGCATGGCAATCTCCTTTGTCCCCCGTGCCTAAGATGGCAGGGGGCGCAGGTGCCTGCATTGATCGGGGTCAAATTAGACGATTGCCGTTAGGTTGGGCCGGGGCATGCTTTTGTCATGTGGCCAGTCAATAGTTCGCCCGTCTTCAAGCAGCTCAACATGCCCGCGGCCAAAACTACGTGGATGGGCCTTAAGGGTCAGGCGGCGACCGTCGAAGTCGCGAAAGCTGAGCTGCGTGCTGCGGTTTTCTTGTCCAAGTGTGTCGCGCAACAGATGCAGTGCGATGGTCTGACCCAATCGGAGATCTTGGTAGTTTTCTGCAGGGAAATGTCCGCCGGCAACAAGCCGTGCCAATGAAATATTTGCAACCAGTTGATCAATATCGGCTTCCAGATGCCGGTCCGGTCCTTGATCGCGCACCGGGCGCAGAGCTTCGGGGCTTGTTTCGAAAACAGCTTTGATCAACGTGCCCAATGCCCCTGCGATCATGACTGTAGAGGTGAAATCCGACGGATGCAGCGGGGCGTTGCCCGTACCGGAGAGCGGCAGAAATAGCGCCGGTTCGATTGTCTGCGGACCGCGCATGACATCTTGGGCCTGTGTGTACCAATGCAGGAGATTTGGGGCAGCATCTGCCAGCTCATCGGCCGCCTGGCGGAACGTGTCGTTCTTATCAGAGCTCATGTCCTGACAGGCCAAATGGACACTCATCCGAGCTGCGGTCACAGGTGGGCGGTGATAGTGCCGTCTGTTGCGCATCATGTTGTCAGTGGACAGGCGCTGGGCCTGTTGTTCTGCTTTGGCCATAAGGTTGAGAATGCGGGGCCCGTTCCAGGAATGGGAGGCAGGGTAATCCGGGCAAAGTCCGTGATCGACCTCGGCGCCGCGTGCCAACGCATCAAGTGCTGCATTGTGAAACAGGCGTGAAGGCATCGCCTGATGAATATACTCGGACAGATGGCCCAGAGATTGGATCTCGGGTTGAACTTGATCGCACTGCGGTCGGAGTGACGCACCTGAGTGCGCGGCACACCAGGACAGCCAGCTGGACATATCTGAGGTTTCCGAGAGGGGGGGCATATAGCCGCCGGTTTCGGAAACTTCGGTATCAAGTTGGAAAATAGGAGAAAGTCGCGGTGCATTCTCTGAAAACCCTAGGCCGCCTCTAAAAATAGTGCGCAGAGTCAACTGACCGTCGTCGTTCCAGCTGGCCTGGCGTCGTTTTGATTTCGCATCCCCATTGGCGACATCATGCGCAACAGGGGGGAGATCAAAAGAGGGCAGAGCACGCGCTTCAAACCAGCTGAGGTTGCGCAGCTCACAAAGAAGCTCATGTAGCGTGAAGCCGGTGCGTTCATTGATCCAGATTTGACTATGGGGGTCTTCAAGGTCAGTAGGACGTTTGGCCCTGAGCAGGCTCATGGCAAACAGCAGAGCCATATTGCCGGCAAGTTCGCGCGGTCCTAGGTCGAGCGCAGCAGAAAAGGGCAGAGGACGTGTCGTATGAGACCCGCCAGTAATCACTTTGAACTTATGTGCAGTCATCGCTTTGCCCCATCTTCACAGCCAAATTTGGCCTGTGACTCCCTTATGCTCGGGGGAGCGTGATCTGAGCGTGACTGGGAAAACACGGATTTGTGACGTAGGCAGATTCGGTGGGTAACAAAACCAAAACCGGGGTGTCGAAACACCCCGGTTGGTACTCATTACAATGGCACACAGGTGTGCCGATACTTTTTAACAATTCGAAGTCTTTCGATACAGCCGCTATGTGATCTGTGGGCGTTTCTATATTTGCCTATAGAGAGAGGGACGGAAGTTGGATTACTTTTGTGTGAAAATATTGGGTGTAAGATCAGGTATTTGCAGACTGGAATTATGTGGCGCCCACTGTCTAGAATCAGCATCCGCTTGATAACAAAAGGGCACAAAACGATCTGCTTGGGGAAGATCCTTTTTGTGGATTTTTGGAAATTAACGAAAAATTAACACGCGCTGAAGCAAGTGTGATTCTTCTGTTTACAGCGCATGGTTTTTGCTGTTATGCGTTGCTGGATTTTAGTTAGTTACGTTATGTTATGAATGATTGTAGTGCACGTCTCCAAGTGTGTGTTCTGGGGCCGTTTCGAGTAGAAAGCAGCGAGGGTGTTAACCTCACACCGAAAGGGGCCAAAAATCAGGCTCTTCTGGCGCTGCTGGCCTTGGGCCCCAACATGTCACGTCCGCGCCGCTGGCTCGCAGATAAGCTCTGGAGCAATTTTGGCGCCGAACAGGCGTCCGCCAACCTCAGACAGGCTTTGAGTAAGCTCAGATCGGCATTGGGCCCTCATAAAGACATCCTAATCACCGACCGCCACACGGTTTCGTTGAACGAAGCGATGGTCGATGTTGATCTGATTCAGCAAGTGGTTCCTGAGGATGAACGCGCGGAACTCTTGCAGGGTTTGGATGCGCGCGATCCCGAATTTTCCAATTGGCTTCGTATAGAACGATTGGAGTTGCAAAAGCTTCTTGGTCGATCCCAGATTGAAAAAGGTTTGGGTGTGCAATTGGTCTGCCATGTCGAAGGTGGCCATGCTTCATTGCAAAACTCCTTGCTTGGCGAGGTGATTTCCAATCGCGTGGGAGAAACGATTTCTGAAAGTGTTTCGTCCTGGAGGAAAGATAGTAAGCGAATTGATGGGGTTTCAAATTCCGACAATGAAGATTTCCTTATTTCCACACAAGTTATTGAAAGTGGCGATGGGTTTTCCGTATTCTTGAAGGTAATGCATAGCGAAACGGCACGCATTGTTTATTCAAAAGCACTGCGGTTTGATGAAATGGAGAATCTCGTTTCTGAAGATAGTCCTTTGAACAAAGTGGCCTTCGAAGCTGCGGATCATGTGCTGGGGCGGATTCCTCGGGTCTTGGATGCCGGGCGGCCAGAGGCACGTGCGACCGCGTTGCTCCGATTGGCGCAGTATCGGATGTTCAGTCTGGAAGAAGCCGGTTTGCGCGAGGCGCAGGCTCTGGCGCTTCAAGCGTTTCAGATAGACGAAAACGGAATGTATTTGGCCTGGGCCGGTTTGTCCAAAGCTCTGCTCGCCAGCGAACTGGGGCTGCCGTTGGGCTCTGACCTGAGTGAAGACGCGCTCGATCTCTGTCGGCGGGCGCTTGAGCTTGCAAGTGATAATGCATTGGTGCGGGCCGTCTGCGCGCGGATCCGGGTGCATCTGTTCGGCGTGGGCGGAGATGTTCTAGGCGAATTGCAAAGCGCGGTGGAAAGCAACTTCTCTAGCGGCTTTGCATGGGAGGCTCTGGCCCATGCACAGTTGCTGGCAGGTGATGTTAAAGGCGCACTTATGTCCGCACGGCGAGGCAGCAGTGTGGCGGCGGCATCCCCGTTCAAACAATGGTGGGATCTAAATTCCTCTGTCGTTGCGGCGGCCAATCAGAATTTTGATGAGGCGGCATTGTTGATCGAATCTGCGCGTCAAGCTGCACCGCGGTCCCGGATTGTGTTGCGCCACGAGCTGGCAATCCGTGCAGCCAAGGGCGATCTTGCAGGCGCGCGCGACTGCGTGACACGTCTTGAAGCGCTAGACCCGAGATTTTCGGTGACGCAGATGATCGGAGACGCGAGCTACCCCGTGGCTAACCTGCGTGCAGCTGGTCTTGTTGCGGCGCTTGAACCGCTGGTCACAATCAGCAGTGGTGAGCCTATTCGGGGGTAACCCTCTGTTGAGATTTGCGGCAGCTCTGTGGCCAACGCTGTGAGTGCGCCCCAAACAAGGCCAATTCTGATCCGCAATGGCGCCGTATTTTCACAGCTAAATACTCACAGGTTACGTATGCGTGCGTGGCCAATAAGTCGGGTATTTGGGGCCAAACCGTACAAACACCCGCGATCAGGTGGGTGGAACTATGGCAACGTATTTTGTAACGGCATCGAACTGGAACTCGGCGACTTTCTGGTCTGGTATTGATCAGTCAGCCGCGGGGCATGTTCTTGATTTCTCCGGACTTGATGCGAATTACTCCGTTGATGTAGATACGACATCCGGTGTCATCACCATCGCGCAGGGTTCAACCACCTACTCAATTTCTGATTCCACATTATCCAGCACCGGGCATGATGCCACCTTGGGCGGCAGCACGCAGTTGGGCTTTTTCTCCACGCAGCTGGGTGGGGCAGGGGCCGACACCCTTAAGGGAAGTTCAGGCGATGATGCGCTGGATGGTGGAGCCGGTGACGATATGCTGGTCGGCCATAGTGGCGATGACACAATCACATTGGGGGGCGGACAGGATTCCGCATCCGGTGGAGACGGCGTGGACGTCGTAGTTGGCGTAGATGGCGACGATCTTGTGAACCTCGGTGGCGGCGATGAAAGCCTCTCGGCCTCGGGTGGGAACAATAGCATTATTGCGGGCGAAGGCGACGATACGATCAGCTCTGACATCGGCGCAGATATGATCGACACGGGGCTCGGCGCGGATTCTGTGCTTGCCGGTGGTGGGGCGGATTCCATTGACGCCGGGACTGGTGCGGATTTCGTCGACGCAGGCGCAGGGAGTGATGCGGTCAAAGGCGGATCCGGTCGGGACACTCTGCTTGGTGGCGAGGGTAACGATACCATCTATGGGGATGATGGCGATGTCGGCATGGATGCGGGTATGCTGTCGGCCTTTGATTTCGCCGCCCCAAGTTCCATGGGTGATACCGGCAACGGCGCGATTGGGCGCTTTGCTGTTTATGACAATATCGGCACAACGGACGGTGGTGTCACGCTCCAGGCGAGACTGACCATTGTTGATGCGGAAGACCCAAACATCGCGATCGAGTTCAACGACAACTCGGTTTTCCTCAACCGAGATGGCGAATCCGAAGCGGAAACAGCGGTTACTCTGAAGTTTGAGTTCTTTGATCAGGCGACGGGCGAGCCGGTGCGGATTACCGGTGGGTTTACCTTCAAAGACATTGATACCCGGTCGGAAAGCGTTTCGGCCAATTCCGCAGATGTCACCGGTGTCACGCTATCCACATCTCCGGCCACGCATCTGACGGCCACAGATACCGGCGAACGCCTGATGGCGGCCTCTGACAACACCAGCTCGGGCAATACCGATGAAGATCATTGGGCTCAGTTTTCGTATGATGATCAGCAAGAACTTGTTTTTGTTGTGACTTCACGCGGTGGTGGTACCAACTATTCTTTCGAGGCTGGCGGGTTTTCTGGTGCGACCACTTCAATCGTCACAACGCCTGAAAGCCAGGATGACAGCATCGATGGCGGCACCGGTGATGATCTGTTGTTTGGTGTACGGGGGGATGACACGCTTCTGGGTGGCGACGGTCGGGATACTCTGAACGGCGGTGTGGGTGACGACAGCATCGACGGTGGGGCCGATGAGGATGTGATCACCTTCGAAGATGGGTTTGGCCAGGATACCGTGACAGGTGGCGAAGCTATGACCTCGGGCGCGGACTTGGACCAGATCGACTTTTCTGGTGTCAATGACAATGGCGTCTCTGTCACAATGACCGGTGACGAGGCGGGAACCGCCACTTCTGCTGGGGACACGGTGTCGTTTACAGACATTGAAACCATGTCCCTATCCGACAACGCGGATACATTTGCCGGGTCTCTCGGGGATGACACTGTCGAGGGCAACGCCGGCGATGACAATATGTCAGGCGGGGCCGGAAATGACTCCCTCTCGGGTGGGGCTGATGCGGATACGTTTACGGTCACGGATGGCTTTGGCAACGATACGGTTGCGGGTGGTGAGACCGGTACAGATTATGACCATCTTGATATGAGCGGGATCACCTCTTCGGGGGTGTCGGTCGCTATGTCTGGAACAGAAGGCGGGATGGCCACCAGCGGCGCCCACTCGGTTGATTTTGATGAGATGGAACGGCTCACACTGACCGATCAGGACGATACCTTTGCGGGCAGCGCAGGGAATACAACCGTCGCTGGGCTGGGCGGAGACGATCACTTCACGCTGAGCGATGGTTTTGGACACGACAGCATCTCGGGCGGTGAAACGGGCGAAACGCAGGGCGATCATCTGGATCTGAGCGCCGTTACCGAGGATGTTACAGTTGATCTGACCGCCGGTGACGCCGCCAGCCCGGAAAACGGGACGATCACTTCAGGGGCCAATTCGGTGACCTTCACCGAGATTGAAAACCTGACGCTAGGCGCCGGGGATGATGCGGTGACCGGCAGTTCCGGGGACGACAGCCTGTCCTCCGGTGCCGGTGCGGATACGCTCGATGGTGGTGCAGGGGATGACCATTTTGACCTAGGCGCCAACGACGGGGCCACAGATGTGGTGGTGCTGCGCAATGGGTCCAACAACGACCGGATCACAAATTTTGAAGCCCCCACACCCAACGGTGATGGGACCTTTGAAGGCAATGATCAACTCGACGTCAGCACGCTTCTCGCCCCGTCGGGTGACCCGGTCACGACGGTTGACGTCAACGTCGCGGACGATGGTGACGGCAATGCACTGCTGCTGTTCCATGGTGGGGTGACCGTCACGCTGGTTGGGATTACTCCCGCTGAAGCGGACAACATTTATTACTTGAATGCGATCGGTATCCCTCTGCCGCTGAACTACATTGTCGAAGGGGATGACGGCGATAACCTGATCGACGATGCCTATCTGGCAGATCCGCAAGGGGACCGGATTGACAACAACGATCATTCCGACGGGTCGAATGATGATGTGATCGAAGCGGGCGGTGGTGATGACACCGTGCGCGCCGGTCTAGGCAACGACAGCATTGAAGGCCAGGAAGGGGATGACAGCATCGAGGGTGGTGTTGGCAATGACACCATTCACGCGGGCCTTGATAACGACACTGTCGTTGGTGGCGAGGGCAACGATCTGGCCTATGGCAGTCACGGCGATGATAGCCTGATCGGCGGCGATGGCAGCGACTCGCTCTATGGCGAATATGGTCGCGACTATGTCGAAGGGGGTGACGGAGACGACACTCTGGAAGGCAACGAAGGTCAGGACACGCTGATCGGCGGGGCTGGCAACGATTGGATGCGCGGGTCCTACGATGCGGATTATCTGCGTGGCGGCACCGGAGATGATTATCTCTGGGGTGGTTTCGGTGACGACACCTTCCACATTGAAAATGATTTCGGCAATGACACGGTCGCCGGGGAAGATGTCGAAGAAACCCATGGCGACTTGCTGGATTTCAGCTCGGTTACGGACGACCTGCGGTTTGATCTGACCAACAGCTATGCCAAAGCCGGTACCGTGACCGATGGCACCTATACCCTGCAATACAACGAAGTCGAACTGATCGAACTGGGATCGGGCAACGATACCTTGGTTCTGGCGGATAGTTCGGGTTCCGATCGGGTTCAGGGATTTCGGGCGCCCACGGACAATGGCGATGGCACCTATACAGGCTATGACCGTTTGGATGTCTCTGACCTGAATGACGATCTGGGCGATCCGGTGGATACAGCGGATGTGACCGTCAGTGACACCAATGGTGACGGGACAGGGGATGCGATCCTGACCTTCCCCAATGGTGAAAACATCACGCTTGCGGGCGTGTCTGTTTCGCAGGTGCAAAGCCCGGCCCAGCTTGTTGCGATTGGCATTCCCCCCGCCGCAACTGACTTTATCGTCTCTGGTACTGTGGGTGATGACCTGATCGATGGCAGTTACCTTGATGACCCCCATGGGGATCGTATTGACAATGCGGATGGCGTTGGCGGAACACAGGTCGACACCGTTCTGGCCGGAGCCGGAGATGACACTGTCTTGGCAGGAGCCGCCGCAGACTCGGTGGAAGGCGGCACAGGGGATGATGTTCTTGAGGGACAGGCCGGTGCCGATACTCTGATTGGTGGGGAGGGTGCAGATACTCTACGGGGGGGTGCCGATGCCGACAGCCTGCTGGGAGGCGCCGACGCGGATGTGATCGAGTTGGACGCAGGTCTGGCGGGCGACACGGTTGTAGGTGGCGAGACCACAACCAGCGGCACCGACACAGACCGCCTAGATACAAGCGCCATTTCAACCGACGTGGGCGTGACCTATTCCGGTGACGAGGCGGGAACCGTTGCCAGTGGCGGCGATACAGCGACTTTTTCTGAAATCGAGGCGCTGCAACTGGGGGCTGGGGATGACAGCGTGGATGCTGCGACCACAACCTCTGGCGTAACGGTCGATGCGGGCGCTGGCGATGACACGCTTTTGGGTGGAGCTGGCGATGATACTCTTCTCGGGGGCGATGATGACGACAGCCTGATCGGTGGCGAGGGGGCGGATAGCCTTGTGGGCGGCGCAGGCGGCGATCGGTTTGATCTCGGGTCTGGTGACACCGCTGAAGGCGAAGATGGCGACGACTTTTTCTCGATTGGCCCCGACGATCTGGACGGGACAACAATAACAGTCACTGGCGGCGAAAGTGGTGAAACAGCGGGGGACACCCTGCATATCACCGGCCCGGCCACAATCGATATGATTGGCGCTGAAAGTGGCACAGTCACCTGGATGGATGGGACCAAGCTCAACTTCTCAGAAATTGAGCAGGTTCACTATACGCCCTGTTTCACGCCGGGCTCCTTGATCAAAACGCTTGATGGGGAACGTGACGCCGCGGACATCCTGCCTGATGACATTGTGCTGACGCGCGACAATGGCTATCAGGCGGTGCGCTGGGCGGGTCGGAAAACCCTGACACACGCAGAACTGACCGCCACACCCGCCTTGCGCCCGGTGAAGATTGCCAAAGGGGCTTTGGGCCAGGGCGTGCCGGATCGGGATATGGTGGTGTCTCCACAGCACCGCGTTGTGATGTCGGGTTATGCCATCGAGCTTTTGTTTGGTGAAGACGAAGTTCTGGTGCCCGCGACCCATCTTGTCGGACGGCCTGGCATCACGCGGATCTGTCCGGATGAGGGTGTGACCTACGTCCACTTCATGTTTGATCACCACGAGCTGGTCATGTCGGATGGAGCCTGGACCGAGAGCTTTCAGCCGGGTGACCTATCGCTCGCAGGACTGGATCAGGAACAGCGCGATGAGTTGCTGACACTGTTCCCGGACTTGGCGCAAGAAGGTGGCCGCAAAGCCTATGGCGCGGCGCGGATGTCGCTGAAATCGTATCAGGCGCGGCTATTGGCAGACGCCTGATATGTCATCCCATGTCCGCTGACTTCACCCTGTGAGGCTTGCCAGTAACTCCGGTGAAGGCGTGCCGGTAACGGTGAATCCCGCAACGGCCTGATAGGCGCGAATGGCCGCTTCGGTTTTTCGACCAACCACGCCGTCCGGCGTTCCAGCGTCAAATCCGCTGCGGGTCAGAGCCCGTTGAAGGGTTTTCCGATCTTCCAGGGTTAGCCCATTTTTGTCGCGGCCAAACTTGCCTTTGATCGGGCCACCGCCAGATAGGCGGTGCGCCAGATAGCCCACGCCCAGCCCGTAATTCTCAGAGGGGTTATACCGCAGGATCATATTGAAATTGTGGTAGACCAGAAAGGCCGGTTTACCGACACCCATCGGGGCCAGTATCGCGGCTGAACTCGACGACGGCAGGCTGCTAGCCGCCGCTGCACGCACGCCCAGTGCGCGCCAGGCTTCGGTGCTGCGACGAGCTTTCCGCCCGATTGGTGCATCAAAACCAGCGGGCAGATTCACTTCTAGGCCCCAGGGTTGCCCTTTGCGCCAACCCGCCTTTGACAAGAACCGGGCGGTGGTGGCAAAGGCATCAATCGGATCATTTGACCAGATATCACGCTTCCCATCGCCATCGAAATCGACCGCATGGGTTTGATAAGCATCGGGGATCAACTGAGTATGACCCATCGCACCTGCCCAACTGCCGACCAATTGGCTTGGTCGGGCATCGCCGGACTGGACGATCCGAAGGGCATTCATCAGGTTCGATTCAAAAAAGGCCCGACGGCGACCTTCCCAGGCAAGGGTTGAGGTGGCCGAGACAACGGGAATGCTGCCACGTTTGGTGCCAAAATAGCTCTCAAGCCCCCATATGGCGGCCATCACCTCTGGCTGAACACCGTATTTGGCCTCAACCTGCGCAAGGGATTTGCGCTCAGAGGCATAGGCCTCAGTTCCGATTGCGATTTTTTCTTCTGGCGCGACAATCGCAAGATAGTCTTCAAGGCTGCGTTTGAACTCGGTCTGGTTCTGGTCACGGTCAATCACTCCGGGCAAAAAGCCCTGACCGCGAAACGCCGCGCGCAATGTCGTGTCAGTGATGCCGCGCGCACGGGCGCGATTTTTGAACTCAGCGACCCAAGCGTCATAGCTCGCATTGGACTGCGGCAGAAAAGCCGGGTCAAGGCTTGAACGCGTGGCAATCTGCGTGAGACCGCCCTTGCTGCATCCCGCCAATACTGACGCTAAACCGAGAGAAAATGCCCGCCGTGACAGAACCATTGCAATCTCCTGAACCAATGAATTGGTTCAGAGTGTAACATGAGGATGGAGAGGCGCGAAGCTGACATTCACACCTATCGGCGGGCCTTGGCCGATCTGACTTATACCGTACCGCTGGCCGCAATGCGGGTGATTTCCGCGACCATGGTCTTATGAGGCTCAGGCGCGGGTTGTTGGCCGGAAATCCATTGATAGAGATCCTGATCGTTCTCATCCAGGAGCGCTTCATAGGCATCCAGCTCGGCATCAGATAAGTCTGCCAGCCTTGCGGCGGTATAGCGCATCAACAAAATGTCCATTTCCTTGGTGCCCCGGCGCATCGAACGCATGTTCAGCCGGCGAAGTCGTGTGTCGCGGGTCTCGGACATTAAGTTTGTTCCTTGAGCAGCACGCGGAGACGTTTCTCGAGCCGTGCTAGACGGTCGGCGCGTTCTTTGAACTGAACCTGCAGGCTGCGGATCTCAGAGAGGACAGCATGTACGTCGGGTGACAGGGGCGCTTCTTCGGCAGGATCATTCAATCCCTCGCCTTCACCGGTGATGAGCCAAACCATTGAAACATTTAGCAAACCGGCAAGCATGGACAGGCGGTTGGCGCGGGGTTCAGACAGATCGTTTTCCCAGCTCTGCAGGCTTTTGACTTTAACGCCAAGGCGTTTGGCCAACACGGCTTGGGTCATTCCTGCGGCTTCACGCGCCCCGGCAAGGCGATCTCCGAAGGTGGCTGCTTCGGGGCCATAAAAGTCATCGGTGTCACTCATTGGAAATCTCCATTGCGGTCTGCTTGATTGGTCGCTGGCGGCAAACTATGACAGGTGTCGCTGATTTACAAACCGGTGGTGCCCCATGTCCTTTCTATCAAAGACCCTTGAACGCGTGAAACCCTCGCCAACCGTTGCTGTGACCCAGCTTGCGGCAGAGCTGAAACGCGCCGGTCGCGATGTGATTGCGCTGGGCGCAGGTGAGCCGGACTTTGATACGCCGGACAACATCAAAGCCGCCGCAGTGGCCGCGATTGAGGCCGGTAAGACCAAATACACCGCACCAGATGGCATCATCGAGTTGAAAGAAGCGATCTGCGCCAAATTCAAGCGCGAGAACGGTCTGAACTATCAACCCAGCCAAATCAGCGTGTCGACCGGGGGCAAGCAGGTTCTCTACAATGCGTTTATGGCCACGTTAAACCCGGGCGACGAGGTCATCGTGCCTGCGCCGTATTGGGTGAGCTATCCGGATATCGTTCGGCTTGGCGGTGCTGAGCCCGTGATCGTCGAAGGTGTGCCCGAGATAGGGTACAAGATCACAGCAGACCAGCTTGAGGCGGCGATTACTCCGAAGACCAAATGGTTTATCTTCAATTCGCCGTCGAACCCAACGGGAGCAGGCTATAGCCGCGATGAGTTGCGTGCGCTGACCGATGTTCTGCTACGTCATCCACATGTATGGGTGATGAGCGATGATATGTACGAACACCTGGCCTATGATGACTTTTCGTTCTGCACCCCTGCAGAAATCGAACCCAAGCTCTATGACCGCACGCTGACGGTAAATGGCGTTTCCAAAGCCTATGCGATGACAGGATGGCGGATCGGCTATGCGGGTGGACCTGAGCATCTGATCGCAGCCATGCGCAAAGTGCAGGGGCAGTCGACCACAAACCCCTGTACCATCAGCCAGTGGGCCGCTGTGGAGGCCCTCAACGGTCCGCAAGATTTCCTCGCTGACCGGGCAGAGGCGTTTCTGCGCCGTCGCAATCTTGTGGTTGAGGGCCTCAATGCCTGCGCGGGTATTTCCTGTGCTGTGCCTGAAGGGGCCTTTTATGTGTATCCGTCTGTGGCGGAATGCATTGGCAAAACCTCGGCGGGTGGCCGTAAGATTGAAAATGATGAGGCTTTCTGTACCGCTCTGCTTGAGGAAGAAGGCGTTGCGGTGGTGTTTGGCGCGGCCTTTGGTCTTAGCCCGAACTTCCGCGTCAGTTATGCAACCTCAGATGAGGCATTGACCGAAGCCTGCGCCCGGATTGCGCGGTTCTGTGAGGGATTGGTATAAGGCATGGGCGATCTGCCAGAATATTACTATCGCATCCGTGACAACGGCGCGGCGGTGTTTCGTGTGGACACCGAAAACCGCCAGCGCCGGATCGAGATGGACCAAATTGCGGTCGTCAATCTCAACCGGATGGAAATCAAACCTCAGGGTGGTCAGGAATTAAGCGAGGCTGATCTCGCTGAGATTCGGGGCTGGATGGCGCGGCGTAAGGCTCTTTTGGCCATGCGGGATATCGATGATATCCATCGTGCCGTTGATTATCTCAACACCACAACCCAATGGGCGCAGTCGAAGGCAAGCCCGGATCAGCTGGAAGAGGTCACAGATGATCTGCTTTTAGCAATGCACGACCTGCGCACGGTTCTCGTGCGCAAGAAGGCAGATCGCATCATGAAAGATAAATCGTAAAGGGCAGGACCTGCCCTACTTTTTGCCACCAGATTTTGGCTCGGTCCCGGCTTTGAGCCGGGCGAGATTTTCGCGGTGCCGCCAGTAGATCAGCGCCGTAATCAAGGTGCCCATAAGCATCAGGTCAGGCCGACCCATCACAAACATCCAGATGATCGTCGACATGGCCGCCACCAGGGCGCCAACCGACGAGATTTTGGTAAGCAGAAACGCAAAAAGCCAGGTGGCGCAGCAGAGAAGGCCGACGGGCCAGCTTATGGCGAGAACGATGCCAAGATAAGTCGCGACCCCCTTGCCCCCCTTGAACTTGAGCCAGATCGGGTAGCAATGGCCAATAAAGGCGGCAACGCCTGCAACCTGCGCGGCGGGAACATTGGCCACGGACAGCGCAATCAGCACCGCGAGGGCCCCCTTACCACCATCCAGTACAAGTGTGCCAAAGGCCGCGGCTTTGTTGCCGGTTCGTAGAACATTGGTTGCGCCAATATTGCCCGACCCGATATTGCGTACATCCCCAAGCCCCATGAGCCGGGTGATCAGAACGCCAAAGGGCACCGAACCAAGACCATAGCCAAGAATGGCCCAAAGCGCGAATTGCGCCAATGTCAGATCAAACATGTTCTGTCTCTCCTATTGGGGCCTTAGGCCTGATAGACCCGTGTGCCACCAACCCAGGTTCCAAGCACCTTGCCCTGAAGTCGTGCGCCATCAAAGGGGGTGTTTTTCGATTTCGACTGAAGTTTGAACCTATCCAGAATGATGGGTTTGTCAGCGTCAAATAGCACCAGATCTGCAGGGGCGCCTTCGGACAAACGTCCACAGTCCAGACCCAGCCGTTTGGCCGGGTTCAGAGACAGGGCGCGGAACAGCGTGGTGAGGTCAAGCTCACCGGAATGGTACAGGCGAAGAAGAACCGGCAGCATGGTTTCTAGGCCAACCGCCCCAGACGCGGCCTCTTCAAAGGGCAGGCGCTTGCTCTCTTCATCTTGTGGGGTGTGGTAGCTGCCGATCATATCAATCAACCCGTCGCGGATCGCGGCCACAATCGCGTTTCGGTCGTCTTCTGACCGCAGCGGAGGGGTGACTTTGAAGAAGGTTCGATAATCTGCCACATCCATCTCGTTCAAGGTCAGATGGTGCATCGTGGTGCCGGCGGTCACATCAAACCCATTGGCCTTTGCGCGCTCCAGAGCAGGCAGAGCACGGGCCGTGGTGATGATATCGGCGTGGTAGCGTACACCGGTCATTTCAACCAAAGCGATGTCGCGGTCCAACCCCATGCGTTCTGCCATGGGCGACACTGCGGGCAAACCGCGCAGCGAAGCGAACTTGCCACTCGTGGCGGCCGCGCCCTTTGACAGGGCCGGGTCCTGCGGGTGTCCGATGACGAGCGCATCGAGCGATTTCGCATAGACCATGGCGCGGTTCATGACCTTGGAATTGGCCACAACATGCGTGCAATCGGTAAAGGCCACGGCCCCAGCATCCATCAGAAAGCCAATCTCGGTCATTTCGCGACCGTCGCGGCCTTTGGTCAGCGCGGCCATCGGTAGGACATTGACCGGCGCGGCTTCATTGGCGCGGCGGCGGATAAACTCAAGGCTTTCGGGGGTGTCGATGCAGGGATTGGTGTCGGGACGGGTGACGATGGTGGTCACGCCCCCGGCCGCTGCGGCCTGACCTGCGGTTCCATAACTTTCTTTGTGACGTTCGCCCGGTTCACCGATTTTCACGCCGATATCAACGATGCCGGGCGCAAGGTGTTTCCCCCCGGCGTCTATCACCTCATCGGCGGAGACCCCTGCCGGATGTGAGTCTTCGAAAATCTGCGCAATACGGCCAGCCTCGATCAAAACCGAGCCTTCCCGCAGGGCATTGGCTTCTGTGTCGATCAGGCGGGCGTTCTGGATCAGGGTTTTGGTCATGAGATTATCCTGAAAAGCGGGTCATCGCGCCCCGCGCTGAGCAAAGAAGGGAAAGGTTAGGCGTCATCGCAGCACCATAAGCAGAACAAGCGCTCCGAAAAGCACAATGCCCAACAGGGCCAGCAAAAGCGCGGTGCGGTTGCTTGGCGCATTTGGGTCGGGACGGCCCTGCGGCAAGAACCCGGCGGTGCTTGCACTCGAAAGTTTGCCTCTGGCGCGGGCTGGTTTTTCCTCGGTGAAGGACCCAATAAAGCGCAACTGAGGCGCAATGGTCAGGGTTTGGCTTTTGCCCTCAAAGGCTTGCGAAGGGAGCAAGATCACCGTGCCGGTCAGTGCGTCCAGCGATGGCTTGGCCGCTTTGAAATCAGGTCCTTTGGCCCCATGCGCATCCACCATGTATTTTGACAAAGGCATGCGCTCAAGATCTCGGATGTCGACAACATCCACAAACCCCGGGCGCAAATGCCTGGCGCCCAGTGCGTATTTCAAGGGCCATTCGCCAGTGCCCGCTTGGGTAACAAAGCGATCTACTGCCTCAGGGGGCAGGTCGAGGTGAAACAGCCGGACTGTGTGGGTCTCGGAACCGTTGATGTCGATCTGGGTCATATCTGGTGTCCCGATCCGCTTAGGCCATGATGTCTTTTGGATTGGCCCGCAGGTTGCGCGCCAGAAGATCCATCGCAGCCATGCGCACGGCAACACCCATTTCAACCTGATCCTGAATAACCGAGCGGTTGATGTCATCGGCAATAGTGCCGTCGATCTCTACGCCACGGTTCATGGGGCCGGGGTGCATTACAATGGCATCGGGTTTGGCATGGCTGAGCTTGGCAGCATCCAGGCCATATCGGTGGTAATATTCGCGCTCGGAGGGGATGAACCCACCATCCATGCGCTCTTTTTGCAGGCGCAGCATCATCACGACATCCACGTCTTTCAGACCTTCTTCCATGTCGTGATAGACTTCGGTGCCAAAGGCTTCGATCCCGGCGGGCATCAGGGTTGGTGGGCCAACCAGACGGATGCGGTTTTCCATTTTGTGCAGGAGCAGGATGTTCGAGCGTGCAACACGGCTGTGGGCAATATCGCCACAGATGGCGATGTTGAGGCGGTGCAGTCGGCCTTTAGCGCGGCGGATGGTCAGCGCATCCAAGAGCGCCTGTGTCGGGTGTTCATGGCGGCCATCACCGGCGTTCAACACGGCGCAGTTCACTTTCTGGGCCAGAAGATCCACGGCGCCTGAATGCGGATGGCGCACCACCAGAAGATCGGGATGCATGGCGTTAAGCGTCATGGCGGTATCGATCAGGGTTTCGCCCTTTTTGATCGAACTGGCCTGCATGGCCATGTTCATCACATCCGCCCCCAAACGTTTGCCAGCCAGTTCAAAACTGGCCTGCGTGCGGGTCGAATTTTCGAAGAACATATTGATCTGCGTCAGACCCGCCAAGGCATTGGCGTGTTTCTGGCGGCTGCGATTGAAGGTGACGTAATGTTCGGCCAGATCGAGGATCGTGGTGATTTCATCTGGGCGTAGAGGGTCGATGCCCAGAAGGTGGCGATGGTCGAAACGCATAAGGGGGCTCCTGACGGGGTTACGCCTTCATAGAAAGCACCGGACGTGGGGGCAAGAGGGGAGCCGCGTGACACGGCGCCCACCCGCCCACCCCGCCGCGTCACGCGGCCCACCGCTTCTGGTTTCCACGGCAGCGCGGTCACGTTAGGGTGTGCCATGGAATCGGCACTGGAATGGCATACGGCGAAAGCGCTGCTGGATTGGCAGATAGAGATGGGTGTGGACGAGACAATCTCGGACGCGCCAGTTGACCGTTTTGCCTTCGAGACGGCCGCGAAAGAACGTGCAGCCGAGGCCCAGGCCTCAGTTCCGCAGCGCGGGAAGACCGCGCCACCGGTGAAACAACCCAAAATCGATCCGATTGCCGAGGCTGAAAAGGCTGTGGCGGGTTTGAACGATCTTGGGGCTCTACGTGCGGCACTCGACGGCTTTCCCCATTGCGATCTGAAGCGGGGCGCGCGCAATTTGGTGTTTTCGGACGGGGTGCCCACCGCCAAGGTGATGTTTGTCGGCGAAGCCCCGGGACGGGACGAAGACCTTCAGGGTAAACCCTTTGTTGGACGCGCAGGGCAATTGCTGGACAAAATGCTGGCTGCAATTGATCTGTCGCGCCACGACAATGTTTATATTACCAATGTGCTTCCATGGCGGCCACCGCAGAACCGGGATCCGAAGCCAGATGAAATCGCGATGATGTTGCCGTTTCTGAAAAAGCACATCGCGCTGGTGGACCCCGATGTGGTTGTGATTGTAGGCAATATTTCCTGCCAGGCCCTGCTGGGGAAACGTGGAATCACGCGATTGCGTGGGCAGTGGGCTGAGGCGGCGGGATGCCCTGCCTTGCCGATGTTCCACCCGGCCTATCTTTTGCGCAACCCGGCAGCCAAACGAGACGCCTGGGCGGATTTGTTGGAACTGCGCGCCAAACTGGAGACCCTGACATGATCGTTGATCCCATAATGATATTGGCCTTTGTGCCCGCAGGTATCGCGCTGAATATCACCCCCGGGCCCGATATGTTGTTTTGCATGGCGCAGGGGCTGCGTGGCGGGCCGCGCGCGGGCTGGGCGGCCTCCGCTGGTATCACCGTTGGCGCATTTGTGCATGCAGCACTGGCCGGTTTGGGGTTAAGCGCACTGGTTGCCGCTGTTCCGGCGGCTTTCGACGTGATCCGCTGGATTGGTGTGGCCTATCTGATCTATGTGGCTTTCAAGACCCTGCGGTCTCCGTTTGGGGGAGGTGACGCGCCCGCGCTTCACCCGATGATGGCGGCCCGCCAAGGGTTTATTGTCAATATGACCAACCCGAAGGTGATTTTGTTTATTCTCGCCTTTGTCCCCCAGTTTGTGGATCCAAGCCGCGCTGTGTTGCCGCAGTTTTTGGTTTTCGGGACCATGATGGCATTGGGTGGTCTGGTGGTGAACGGACTTGTGGGGCAGTTTGCTGGTAAACTCAGATCGCGCCTGACCTCGGGATCCCCGATGGAAAGGACGCTGCGTTGGCTCACAGCCAGCCTCTTTGGCGGTTTGGCGGTGCGCTTGGCGCTCTAGGCCAAAGGAAATTCACATGTCCCGCATTGATGACAGCAAAGAGTTCATTCCCGTTCGCATCGCGGTTCTGACCGTCAGCGACACCCGTGGATTGGACGAAGATCGTTCCGGAGATACTTTGGTGGCGCGGCTAGAGGCAGCGGGCCACAGTCTTGCAGACCGGACGATCCTCAAAGATGAGCGCACAGAGATTGCGGATCAGCTGCGGCAGTGGATTGCAAATCCGGAGATCGATGTGGTGATCTCCACAGGAGGGACCGGGCTGACCGGGCGGGATGTGACGGTTGAGGCACATCGCGATGTCTATGAAAAAGAGATCGACGCCTTTGGCACTGTGTTCACCATGGTGTCGTTTCAAAAAATCGGCACAAGCGCCGTTCAAAGCCGTGCAACAGGGGGCGTCGCCGGAGGCACCTATCTGTTTGCACTGCCCGGCAGCACCGGTGCCTGCAAAGACGCCTGGGATGAAATTCTGAAGTGGCAGTTGGACTATCGGCACCGCCCCTGCAACTTTGTGGAAATTTTTCCGCGTTTGGACGAACACAAGCGGCGGAAATAGCTGGCCGGCCCGTATCAGTGCAAAAGCTTGGTTTTTGGCCAGGCACTTCTACATGTATTACACGGGGCCGCTGCCCCGATGGAGAACCTTGCCATGCGGTTTCTACGCAAAAGCCTGACGGGTTTGTTTTTGGTTGCCCTCACATTGGGGTTGCTGGCCTACGCAGGTGTTTTGGTGCGCGAGGCCGTGCAGGCCCGTATGAATGAAGAGCCGCGCGTGCGGCCCGTTCGAGAACGTGTTTTTGCAGTCAACGTTGTTCCCGTAACCTTTGAAACCGTTGCGCCAGAGCTGCGCACCTTTGGTGAGGTTCAAAGCCGTAGAACCCTTGAGTTGCGTGCCGCGACCGGTGGATCTGTGATCGATCTGGATGAGGCCTTTGTGGAAGGGGGGCAGGTCGAGGCAGGGCAGATTCTGGCTCGTATCGATCCCGCGAATGCCCAGTCGGCCTTGGACCGTGCCGAAAATGATTTGTTGGATGCACAGGCCGAGCAGCGAGAGGCGAACCGCGCTATTGTTCTGGCGCGCGATGAGCAAACGGCCGCGCAGGATCAGGTTGAATTGCGCGAACAGGCGTTACAGCGGCAAATCGATCTGCGCGATCGCAACGTGGGCACCGCTGCGGCGGTTGAAACCGCCGAGCTGGCCCTTTCTTCTGCCAAACAGGCGGTGCTCACCCGCCGCCAGTCAATAGCCACCGCAGAAGCCCGTATCGATCAGGCGGCGACGCGTCTGCGCCGGGCCGAGATCGCGCGGGATGAGGCACAGCGCCGTCTGGATGAAACGGAGATACGGGCCCAGTTTTCGGGCACTTTGTCAGATGTCTCTCTGGTGGCAGGTCGGCTTGTGTCTCCTAACGAAAAACTGGCGCAATTGGTTGATCCGCAATCGCTTGAGGTCACATTCCGGGTGTCGACCCAGCAATACGCACGGCTGTTGGATGAGACCGGGGCCCTGATCAAAACATCGGTTGCAGTGTCGCTGGATGTGTTTGGTACCAATATCACGGCCACTGGGCACTTGAGCCGTGACAGTGCGGCGGTGGGCGAAGGTCAGACCGGTCGCTTGCTTTTTGCGTCTCTTGATGCGCCTCGCGGGTTCAAGCCGGGTGATTTTGTGACGGTTTCTGTTCAAGAGCCCGAGTTGCCGCGCGTTGCACGTCTGCCCTCGACAGCGCTGAATGCCGCAGAAGAAGTTTTGGTTGTTGGAGACGACGGACGGCTTGAAGTGCACGAGGTGCGATTGCTGCGCCGTCAAGGTGACGACGTTCTGATCCGCGCGCGCGCGCTTGAAGGGCGGCAAATCGTGGCTGAACGCACACCTCTGTTGGGGGCGGGCATCAAGGTCAAACCCATCGGGGCCGTGGCGACACCTGAGGAGCCAGCGATGGTCGAGCTCACGGATGAACGCCGGGCCAAGCTGCGCGCCTTTGTCGAAGCCAATTCGCGCATGCCTGCCGAAGCCAAAACCCGCCTTCTAGGCCAATTAGAGAATGCCCAGGTTCCGGCGCGGGTCGTGGAACGGCTTGAATCCCGGATGGGGAGCTAAACCATGCGCCAGACCATGAGCAAAACCACCGGGGGCATTCTCAGCTATGTCACCCGCCACCCGACCCTTGCCAATTTGTTACTGGTTGTCCTTGTTGTCGCGGGCCTGTTCACCGCGCCCAACATGCGCGCGCAATTTTTCCCCGATGTGATTGTCGAAAGCGTGAGCGTGTCGGTCACCTGGGATGGTGCTGGCGCGGAAGATGTCGATGCGGCGATTGTTCAGCTGTTGGAGCCTGCGTTGTTGGGGGTGGAAGGGGTTGAAAGTTCGTCTTCCAGTTCGCGCGAAGGCCGTGCAAGCATCAGTCTTGATTTCGAACCGGGCTGGGACATGTCGCGCGCCGGGGACGATGTGCAGTCTGCCGTCGATGGCGTAACCAATCTGCCCGATGATGCTGATGACCCAAACGTGCGGCGCGGCGTCTGGCGCGACCGGGTCACGGATATCGTGGTGACCGGCCCCGTTGGTGTTGAACAGCTTGCCCGGTTTGCAGATGAGTTGGTGGTGCGCCTATTTGCGGAAGGCGTCACACGCACAACTATTCGCGGTCTTGCGGCACCTGAAACCGTGGTCGAAGTGCCCTCCTCCAATCTGGTGGCATTTGACGTCACCATGGCGCAGGTGGCCGAGGCGATTGCGTCCGAGGCCGATGCTGATCCCGCGGGCGATGTGGGGAGTGCCGGTGCACGGGTGCGCACCGGGGTGGCCAAACGCAGCGCGGACGACATTGCAGGGATTGTTCTTCGGTCCAATTCGGATGGGTCCAAACTGACCATCGGGGACGTGGCGCAGATCCGGGTCGAAGGGATCGACCGGGAACGGAGCTATTTTGTTGGGGCCAACCCTGCGATTTCCATTCGGGTGGATCGCTCGGATCGAGGGGATGCGATTGGTATTCAGCACACCGTCGAAGAGGTGGCCGCCGAATTTGAAACCTCTCTTCCGGAAGGGGTGCGCGCCGAGTTGATCCGCACCCGCGCCGAAGCGATTTCGGGGCGTTTGGATATTCTACTCGACAATGGGCTGACTGGACTGGTGATGGTCGTGGTTTTGCTCTTTCTGTTTCTCAATGTGCGTACGGCTTTTTGGGTCGCTGCGGGCATCCCAACTGCGATGTTGTCGGCGATTGCCCTGATGTATCTGGGCGGCCTGACGATCAATATGATCTCGTTGTTTGCATTGATCATCACGCTGGGCATCGTTGTGGATGACGCCATTGTGGTGGGTGAACACTCGGACCACCTGTCGCGCATGGGATTAGGTCACTATGAGGCGGCGGAAGGCGCGGCCCAGCGTATGGCCATGCCGGTGTTTTCTGCCACGCTGACCACCGTGATCGCGTTTTTTGGTCTTACAGCGATTGGGGGACGATTTGGGGATCTGATTGCAGATATTCCCTTTACAGTGATTGCCGTTCTGATCGCCTCGCTGGTCGAATGCTTCCTGATCCTGCCCAACCATATGGCGCATGCGCTCAAGGCGTCGGCAAATCAACATTGGTACGATGCGCCGTCCAGGGTCGTGAACCGAGGGTTCAACTGGGTACGCGACACGCTGTTCCGACCATTGATGCGCCTTGTTATCGCCGCGCGGTACGCCGTTCTGGCAGGCGCCGTTGTTGCGCTGGCAAGCCAAGCTGCCCTTTGGATCCAAGGGGATGTGCAGTGGCGCTTTTTCAATGCGCCCGAACGATCCTCGGTGACTGGAAACTTTGCCATGGCGCCCGGTGCAACACGGCAAGATTCGCTTGCGCAGATGCGCCTGTTTCAGCAGGCGGTGGATGAACTGGGCGTAGAATATGAGGCCCGCCACGGTCTCAATCCGCTGGATTATGTTCTGGCCGAAGTGGGTGGCAATGCGGGCCGCGGTCTGGCGGGGACGGACACCAAATCAGCGGATCAGCTGGGCGGGATCTCGATCGAGCTCATCGAAGCCGATCTGCGCCCCTATTCTAGCTTTGCCTTTGTAGGCGAGTTGCAGGACCGTGTCCCGCGCCATCCTCTGGTAGAAACCATTTCCTTTCGCGGCTGGCGGTCCGGGCCGGGTGGGGATGCGCTTGATATCCAGTTCTACGGCGCCAGCGCCGAAATTTTGAAATCGGCGTCCGAAGATCTGAAAGAGGCACTGGCACAGTTCCCCGAAGTCTCGGCCGTTGAAGACAATCTCGCCTATGACAAAGAAGAGCTGATCCTTGAACTGACACCACAGGGACAGGCGCTGGGTTTTGAAACCGCTGGTCTGGGGCGCGTTCTGCGCAACCGGTTGGGCGGGATCGAAGCGGCCACTTATCCGGTGGGGCCTCGGTCGGCGGCCATTCGGGTGGAACTGCCGGAAGGTGAGCTCACTGCCGATTTCCTCGAGCGCACTTTGATGCGCACGCCACAGGGGGAATATGTACCGCTGGCGGATATTGTCAGTGTTGAGCAGCGCACCGGGTTTTCAACGGTGCGGCGCGAAAATGGCATCCGGCTGATCTCTGTGACAGGAGATGTCTCCGAGGATGATCCGGCCCGAGCCACTGAAATCAATCGTCTTCTGGAAGAAGATATTTTGCCGAAAATCGCCAGTGAACGTCAGGTGGAATACAATCTGTCCGGCCTCTCCGAGGACGAAAATCAGTTCCTCAATGATGCACGCAACGGGCTGATCCTTGTGCTTCTTGGCATCTATCTTGTTCTGGCTTGGGTCTTTGCCAGTTGGACAAGACCCCTGGTGGTCATGGCCATTATCCCATTTGGATTGGTCGGCACGATCTATGGCCATGCCGCCTGGGATGTTCCGCTGAGCATGTTTACGGTGGTGGGCCTTTTGGGAATGACAGGGATCATCATCAACGACTCGATTGTTCTGGTCACGCAGATTGACGCCTACGCCAAAGATCGTGGTCTGGTGCCGTCGATCATAGATGGGGCCGCAGATCGATTGCGCCCGGTGTTTTTAACCACGGCCACTACGGTTCTCGGGCTGGCTCCGCTTCTGTATGAACGGTCTGCTCAGGCGCAGTTTTTGAAGCCGACGGTGATCACATTGGTCTACGGTCTTGGATTTGGCATGATCCTTGTTCTGTTGGTTGTCCCGGCTTTGGTGGCGGTTCAGCATGATGTCGCGAAACTCGTCAAAGCCTTCAAACGTGGACTGCGGTTTCGGGCCTCGGGCCTGCGAGGAATGCTAAGCCTTGGGTTCGTTGCGATGCTGGCCTGGTTGGTGATGACACTGGGGCATGTGGCGTGGCAGGGCACTCTGCCCGATGTTTTGATGCGTCCTGAACTTGATGGGTTTGGCGCGCTGCAGGGGGCGTTGATGTTGTTTGTTCTAGGGACTGCTGGGCTGTGTCTCGGGCTGTATCTGCTGGGAGGTCTATTCAGAATTCGCAGATCGTAGTGCTGTCTATGGCGGCGTCACCTCCGAATTTATTTGTTGCCTCAGTAGAGCGGGTGAGAAATTGTGTTAACCTAACAGGCAAGATCTGGAGGTAACTCAATGACTATGGTGTTGAAATGCAGCGATCTGATACCCGGCTGTGACTACGAAACCCGAGGAGAGACTCTTGATGAGATTCTTCTCGGTGTGGCGGCTCATGCTAAAAAAGTTCACGATCTCGAAGTCACACCCGAATTGGCAAAATTGATCCAAGGTGTGATCAGAAAAGAGTGAAGCAACCCGTTTGTATGTGAATCACTCAGACGCCAGAGCGGTCAGGCGTTTGGCCCAGAGCGCGGAGGAAAGACTTAGCGCTGCGGTAGCAAGCATCATGACCAGCAAGATGGTGACACCGTTTGAGCTATCCAGAAACTGCCCTGTGCCCCATGTCAGAACGGCGCCGACCAACACCGTCAGCGCTCCGCTAAGGCCTGCGGCTCCGCCGGTTTGTGTTGGACCAACAGACATGGCTTTGGCATTGGCTCCGGGCATTGTGAGCCCATTGCCCAGTCCTACAAAAAGTGTGGATGTAAAGAATAGAACCGCAGAGAGATGACCCGTCAGGGACAATAGGATTCCGCCAGAAAGCCCGAGGCTGGCGGCCAATCGCCCGGCAAGGATGAGCGAGAGCGTGTCAACCTCATTGGCAAGGCGTCCTGATAAGAAGCTCCCAAACATAAAGCCTGTGGTGATGCTGCCAATGCCAAGCCCCAGCTGCGCCGATGTCATCCCGAAGGTCTGCGGCGCAACAAGCGGGGTTCCCGTGACAAAGATGTAAAAGGTGCTTGTCGAAAAGGCAGTACAGCCTGCGTAGGCAAGGAAATGTTTGTTTTTGAACAGCCCCAGAGCCGAAAACGGGTGCGTGGTGGTCTTAGGGGCCGTTTCCGTCAGATCTTTCCAACATAACGCAAAGAGCCCAATTCCAGCCGCGCCATAAAGCCAAAAGATTGCCCGCCAGCCAAGCAATGTGTCCAAAGCCCCGCCCACCATCGGCCCAATCATCGGCGCCAACGCCATTGCGGCGGTGATGTAGCCAATGAGGCTCACAGAGTCCGCTTCATTTCGGGTGTCACGCACAATCGCCATGGCAAGCACAAAGCCTGTGATCACGGCCCCTTGGCACAGGCGGGCAATCAGGAAAGTTGTGACATCTTCGGCAAGCGCACAGAAAAGCGATGCGCCCGAGAATATGACCAAGGCAACAAGCAAAACAGGCCGTCGCCCTATCCGGTCGGACAGTGGGCCAACCAAGAGTTGAACAAAAGCTGTGAGCGCCAAATATCCAGAGGCCGCAAGAATGATCACGGTGACCGGTGCCGATAAATCTTTAGCGATCGCGGGCAGGGCAGGCAGAAACATGTTCAACGACAGGGTCGAAACCGCCGTCAGCAGGATCAGAGTGGAGATGTGAGGTGCGCGCGATGTCATGGTCGATATCCAGAAAAATAGGCATAAAAAAACCCCCGAGGGTGCTCGGGGGTGCTGGGCCGCGATAGCAAAGCTGCTAGAGGACCACGCACCGGACACTGACGACGACGTTTAGAAATGACATAGGGGTCTCCTTTTGAAGAAGCCTATGCGCGCGATAGAGGGGTTGTCCAGAACGGATCAGCTGTCACAGCCGCGAATGTCGACGGGCATACGCCCCCCCAACACCGTGATCCGAACCCCCGAGCGGTCCAGCGCAAAAACATCAGCTTCGGCATGAGCCATCCGGGTTTCAGCCATCAGGCGACCGCCCTCCCACCAAGTTCTGGGCTCAGCCACCCAGACCTGAGGGTCGGCGGTTTCGATCACCGTTTCTTCGCGTCCGGTGCCGCGGGGCATGGCGATCGCGGCGCGCAGGGTTACAGCACCGTCCTTCAAGGAAACCTTACAGGCCACCGATTTCACCCCCGCATCTGCTGCCCCAAAAGGTTCATCCGCCAAAGCGGCGGCAATGGTGGGATCAGGACGTGTGATATCTGACGGCAGAGTGGCACTGACCTGAACCTCATAAGGCAGGCAGATGTCTTTGCAGATCCCCAGATCAATGGTCCCGCTCAGCGACGCATCCCCGGTGTTGCGCCCCAGATCAATTCGCAAAGGCAAAACAACCTGATCATGATAACCGACAGAGCGCATCCCGCTTTGATGAAACACGTCAGGGGTCGGCCAATGAATATCAATGGCACGTGTGCCGCGCTCGGCCTGCCATTCGAATTGCGGTGGAATGCCTGCATCGCCGGGGGCACGCCAATAGGTTTTCCAACCGGGCGCCAATGTCAGGTGCAGCGCGGCCATGTGACTGCCATCGGCGAGCCGCCAACCTGGGCGCAATTCAGCTTGAATCACGTCATCAAGGTTCTGCGCCAGACCGGCTGACGGGAGGAGTGTGGCCAAAGCCAGAGGCATTACATATCGCATTTCTATGACATGGTACGATTGGAGATAAAAAGGAAGTCACATTCAAGCGACTGCATTCTAACAACGGTAACTTTTTAATCAGTATCAAGTCCCTTGCACCCGGCGGCGGCAGGCTTCATGCTGGACTTCCTAGTATCGGAGTAGTTTTTGCCATGCCGCAGTCCGAGGACATGACCCCAGCCCATTTGACCGGTCGTATGTTGATTGCGATGCCAGGAATGGGTGATCCCCGCTTCGAGCAGGGTCTGGTGTTTTTGTGTGATCACTCAGACGAAGGCGCCATGGGATTGATTGTCAACAAATCCAGCGAAGAGCTGGATATGCCCGCGCTCCTGTCCCAGCTATCCATTGAACCTGTGGAAGATTTATCCAAACGTGCGGTGCATTTTGGTGGTCCCGTTGAGGTCGGACGCGGCTTTGTGTTGCATTCACCGGATTATGCCTCACTGGTGACAACGCTTGAGGTTTTGCCTGACATTCACATGACCGCGACGCTGGATATCCTTGAGGATCTCGGCAAAGGCGAAGGGCCGTCGCAATGGATGATGGCGCTTGGCTATGCGGGCTGGGGGCCGGGGCAGCTTGAAAGCGAATTGACCCAGAACGCCTGGCTTGTCTGCGATGCATCCGCAGATCTGCTGTTCCGTGTTCCCAATCCCAAGAAATGGGAAGCGGCCCTGGAAAGCATCGGTGTCTCGTCTTTGCTTTTGTCTTCGGAAGGTGGCCGGGCCTAATTGGTCGTCAGGCCAGTATGAGGTCTGACAAATCCATTTCGGTTAGACTGAAAAAAACGCGCGAGGATCCTGTCCCGCGCGCGTTCTGTGGTGCGCTTGACCTGCCGTCCGGAATGGATTTCCGGTTGGCGGGCCAGCTTTAGGTCGCTTTTCCGGTGCCTGATCCGCGCAGAAAGTCAAAATCACAGCCTGTCGGAGAGGCCATAACCCGGTCTCGGTACAACATGCGATAGCCCCGGTCCCATTCACCCTCTGTTGGAGTAAACTCGGCACGGCGTCGCTCGAGCTCGGCCTCATCCACCAATAGATCAATGGACTTGTCTTTTGCGGACAGTCGGATCCGGTCACCATCGCGCACCAGCGCAAGTGGCCCACCCACATCGGCTTCGGGGGCCACATGCAACACGATGGTGCCAAAGGCTGTGCCAGACATCCGCGCATCTGAAATGCGGACCATGTCTTTCACCCCCTGCTGCGCCAGTTTTTTAGGAATGGGCAGATATCCCGCCTCTGGCATGCCGGAGGGGCTGCGCGGTCCGGCGTTTTGCAACACCAGCACGCTGTCGGCCGTAACGGGCAGGTCAGGATCGTCAATGCGCTGCGACAGGTCATCAAGCGAGCTGAACACCACGGCAATGCCTTCATGCTCCAACAGGTCAGGTGTCGCAGCGGCACGTTTCAAAATGGCCCCTTCGGGCGCAAGCGTGCCGCGCAGCGCAATCAACCCACCTTCAGGATCAATTGGATCGTCGGCGGGTCGGATCACCGCATGGTCAATCGGATCGGCCAGCGGTTTGTCCAACCGCTCTCCCATGGTTTGCCCCGTCACATCCAGCGTTGTGCGATCCAGCTGTGGGGCCAACCCGCGTAAAACCCCTTCAAGCGCGCCTGCGGCGTTGAAATCTTCCATGTAACCTTTGCCGACCGGTTTCAGATCAACCAGAACCGGCGTTTCATCCGAGAGCGTATTGAACTGGTCATAATCGATGTCGATGCCCAGACGACCAGCCACAGCTGCCAGGTGGATCACAGCGTTGGTTGACCCGGAGACCGCCAAAAGCACCCGCAGCACGTTTTCAACCGATTGTTTGGTGATCAGTTTATCGGGTGTCGGGCCACCTTCGATCGCGAGTTTTGCCGCCAGTTCGCCACTTTCCTCCGAGGCCCGCAGACGGTCGGCATGAACCGCCGGGATTGCCGCCGAACCCGGCAATGCCATACCGAGGGTCTCTGAAATCAGCGCCATGGTCGAGGCCGTTCCCATCACCGCGCAAGTGCCTGCGGTGGTGGCCAGGCGGCCTTCGATCTGGTCGATTTCTTCGCGTTCAACCTTGCCCGCGCGGTACTGCCCCCAAAAGCGTCGGCAATCGGTGCAGGCCCCAAGACGTTCACCCTTATGGCGCCCCGTCATCATCGGACCTGCCACAAGCATCACCGCCGGTTTGTTGGCTGACGCGGCGCCCATCAAAAGCGCCGGAACGGTTTTGTCACAGCCACCCATCAGGACCACGGAATCCATGGGCTGGGCGCGGATCATTTCCTCAACCGCCATGGCCATCAGATTGCGGTAAACCATCGAGGTCGGGCTTAGAAACACCTCGCCCAGCGAGATCACAGGGAAGGGCACCGGCAATGCCCCCGAGGCCAGAACACCACGTTTCACCGCCTCAAGCATCTCGGGGAAATGGCGGTGGCAATTGTTGAACCCGCTTTCGGTATAGCAAATGCCCACGATGGGTTTGTCCAGCGCCGCACCGGTGTATCCCATGGATTTCGCAAACGAGCGGCGCAAATAGCGGGCAAACTCGGGGTCACCATAGTTGGTCAGCCCGCCGGTGATGCCCTGCGGTTTATAGGGGGTCTCAGACATTCATGTCCCCTTTCAATAGCTTGTGGCGGGTGTATTTCGGCACCAGATAGTCAAGGATGCCAAAGCTGCCCCCTTCGCGGCCAAAGCCGCTTTCTTTGATGCCACCAAAGGGGGCTTCGGCGGTGGCCAGCAGGGTTTCGTTGATGCCAATCATGCCCGCTTGCAAATCGTCGGCACTGCGCAGGGCCAGATCGCTGTCGCGGGTAAAGACATAGGCGGCCAGGCCAAATTCGGTGTCATTGGCCCGTGCCATCACCTCACCGTAGCTGGAAAAGGGGGTCAGTGGGGCCACCGGCGCGAAGGGCTCTTCTGACATGATGCACGCACTGTCAGGCACCCGACCCAGAACGGTGGGTTGCAGGAAATGCCCCGTATTGAAACTGGGGTCACGTCCGCCCCCGGCCAGAACCTCAGCCCCTCGTGCCTTGGCATCTTCAATAAGCGAAAGGGCACCTTCCACGCCACGGGCGCGGATCATTGGCCCTGTCGTGACGGTTTCGTCCAAGCCATCGCCCACCTTAAGACCCTTGGCAACGCGGGCAAAGATTGCGGCAAAAACATCATAGATGTCTTCATGCACATAGAAACGCGTCGGTGAGATGGAGACCTGGCCACAGTTGCGGAACTTGGTTGCAGCCAGTTTTTCCGCCGCCGCAACAGGATCGCTGTCAGGAAAGACGATCACGGGCGCATGGCCACCAAGTTCCATAGTCACCTTTTTGATCCCGGCTGCGGCTTGGCGCAGGATCTCTTTGCCCACAGGCACCGATCCGGTCAGTGAAACCTTCTTGATCACCGGCTAGGCAATCAAATCCGCAACCATCGGAGTAGAGCGACCAGTCAAGATCGAGAGGGTGCCCGCCGGCAACCCCGCTTCGATCAGCACCTGGCCCAGAATAAAGCAACAGCCCGGCGCCTCAGAGGCGGGACGCGCGATCACAGGATTGCCCGCAGCCAGAGCTGCGGCAATTTTCCGGGCTGGCAACAGCATTGGGAAATTCCAGGCCGAGAGGCTCAGGCAGGGACCAACCGGCGCATAGGTGACAGTCAGACGTTCATCCTCGGCGCGGCCCGGAATGGTCTGGCCATAGATGCGCTTGGCCTCTTCGCCGTACCATTCAAACTGATCCGCTGCGGCATTCACCTCACCCTTTGCTTCGGCCAAAGGTTTGCCGGTCTCGGTTGACATCACACGGGCGTATTCGTCCAGACGCGCGCGCAACAGATCGGCGGCCCGGCGCAGTATGCCTGCGCGGGTCCATGCTGGGTTTTTTGCCCAAGGGCCGGCCGCAGCGGCGCAATCGTCCAGCGCCTGGGCTACATCCGCGGGACCAGCTGCCGGGATCTGGCCAATCTCGGCTTCGGTCACCGGGCTATACACGGCCATCGTGTCGCCAGCCTGCGCTGCACGCCACGCGCCTCCGATCAGGAGGCCATAGGTCTCATACATCAGATCTCTCCTTTGCCGTCAGATCAATGTCGCGGCATATTTGTCCTGAACATCGGCACACCAGTTGCCCACGTTCCAATTGCCCCAGGCTCCAAGCCCTCCCAAGGGGTCCTCACCGTAGTAGACCGGAACATGCACAAGGCTGAGGCCGGGATAGGCCTGGGCCTGTGTCAGGGCGTTTTGCAGACTGTCTTTGGTTGTGCCGCCCCAAAAGGCCTGCACCCCGTCGACAGACTGGGCCATGGCGACATAGTCGACAGCCACCGCATCATTGGTGCGATAGGTCTCGCCATATTGTGCCAGCTGCAGGTGGCTGATGGCGGCCATGCGCCGGTTGTCGAGAAGTAGGATTGTGCCATGCACGCCGTGTTCTACCGCATCAATCAACACCTGTGGGTTCATCATAAACGACCCATCTCCGGTGAAAGCGATGCCATAGCGCCCCTGATCTGCAAGACCGGCGGCCAGCAGCGCAGAGACGGCAAAGCCCATGTAGGAGGCACCGGTTTCGGTAAAGGTTTCACCCGGTGCCTGATCTTCGACCACCTGAAATCCATTGGCCTGCACATCGCCGGCATCAAAGAATTTGATCGCTCCGTGGCGGCGCGCAAACTGGTCGGCCAGATGGATCACCTGCGGTTGGCTCAACACTGGCTGGCTCCAGACATCGGCACCCAAAGGGGCAGCCTCATATCGTTCAGCTTTGTAAGCCTGCCATTCGGCTTTCTTGGCCGCACAGGTGTCGAGCCACGTCGAGGTTTCTGGCGCGGTCAACCGGTCGGCCAGTGCCGACAAAATACCCGCCGCCGGGCCGGTTAGGGCCAGCGTGTTGTTGTAATGCTGAACGTCTTGCAGGTCGGGATTGATATTGATCACTGCGTGCGCCTTGGGCCAGCCCATGCCTGAACAATCCGCCTGACAGACACCACGACTGCCAACAAAGATCACCAGATCCGCTTCTTGCATCGCATAATTGCCACTGATCGACCCTTTGGACCCGCCGACATGCATGTTCTGTGGATGGGCGTCGGGAAGTACCCCGCTTGCACCGGGGCTGAGCACCACGGCTGCACCAGAGGCCTCGGCAAATCGTGTCAGCTCGGCTGCCGCACCTCGCGCACCACCCCCGGCTTTGATGGTGACCCGCTCATGTGACCGGATCAAGTCAATCGCTTCTGCCAGGGTTGTGTCACTGGGCGCTGCAGGGGTTGGAAAAGTCGGGCGCACCGGCAGAGCATCGGCGCGGAATTGAACCAGCTCAGGCTGTGTGTTTAGCGGCAGGTTGAGATAGAAGGGTCCGGCTTTCCAGGGGTGAAACACCGTTGCGGCCCCGCGGCGCAGTGCGTCCCGCAATGCACCCGGTGCATGCAGAGTGTAGGTTGCGCCCATTGCCCCGGTGATCTGACCAAACAGGCCCTGTTCCGGCTTGGGCACCTGTTGCATGTTATAGCACTTCGCCGTGCGTCGTCTCATCGCCATAGATGTGGTAGAGACCCACCCCATTGGACGCCGCCGCCAGAGAGCCGGCCAGAGCTTGCAGGGCACCGGGCCCGATAGAGGTTACCACGGCACAGGGCTCGTCATAGACCCAGCGCAGGGCGGTTCCCACATGGGCCATTTCAACTTCGTTGCGGAATTGGAACCCTTTGACCAGCCCTGCCTCTTCATAGATCCGCAGGGTCTCGCCCAACTCGGTTGAGCCATGGCCCAGAATCATCAGGTATTTGCTGACACCCTGTCGCAGAAGTCCCCAAACCAGAGCCTCGGTCAGAGGCAGAGAAATCACCTGGCTCAACAGGCCTTTGTCGATCGCGGCCTCAAGTCCACCCTGTTGCGCCAGCCAGGCAGCGCGGGAGGCGCGGGTGTTGGGAACCGAGGTCATGCGCGCATCTCCCCCAGCTGAATGGAACGGCCTTCGCGGGCCGAGCGTTCCGCAGCCATTGCAAACCGCAGCACGTCACGGCCCTGCCGGGCGGTCAGCAACGGATCGCCCCCATCATGCAAAACATTCAGGAAATGCCGCGTCGATTGGACAAAGCTCTGCTCCCAGCCCGAGGGGATGTCTTTGTATTCGGTGACCTGTCCATCCCGATACTGCACCACCGGGGGCATGTTGCCTATGCTTCCGTGGCCACAGTTGATCCAGATCACACCTTCGGTGCCGGTGATCTCAACCCGGTCATCCTGCGCGTAATACTGGCCAGCAATCTCAAGATCCGGCGAATAAACCACCTCAAGGTTGCCAATGCGGTTGCCGGGAAACCGGAAGGAAATCTGCGACGGCGCATCAAACCATCCGCCACCGGGGCGCTGGGTCTGATGGATAAAGGCATGCACTTCTTCCGCTTGCCCCATAAAATGCCAGGCCAGTGCAAACTTGTGATGCCCATCGTCAAACACCAGTGGGCCACCACCCGCCTTGTCCATTTCCTGCCGCCAGGCGTCAGCCTCTTTCGGCACTTCCCAGGCGGTTTTGCTTTTGCCGGGATTGGATTTGATCCGGATCGACAAAGGCGTGCCAATTGCGCCCTCGTCCACTAGGGCCTTGGCCTTCATCACCGGCGGGTGAAAGATGAAGTTCTCGAAGATTTTGACCGGCCGGTCATAGGCCTCGGCTGCGGCGACCAGCTGATCGGCTTCTGCGAGATCCATGCACATTGGCTTTTGCAGCGAGACTATTTTCCCTGCGTCCATGGCTTTTAGCGCAGCAGTGAGATGCAGGTGATGCGGCAGCAACAGCTCGACCAGATCCACGTCATCACGGGCCAGAAGGGCGTCGTAGTCCTCTTCAATTGCCGCCTCATCCACGCCCCAGGCTGTGGCGCGGGACCGGGCCAGTGCCGGCTCGCGGTCGCACAGAGCCGTAATCTGCCCCCGAGTGGACTGGGTATATTCAATAGCATGCAGGTCAGAGATGCGGCCGGTGCCGACAATTCCGACGCGAAGAGGCGTGTCAGACATAAAGTTCAGGTTCCCTGTATTGGGGGAATAGGAACAGAGAGCACCAATTCACCAAGCTCAGCCAAGCGGGCGTCATCGATGCGCACGGACGGACCCGAGAGCCCAAGTGCGGCAATCATTTGCCCCTGTGTGTCAAAAACCGGACGGGCGGTGCAGCGAATACCGGTGGCGAATTCTTCGTCATCCACGGCAAATCCGCGATCCCGGGTCAGCGCGACTTCGGCGCGTAGGCCGGACTCATCCGTCAAAGTGTGTTCGGTATAACGCGCCATCTCTTGCGGCATGCGCGCGGTGCCAAAGGCCAAAAACGCCTTGCCCAGAGCTGTGCAATGCAGCGGCGACAGCGCCCCAATAGGGTGATCCACCTTGAGAGGCAGGGTGCTGTCGACCTTGTCGATGTACCAGACGCGGTCGCCCACAAGCACCGCAAGGTGGGCGCATTCCCCGGTCTGCGCCACCAGTGCTTCAAGAGCGGGTCGGCACAACTCTTTGCATAGGATTACTTCGGAAAGAGAGCGCTCTTCCGAGGGGTGACCTTCCTGAGGGAGGCTTTCATAGCGGCGTGTTTCATCTTGCCGGGCGTATCCGGAGGCGACCAGGGTCTTGAGGAGATGGGAAGCATTCGACTTCTCAATACCCAGCGCCTCGGCCACGGCCGTCAGGCGCATCGGCGCCCCAGCGTCACGCAGGATGTCCAACACCTGCAATCCGCGTGTAAGAGATTGTAGTAACCGCATTCTATTGGCTCCTCAGGATCATTTGGTGCAATAGTTTACGTATATCACACAAAAGTACAGCATGCGCAAACCTTTCACCTCGTAATGGCGCCTGGATCTGTGTATTGCGGCTTTTTGTGCCCTCTGCAATACAAATTGTTGACATATAGGGGGGTGACTGCATTCTGACGTTAGAAACTTGCAAATAGTATCGCATGTTGAAACTTTGGGGGGAATCTTCGTATGACAGGTGTAAACCGACGCAGTCTTCTGGGCTCGGCGCTTGCTGTGACTGTGGCAGCTATTGCCGCTCCGGCTTTTGCAGAAAAAGGTGAGGTCACCATCAGCCACTATTTTACCGGTGAGCTGGGGCTGAAGGCCTTTAACGAACAGATTGATCGCTTTGAAGCGGATAGCGGCTATAGCCTCAAAGACAGCCCCGTGGGCCACGAGGACTATAAAACCGACATTCTTGTGCGTGCTTCGGGGAACAGCCTGCCGGATGTTTTCAGCTATTGGGCTGGGGCGCGGGTGCAGTTCATCGCCGATTCCAATGCGCTGCACGCGATCGACGGCATGTGGGACAAGGCGGGTCTGGATAAGGTGGTTGCAAAATCCATCGCTGACAGCGCCACCTCCTACAATGGCAATCGTTATCTGGTGCCCATGAACTACCACTATGCCGGTATGTTCTATAACAAAGCGGTTCTGGATGAGGCGGGCGTGACCGAGATGCCCAGCGACTGGGATGGATTTCTTGCGCTTTGTGCTAAACTGAAAGAGGCGGGTGTTGATCCCATCGCTCTGGGCTCGGCCAACCGCTGGCCGGCGCAATTCTGGTTTGACTACCTGCTGCTGCGCACAGCTGGCCCAGAGTACCGTGCCAAGCTGATGGCGGGTGAGGCCTCGTATGACGATGCCGAAGTCAAACGTGCCATGGGCATGTGGAAAGATCTGGCGGATGCGGGCTATTTCGCAGAAAATTCGAACGCCAACACCTGGACCGATGCCTCTGACAAAGTGGCCCGCGGCGATGCGGCTATGACCCTGATGGGCACATGGATCACCGGATATTGGGGTGGTCTCGAATTGGTTCCGGGTGAAGACTATGATTTCTTCCCGTTCCCGGCGATTGACGCCGGCGTGCCGGTGGCCTCGGTTGGCCCGGTGGACGGACTTGTGATCGCAGGCAACACAGGCAACGCCGCCGGAGCGGAAGCGTTCCTTGAGTACATGGTGTCGAACCCTGAGGTCCAGGCCTCGTGGAGTGGTGCACAGGGGGCCCTTTCGGCGAACGTCAATGTCGATCCTTCAAGCTACAACGATGTGATGCTGAAAGCCTTCAACACCGTGGCCGACTCAGAGGTCTTTGCCTTCAACTATGACCTTGCGACACCGCCCCCCGTGGCAGAAGTTGGCCTTTCGATGTTTGCGCGTTTCATGGATGATCCGAGCAAAGTAGACGAGATCCTCTCTCAGGCTGCTGGCGACGCAAGCGCTGCCTTTAGCCAATAAACCGCAACACCGCGAGGGCTGCCATCACGGGTGGCCCTCCCTTATCGGAGCAAGGAATGGAACGGGAAAACCGCTTCTGGCGGGTGGCGCTTTTGGCGCTGCCGCTCTTTGTGTTTCTGGCCCTCGTGATCTGGCCGCTGCTTAGTTCGTTTTACTACAGTTTCACCAACTGGAACGGCTTTAACAGTGACTATGACTATGTGGGTTTTGAAAACTTCAAACGCATCTGGACCGACCGGCTGTTTTTTAATGCCATCGTCAATACTTCAATCTGGATGGCCGCCGCCATTCTGCTTCCAACGATCTTAGGACTGTCGCTGGCGCTCTTGCTGGATGCCAAAGTGCGCGGGTCAAAGATCTTCAAAACCATCTTCTATTTGCCCATCTGTCTTTCGGCGATTGTGGTGGGCCAGATCTGGGTCTGGATCTATCAACCGGATTGGGGCCTTTTGAATACCGTGATCGAACAGATCACCGGGTCGCGCTTCAACTATGCCTGGCTCGCCCGACCTGACAGTGCGCTCTATGCGGTGATTGTTGCCTGGTCGTGGCAGCAAACCGGTCTCTCGATGGTGATCTATCTCGCGGGCCTCACTTCGGTGCCCTCTGATCTTCTAGAGGTCTGCGACATCGAAGGCGCGACGCCTGGCAAAAGATCCGTCAGGTGATCATTCCGCTGCTGACGCCCTCAACCGTGGTAGTTGTGGCGCTGTCGGTGATCAACTCGCTCAAAGGGTTTGATATCTTGTTCATCATGACCGGCGGCGGGCCGTTCAACAGCTCAGATACGTTGGCGATGCACATGTATAACGAAAGCTTCCGCAAGTATTTCATGGGCTACGGCAGTGCCATTTCGGTGGTTCTGTTCTTGATCGCTCTGACCATCATCGGGCTCTACTTCCGCCAGTTGAAGAAAGTGGATGACATCTATGGCTGATCTCACATCCGGCGCGATCCCGCGTCGTTTCAATCCATGGCCCGTGACCATCTTCACCGTGCTGTTCATACTGGCGGTACTGTTTCTGACCCCCACCATCGGAGTGCTGCTGTCCTCGGTGAAAACCACCCGGGCCATTGCGCTGGGCGATCTGTGGTCCTGGCCGGATCGACTGTATTTGGGCAACTACACCGAAGTGCTCAGCAATCCGGCGGTGCACCGCTATTTCCTCAACACGCTGATTGTGACCCTTCCGGCCACCATCGCCTCAACCGCACTGGGGGTGCTGGCGGGCTATACCTTTGCCAAATTGCCGTTTCGCGGGTCAAATCTGCTGTTTCTGGTGATGATTGCAGGCATGTTCTTTCCGCCGCAGGTGATCCTGGTGCCGCTGTTTCGGCTGTTCAACAGCATGGGCCTGATCGACACACTCTGGCCGATTTTTCTGGTGCACACGGCGCTCGGTATTCCGATCTGCACATTGTTGATGCGCAACTTCTTTGCCACGGTGCCCAATGCCTTGCGTGAAGCCGCTATTTTGGAAGGCGCCAATGAATGGCAGGTGCTGACGCGTGTGGCACTGCCGCTCAGCCTTCCGGCACTGGCCGTTCTGGCCACGCTTCAGTTCACCTGGATCTGGAACGATTTCCTCTGGCCGCTGATCTTCACCCAATCGGATGAGAAACGCACCATCATGGTGGGCATCGTCAACCTACGCGGACAATATACCGTGGCCTGGGGGGTACAGGGCGCACTGTCGCTGATTGCTTCGCTGCCCACGCTGCTGATCTTCCTCTTCTTCCAGCGCTTTTTCATCAAAGGCATGACCATGGGCGCGGTCAAAGGATAAAACATGGCTCAAGTCACACTCAAAAATATCAAGAAATCCTTTGGGCCAACCGAGGTCATCAAAGGTGTGGATCTCGACATCCAGCAGGGCGAGTTTGTCGTCTTTGTCGGCCCCTCGGGTTGCGGCAAATCCACCATGCTTCGAATGATTTCCGGACTCGAAGATGTCTCCGAGGGTCAGATCGGAATTGACGGCCGCGATGTCACCCATGTTTCGCCGTCCAAACGCGATCTTGCCATGGTGTTCCAATCCTATGCGCTGTTTCCGCATCTGACGGTGGCGGAAAACATCGGGTTTGGTCTCAAACTGCACAAAACCCCCACAGCCGAGATCAACCGCCGGGTCGAAGAGGTAGCGAAAACGCTTCAGCTTGAGGCTCTTCTGGACCGCACACCGCGCCAATTGTCCGGGGGGCAGCGCCAGCGCGTGGCCATCGGGCGCTCGATCATCCGCAATCCCAAGGTCTTTTTGTTCGATGAACCGCTGTCAAATCTTGATGCGGCTCTGCGGGGCAAGATGCGGCTTGAAATCGCTCGGCTGCACAAAGAGCTCAAAGATGTGACCATGATCTATGTCACCCATGATCAGGTCGAGGCAATGACTTTGGCAGATCGCATTGTGGTCTTCAATCAGGGCCGTATCGAACAGGTGGGCACGCCGATGGAGCTCTATCACACGCCGGCCAATCCGTTTGTTGCCGGATTTATTGGCGCACCTGCTATGAACTTCCTGCCCGCTGAGATGCTGTCGGAACAGCAAGTCAGGCTGGGGGAAACCGTGCTGGATCTGCCCCGACCCAGCGCGCTGTCGGGTGCGGTGACCTTAGGCATCCGACCTGAGCATATCGAGGTGTCAGATGGTGGAGAGATCACGGCGACGTTGGATCTGATGGAAAAGCTGGGGTCGGAAACGCTTCTGCATCTGACCACCCCCTTCAGCGATAGCCCGCTGACCGCTCGCGTGGATGGTGCGGTTGAACTGACCGAAGGTCAAACCCTGCGACTGAACTTCAACCCCAATGCCGTGCATATATTCGCGGCCTCTGAAGCACGGTCTGCGCTGACGGCCTAATCGGCAGTGTCTCGGGCAACCCGCTTGATGCGCGGGTTGCCTGCCAACCCCTAGTGTGGCGCAGCAGATCCTGATCCAAAGACAGATCAGAGGCGTGTTGGCTTTGAAGTCAGGTGAAAGACCGGATGGTTTTTAGTGCGCCATCCAGAGCCGTGCCTTTCTCGTCCTGAAGCGCAGCTTCGCGCAGGCGCGCCACCCATTGCGCCGCATCTGGGCGCGTGCGGACAAGGCCTGCCCCTTCAACGACGCGGTCGAATTTGGAATGCGCGCGGGCATGGGTGTCGGAATAGCCTTTGATCAGGCGGCGACAGCGGATGAGCTCGCAGGCATAGTCATAATCAACTGTGAGTGCATCGTGACACATATCGATCCAGCGCGTCAGATGCGTTTGCTCCTGTGCGTGACGCAAGGTGCGCAGGCGATAGCGCCGCAGACCCCCAAGCAGATACAGCATGAGGAAATGTGACAGCTTGAGGCTGCGCAGCCTGCGACCCTTGTCGAACCAACGTTCCAGCCGCCCCATCCAGCGGGGGCTGTTCTCAATGCGCGCGCCCAGTCTGGCGGGCAAGAGCCCGGCAATCTCTTCAGCGCGAGGATGAAAGAATTCCGTCAGGTGCAGGGTTTTGTCCTGAGCCTTCATCTCCTGTTCGATCCGAGTGACGCGCGTGCTGCGGGTTTTGAGGTCGGCCACGCGGATCACATCGTCATAGGCCATGGCATTGGCAATATGTTTTGCGGCCTCGGTGGACAACTCGTAACCCTGCGTTGGGGTATCTTTGGCCACAAACTGATCCAGTCGATCGAGGTAGGTCGCACCATAGGCCAGATCCTGAAAGCCGACCACTTTGCGCAGGCCGCGGTGGGCCATCTCCTGCACCGGGGCGGGAAGGCTATCGCAGCGCGCACTGAGGGTGTGCCACTCGGACATCTGCTCAGCAGGCCCCTGGGGCTGCGATAAGGTTGTCGATGTTGTGTCCGTCTTGGGCTGGATCTCTTCGGGGTTTTGCGCCCGCTCATAGGCGGCGGAAAAGGCACGCAGCGAGGCTTCGACCCCTTTTCCCGAGGCGCGAATGGCCTCTTCATAGGCTTCGCGTGGAAAGGGCAGCGCGCGTGAGCCAGCCAGCGCACCAAACAGAGCAGAGGAAATCACCGAACCGTTCTGCACTGCGAGCCTGTCCATATCGAACATGATCAGGTTATCGGCGGCGATTTCGGCCGCGGCGCGCACCTCGTCCGACGAGGCAATCCCGTCGCCGGGCACGATCTTTTCCGAGACCGCAAGCGCCCGATGTGTTGAGGCAATCAAGGTGGTGCGGTCGGGGGTCACAAAGCCGCGCATGATGGCACGCCCGGCTTCCATCATTTCCGCCGCGATCATGACATCCACGTCCCCAGCCGAGGGGGCGAGGGAAAACACAGGACTCGGATCGCTGACCGGGGCCATTTCGATGTAGTAGATGGTGGCCCCTGTGCGCTGAGCCACCCCGGCAACGGATGTGGCTTGGGCTGCATAGCCCTGCGAGCGGGCCAAGGCTTCGATCCAGTTGGTCAACACACCGCCGCCCTGTCCCCCTACGGCGAGAATGGCGAGTTTGATGATGGTGCCAAGTTTTTCATCCAACGGGCGCGCGGCTGGCAGGATGGGAGTGTTCATTGTGGAACCTCAACAAATTCAAGACGTGTGGCGCGTCGGCGGGCCTGAAGCCCCGCGATGATGCGGCGGCTTGTGCGGGTCCACCACGCGGACAGGCCGGTGTCATTGTGCACCACATCGGCGCGATAAAAGCTGGGGCACAAGACAGCAGCATCCGCTACCTCGCCACAGTTGCCACAGCCAACACAGCTTTGGTCAATCGAAGCAATCGGATCGTCGCGCAGCGGATCATCCAGCGTTTTCAGCGACAGCGAGGGGCAGCCGGACAGGCGGATGCAGGCGTGATCACCGGTGCAAATGTCTTCGTCGATGCCAAAACGGGGCACCTCAACACGCGCGCCATCGCGGATTGCGGTGTTGCGGATGGGTTTTTCGCGGCGCTGGCGGTTCAGCATACATTCGGACGAGGCAACAATGACCTTGGGGCCGTTGTAATCTGTGGTCAGCGCTTCGCGCAGCACATCGCGCATCCGGCCCACATCATAGGTGTGGTCGATCTGCCGAACCCAATCGACGCCAATGCCCTTGAGCGCCTTAGAAATTGGGTTGTTGGTGGATTTCGTGGGGTTGTCGGCGCGAGATGACAGCACATCCTGCCCGCCCGTTGCGGCGGAATAGTAGTTGTCGACAATCACCGCGACGCTGTCGGATTTGTTGTACACCATGTTGCCGATCGACGAGCTGAGGCCATTGTGCCAAAAGCCGCCGTCGCCCAGAAATGAGATCGCCCGCTTGCCGCCGCCGCCGTCAAAAGCACCGTTAGACGCAGGCCCAAGCCCATAGCCCATGGTTGATCCGCCAATCTCAAACGGTGGCAGGCAAGCAAAGATATGGCACCCGATGTCGCCAGAGACCTGATGCGCCCCGAGCTCTTGTTCAACTAGCTTCATCGCTGCAAAAATCGGGCGTTCGGGGCAGCCGGTGCAAAATCCCGGCGGTCGGATTGGGACGGTCTGGGACAGATCCGGGATCTCGGGCGCCTCTTGGTTGGGCGCGCGGGTTTGACCGGGCAACAGCCCTGGAGCATGGGATTTGAGAAAACTGGTGATGCCATCAAGCATGACCTGACCGGTGTATTCCCCGGCCTTGGGGAAGATGTCTTTGCCATGCAATTGCACCGGGCTCTGAGAGCGGTACAGCATGGTCGACAACCCCTGTTCGATGAACTCGGGCTGGCCTTCTTCGATGACCAGAAGGCCCTTTTTCCCCTCGGCAAACCGGCTGAACTCGTCCTGCACCAGCGGATATGTGACATTGAGACAGTAGATCGGCACCTCGGTCTGGCCATAAATGTCGGCCAGGCCAAGACGCTGCAACGCGCGGATCACGCCGTTGTACATGCCGCCCTGACAGACGATGCCGATCTCGGAGGTCTCTGGCCCGAAAATCTCGTTTAAGCCCTTGTCCATGATGTGTTTTTCGGCGGCGGGCCAGCGATTGTTGATCTTGTCCTGTTCGTGTTGATAGGACATCGGCGGCAAAACCACCCGGTTGAAGTCACGGCGCGGATTTGCGACGGCGTCTTTCACGGTCAGTGTGGGCCTTTGGTTGTCGCGGCACTCAAAACTTCCGGTGACATGGCAGGAGCGGATGCGCACCATCAGCATCACAGGGGTGTTGGAGGCTTCGGAGAGCTCAAACCCCTGCTGCACGGACGCGACGATTGAGGGCAGATTGGGACGGGGATCCATCAACCAGAACTGCGATTTCATGGCAAAGGCGTGGCTGCGCTCTTGCATGATCGACGAACCTTCGCCGTAGTCTTCACCAACAATGATCAGCGCGCCGCCAGTGACACCGGATGACGACAGATTGGCCAATGCATCTGAGGCGACATTGACGCCAACCGATCCTTTGAAGGTCACGGCACCGCGGATTGGATAGTGCACCGAGGCGGCGAGCATGGCCGCCGCTGCGGCTTCCGAGGCGTTGGCCTCAAAGCGGACATCCAATTCACCTAGGAGCTCTTCGGCATCGGCCAGAACATCCATCAGGTGAGAAATGGGCGCGCCCTGATAGCCGCCGACATAGCCGACCCCATTCTCCAGCAAGGCCTTGGTGATGGCCAGAATACCTTCGCCGGTGAACGTGTGACCCGCGCCAAGTCGCAGGTGTTCGACCTCCTTCTTAAAAGACCGTTCAGCCATACAGGCCCTCAGATGTCGTGGTGTCGTACATTGTGCAAAATCCTTTGCAGTGTGAGGACAAATGCGGCGCGCTCTTGTGTGGAGATGCCCTGGAACATTTGTTCGTAGCTGGCCGCCATGGTGGGCCAGATCTGTTCAAAGACCCGGCGGCCTTCTTCGGTGATCATCACGCGGGTGGCGCGGTTGTCATTTTCATCGGCCTCGCGGCGGATGAGCCCGTCTGCGAGAAGTTTGTCGAGTGTGCGGCTGAGGGTGGATTGCTCGACCACGGCAAAGACCGCCAGTTCGCGAATGAGGATACCGTCATTGACCGCCAGCACCGCCAGCGCCCGCATCTTTGCCGTTGAAAGGCCAAACTCGGACAATGCATCCCGCAGGCTGGCGTTATAGCGCCCCATGATGCGGTTCATCAGGTAGGGTGCAAAGTTCTGCAGCCCCATTTCACCCAGACGGGGTGTCGGTGTCTCGGTCATATTCATCCTCCAAGCCGTTTGGCCACATTGTAGCCCGATCCCCCACCAAGTCCGGGGCCGGGATGGGTCGAGGCGCCGATATGGTAGAGATGTGACGCGGGTGTTGCGCCATTCCGAGAGTGGCTGAAAGGCCGGAAGATGAAAAACTGGTCGAGTGTGCACTGCCCGCCATAGGGGTCCCCCCCCACGAGGTTCATGTTGAGTTGAGCAAGATCCGCAGGGGAATAGGCGCGGCGGCTAAGCTTGATTTCGTCAAAATTGCGGATGTGGTTTTTTAGGATGGCCTCGATGCGATCCGCGAAGGCCTCACGCGTGGCCTCGGTCCATGTGCCATCGGTGGCAATCTCGCCGGCCGCGTCGCCTTTGATGTGACGCGGCGCATCGGGTATTTGCAGCCACAAGATCGACTTGCCGTCGGGACAGCGGCTTGGATCAAGCCGATGGGGTTGACCGACGCAAATGGTGGGGGTCACGGGCAACATACCGCGTTCGGCTTCGTTGCTGGCTTTGGACACGCTGTCGATGCCATCGGCAAGATGGATCAGCGCGACGTCTTCCAACCCTTCGGCAATCCAGTCGGGATCTGCGTCGAGCGCATAATGCAGCTGAAAATTGCCACGCCCGTGACGATAGTCTTGGGCGGTCTGGCGATCATCGGAGGAGGCCCCATCGAGAAGCCGGGTATAGAGCTGTGAGGGCGTGACCGAGGCCAGAGTGGTGCGCGCGAGGATTTTCTCGCCATCTCTGGTTTCGACACCAATGGCGCGGTTCTGATCAACCAAGATGCGCGCCACATCGGTGTTGGTGCGAATTTCACCACCGTTTTCACGGATCAGCGCCTCAAAGACTTTGACAGCCTGCGCGGCGCCGCCTTTGACCACCGGCGCGCCTGCGGCCTCAAGGGCAAAGGCGATGACCTGACCCATCTTTGCGGAATAGCTGCTTTCCGGGGTCAAGCCGGTGTGCAGCACCCAAGGGGCCCAAAGCGCCTGCGCCAGGGGGCTGGAATATCGGGTTTCAAGCCAGCCACGCGCGGGTTTCAACGCCGCACCGACCCAGGATTTGAAGCCATTGAGCCCCTTGGCCCAGATCTGACGCGTCACCAGTCGCGCGGTTTTCCAGCTCCAGAGCTCTCCGCCGAGCAGCGCAAAGAGAAAAGGCGCCTCGGCCTCGATGCCGGTGACATCGCGGGCGTGTTGATCTCCGTCGCCTGCGGCCAATGCGTTCAACGCCGCAATGTTTGCCGCCCGGTCCATGGTGAGGACCAGTGCAGTTTGATCCGGGCGCAGAACGGCGGTGGGGTGCGGACTATGACAGAACTCCAACCCGTGCCGTCCCAGATCCTCGGCCAGTTCGGCATAGGCCGGTGAAGTCAGGAACAGCACAAAAGTGGCGGCCATCACGTCATGATGGAATCCGGGTTCGGTGATTTCGGCGGTCTGCAAACAGCCGCCAGCCTGTGCTTCACGCTCAAGCAAAATCACCTTTTTCCCGGCGCGAGACAGCAAGGCACCTGCAACAAGCGCGTTGATCCCACTTCCAATGATGACGTGATCGACCTGTGACATGGCTTAGCCTTTGGGAACCAAAGCCAGGGCCCGGATCGGGCTGCCGGTGCCGCGTTCGATCTTGAGTGGTGCCGCCATCAGGATGGCACCTTTGGCGGGCAGCTTGTCGAGATTGGCAAGCGAGGCCAGACCAAAACAATTGTCGCGGTGCAGTAGGTTGTGCGCCGGATAAGGCGGTTCCATGCCCCCGGCCTGACCGGCGTCAGTGCCAATGCACTGGCTGCCCCAGCCGACAATGCCCTTGCTCAGCAGATATTCGATGCAATCCGGGGTTGGTCCGGGCGAATGCGGGCCTGTTTCGTCGGCGTTGAGGAACAGATCCTCATCATGGGCGCGTTTGTCCCAGTCGGTGCGCATCACCACCCATTCCCCGGCTTTGATCGCGCCGTGTTCGGCTTCCCAAGCTTGCACCATGTCTGCGGTCAGAAGGAAATCCGGGTTTTCTTGCGACTGCGCGGAGCAATCGATGACGTTCACCGGGGCGACAAGGCGCTGAACATCCAGTGAATCGGTAAAGCCATCCGAGTGGTCTTTGCCGGTGATCCAGTGATGCGGCGCGTCGAAATGCGTGCCGGTGTGCTCCCCCAGAACCATCCAGTTCCAGGCAAAGAATGGGCCGTCTTCGTCATATTCACTGATTTTGTGGATTTCGACTTTGGGTGTGTTTTTGGCGAAATCCTCGGGCAGTTTCAGAACCGGCGTGTTCGGTCCCAAAACACCGGTGCAATCCACCACTTCGACGCCCCCCGTGGCGAGCAATCCGCCCAGTCCCTCAAGTACACTCTGCGCTGTCATCTGGGTCTCCCTCCCCCTGAAACATGTCTTTGTATTCGAATTTATTTGACGAATCTGGTTTTACCGAATTTAAATGCATTTGCAAATAATATCTAGACCCAAGGCGACTATGTCCAGGAACACTCCAGATGCCGTGATCATTGGTGCGGGCCACAATAGCTTGGCCTGCGCGCTTCATTTGCTGTCTCGCGGTTGGAGTGTCGCCGTATATGAACAGGCCGCAGCACCCGGTGGTGCGGTGAAAACCTCTGAGCTGACCCTGCCGGGTTTTCGCCACGACTGGGCGGCGATGAACCTCTCCCTGTTTGCAGGGTCAGCCTTTTTTTCACAGTATAACGAAGAATTGGGCAAGCGGGGTGTGAATTTCGCGCCAACCTCTCATCCCTTTGCCAGCGTGTTCCCTGACGGGGCGTGGCTTGGGATCAGTCAGGATGCCGAGGCCAATTTGGCGCGGATTGCGAGGTTGTCAGAACGCGATGCCGCGACATGGCAAGAGCTTGGGGCGGCGTTTCCGGATCGTGCCGGGTCCATTCTCTCGGTGCTTGGGAATCCTATGCAAAAGCATGCAATTGCACGTTTGGCGGGCAAATTGCTCTGGACCTCTGGGGCGGGGGCCACACTCGATCTTGCTCAGTTCCTGATGAAATCTCCGCGACAGTGGCTGGACGAAACGTTTGAATCGGATCATGTCAAAGCCACATTTGGTGCCTGGGGCATGCATCTGGATTTCGCGCCGGATGTCGCCGGTGGGGCGGTGTTTCCCTATCTCGAAGCCATGGCGGCGCAGGCCTTTGGCATGGTTTTGGGACAGGGCGGCGCGGACACGGTGATCACCGCGATGGTGGACGCGATCACCGCACGCGGTGGCACGGTAGAGTGCGGCGTATCGGTCGAACGCATTCTGCACAGAGGTGGCAAAGCCAGCGGGGTTGAACTGGCGGATGGGCGCAGCATTGAGGCCCGCAAGGCCGTGATCGCCAATGTCGCGCCGGGAGCTCTGCATCGTTTGACCTGCGGGAGCGGAGAGACCCGCCATGATCAGGCGATGCAGGGTTTTTCTCATGCGCCGGGCACGATGATGATCCATCTCGCGATGGAGGATCTTCCGGACTGGGCAGTGGGGCCAGAGCTGCGCGATTTTGCCTATGTGCATCTCGCTCCGTCGCTGGACCAAATGGCGCGCACCTATCAACAGGCCCGCGCGGGCCTGTTGCCGGACGAGCCGGTGATTGTCTGCGGCCAGCCGACAGTGGTTGATCCGAGCCGCGCGCCAGAGGGCAAACATGTGCTGTGGTTACAGGTGCGCATGGCTCCGGGTGAGATCAAAGGGGATGCGGCGGGTGAGATCGCGGCCACCGATTGGGAGAGCGCAGCCGCGCCATTTGCCCAGCGGGCTTTGGATATTCTTGAACGCTACGCACCGGGCACGCAGGCCAAAATTCTGGCCAAACGCGTGGTCACGCCACAGGAACTTGAGATCGAAAACCCCAATCTTGTGGGCGGCGATCAGATCTGTGGCAGCCACCATCTGTCCCAGCATTTTCTGTACCGACCGGCGCGGGGTTATGCGGATGGGCGGACCCCGATCAAGGGGCTGTATCACACCGGTGCCGCCGTCTGGCCCGGTGCCGGAACCGGCGCGTCACCGGGGTTTATGCTGGCGCAGAAATTGGCGGGCAAATGACCCGATCATTCAAAGGGCGGGACACACCCGTCTGACACTAAAAAATCCAAAAAATAGACCAACAGGGAAAATGAAAATGTCCAATTTATCACGGCGCGGGATGTTAAAACTCACCGCTGCAAGTCTTTCACTGACCGCTTTGCCAGTTGCCGGTTTTGCCGCCGACATCGACGAACTGGTGATTGCTTATAATGTGAACCTCCCAAGCTGGGACCCCACCGTGGGCACTTCGGCGGTGAACCCGACCATCCAGGGAATTTTCCAGTCGGTGTTTGATCTGTTCATCGCTCAGAACACGGATCTGTCGCAGGCGCCGGGGCTGATCACCGATTGGGGCTGGAACGACGACAACACCAAGGTGCATATGACTGTGCGCGAAGGCGTGATCTGGCATGATGGAAGTGCCTTTGGCCCCGAAGATGTGGTGTGGTCGCTGGAGCGGGCCGCCAATGAAACCAGCGGCAACCCAATTCAGTTCATCTGGTCGACCATCGGCAACTTTGAAATCGATGGCAACCGCATCACCGCAGATGTGCTGCGCTTTGAGCCGACGCTGTTCAAATGGATGTCTTTCCTGACTGGCTATGTCCTGCCCAAGGCCTATTACGAAAAAGTCGGAGCCGAAGGGTTTGAGGCCGCGCCGATTGGCACCGGGCCCTATATGGTCGACAAATTTGAGCGCAACGCTTTTGTCCGGCTGAAGGCCAATGACGCCTATTGGGGCGGGGCGCCCGAATTCAAATCGGTGACCATCAAATTTGTCACCGACGCTGCGGCGCGGGTCGCTGAGGTGGAATCGGGCAACGCCCATGTCACGCTTGAAATGCCCTATGAGGAATATGACCGCCTGAGTGGTGGTAAGCTGGCGGGTGTTGCGGCGCCGGTGTCGGACATTGGGATGGTGTTCTTCAACGATATTGAGGTGATGACCGACCCGAATGTGCGCAAGGCGGCGGTGATGGCGGTGAACAAACAGGCCATCGTGGATCGTCTTCTCTCGGGCTATGGGGTGCCGATCGATACGCTTCAGGCGCCGGGATATAGCGCCTTTGATGAAAGCGTCAGCACCCCATATGACCCTGACGGTGCCAAGGCGCTTTTGGCCGAAAGTGGCTATTCCACCGACAATCCGGTGCGCTTTAAAATCCAGACCACGCGCGGGTTCAAACCCAAAGACTATGAGATCATTCAGGCGATTGTCGGTCTGTGGCGTCGGGTGGGCATCGAGGCTGAGATCGAAGTTTATGAGGTTGCCAAGCATTTTGAACTGCGCGCGGCGGATCAGCTGGCACCAGCGGCCTTCTACAACTGGGGCAACTCAATCGGAGATCCGACCACCTCAACCGGCTTTGCCATGTTTGGCCCGTCGCCGCATTCGGTGTGGGATGGGGAGGATCTGACCGCAATGATCGGCCCGCTTTGGGGCGAAACGGATGAAGCCAAACGCATTGACGGGTGGAAAGCGGTTGATCGCCATATCGCAGAGAACGCGCTGGTGCTGCCGCTGTTCCAATATGTCCAGCCGGTCTTGCATGCCAAAGGTGTGACGGTTGTGCCGCATGCCTCGGGGGCCTTGTTGCCCGCGCTGATGACCCGATCGTAAGACAAGACCCGGGACAAAGCTGATATGACACTGCTGAAACGCGCATTGGCGCAACTTTGTACGACGGCAATCACCCTGTTTGGTGTGGCGATTGTTGTGTTTTTTGTGGTTCGCGTTGTCCCGGGTAACCCGATTGCCATGATGCTGCCGCCCGGCGCCAGTGCCGAGGATATCTCTCGGCTTGAGGCGCTCTATGGGTTGGACAAATCGATCCTGCACCAGTTTGTCATCTGGCTTGGTGGCGCGGTGCAGGGGGATCTGGGCACCTCGATCACCACACGTCAGCCGGTGCTCGAGCTGGTTTTGTCGCGTCTGCCTGCCACGCTTGAGCTGTCGATTATGGCTCTGGTGATTGCGGTTGCCATTGGTGGCGTGCTTGCCCTGACTGGCACCCGAATGCGGGGCACGCGAGTGGAAGGTGCGATAGATGTCGGCAATGGCATGGCGCTCTCCGTGCCTGACTTTCTTTGGGGGCTTGTGCTTATCCTTGCCTTTGGGGTGCTCTGGCCGATTTTCCATATTTCTGGCCGGGCCTCACCCACACTCGATTTCGAGTTTGCCACAAAATTCTATCTGTTTGAGAGCGTGCTGCGGCTGCGGTTTGATGTCTGGCTGGATCTTGTCAGCCACATGTTCATGCCCGCACTGGCGCTGGCCATTCCTCTGGCGGCGATCATTGCGCAGCTACTCAAGCAATCTCTGAAGGAAACCATGCATTTGGACTATGTGACGCTAGCCCGTACCCAGGGCTATGGCGAAAACTCTGTCATCCTGCGCGAGGCGCTGCCCAATGCGATTTTGCCGACGCTGACATTGGTGGGGGTGCAGTTCACCTTTTTGATCGGCGGCACGGTGATCATCGAGCGGCTGTTTTCCTACGAAGGTCTGGGGAACATGGCGATTGATGCGGTGATCAACCGGGATTTGCCGTTGATCCAAGGGATTGTGATCCTGTTTGCCCTGATCTTCACCGCGGTCAATCTGGTGGTGGATCTGTCTTATGCGGCCCTGAACCCGAGGTTGCGTCATGGTTGATGGTCGGTCCCTCGTTGCGCGCAAATTGGGCGTGCGTCTTTGGTTGTCTGGCGGATGGCTTGTGCTTTTGGCATTGGCGGCGCTCTTTGCCCCATGGATCAGCCCGCAGGATCCTCTGGCGCAGGATATTTTTGCCTCGCGTCTTCCACCCTTCTGGCAGAGCGGCGCGGAGCCGGGCTTTCCTCTGGGCACAGATTCCCTTGGTCGTGATGTTCTAAGCCGGATGATCCATGGCGCCCGCGTTGCGCTGGGAGTTGCCTTGATTGCGGGCACGCTGACCTGTCTGGTGGGGGCGAGCCTTGGCTTGATTGCCGGCTATTTCCGCGGTTGGCCCGATCTGGTGATCTCGCGCTTTATCGACATCTGGATGGCCTTCCCACCGGTGTTGTTTTCCATTCTGCTGATCGCGGTTCTGGGCACGGGGCTGACCTCGATCATCATCGCAATTGTGGTGATTGACTGGACTCGCTTCGCACGGGTGATCCGGGCCGAAGCCATTGGGCAGGGGGCGATGGATTATGTGGTGTCGGCGCAGGTCGCGGGGCGCAAACGCTTTGACACAATGATCCGCGAAGTTCTGCCAAATGTCCTGCCCACGATAGTGGTGCTTTTGACGCTTGAGATGGGCATAGCCGTGATCATCGAGGCGATCCTGAGCTTTGTGAACCTGTCGATTTCCACCGACCAACCCACATGGGGCGGCATGATTTCCGAAGGCCGCATTTCCATTCATCAGGCCTGGTGGGTTCTGATTTTTCCGTTGGTGTCTTTGTTCCTCACGGTGCTCAGCTTTAGCCAGTTGGGGGAGGGGCTCAAAGACCGTTTTGATCCGGTGCTGCGATGACGCCATTCCTTCAGATATCCAATCTTAACGTCACCCTGGGTCAGACCCACCCGATTTTGCGCTCGGTTGACCTGACGCTGAGCGAAGGTGAGACACGCGGGCTTGTGGGTGAAAGCGGCGCAGGCAAAAGCATGATCGGCAAGGCCATTCTGGGCACTTTACCCTCGGCTTTGCGGGTCAGGTCCGGTGAGATCGTGTTGGATGGCGAGGATCTGCAACGTCTAGCGGACAAGGACCGTCGGCGGGTGATCGGCGCCAAGGCGGCGCTGATCCCGCAAGATCCTTTGACGGCGCTGAACCCGTCGAAACGGATTGGCGTGCAGATCACCAACCGCTTGGTCGATATTCTCGGCTGGCGGCGCAAAGCGGCCGAGGTTCGGGCGATTGAGCTTTTGGATGAGGTGCATATTCCAAACCCGGACCGCGTGATGCGGGCCTATCCGCATGAGCTCTCGGGGGGAATGCGGCAACGGATTTTGATTGCCGCCGCCTTTGCCGCCGAACCCAAGCTGATCATCGCGGATGAACCAACCACAGCCCTAGATGTGACCGCCCAGAAACAGGTGCTCAAGCTTATTCACGAGATGCAGCAGCGCCATGGCACGTCGTTGTTGTTTGTCACCCATGATCTTGGGGTGGTCTCAAAGATCTGTCAGTCCCTGACGGTGCTGTATTCGGGGCTTGTTCTGGAAAACACCGGCGTGGACGAGTTTTTTGATCAGCCCCGCCATGCCTATTCCCGTGCGCTGTTACAGGCGACGCCGAAATACACCGATCCTGATGCCAGTCTGACACCGGTGCCCGATCCTGTGATCGAGGCCACCCAACGTGAGGTGCAGATGTTTGACCGAAAGCAGGCCCATGTCTGACATGATTTATTCTATTCGGGATCTGCGCCTAAGCTTTCCTGACCTCGCCCATAAACCGCTCTTTGGGGCGGCGCCTCGGGTTGAGGTTCTCAAAGGCATTAGCTTTGACGTGCCGCGTGGCGATGTTCTGGGCATTGTCGGTGGCTCGGGGTCGGGCAAGTCAACGCTGGGGCGTACCATGCTGCGGTTGCTTGAACCCGATGCGGGACAGATTGTGTTTGATGGGCGGGACATCACCCATCTGAGTGAGACTGACCTGCGTCCGCTGCGTCGCCGGTTTCAGATGATTTTTCAGGATCCGATGTCGTCGCTGAACCCGCGCCTGACGGTGGGCCGGATCATTGCTGGACCGGTCGCGCTCCATGGGTTTGACGATGTCTGGGACCGGGTCAGGCAGGCGCTGGACAATGTCGGCCTGCCGCAAAGCTTTGCATCGCGCTATCCCCATGAGCTGTCCGGAGGCCAGCGCCAGAGGGTTGGCATTGCGCGATCCATTGCTGTTGAGCCGGATTTCATTCTGGCGGATGAAATCGTCTCCGGTTTGGATGTGTCGTCACAGGCGCAGGTGCTCAATCTGCTGGAAAGGTTGGTGGCAGATCTGGGTCTTACCCTTGGATTTGTCAGTCACGATCTCTCCGTTGTGCGCCGTCTGTGTCGCCACATTTTGGTGCTGCATCACGGTGAAGTGGTGGAGAATTCCGCCACCAAACAGGTCTTTGAGGCCCCGGAGGCTGAGTACACACAATCCCTGCTGGATTCCATTCCGCTGCCTGATCCGACGCAGGTCTGGTTCTAATCGCGCCAAGGGTTCACACCCCTTGCTGGGTGTGGCCGAACATTCTGCGCCCGACCGTGATCGGCGATGTCTGCTTGACGTTGAGTGTTTTATATAATTAAAAACACATCACATGAAGTGCTGACCGTCTCTTGGCACCACGGAAAGGACAGAGCGTGCAACCCACCCCTATTCTACAATTCGGCACCAGCCGATTTCTTCAGGCCCACGCCGATCTCTTCCTCTCCGAGGCTATGAAGGCGGGACAAAAGGTCGGGCCGATCACCGTGGTCCAAAGCTCAGGCGATCCGGCGCGCGCCAAACGTCTTGGCGCCCTTGCTGGGTCGTTCCCGGTCAGGATCGAAGGTCTTGTTGACGGCGCACGCATTCAGGAAACGATTGCCGTCACAAGCATCTCCAGAACTTTGTCGACAGCTTTGGATTGGGATGAGGTGGTCCGGGTCTTTGTTGATGAGGCGGAAATTATCTTGTCCAACACCGGCGACGCGGGCTTTGCCCCACAGGCAAGTGACGCCGGTCCAAAGTTTGAACAGTCCATGTCCTACCCGGCTAAGCTGAAGCACCTGTTGCACTTGCGATTTGCTGCCGGAGCTTCGCCGATCCAGATCATGCCGATGGAGCTGATTGCAGACAACGGAAACGCCCTAAAGGCCCGGGTTCTGGAGCTTTCCACCGAGGATGCTTCTGAGTTCCGAACCTATCTGGAACAGGATGTCATCTGGGTGAATTCACTGGTGGATCGAATCGTGTCCCAGCCTCTGGAGCCGGCCGGAGCGGTGGCGGAACCCTATGCGCTCTGGGCCATCGAAGACCAGCCGGGTCTTACGCTTCCCTGTGTGCATCCGTCTGTGACGGTCGTTCCGACATTGGCGGAGATTGAAGCGCTTAAACTGTTTGTTCTCAACCTCGGACACACGGTTCTGGCGGACCGTTGGCTGCGCCGTCAGGGGGCGTTGGATGTTCTGGTGCGTGAGGTGATGGAAGATGCAGGTGAAGTTACACATTTAAGACAGGTGCTCCAAACCGAAGTACGCCCCACTTTTGTTCATGCTGGTCAGGCAGACGCGTTTGACACCTATGTCGGCACGACCTTTGAACGCTTTTCCAACCCCTTCCTGGATCACAAAATCGCGGATATTGCCCAGAACCACAGCCAAAAGGTGGCGCGCCGGATCGAGGCGATGCTGCTTTGGGCCACACAGCAGGGAGACACCTCACCAAAACCGGTGTTGGCCGAGATTGTGGCGCGGAACTTGGAAGCGGCATGATGGGTATGAAGGTGAACCGAGTGGGGCAGACAGATGTCTCAGTGACCTCCCTGTCTCTAGGGGGCGCGAGCCTCGGCAATCTGGGGCAGGTGGTCAGCGATGCAGATGCGAACGCGGTTCTGCAACACGCCTGGTCGGCGGGCATCCGGTACTTCGATACGGCGCCGCATTATGGGCGTGGCCTTTCAGAGCAGCGCATGGGCGCGTTTCTCAAGGCCAGACCCCGTGAAGATTTTGTCTTGTCCACCAAGGTCGGTCGTGTCCTGTCACCGGGGCCGCAGCTTAAAGAAGCGGACGGGTTTATCGAACCTTTGCCAAATTCGGTGCACTATAACTACTCGGCTGATGGCATTCTGGAAAGTTTCGAAGCCAGCTGCACCCGGCTTGGCACCTCGAAAATCGACATTGTCTTTGTTCATGACATTGGTGACTACACGCACGGGACCACGGAAGGCGCTCGGCATCTGGAGGCGCTTCTGGGATCAGGCATGGCGACGTTGCAGCGGCTCAAGCAGACCGGGCGGATTGGGGCCATTGGATTGGGTGTCAACGAGTGTCAGATCTGCATCGAGGTGATGAAACACTCTCCTTTAGACGTGATCTTGCTGGCGGGGCGATTGACCCTTTTGGACCGAACGGCCGAAGCGGCGTTGTTGGATCTCTGCGCGGCGCAGGGCACCAGTCTCGTCTTGGGAGGCATTTTCAACTCGGGCATACTGGCAACCGGCCCAACGCCGAATGCGTGGTTTGACTACGCTCCGGCAGAGACCGAGATCATTGACAAGGTCACGGCGTTGCAGGACCAAGCCAAAGAGGTGGGCCTTACGCTGGCGGAGGCCGCCTTGCAGTTTGCGCTGCGCCATCCTGCGGCCTGTTCGGTCCTGCTTGGAACGGGCAAGATACGATCCTTGCAGCGCAATCTGGATGCAGCAGCGCTTCAGATCTCAGGTCAGGCATTAGAGTTTGTGACAACCTAGCTCGCGTGATGGTGGGTCTGAAGAGAGGTCAGCAGGGTCTGTTTTGACGTGGCCAGATGGCGGCGTGCGGCGGCTTCGGCCTTGTCAGCGTCCCGGCTCCGCAACGCATCGATAAGCGTCAGATGTTCCTGAATGGCGCTTTCGTTGCGCTCTCGTTCGTTGGATTTGTTCCATTGAAAATGGTAGTGAAACACCAGCGAAATGATCTTCTGAAACTCTTTGACAAACCGATTTGAAACCACGCCGTTGATCGCCGCGTGAAACTTTTCATCTAGCGGAGAAAAGTCGTGAAAATCGGCATCGATGCGGGTAAGCAATGCCAGATGTTCCTGCTCAAGCGCATCCAGTTGCGCCCAGATGTCGTGCTCAGGGGGTAGGGCGGCCAGCTGACGCACCGAGTTCAGTTCCAACACAGTTCGAAAGTCTGACAGCTCAACCGCATAGTCGGTCGTAAAACCATCCAGCACCCAGCCACCGCGCGGCCGACGCACAACGATGCCAAACCGACTGAGCGACGACAAAAACTCTTGCAACGTATGTGTGGCGACAGAAAATTCCTTGGAAAGCTGCGCGACATTCAGCGCGGTGCCTGGCGGAACGTCCATGCGCAGCACCCAATCCAGAAAACGGCTTTCCAGTTCTTCGAGGCTGAGCAAGACCGGTGGGCCTTCTAAACGGTCTGCGGGTCTGGACCGGCGTCTGATGATCTTCTCGCGGCCATCTAGTGCGATGATCGCTTGCTCATCCAATCGGGCCAGAGCGCTGCGGATCACCGTGCGGCTTACGTCCAACTGGGCGGACAGAGCATTTTCAGAGGGTAGAAAATCACCAACTTTCAAAGAGTCGCAAAGATCTAGAAGCTGATTATGTGCCTCAACGAAGCGTGTGTTTGTCCGAGCCATACCGCGTGTTGGTCCTCATGATGTCATCGCCTGTATATATGTTTTTTTGGTATGTTCAAAAAAATTAAAAACATTTGACGCAGGAAAATCCCACTATATGTTTATTATTATTAAAGACAGAAAGCGTCTTTAAAGGGGAGAGAAGAAAACCATGTCCGACCACCAAAGCAGCTCTAAAATGCGGCTCTCACCAACCGGGTTGGGGTTGCGCCTTGTGCCCTCTGGCATCGGTTTGCACAAGCTGTCCGCTTTATTGACCTTGGTGCTGTTGATTATCGCCTTCTCTTTCACAAGCCCGGCGTTTCTGACCATGAACAACGGTTTGACAGTGCTTCTGCAGACCTCTGTGATCGGATTGCTGGCGATCGGCATGACGCTGGTAATCATCACCGGCGGCATCGATCTGAGTGTTGGTTCGGTGTTGGCCCTGTCCGGGGTGGTTGCGGGTTTGACGATCAAGGCGGGCCTGCCGATCTTGCCTGCAATGGCTTTTGGGATCGCTGCGGGCGCGCTCTGTGGTTTTCTCAATGGTCTGGTCATCACCAAAATGCGGATCACGCCGTTTGTCGCCACCTTGGGGATGATGATGATTGCCCGGGGTGTGGCGTTGCAGCTTACCGGGGCCGCGCCGATCAGCCGTCTGGGTGATGCCTTTGGCACCCTGGGCAATGGCTCGTTCTTTCGCATCGTTGAGATGCAGGCAAACGGGTTTCCCAAAGTTGTCTTCCCCGGCATCCCCTATCCGGCTGTGTTGCTGATTGTGATGGCCCTCGCCGGTGGCTTTCTGCTCCAGCGTCGCCAGATTGGCCGCCACATCTTTTCGGTCGGGTCCAACGAAGAAGCCGCGCGCCTGTCGGGTGTGAATGTCGACCGTACCAAAATCTGGGCCTACACCGCGTCAGGTGCCCTGGCCGGGCTGGCCGGCATGGTTCTGATGTCGCGGCTGGTCACGGTGCAACCCAACGAAGGTGTCATGTATGAACTCGACGCCATCGCCGCCTCTGTCATCGGCGGGGCGTCGTTGATGGGCGGGGTCGGCGGTATCTCAGGGAGCATGATTGGCGCCTTTATCATTGGGGTGCTCCGCAATGGCCTGAACATGGCCGGAACCTCTGCCTTCATTCAGCAGATCATTATCGGGGTCGTCGTCATCGGCGCGGTCTACATCGATCAGATCCGCAACCGTAACTAACTAAAAATACAAAGAAAACGATCTTCTAACGGGAGGAAACCATGAAGACATTTTTCACAACCGCGCTGGTCACCGGCCTGCTCGCAACCACGGCCACCGTGGCCTCCGCAGGCGAAATTGCGGTGATTGTCAAAACCACAAACTCCAGCTTCTGGCAGAATGTGAACAAAGGCGCCTCGGCGGCCATCGAAGGGCACAGCGACCATACGATGACCTTCAATGGCCCCGCCGCTGAATCCGAGATCGCCGCGCAGGTTGCCCTGGTCGAAAACGCCATCAACCGTGGTGTGTCCGGCATCGTTCTCGCCCCCTCCGACCCCGACGCGCTGGCCCCGGTTGTGAAGCGCGCCTATGAGAGCGGCATTCCGGTGGCGATCATCGACAGCGGACTGGCAGAGGGCAGCGAAGCCAACTACCAGACTTTCCTCTCCACCGACAATTGCGCCGCGGGCAAGCAGGCCGCGCAAATGATGATTGATGACGCGGGCACCACAGGCAAAGTGGCGGTGATGTCCTACGTTGCAGGCGTCGGGTCGGAAATTGGCCGCGTTGGGTGTTTTGTCGACTATATCGGCGCGAACTCCAAACTCGAAATTGTCGGCCCGTTCTATTCGCAGTCCCAGATGGCAACAGCTTTGAACCAGACCACTGATATTCTCGCGGCAAACGAACTGGTGGGGATCTTTGGTGCAAATGAGCCAACCGCCATCGGTATGGGCCGCGCGATTGAGCAGGCCGGAAAAGCAGGTCAGCTGACGGCCATCGGATTTGACGGCAACTCTGACCTGCAGGACATGGTCAAAAGCGGCACCTTGCTGACAACCGCGGTTCAGGGATCGTTTCAGATGGGCGAGCTGGGTGTAAACGCCATCGCGGATATTCTGGCTGGGAACGAAGTCACCGACTTCATCGACACCGGCGTTGTCATGGTCACCAAAGACAACATCGACACCCCTGTCGCCCAGAACGTTCTCTACTAACAGGCATCGGGTCAGCGGGTCGTGATCCGTTGACCCAAACTCATCCCGATTGGACGAATTTATGTTGGACGTGACCGCCCAAAACGCGCCTTTGGTGCACATGTCAGAGATCTACAAACACTTCGGTGGCATCCATGCGGTTGAAGGGGTGTCGGTTGATCTCTATCCCGGCGAAGTTGTTGGCGTTCTTGGTCACAACGGCGCGGGAAAATCCTGCCTGATGCGGATCCTGTCCGGGGCTATGCTCCCAAGCGGTGGCAAGATCTTCGTGAACGGTGAACAGGCGGATCTGAAATCTCCGCAAGATGCCAAGGCCTATGGGATAGAAACGATCTACCAGACCCTGGCTCTGGCCAATCATCTGGATGCGGCGCAGAATCTGTTTCTTGGGCGCGAGCTGAAAACCCGGTTTGGCAATCTTGATGACGCGCGGATGCAGTCTGAGGCCCAAGAGGCCCTGCGCCAGCTGAACCCCAACTTCCGCAACCTGAAAGACCCGGTGGCCAAACTGTCTGGTGGCCAGCGGCAGGTGATCGCCATCGCCCGCGCCATCTATTTCCAAGCCAAGGTTCTGATCATGGATGAACCGACAGCGGCGCTTGGCCCCTCCGAAACCGCGATGGTCGCGGATCTGACCATGCGGTTGAAAAATGAAGGGATCGGCATCTTTCTGATCAGCCACGACATGCATGATGTGTTTGATCTGTGTGACCGGGTGATGGTCATGAACAAAGGCCGAAATGTTGGCGCATTCCGGATTGAAGATGTCAACAAAGACGACATCCTTAGCCTCATTGTCAAAGGTGCACTGCCAGACGACTGGTCGCCACGAGGAGGCTCCAAATGAGCGGCGACATGATGCGCGCGGGCGTGGTGGTTGCACCGGGACATTTCGCAATTGAGCCCCGAGCCGCAGTTACGGAGGTGCCGGAGGGTTGGGTGCTTATCGACATCTCGGCGGTGGGCCTCTGCGGCACGGATTATCATATTCTCGAGGGCAAACATCCGTTCCTGAACTACCCTCGCGTGATCGGTCACGAGCTGAGTGGCCGGGTCGCACGTGATGGGGCAGGATGGACTGCGGGCGATAAAGTTTTGATAAATCCCTATCTGTCTTGCGGCAAATGTCGTGCCTGTAAGCGGGGAAAACCGAATTGCTGTCGCAATATCGAGGTTCTGGGCGTGCATCGCGACGGCGGGTTGGTGCCTCAGCTGGTGGTGCCATCGGAAAACCTGTATCCCGGTGATGGCCTCACATCGGTTCAGGCCGCAATGGTTGAGTTTCTGGCCATTGGCGCCCATGCGGTGCAACGCTCAGGCGTTTCAGAAGGCGACAGCGTTTTGGTCACCGGTGTTGGTCCAATTGGCATCGGCACAGCTCTGTTTGCCCGTCTGAAAGGCGCACAGGTGTCTCTGCTCGACCTCAGTGACGAACGTCTCACCATGGCGTCGGATCGGTTTGGGTTCTCTGAGGGGCATCGCTGCATAAGCGATGCGCTACAGGCATCGGACGGCGAGGGTTATGACATCCTGTTTGACGCCACCGGCCACGCGGGCGCCATCGAGGCGGGGTTTCCGGCCGTGGGCCATGGTGGCACTTATGTGCTGGTTAGCGTGGTCAAAGACGATATCACCTTTAACGATCCGGAATTTCACAAGCGTGAGATGCGTCTCATCGGCAGCCGCAATGCGCTGAAAGCGGATTTTGACTGGGTGATCTCTGCGTTCCGCGACAATCTGATTGATGCCGACGCGCTCTGTTCCAGCGTTTTGACCTTAGACGAGCTTGCGGATCAGTTTTCGGTCTTGTCTGCCAACCGATCTGATCTGATCAAGGTTGTCGTCAATCTGGACCCGTAATTCAAAAAACGCCGGGGGTCACCCCGGCGTTTGTCGGTATTGTACGTTTGGCGCACAGAGGCGTACCAAGTGTACAAACTGTACCACATACTAGATATGCAGCGCGTGTCCCAATGCCCGCAAACAGGCCTCCTGCAGCCCTTCAGATTGGGTTGGGTGGGCGTGAATAGTGGCGGCGATATCCTCAAGACAGGCCCCCATTTCGATGGCGAGAGAAAAGGCCGCCGACAGCTCGGACATCTGCGCACCCACCGCCTGTATTCCGACGATGGCATGGTCGCACTCGCGCCAGACCACGCGGATAAAGCCGTCTTCCCGTTCACATGTCATTGCGCGGCCATTGGCCATAAAGGGAAATTCGCTGGACTTTGTACCCTCAATCTCACCGGGCAGGGCACCGCAGGTGACGAGTTCCGGGTCGGTGAAACACACCGCAGGAATGGCACGTTTGTCCCATTCCACCGCATGGCCTGCGATATGCTCGGCCACCATTTCGCCCTGCGCCATGGCACGATGCGCCAGCATCGGTTCGCCAGTGACATCCCCGATGGCATAGATCCCACGCATCGAGGTTTGGCAGGTTTTGTCGATTTTGATAAACGGCCCATCCAGTGTAAGAGCCAGTTCTTCCACGCCAATTCCCGCAGTGCGCGGCCGCCGACCCACGGTGACAAGCACCTTGTTTGCTGAGACTTCCCCTTGGTCCGTTTGTAAAACGCCCTCTGCAAAGCCCTGCGCTTTGGCACCTGTCATGACGGTGACACCCAGTGCGGCCAGCCGTTTGGAGACCGGCGCGGTCAAAGCCTTGTCATAGCTGGGCAAGATGCGATCTGCGGCTTCGACCACAGTGACTTTTGAGCCAAGTTTGGCAAAGGCTGTGCCCAACTCAAGCCCGATATAACCGCCACCCACAACCGCAAGGCTGTCTGGCTCTTCGGTCAACGCCAGCGCTTCGGTTGACGACAGGATCTCACCGCCAAATGGTAGGAAAGGCAACTCAACCGGGGCAGACCCTGACGCGATTACAATATGTTCCGCGCGAATTTCGCGCTCCCCGTCATCGCCTGACACCACAACGGTTTTCCCATCCAGAAACCGCGCCCGGCCTTGAACAAACCGCGCTCCGGCCTTTTTCATCAGGCCGGATACGCCGGTGTTCAGGCGTTTCACGATGCCATCTTTCCAGGCGACGGTCTGGGCCAGATCAATTTGCGGTGTGCTGGCCTGAATGCCCAGAGGTCCGTCATTCACAGCAGTGATGCGGTGGAATTCTTCGGCCGCATGGATCAGCGCTTTGGAGGGAATACAGCCAACATTGAGACAGGTTCCGCCGGGGGCAGCTTCATCAACGATGATGGTATCCAGCCCCAGTTGACCGGCGCGAATGGCACAGACATAGCCACCGGGACCTGCGCCGATTATCAGAAGTTTGCACGTGAGGTCAGTCATTTACCCCTCCACAAAAAGCATGGCCGGGGTTTCCAGCAGGGTTTTCAGTTTCTGAACAAAGACCGCAGCATCCCAGCCATCAATCACACGGTGATCAAAGGAGCACGAGAGGTTCATCATCTTGCGCGGCTGGAATTTCTGCCCGTCCCAGACCGGGCGGATCTGCATCTTGTTGACGCCCACAATCGCCACCTCGGGGTGGTTGATGATCGGGGTTGTGGCCAAGGCGCCCAATGGGCCAAGCGAGGTCACGGTGATTGTGCCACCCTGCAGCTCATCCAGTTTGATGGTGCCGTCGCGCGCGGCTTCGGCCAGACGTGTCAGTTCGGCGGCATTGTCCCAAAGGCTTCCGGCTTCAGCATGGCGAATAACCGGCACGTTCAATCCGTTAGGAGTTTGAGTGGCGATGCCCACATGCACGCCACCATGTCGATGGATCACATTGGCCTCATCGTCAAAGCGTGCGTTTAAACCGGGCTGTTCGCGTACTGCCTCAACAATGGCGCGCATCAGAAAGGGGAGCAGCGTCAGCTTGGGCCGTTCGCCTTTGTGTTTGGCATTCAGCGCAGCACGCAGACTTTCCAACGCCTCCATTTCGATCTCTTCCACAATGGTGATGTGGGGGATCTGACGTTTGGAGATTTGCATCTTTTCCGCGATTTTTCGGCGCATGCCGATCACGCGGATCTCTTCAACACCGGTATTGGCTCCACGGGTGATCTGGCCCTGTTGGATGCCGCCCGACGCCGTCCAATGATCCAGATCGGCGTGACAGATGCGCCCGGCAGGGCCGGATCCCGGAACCTGACGCAGATCAATGCCTTCCTCACGGGCGCGGGCGCGAACCGAGGGCGCGGCGAGGGGTTTGGTGCCTTTTGCCCGCGCAATAGGTGTTGGTGCAGGAGAACTTGAGGGGTTTACCGGTTTAGTGCTTGGTGATGGCTCCGGTTTGGTCGCTGGGATAGGGGCTTGCGCTGTTTCTGGTGTTTCAACCGCGGTGGCCGCGTCTTCACCGGTTTCATTGCCGTCCCCGTCAACCTCGATGCGGATCAGAACCGCACCCACGGCCATCAGCTCGCCGATCTCACCACCAAGCTCGAGCACTTTGCCCGCAACCGAAGAGGGAACCTCTACCGCAGCCTTGTCCGTCATGACCACGGCCAGCACATCGTCCTCTTTGACGATGTCGCCGGGTTTGACCTCCCAATCGGTCAGCTCGGCTTCGGCGATGCCTTCACCAATGTCGGGCAGGCGGATTGCATGAATTCCCATGACTTAATCCTCCATAACTTTTTTGAACGCTTCGCCGACGCGGGCAGGTCCGGGGAAATACTCCCACTCCTGCGCATGCGGATAAGGGGTGTCCCAGCCGGTCACCCGGATCATCGGCGCTTCGAGGTGGTAGAAACAGGCCTCTTGCACGAGGCTCATCAATTCTGCGCCGAACCCGCAGGTGCGGGTGGCTTCGTGGACAATCACACAGCGCCCGGTCTTTTTGACAGAGGCGGTGATCGTGTCGAGATCCAGCGGCATGAGCGAACGCAGATCTATGATTTCGGCATCCACGCCGGCCTCGGCGGCGGCGGCTTCGGCGACATAAACCATGGTACCATAGGAGAGAACGGTCACATCCTCACCTGCGCGGGTGATTTTGGCTTTGCCCAGCTCGATGGGCTCATTGCCGTCTGGCACCTCGCCTTGAGGATGCTTTTTCCACGATTGCAGCGGCTTATCGTGGTGCCCGTCAAAGGGACCATTGTAAAGACGCTTGGGTTCGAGAAAGATCACCGGATCCGGATCGGCGATTGCGGCTAATAGCAAGCCCTTGGCGTCGCCGGGATTGGACGGCATCACCACCTTCAAACCAGAGACGTGGGTAAACAGCGCCTCGGGGCTTTGCGAATGGGTCTGTCCGCCAAAAATACCGCCCCCCGTGGGCATGCGGATCACCAGAGGGCATGTGAAATCGGCGTTTGAGCGATGCCGCAGTCGCGCCGCCTCGGAGACGATCTGATCATATGCTGGATAGACGTAATCCGCGAATTGGATCTCGATCACCGGGCGCAGCCCATAGGCGGCCATGCCGATGGCGGTGCCGACAATGCCGCTCTCGTTTATGGGCGTGTCAAAACACCGGGATTTGCCGTATTTTTCCTGCAGCCCTGCGGTGCAGCGAAACACCCCGCCGAAGAACCCCACATCCTCGCCAAACACCACAACCCGGTCGTCGGAGGCCATGGCCACATCATGGGCGTCGCGGATGGCCTCAATCATTGTCATCTGAGCCATGGATCAATACCCCGCGTCTTGGCGTTGCCGCACCAGATGCGGCGGCATGGTTTCATAAACCCCTTCGAACATGTCGCGCGGGCTTGGGGCTTTGCCATCACCAAGGGTGCCGACGGCTTCGGCCTGTTTCTGGACCGTGATCACCGCGTCGAGCACTTCGGCTTCGGCCTGGGTGTGGCGGTCTTCTGACCATGCGCCGATGGTGATCAGATGTTGCTTGAGACGTTCAATAGGATCCCCCAAAGGCCAAGCAGCCGCTTCGCGTTTGGAGCGGTAAGCCGAAGGGTCGTCTGAGGTAGAGTGGCCCCCTGCACGATAGGTGACATGTTCGATCAGGGTAGGGCCTAAGCCACGCCGCGCCCGTTCCGCCGCCCATTTCGCCACGGCGTGCACGGCCAGATAGTCGTTACCATCCACACGAATGGAGGCGATGCCAAAACCATGGCCACGGGCTGCAAAGGTACCAACACCCCCACGGGCGATGCCCTGAAAGGTTGAGATAGCCCATTGATTGTTGACGATGTTCAACACAACCGGCGCTTTGTAGGTCGAGGCAAAGACCATGGCCGCGTGAAAATCGCTTTCTGCGGTTGAGCCATCACCGATCCAGCCTGCCGAAATTTTGGTGTCGCCGGAAATCGCCGAGCCCATGGCCCAGCCCACGGATTGCACAAATTGTGTGCCTAGGTTGCCAGAGATCGAAAAGAACCCATGCTCTTTTGAGGAATACATGATGGGCAGCTGCCGACCGTGCAGGGGATCATCGGCGTTAGAATAAATCTGGTTCATCATCGTCAGCATCGGATAATCTGCTGCGATCAGCAGACCCGCCTGACGATAAGTCGGAAAGTTCATGTCGCCGGGTTGCAGCGCGCGGGCAAAGGCACAGCTGATGGCCTCTTCACCCAGATGCTGCATGTAAAAGCTTGTTTTGCCTTGCCGTTGGGCCATCTGCATCCGCGCGTCAAAGGTGCGCAGCGTCAACATGTGACGCAGACCTGCGCGCAGCTCGTCAACGCTCAGCGCACCAGCCCAATCACCGACGGCTTCGCCTTCTTTGTTCAGAACGCGCACAATCGAAAAGGCCATATCGCGGATATCATCCGGCGCCACATCCACCGGGGGGCGGGAAACCGCCCCGGCGCGTGGGATTTCGAAATCGGAAAAATCCGGTGTGTCTCCCGGGCGACAGCCCGGCTCAGGCACATTGAGAGAAAGCGGTTGGACGGCGTCGCTCATGCAATCATCTCCTGATGCGCGGCTTTGGTCTGGTCCAGAATGACATCAACCAGATTGTCCGCGACTTCGGTGGTGGATTTGCCGGTCGAGTTCGACAGGTCGAGAATTTCACGAATGCGCGCAGCAACCGAGGCCATGCGGGCCGTGCGATAGCTTTCGCCGGTTTTGTGAATCTCGCTGGCGACACTGATGATCCCGCCTGCGTTCACCACATAGTCGGGCAGGTAACGGATGCCGCGGGCGCGCAGGTCTTCGGCAACCGAGGTCTCGGCCAGTTGGTTGTTCGCCGCGCCGCAGACCAGCTTTGCGGTGAGTTTCGCTGCGGTTTCATATGTCAGAATGCCACCCAAAGCGCAGGGCGCAAAGATGTCCATCTCTGTCTCAAACACAGCGTCGGTCGCACAGATCTCGGCACCCAGATCATGCTGCGCCCGGGTAAGCGCGGCCTCATTGATATCTGAAACAATCAGTTGGGCCCCGGCGGCGTGTAGTTTTTCCGCCAGAGACATGCCCACATGTCCTAGGCCCTGCACCAAGACCCGGCGCCCGGTCAGATCATCGCTGCCGAACACCTCGTCCGCACCGACTTTGAGACATTGAAACACACCCTCTGCGGTGAAGGGTGATGGGTCACCACTGCCGTGATCGCCGCCATCCAATCCAACTGCATAGGGGGTTTCTTCGGCCACGATCTGCATGTCTGCTGGAGAAATGCCCACATCTTCAGCGGTGTAATAGCTGCCATTCAGCGCGTGTACCGCGCGACCAAAGGCCCGCAACAGGGCGTCGGATTTGTCGCTTTTGGCATTGCCGATGATCACGGATTTGCCACCGCCCAGATCCAACCCGGCAACGGCATTTTTCGCCGTCATCCCCTTGGCAAGACGCAGCACGTCGGTGCGCGCGGCCTCGCGGCTGTCATAGTTCCACATCCGACATCCCCCGGCGGCGGGACCACAGACGGTGGAATGCAGGCAGATATAGGCCGCCAGCGCAGCCTCGGCGTCTTCTGCAAAGATCAGGCGTTCATATCCTGCGGGCGGGGTCTCTTCAGTGAGGATCAGGGACATGGCATCTCTCGGGCTGATGGCGGTTTTCTGTGTTCTTCCAGTTTAAACCCTGTCAGAAGGTCGAAAAATCACCATCTGGCCCGTGTTTTGCGGTAGATTGGTAAAAACACCTGAAGTTTGGAGAAAACGTAGTGGTTTCGACTATCGATAGGGTGGATCGTGAGATTATTCGCGCATTGGAAGAGGACGGTCGTATGCCTCTGGTGCAATTGGCGGATCGGATTGGTCTCTCGGTCACACCCTGCAAGCGGCGTCTGGCGCGGCTTGAGGAAAGTGGGCTGATCTCAGGTTATGCTGCGCAGATTGATCGCAAGATCGCGGGTTTTGGCATCACCGCTTTTGTCTCAGTCGAATTGGAGCGGCAAGATGCTGAAAAACTGGCTGAATTTCAGCGGCAGGTGGCGTTGTTCGAGGAGGTGGTCACAGGCACCCTGATGACGGGCGCGCAGGATTTTCTGCTAGAGGTCGCGGTCGAAAGTCTCGAAGAATTTGAAACGTTCCTACAGACCAAGCTGATGCGTTTGCCCGATCTTCGGGTGGTGCGGTCGCGGTTTGCACTGCGCAAATTCATCAATCGCGCGCGCATCCCGTATTAACCGGTCAGGGCCGCGCCTGCCGATTTCTGTTCGCTGGGTGACAAACCGAATTTGCGTGAAAATTCACGGCTGAATTGGGTCGGGCTTTCATATCCAACGTCATAGGCGGTGGCAGCCACAGACAGGCCACCCATGGCCAGAAGACGACGGGCCTCAAGCAGGCGCAGCTCTTTTTGATATTGGAGCGGTGTAGTAGAGGTCACCGATTTAAAGTGCTCATGGAAGGCCGACGCGCTCATGCCGGATTCAGCCGCCAGTTCCGCCACCGGGATCTGAGTTTTGTAGTTCTCACGCAGGTAGGAAATGCTCTTGGCGATGCGGCTTGCGGGGCTTTCGTGCCGCAGCAACTGGCGCAACATGCCACCATGTTCGGCGCGCAGCAGCCTGAAGTGGATTTCTTTCAGGATCAGTGGCGCGAGGGCGTGAGCCTCAACCGGATCGCGGTGGAGCTGAAACAATCGACCGACGGCATCGATAATCGCCGCTTCGGTTGCGGCGGCATCCACACTATGACTGGTGTTGCCGGGGTCTTCGATTTCACCAATTTCATCGTAGAGGCTGCGGGCCAATCCAAGATCCAACCGCAAGGCCAGTGCGGTATAGGGAGCGTCCGGGCTTGCCTGAATGACGGCGGCCTCGACATGGACAGCGTGGCTGACGATCAGAGTGTCCCCGGCGCTGTAGCGGATCACACGCCCCCCCATCTGCGCCTCTTTTGCGCCTTGTAACACAAGGCACATGATCGGTTCATAAAACGCAGAAAAGCAGGCGGTTGTTTCGAGGTTCGCGATGGCAAACAGGCCGGGCACTCCGGTTTCACAGCCGATGCCAAGCGCATCTTTGCGGCAGACATGATCAAAAACATCGCGGACCAGAGAATTGGGTACCATAAGGGGCCTCCTGTTCGGTCAAACATATAGGGAGAGTGGGCGGGCGCGGAACCGCAAACTACGTGGCGCCGGAGGATTGGGCAGACCATTTGGAGGAACAGGCACGGTGAAACCCTAAGGCGCTGCTAAGTTAAGCTGCACCACGTTGACAGGAGCCACCATGCCCAAGACCATTCTCATCACCGGTGCATCCTCGGGGATCGGCAAAGACACCGCCAGACTGTTTGCCCAGAACGGCTGGAATGTTGTTGCAACCATGCGCAGCCCGGACCAGGAAACCGAACTGGTGGGACATGACAATATTTTGGTCACCCGACTGGATGTGACCGATCCGCAATCCATTTCCTCTGCTGTTGGTGCCGCTGTCGAACGGTTTGGCCAGATTGACGTCTTGTTGAACAACGCAGGTTACGGCGCCTATGGGCCGCTTGAGGCCTTTCCCATGGACCGCATCCGCCGTCAGTTCGACACCAATGTGATTGGCCTGCTGGAAACGACAAAGGCGGTGCTGCCGCTCATGCGGGCGCAGAAATCCGGGATGGTTGTCAATGTCTCGTCCATTGGTGGTCAGATGACCTTCCCGCTGGGCGCGCTGTATCACGGCACAAAGTTTGCGGTCGAAGGCATTTCCGAGGCGCTGCACTTTGAACTCGAAGCTGCGGGGATCCAGGTCAAGATTGTTGAGCCCGGAATGATCAACACCGATTTTGGTGGCCGATCCTTTGATATGGTGAACGACGAAAACATGTTAGAGTATCAACCCGTGGTACAGGCCCTCTTTGGCGCATGGTCGGGCGGTCAGACCGCGTCAGAGCCGCGTGTTGTGTCCGATGTTATCTGGACAGCCGTCACCGACGGCACCAACCAGCTGCGGTACCGGGCCGGTGCGGATGCCGAAATGCTCTTGGATGCGCGCAAAGCGCAGGATGACGCCACCTTTATTGGCGCTTTGAAGCAAAACATCGGGCTTTGATAAAGCCCAACCGCCGCCTGCAGGTGGTGACGACCCATTAAAAATCGCGCTAAGCCAACAGGGAGACCCATAGCCATGGCAATATCGCTCAAATTGAACGGCACGACCCATCAGGTCGAGGCCGAACCCGGAACGCCCTTGCTCTGGGTTATTCGGGATGAACTGAAGCTGACCGGCACCAAATTTGGCTGTGGCGTCGCTTCGTGCGGCGCCTGCACCGTGCATCTAGATGGCGAGCCGGTGCGGTCCTGCCAGACCTTTATTGAGGATGTGGAAGGTTCAGAAATCACCACCATTGAAAAGATGGAAGACGATACAATTGGCGCGGCGGTTCAGCAGGCCTGGCTTGAACTGGACGTTGTGCAATGTGGCTATTGCCAGTCTGGCCAGATCATGAATGCCGTCGGCCTTTTGCGTGAAAATGCAAAACCTACGGCGGATGAGGTGGACGACTATATGCATGGCAACGCCTGCCGCTGTGCCACCTATCAACGTATCCGTGCGGGTGTTCTGCGCGCGTCTGAAATTCTGGAGGCCTGAGATCATGACACGTACACTTTCTCGCCGTGGTTTTCTGAAAAGCGCCGCTGCGGCTGGCGCCGTTTTGTATGTTGGGGCCACAGCCAAGGGCGCTATGGCCGCCTCAGGATCCGCAGATGCGATGCTGACACCCTTTGTCAAAATCGATAGTTCCGGCGGCGTAACAGCCATCGTCAAACATTTCGAAAAAGGGCAGGGGCCGGCCACGGGACTGACCACATTGATCGCCGAAGAGCTGGGCGTGACCATGGATCAGATCGACTATGAATTCGCGCCCTCCGATCCCGCCGTCTACAACAACCTGCTGTTTGGTCCGTTTCAAGGGACAGGTGGGTCAACCGCAATGGCCAACTCGTGGATGCAGTATCGCACCGCCGGTGCCAACGCTCGTGAGATGCTGATCAAAGCCGCTGCTCAGGCCTGGGGTGTTGATGCCGCGTCGCTTGATATTCAGGACGGTCTCATCACGGGCGCCGGACACAGCGCGCCTTTGGGGGAGTTTGTGGCCCAAGCAGCGGCCTTTGAGCCGGTAGAGACACCCCGCCTACGGGATCCCGCGGACTGGAAAATCATCGGCAATGAAGCGACGCGTCGCAAAGACAGCCCTGTCAAAGTAAATGGCACAGCCAAATTTGCCATGGATGTGCATCTCGACAACCAGATGGTTGTGATGATCAAACGCACACCCCAGCGCGGCGGTCAGGTTGTTGGTTTCGACGACAGTGCTGCGAAAGAGGTCAAAGGCTTCATCATGGCGCAGACACTGCCGACCAAACTGGGGGTTGCGGTTTATGCCGAAAACACCTGGGCGGCGATGCAGTCGCGTGAAGCCCTTGAGGTCAAATGGGATTTCTCTGCGGCGGAGAGCCGGTCTTCGCAGGACATCAAAGACGAGATCATGGCCGCGCTGAACGCAAAAGCGGAATATAACGTCAACCAAGCCGACAAAGCGGCAGTAGCTGCAACCATTGATGGTGCGGCAACGGTGGTTGAGAAAACCTTCTACTTCCCGCTTCTGGCCCATGCGCCGATGGAACCGCTGAACTGCACCATCGAGCAGACCGCCGAGGGTGATATCGTTCTGCATGACGGGGCGCAGATGCCGACCGGCCCGCATATGGCCTATCAGCAGATCTTTGGACTGCCTGCCGAAAAGATCCACATCAAGACCATGCTGGCGGGGGGCTCTTTTGGCCGTCGCGCCACACCTGACGCGGATTATCAGGTCGAGGCGGGGCTTGCCTTTGTCATGACCGACCGCAGTCGCCCGGTGAAATTGGTCTGGGACCGCGAAGATGACATTCGCAGCGGCTACTATCGCCCTGCCGTGGGTCACAAGGTGCGTGTGGGTCTGGATGTAGAGGGAACCATCATCGGATGGGATCATCAGGTCGCGGGTCAATCAATCATGAAAGGCACGGCCTTTGAGGCCTTTGCCGTGCGGGACGGGATCGATCATTCCTCGGTCGAAGGCATCGCGGATAGCCCCTACAGCATTCCGGGTATGGCTTTGGGGCTGACAGACACCAAAAAGGCGACAAGTGTTCTTTGGTGGCGTTCGGTTGGGCACACCCATACCGGCTATGTCATGGAAGTCATGATGGACATGGCGGCACGCGCGGTCGGCAAAGATCCGGTGGCCTTCCGACTGGCCTATCTGGGCGGGGAGCAGGACGCGACACGCAAAGCGGGTGTTTTGAAACTTGCCGCTGACAAGGGCAACTGGGGCAATCCCGCACCGGGCAACGTGCAGGGCATCGCTGTGCATAAGTCCTTTGGGTCCTATGTGGCCGAAGTCGTTGAAATCTCCGGCAACCTTGACGACGGCATCCAGATCGAAAAGGTGACAGCGGCGGTGGATTGCGGCATCGCGGTTAACCCAGATGTGATTAGGGCGCAGATCGAGGGCGGTATCGGTTATGGTATCGGCCACGCGATGCGCGATCAGATCACGCTGGACGGGGGGGCGGTCGAACAGTCCAACTTCCCCGATTACGAACCGCTGCGGATTTCGGACATCAAGGCGATCGAAACCCATATTGTTGCTTCTGCCGAAGCCCCAACAGGGATTGGTGAACCGGGAACACCTCCGTCGGCCCCAGCCCTGGCAAATGCCATTGCGCAGCTTGATCTGGTGGTTGCCGAATTGCCCATGGCGGAAAATGGTGTGTCTTTCGCCTGAAACACATAATCGCCGGAGACACCGGCGCATTAGCTGGTCATGTCAGGCCATTCTTTGCCAGTCCCTTACAAGGGGGCTGGCATAATTTTGTCGACGGGGCAGAATGAGGGAAATTGTCAAACCTGAAAGTCCTTTTATGTCGCGTCTTCTCTCTGTTGTGCTGTGTTTTCTTCTCCTTCCGTCGCTGACTGTGGCGCAGGACCGGGCAGCGGTTGAGCGACAGTTTCAGACGTGGCTGAAGCAAGAGATCTGGCCGATGGCCCAGAAAAAGGGTGTCTCGCGGCGAGTGTTCGACACGTCGATTGCAGGAGTAACGCTAAACTGGAAACTGCCCGGTTTGGTGCCTCCCGGCAGCGCGCCCGTGCCGCGCCAGCAAACGCAGGCCGAGTTCGGTGCGCCGTCCCGCTATTTCCGACGTGAGTCAGTTGAGGGGGCAGCGCGGGTTGGCCGTCAGATGGCCAAACGCCATGCCAGCGCCTTGGCGGCAACTGAACGCAAAACCGGCGTGCCGGGTCGTATTGTCTTGGGCATCTGGGGTCGTGAAAGCGGGTATGGCAAGGTTCCGGTGCGCAACAATACCTTCCGGGTTTTGGCGACCAAAGGGTTCATGAGTACGCGCAATTCCTTCTTCACGGATGAATTGGTGGCCGCGTTGCAGATCGTGCAAGCCGGGCATATTCGCGGCAAAGATATGAAAAGCAGCTGGGCAGGCGCATTGGGACAGCCGCAGTTTATGCCCAGCAGTTTTTTGAACTATGCGGCGGACGGCAATGGCGACGGCAAGGCGGACATCTGGAATTCGGAAGCCGACACGATTGCGTCGATCGCCAACTACCTGAAGAAACATGGGTGGCAAGCGGGTCGCGACTGGGGCTTTGAGGTGAAAGTCCCGGCGTCGGTGTCCTGTGCGATGGAAGGCCCGGATCAGGGGCGCAAAATCCGTGACTGGGCCAAGCTTGGCGTTCAGCGCGTGTCAGGCAAACCCTTTCCCGATCATGAGTTGCGGCAGGAAGGTTATCTTTTGATGCCAGCGGGGCGGCATGGCCCGGCCTTTGTTGTCACGCCGAATTTCTATGTTTTGAAGGACTACAACACCAGCGATCTCTATGCGCTGTTTGTTGGCAATATCGGGGACCGCATCCAATATGGCATGGGTGATTTCTCGGCCTCTTGGGGTAAGATCGACAAGATGCTGCGCTCGGATATTGCGGCTATGCAGCGTGGACTAGAAGCCATGGGCCACGATGTGGGGGGGGCAGATGGCCTGCCCGGGTATAAAACCCGCCGGTCTATTGGGCGCTGGCAAGAGGCCAATGGTCGGTCGGCCACCTGTTTTCCACGCGCCAGCATGAAAGCCAAACTGGCGCGTTGAGGGGTTCTGGCTGCGCAGATTCTAGACAGGCGGGTTTGTGAACTTGGGCGCTGGATACGGCGTGGTCAGCGCGTGCTCCATAAGCTCAAGATGATCCTGCCCATAGTAAAGATCCCCGTCAAGAACATAGCTGGGCGAGCCAAACAGGCTTCGGTCCTTGGCCTCTTGTGTATTGGCCTCAAAGACCGTCTGCACCTCGGGTGTCATGGCGCGTGCCAGCAAAGGCGCGGCATCGATGTCAACGCTTTGGGCGGCTTTGGTCAGGTCCGCTTCGGACAACAGGTCGATGTCATCCCGCCAATGTGCCTGAAGCAGCGCAAAGGATAGGGCGTTGATGTTCATACCCATCTGTTCCGCTGCGATCAGTATGCCACTGGACAGGTGCAGGGCGTTGTCATGATGTGTGGGGCGAAAATCCACCATCGGCAGATCCCGATACGCAGCCCAGCGTTCCAACTCGCGGCCAAAGAAGTAATCCACATGGGCCTGCGTGCGCCCGGCGAAGGATTGACCGCCGGAATGTTTGACAACAGGCGATAGCTCAATGGGACGGTGGATCAGAGTACACCCATGGGCGCGGCAAATCTCATAGAGGCGCTTGGCCCCGAGATAGGCATAGGCGGAATGGGTGGAGTAGAAATATTCAATCACGTTTTTTGTCATAGGCGGACCCTAACGAGAGGGACCGCCCAAGGCTAGCCCATGCAAAGCAAAGTGGTTGCACAAGATCGTGCTCAGGCCTTCACGGCTTCCATAAAGCGATGTTTGATAACCACGGGATCGATTGTGATCACCGGCATTTTGGCATTGCCGCTGTCACACTTGACCACCAGCACGGTGGCTTTTTTGCTATCGATCGCGGCTTGGAGTGCTGGTCCGGTATCAACGTCCTGAACCTCAATCACGGTATCGCAGCCTGCCGCCCGTGCCATTCCCGCAAGATCGGTTTTCTTTCCGGTATAAGTAGGTTGGTCCCCGGTTGATCCATAAGATCCGTTGTCGATGATCATCAGGATATAGTTTGAGGGGGCATTGTTGCCGATGGTTGGCAGGGTTCCGAGGTTAGTGAGAACCGATCCATCCCCATCAATCGAAATCACGGTTTTGGGTTGAGCCAGCGCTAGCCCCAGGCCAATTGAGCTACACAGCCCCATCGTGCCAAGCATGTAGAAATTGGTCGGTTGGTCATCAATGGCATGCAGCTCCTGCGATGGAATGCCAATGTTACACACCACCAGCTGATCACGCAGAATAGGTGCAATGTCTTTGAGAATTTCAGAACGGATCATTGGTCGCCATAGCCTCCCCAGAAATTCGCATCGGTCAGGATCGCGACGGGTTTGTTGCACATGAATGTGTATTTGAGGATGTTGTCGAACTCTTCGACATCCTTCTGCCAATGAAAGTGGTACGTTGGGATGTTCAGTTGCGCGAGCAGAGCCTTGGTGTGAACCGCCATTTCGACCTGACAGGCGACAGGTTCTCGCAGTTCGCCTCGGTATGAAATGATCATCGGGAGTGGCATGCGATAGAATTGGGTCAGGGTCGCAAGCGTATTGATGGTGACGCCGATTGCCGTGTTCTGCATGATGATGGCAGGTCGTTTGCCTCCCATAAAGGCCCCAGCGCAAAGACCCATGCCTTCGTCTTCTTTGTTTGACGGCACATGCATAATGTCGTCACGGGTATCGATTTCCTCGATCACACCGGCCAGCTGTTTGCAGGGCACGGTGGTGACAAAGGAAATGTCATTAGCAACAAGATCATCTGCGATCTTCTTGTCGATGTTCATCTCGGGATGCCTTTCAGTTGAAGCCTGTCTTGCGCGTATGGCGAATTCAGGAAAGGGCACGGGGCTGTGACCGTCTCGCGCGATGTAACCGCCCGAATTTGAACCGCGCAAGCGTCCTCAGCACAGATTTGGTTTCACGAAACTCCATCAGTCAAATAGCAAAAAGGGCGCCCGATCTGGGCGCCCTTGTCTGTGTCTCGAACATAAGGTCCGGATTTAGAAATGTGCTGAACGTGTGGTCGACGGCACCTGCAGAGGTGGTGCAAATTTGGTCAGGTCGATGCCTTCAACGGCTGTTTTGTACTCTTCCAAAGTGGGTGTGCGGCCCAGAACGGCAGAGAGAACCACAACGGGGGTCGATGCCAGAAGCGATTCACCTTTCTTCTCAGGCAAGTCACCTACAACGCGGCCCTGGAACAGGCGGGTCGAGGTTGCCAGAACGGTGTCCCCTTTGGCGGCCTTTTCCTGGTTGCCCATGCAGAGGTTACAGCCCGGACGCTCGAGATAGAGAATGTTCTCGTACTCGGTTCGTGCCTGTGCCTTCGGGAAGAGATCGTCGAACTCAAAGCCCGAATACTTCTGCAGGATCTCCCAGTCACCTTCCTCTTTCATCTCGTCGATGATGTTATAGGTCGGCGCGGCCACAACCAGCGGAGCGTTGAATTCCACTTTGCCGTTGGCCTTTTCAAGGTTCTTGAGCATCTGCGCGACGATTTTCATGTCGCCCTTGTGCACCATGCACGAGCCCACAAAGCCAAGATCCACCTTCTTTTCTGCGTTGTAGAACGAGATCGGACGGATGGTGTCATGGGTGTAACGCTTGGACACGTCGTCGTTGTTGACGTCCGGGTCGGCGATCATGGGTTCGATGATCTCGTCCAGATCCACCACAACCTCGGCAAAATATTTAGCGTTGTCGTCTGGTGCCAGCGCCGGGTTTGCGCCCGAGCGAATGTCGGCAATCCGTGCATCGGCTTTGTTAATCAGCCCCTTCAGCAGCTGCGCCGCGTTGTCCATGCCTTTGTCGATCATCACCTGGATGCGCGACTTGGCCAGTTCCAGCGAACCGATCAGCGTGTCATCGTTGGAGATACAGACCGAGGCTTTGGCCTTCATCTCTGCGGTCCAGTCGGTGAAAGTAAAGGCCTGGTCGGCGAGCAGAGTACCGATGTGAACTTCGATGACGCGGCCCTGGAATACGTTGTCGCCGTGCTGTTTGAGCATCTGCGCCTGTGTGGCGTGCACCACATCGCGGAAGTCCATGTGATCGGCCATTTTGCCTTTGAAGGTCACTTTGACCGACTCTGGGATCGGCATTGCCGCTTCGCCGGTGGCCAGTGCCAGAGCAACGGTGCCCGAGTCCGCACCAAAGGCCACGCCTTTGGACATGCGGGTGTGGCTGTCGCCGCCCACAATGATATCCCAGTCATCCACGGTGATGTCGTTCAGCACCTTGTGGATCACGTCGGTCATTGCATGGTATTTGTCTTTCGGATCACGCGCGGTGATCAGACCGAAATCATTCATGAACTTCATCAGTTTCGGGATGTTGGCCTGTGCCTTTTTGTCCCAAACCGATGCGGTGTGACAGCCCGACTGATAGCCCACGTCAACCGATGGCGAGATCACGGTTGCGGCCATCGCCTCAAGCTCTTGCGCGGTCATTGGGCCGGTGGTGTCCTGCGAGCCCACAACGTTCACTTTGACGCGCACGTCTGACCCTGCGTGCAGGGTCGCACCCGGGGTGGTGCCCAGAGCATTGCGGTTGAAGATCTTTTCAACAGCGGTCAGGCCTTGGTTTTCAACCGAAAGCTCTTTCGATGGTGCATAGGCCGACTTCAGGTCCTGCCCCAGAGCGGCGGCGGCAAATGTCTGCAGCTTTTTGCCAAAGACAACGGCGTAAGATCCGCCAGCTTTCATGAATTCCATCTTCTGCGGGGTGAAGGCGGCCGCAACGCTTTTCAGCTCATTGCCATCCGCATCATGCAGAGTTTTGGTTTTCGAGTTGATGGTCAGAACTGTACCGGTGGCCACGGAATAGGCCTCTTCCAGAACTGCTTCGCCATCTTCGTCCAGCACAACATTGCCGTCGGCGTCGGTTTTCTTGACCCAGTTGTCCAGATCAATGCCAATACCGCCTGTCACGCCCACGGTGGTCAAGAAGATCGGCGAAATGCCGTTGGTGCCGGCCACAACGGGGGCAATGTTGATGAAGGGCACATAAGGCGATGCCTTTTTGCCGGTCCAAAGCGCCACGTTGTTGACGCCCGACATACGCGACGAGCCCACACCCATGGTGCCTTTTTCCGCGATCAGCATAACGCGTGCATCGGGGTGTTGTTTCTGAAGATCTTGGATTTCAACCTGGGCTTCAGGGGAACACATGCATTTGCCGTGCAGCTCACGGTCGGCGCGCGAGTGTGCCTCGGCACCGGGTGACAGCAGGTCGGTTGAGATATCGCCAACACCGGCGATATAGGTCACAACTTTGATTTCTTCTTCCATCTCAGGCAGCTTGGTGAAGAACTCAGCCTTGGCATAGCTTTCCAGCAGTTCTTTGGCGACAGCGTTGCCCGCTTTAAACGCTTCGTCCAGACGGTCGGTGTCGGCTTCGTAGAGGAAGACCTGCGTTTTCAGGACCTCTGCGGCCTGTGCTGCGTTGGCTGCGTCATCGCCCAGGGCCAGATCAAGCAGAACCTCAACCGAGGGGCCACCTTTCATGTGGGACAGCAGTTCAAAGGCAAATTCAGCAGAAATTTCTTCAACGCTGGCGGCGCCCAGAATGATCTCTTTCAGAAACTTCGCTTTGACGCCTGCGGCGCTCGTTGTGCCGGGCAGGGTGTTGTAGATGAAAAAATTGAGCGACTCTGCACGGTGTTCGTTGGTCAGATCTTTGATCTGCTCGATCAGCTCACCCACAAGCGCGCCGTCGTCAATTGGCTTTGGGTTGAGGCCTTGATCTTTGCGAGTCTCAATCTCGGTCAGGTAGTCGGTATACAAGCTCATGATTTTCCCGGCGTATTTAGAGTTTGAAATAGCCTGAACACCGGGTCGCAGAGGATCTGGCGGGCCGGGACAAGCTTGCTGTATGCAACGGTATACCAAGTTGAGGCGTGATGCAAGTTTTTCAACAGTGGCATGATGCCCCACGTTCGGAATCTTGGCGAAAATTGTGCCGATTGACGCGGTTGTGATGCCTCATACCGTGACGTTGACTGTGGCGCGAGTGATTTGTTGTGTCGCGGTAAACGAGTCGCATACCAACAGCGGTGAGACAGAGGCCGCAACGCGGCCCCCAAATTGTTCAAACGCTGATTTTCGGGTCCACCTAGCAAGAGGCGTTTCTGTGAAGATCCAGCGCTAGGCTCAAAGAAGCTCGCGTTCCTCCAAAACCTTTCGGGCCACCCGAAAACACTCAAGCGACTGTGGGACCCCGCAATAGATCCCGATCACGTGAATGATGGACTGAATTTCCTCTTTGGTGACACCATTGTTCAAAGCGCCCTTACAGTGAATCTCCCATTCATGCATTTTGCCCAAAGCGCCAAGCATCGACAGGTTCATCATCGAACGGGTTTTGGCGTCAATGGTGTCGTCGCCCCAGCCAAACCCCCAGCACCATGCGGTCATGGCTTCCTGAAACGGGCGCGTGAAATCATCTGCAGCGGCAAGGTTTTTTTCAACATAAACAGCACCAAGTGTGGCTTTGCGCTGTTCCAGTCCTTTTTCAAAAAGAGTGTCATCCATTGGTCGTCTCCCGGCACGCAGTGGCACCTTATCTTGGTGAAGTTTTGTTGGGCCGTCGTCCGCAGCATGGTGGGTCACACCCCCAAGCGTTTGGGCGATACGCTCTGAATTTCAATCCGGTCTAGAGAGTTTGCACAAGTCGAATGTTTTGCAGCTGTGGTTTCAGGCGAAAGAACAGTAGTCGTCGGATTGTTCAGCGACGGGCGCCACCGTGGCCAGGCTGCGATGAACTGCATCCGCAATAACGAAATCCTGTGTCGTGCCGGGGCTCTCTCATTCACGCGGCTGGCGCACCGTACTGGACCTGTCTCAAAGGTGTGGAGGCTTACATGATCGTTGTCGGGCCTGTTTTCGACAGGCATCTCGGCAATTTCAGAACTGCAGCGTTTGGCCCACCTTTAGGTAACCCCACATAAACGGGGCATTTCACTCTTTTTTAAGGTTTTCTGCCAAGTATTAACGAGTTGGTACGAGGGGATTGGTTGGTGTCGGTAAAAGATGTTCTTGTTTCGCTTCTACAAGTCCAGAAAGATCCCGCCTTTCTGATAGCAATAGAGGATGGGGTATCCCTGTCATCTGGGAACGTTGTCTGGAGCAATGCTGCCTTTGCCGGGCTGTTTGATGGTTTGAGCGATGCTTGGCCCAACCAAGCACCACCGTTTTTTCTGAACGAAAATTTGGCAGGTTTTCTTCAAAACGGCTTGGTCGAAAAAAAATCGGGGGCGTTTCAGTTGAGAAACGCTCATAGTTCAAGGGGACCCACCCTTGAGACCATGTGGTTTGACCTTGATGTGACGTTCCTTCCCTCGGATTGCGGTGATGAAACTCATATATTTTGCCGCTTTGTCGACGTCACTGAACGCGAGAGGCTTCGATCACGCCTGACAGCAGCACAGGCTGAGATCGAAACGGTGAGATCGCGTTTCGCATATACCGTACATTCGATTCCCGAAGGTTTCGCGATGTTTGATCGCGACGATATTCTGGTGGCATTCAACTCAAAATACGCAGAGCTTTACAAACATTCAGCTCCAGCCATCAAAGTGGGGGCAACGTTTGAATCCATAATGAGGTATGGACTTGAACATGGCCAATATCCCGAAGCTGAAGGGCAGGAAGAGGCCTGGCTGGCAGAGCGTCTTGATCGAAAAAACAGAAAGCGCGCGCCGGTGGAACGTAAGCTGCCTGATGGTAAGTTTATCCGCGTACAGGAGGCTGAAAACGGCGATATTGTGGGTCTGCGCACTGATGTCACGCAATACTACGAGCATCAACAAGAGTTAGAAAGTAAAGCCGAGGACCTGGCAAAGGCAAACGAAGAAGCCAAAGCTGCCAGTCGGGCGAAAGATGGCTTTTTTGCCCGGATGAGCCACGAACTTCGTACTCCGATGAACGGTATTTTGGGCATGACGGAAGTGCTGCAACACACCGATTTGAATCCGCAGCAAAGGTCATATCTGAAAACAATCTCGGGATCGGCCACTAGCCTTCTCAGCATTATCAACGACATTTTGGATTATTCCAAAGCGACTGAGGGGAAATTTACCTTTGCCAATGAACGGTTCTCATTAAAAGATACTATTTATGAAGCCGCGGGACTGATGCAGCCGCTTGCGCATGACAAAAATCTTGACTTCTGGGTTGACTACCCTCGGACAGTTCCGACCCATTTCTTCGGCGATACCGCTCGTATCCGGCAAGTTCTTCTCAACCACCTTGGGAATGCATTGAAATTCACGGACACTGGACATTTTGGTATTCGAATTAGATACCAAAATGTTGAAGGAAGAGACAGCATCGTATTGTCAATCGAAGATACAGGGCGCGGTATTCCCCAGGGGCAAATGAGCTCTTTGTTCTCGGCATATGAACAAACGCATCAAGATCCTGAAAGTGCGGTGGAGGGAACCGGGTTGGGCCTTGCGATTTCAAAGGCCCTGGTTGAGCAAATGGGGGGGGCGATTGACGTTGCCTCAAAAATCGGAGTGGGTTCTTGTTTTTCCGTGTTGCTCAATTTACCTGTCTGCCCTGTATCTCATCAGAAACTAAGCAATAATCCGATTTCGAACCGTAAACGTGATGTTGCACTTATCGGCCCCCCGACTGGTTCGAATTCGGTTCTTGAAAGAACTCTTGAGGCTATGAATTGCCGCGTGTTCGCGTTTGAAGATGCGGATGAAGTCCCAAACGAGCTGGATGAATTTCATTCAGTTATCTGGGATGGCGATCTGGGCGGGCATTTAGGGAGGCGCAAAAGAAGTAATCCGGGAAACCAATCGGACCAGAGCGCGCATATCCTGATGGTTTCAACCCCTCAACGGCATTCCGTCACTGGATCTGATTATGTGGATTTTTCCGATATCTGGCTTAAACCGGTGCGAAGTGAAGAAATTGAACACCTACTCTTTCCCGACTTAAAGTCAAAGTTCGGCCATTGTGTTGATGACAAAGTATCAGGTCACTCGGAAGCTGTTCGAAACAATTTGAGCAGAGGGCGGGTCTTGGTGGTCGATGACAACAAGACCAATCGGCTGGTTGCCGGAAAACTACTAGAGACAGTTGGCATCAAGGTGGATTTTGCGAGCAACGGGTTAGAGGCGCTGGACCAGTACCAAGCACTGCGTCCAATGACGGTTTTTATGGACGTAACCATGCCTGTGATGGACGGGATTGATGCAGCGCTACACATTCGAAAACTTGAAGTGGAGCTCGGGATCGCACCCTGTAAAATCTTTGCTCTGACGGCAAATACGCACAAGACACAAGTTGAATTATGTATGCGATCCGGGGTTGATGGCATTATTGGAAAACCTGTTAAGCGGAGCGATTTGATTGACGCGATCAACTCCCCCAACACCGCAAGAGGAACAGATGTAGTCCGTAAAACGGTTCATAAACTCAGAACTCCAGAACACCAAGAAATGAGTGGTTCACCATTTCAGAGAGGTTGTTGAGGCCCGAATTTTGCAACATGATCTATCGCGCGAATTGCGGTCGTTCTTCGGGGAATTTCATCGAGAATATCTGAACCGCGAAAGCGGCAAACCAAAGCCTTTAGATAGGATAATCGCAGGCCGATTACATCGGATATCCATTACGTCTCAAGCGCTTTCGCGACAGCACCCAAAAGGTCACTTCGCTTGACCGGCTTCATTAGCCGGATGTCCTCTGGCCGTAGGCCGTTGCCATGAACAGTCGCCTCAGCGGCATAGCCTGACATGAACACAACAGGCAGGTCGGCTTTGATGGTACGAAGCGCTTTTGACAAGCCCGTGCCTTGCAGCGACCCCGGCATGACAATGTCCGTTAAGAGCAAATCAAAGGTAGGATCGACCTCAAACAAAGCCTTTGCGGCATCGCCCGTAGGGGCGGAAACGACATCATATCCAGCAGTCGCCAGAACGGTTTCCAGAACTTCGAGGACTGCACCTTCATCCTCGGCGACAAGAATTCGCTTCCCCCCTCCTTCAGCAATAGCCGTCGATGGTGTTGTAACCGGGAGTGGCTGTTCCGCTGGTCCTTCCGCTGGGAAGTAGAGCTTGAACGTGGTTCCAAAGCCGACTTCGGAATAGACTTGGACAGTGCCATTGGATTGACGCATGAACCCGATCACCATGGCCAGCCCAAGCCCAGATCCCTGACCCGCGCCTTTGGTGGTGAAAAAGGGATCAAAGATGCGTTCGAGGGTTGCTTTATCAATTCCGCCGCCAGTGTCTGACACGGCAACCATGACATATCGGCCAGGCGCGATTTCCTCGTTTCGCCCATCAACGTAGGCTTCATCGATCCGAATGTTTGCCGTTTCGATGGTGAGCTTGCCAGAGGTGGGCATGGCGTCACGCGCATTCAGCATCAAATTCAGAAGCGCACTCTCAGCCACGCTTGGGTCAATATTGACCCGCCACAAACCGGCCAAAAGCGAGGTTTCGACATCAATGTGTGCCGGCAAAGTTCGCCCGGCCCAGTTCTTTGTGGTTCTCACAAGTGTATTGAGATCGACCTGTTTGGGCTGCAACGGAGCCTGGCGGGCATAGTTCAGCATGCTACGCGTCAGGTCAGCACCGCGCAGAGACGCATCCACGCAGGCTTGCATTCGCTCTTCTCTAATCGTTTCATCCGTTTCGCCCTGAACCAGTTCGAGATTTCCGAGGATGACCGAGAGAAGATTGTTAAAGTCATGAGCAACACCGCCGGTCAGCTGCCCGATCGTCTCCAACCTTTGCGCGGCGGCAAGCTGGCTTTGGAGCGCGTCGCGATTTTGCTGTTCCTTAAGTCTTTGTCTGATGTCAACAATGCTCCCCCGCACAAGTTTTTTTCTAAAGGGAGGCAGACGTGACAGTGAGATCTCACAAGGGATTTCTTCCCCTGCGGCATTTACATGGGTCCAGAGAAATGTAGGACGCCCCCCTTCAAGGGCTTCGCCAATGTATCTTAAGGCAAGGTCTAGACTGGTCTCACCATTGGGCTGAAATTCTGGGCTCAGGTCTTTAAAGGACAACTCTTTGAGAAGGTTTGCTTTTGTGTACCCAAAAAGCTCTTCTGCCCGGGCATTGACAATTGTGAAGCGCATGGTGTCGACGTCAACAACGGTAATAACATCCGGAGCTGTTTCCACCAGGGATTCAAACTGGCGCGCGGAATTGGTTGCTTCGCCGTCTGACTGAGCCCAGTTCCGGCTTAAGGTGCTCACCAGATGTGCCACCAGAAACGACGAAACCAACGCGGTGAACACAAGGACAAACCAGTTGGCTGGGCTGCTATTCCAGTCAGCCAGCGTGATGTCTGGTGAGACCAATAGGCCAGACACAAATCCGTATCCTACGAGCGTTATTGCGCCGAGGCTCAGGCAAACATAGATCCATGCGCCGACCCGACTGAAGAACACCGAGGCCAGAGCAGCCAGGAAGGGAAGCAGCGCGTAGGCCGTGGCAGAAGCGCCGACCTGAATCATAGCAAGGCAAATAAAAACCAGTGCTCCTATCGTTGCCAACGCCCCACGCAAGGATAGAAAACGATCCTGGCGAAGCACCAAAGCCGGTAGAACGCAACAGAGCAGCACCACGACCGCAATGATGAGGTATGGTAAGCCAAACTGTTCAATACGAATTGGCACGGTCAGCAAGCCGACACCAAAGATTATTGCCAGAACATCAAGGATTCGTCCCAGTACGGTCCGAACTCTGGGGCTACCTTGCAAAACTTCCGGCTCTCTGTGTGTCTGGATCAAATCTTGGGTCCCAAAGTTTCACCCAGACCCATCGTCGTTATGCAGAAGAAATCTAGGTCCAGTTCAAATCCACCCTTTTGGACGTCTGACAAATTAGGTCCAAACTGATGTTGCGGTAATCTAGACGAAATCGGCGCCTGCGACGATACTTATCTTTTAGCTCGCAAGTTTAGTGACTTACCGTATGAACGAATTGGTGGCCATCACATTCCGGTTAGGCACGAGGGGCTGGCCTCATAACCGAAAAAAGACGAGGGCAGCGCGCGCGATGGCCGAGTGGACGATCTTCGGGCATCTGTCGTATTGGGTTGGCACGTGCCTTTCATCTTAGAGCCTGACGATCATGAACAGGGCGAAGAAGCCCCTGTCATACCAGCGGCTGAAGGGGATCATCTTATCTGGCCAGCATCTTTGGGGCTGAGGCGTCAAGGTGAGGCGCGTATTAATCGCGCCCCGTGTTCGTTGGCATGTTTGGCTTAGCTGCCCGCGCTGCGACCAAAGCTCTTGCCGAAGCCGCCTCGTGACTGCGCCGCTGCCCGCGTCATTGGCGGTTTTCCTGCAGTGGCCGCTGGTTTAGCAAAGGTTGAGGCCCCAAGTTTGGCGGCACCTTTGTTGCTTGAGAAGGTGCTGGTGCCTGCGGCGGTAGAGAACTTACCGCCCGCAGTTCGATACATGGGCTGAGATGCGGCCATACCCCGGCCCCCGCTGAGCATGTTGCCCATCAGATATCCGGCCAGAAGGGGCATGAAAATACTGCCTGACCCACCTTGAGTGGCGGCCGCTTCGGTACCACAGGCGCCCACACCATGCTGTTCTTCGCAAACCGCCTGACTGTCATACCGAGGCGCGGCTTCTACATGGAGGGCCTCTGCTTCGGCAAAGGCGGCATCGCAATCAGCCGCAGAGAAAAAACCACCGCGTTCCGCAGCATCTGTGCAGGACTGGAGATCGGGAAAGGCCTGTGCGTCTACCTGTTCTTCGCGGCATCCAGCCAGAGTAAATGCAGCGGCCCCGATAATGGCGATGGCGACATGTTTGGAACGTTTTGTCATGACAATCCTCTTAACTTACTAGGGCTTACGTTGCCGTAATGAAATGGGGTTTGAACTGTGAGAGATCCTGCGTGATGCGGGACTGATCTTCACGGATGCCTATACCGGCGCAGCTTTCCCCGACAATCCACGCACCGATGATTGGGCGATATCCGTCGAACTGGGGCAGGGGGTGATAGGCTTGGATGATTTTCGGATGTTCGGAATATTCTGAGTTTTGAGAGGTTTCGACAAGATTGCCGTTTTGGACAATCGACACCGAAGCCCCTTCGCGTGATAGAATGGGTTTGGATACATACCCGGTCTGAAGGCTGTCTTTTGACCGATCAAACGCTTCCTGTGCTCCGCTTTTGACCGGGCCACGCCCTGCGAGAGCCTCGCCAATGTCCTGTTCGAAGAACGCGGGCAACAGATTGGGGTGGCCTTCGAACATCTGCCAAAGTACGGGAAGCAGCGCTTTGTTGGACAACAGGGCCTTCCAGGCCGGCTCTAGAAATAGGCACTGTGAGCCCGCGATATGCTGGGCATAGTCATCCCGAAGCAGGTTTTCCCACGGATAGAGCTTAAACAGAATACCCATGACGCGGTCTTGATCATCAAGGAATTGGCCGTCGGTCGATACAGCGATTTTCTCCAGATCACAGTAATGCGCCCCAAGATCGGCCTCTCGTGCTGCCCAGCCCATGGCTTCGACAGTGCCATAGTCCTCGGGGTTTCCCCCGGCGGCGGTGAAATGCAGATCAGTCCCGCTTTCGAAAACTTCAGAAAACCGCGCGACCAAAGCTTCGTGAATGCCGTTGAACTGGTCACTGCCTTCCGGCAATACACCTGCTGCAATCTGGTCTTCCAGCCACTGCCACTGGAACGAGGCGCTCTCATAAAGTGATGTTGGCGTGTCGGCGTTGTATTCCAGCATCTTTGCCGGGCCCGTGCCATCATAGGCAAAGTCAAACCGGCCATAAATTTCTGGCTCACCGCGGTTCCAGCTGTGGGCAACAAGATCCCAGTGCGCTTTAGGGATCTCAAAGCGCTCCATGAGCTCTTCATTTGCAAGAATATGAGGGACAGCCTCGCGGCACATCCCGTGTAATTCGGTTGCGGGATCCTCAAGGTCGGTCTCAATCTGCTCAAGCGAAAATTCGTAAACAGAACCTTCGGACCAATAGGGCGCGCCATGCATATCGGCAAAGGTAAAGCCGACTTCTTCGGCATGCTCACGCCAATTGGGACGCTCCGGCAAAGTGATTTTCTGCAAACTGGCTCTCCATCAGATCTGAGCGATATGTAGGGCGAGAACCAGAGCGAAGCCAGCCGATATTTCCGCGGTTTTGCGCAAAGGTGCGATCACTTGGGCCAACCCACGCAGACCCGAGCAAGTTTACCCCGGGTGAAACAAAGAATAAGAGGCTGGCCCTGGTGTGAGTTTAACAGGCGATGTGTCGGGCTTCGAGCATCGCTACGGTGTGCGGCAGGAGATGCTCGCGGTCGCGCGGTTCGATGATCAAACGTGGATTGGCTTTGGTCTCAGAAATGGCATTGAAGATGGCGGGCCAGGGTAAAGTGCCTTCTCCCGGGTGCCAGTGACGATCAGCATAGCCATCGGCATCCTGCAAATGGATGTGTCCTAAGGTGTCACCTGCGGCGGCGATAAAATCTGTGACGGGCGGCGCTTTGTATTGGCCATTGGCCAGTTGTGCATGACCGGTGTCGATAGAGGTTTTTAGGTAGGGCGAGGCAACATCGCGCACCAGATCAACGCGCATAACAGGGTCGGCATCGTCGATGTTCTCGAGCATCAATACACATCCGACGTCTTTGGCGCGTTCTACCACGGGGGCCAGACACTCAAGGCTGGCTTCGAACAAAGACCTACGCAGCCATGTGTAGTTTTGCAGGTTTAGCTGATGCCAGAATGTAAACGGGCTGTGGATCACCATATGGGTGGCTCCAAGAGCCTCAGCAACCTCTAACCCCTGGATCAATCGCCGGGAAATTAGGGTGCGTAGCTCGGGGTCAGGATTGGATAGGTCAAGCCCGAGAAACGGGCCATGTATGCCAATCTCACCTTCGTAGCCGTCGAGCAGCGGTGCATAGGCAGACAAAAGCGCATCGCGTTCATGGATCAGTGTTTGATAGGTGACAAAATCCTGAATTTCCAAGGCGCGGTTGTGGGCGCGCATCCAGTCCTGAAGATCGGTAAAACTGTCACATTTCAGGGCGGCGCCGAGGCGGGGAAGAGAGGGCATCTGAGAGTACCTATTTGATACCAGCGCGCATGAAGCTTTGCACAAACTGACGTTGGAAAAGGAGAAAGGCCAAAAGCAATGGCCCGGATGTGATGAGAGTGGCCGCATTGATGACCGACCATTGGATGCCGGAATCCGTTGCGGCAAAAATGGATAGCCCCACGGTCAGTGGACGGGTCTCAACCGAGTTGGTGATGATGAGGGGCCAGAGGAAGTTGTTCCAATGCGCAGAAACCGAGACCAGCCCAAAGGCCAGATAGGTTGGTTTCGCCAAAGGCATATAGACCCGCCAAATGCGCCCCATGATGGATGTGCCCTCAATCCGTGCGGCGTCATCCAATTCTTGGGGGATGGTCATAAAAGTTTGACGAAGAAGAAAAATTCCAAATCCGGACGCCATATAAGGTAGTCCGATGGCAAGAATGGTATCCACCAGCCCTAAATCGCGCATGGTCTTATAATTCTCGACCAGCAAGATATCGGGCATGATCATCAGCTGGACTAAGACCAGCGAAAACAAAATCCCTTTGCCTCGGAAGTCCATTCTGGCGAAGGCGTAGGCCGCCAAAGTACCGAGTGCGATCTGTGCGATCAGGATCATGGTCACGAGGATCGTCGTGTTCAGGAAATAGCGCGCAAACGGGGCCTGAACCCAGGCGTCTAAGAAGTTTGACAGTGTGAGCGGCGCTGTCAGGTCAAACCGTGTTTCGAACTCGGAGGGGTGAAACGCTGTCCAGATGGCGTAGATCAACGGCAACACCCAAAGCAGCGCCAGAGCCCAAGCTGCACAGGTGGTCAGGGCACGGTCCCAGGAAAATGACATCTTGTTCATTTGTAATGTACCCGACGATCAAGGAGGAAGAACTGTGCGATGGCCAAGGTAAAGAGGATGCCAAGGATCACCACGGTCAGGGTCGCGGCATAGGCGGTATCCCAGTATTGGAAGGCAACTTCATAGACATAGAACAGCAGAAGCTTTGAAGCGTTGTTCGGGCCCCCTTCGGTCATCACAAAGATATGGTCGATCAGACGCACAGAATTGATCACGGCGTTGACTGACACAAACAGTGTGGTCGGCATGATCAGGGGAAGGGTCACGCGACGGAAGAAATACCATCGGCTGGCCCCCTCAAGGGCTGCTGCTTCGCGAAGAGGCATGGGGATGGTCTGCAAAGCAGCGAGGTAGAAGATCATGAAGAACCCAGCCTCTTTCCAGGTTGCGACAGCGATCATGGTGTAGAGCACCGTGTCGGTTTGGCCGACCCAGTTCTGAGCAGGAAGATCGAACAACCCGCGAATTTGATCGATCAGACCAAATCCGGGTGTGTAGAAGAACATCCAGATGTTCGCTACGGCGATGAGCGGCAAAACCGTTGGCGTAAAAAAAGCCATGCGCAAGAAGGCGCGGCCGCGTAGTTTTTCATTGACGAAAACCGCCATCATGAGTGCGAGAATGATCGAGGCCGGGATCGTCACTGCGGCGTAGATCAGATTGTTTTTTAGCGCTTTGATGAAAACAGGGTCGGCCAACAGCGTCGTGTAGTTGTCGGTTCCGATGAACTCAGGAACACGTCGGCCCCGGCCCGTCGAGAAAAAGCTGTTTATGATCGTCTCAATCGCGGGAATATGCGTAAACCCGACCAAAATGAACATTGCGGGGGACAGCAAGAGACAGGCGTATATCCAGTCGCGGCGCATCGTGTTTCCATTTTCTGAAGGTCGAAGGGGGCGACTGTCGCCCCCTCCCGTTTGGGATTAGCGGTAGTTGGACAGAACCGCTTCGGCCTGAGCCTGCGCTTCGGCAAGCGCCTCCTTGGGGGTTTTCTCACCCGCAATGGCTGCGGCCAGAGCGTCGTTGAGGAAGCTGGTGACGCGGGCATTTTCATAGGTCGAAAGCTCGGCCACGGCGTGCTCGAGGTGATCACGGGTGATCAGCGCGGCAGGGACCTCTTCGACATAGGCTTTCATCGCGTCGGTTTCCCAGGCATCGGCACGCGGTGCAACATAACCTGTGGCGATCGACCATTTGGCCGCCTGCTCAGGGGCGGTGATCCACTGGACGAAGTCTACTGCTGCGTCCTTTTGCTCTTCGGTCGAGTCTTTGAAGAGGTAGAAGTTGCCGCCACCGGTGGGCGCGCCGAAGCGTTCATCAGCAGGCAGGAAGCCGACACCAAAATCAAACGGAGCGTTTGTGCGGATGTTGGTCAGGTTGCCGGTCGACGTCCAGATGATAGCCGATTCACCTTCAAAGAAGGCTTTAGGTGTGGCGCCCCAATCGATCGAACCTTCGGCCATGACGCCATGCGATTTGGACAGATCCACAAGGAACTGCAGCGCACGGGCAACTTTGGGATCATCAAAGTTCGTTTTGTTGCCATCAGCGTTGGCAAGGATTGCACCAGCCGGTGTCGAAAGCCCTTGGAACAACCAGTATGGGAACCCTGCGGAGGGAATGCGCAGACCCCACTGGGTGACGTTGCCAGTATCGTCTTTTTCTGTCAGCGCCGTTGCTGCATTCAGCAGCTCATCCCAGTTTGCCGGAGCAACATCGGGGTTCAGCCCAGCTTTGGCGAAGGCCTCTTTGTTCCAATACATCACAGGTGTGGAACGCTGAAACGGAATGCCCCAGGTGTTGCCACCGGTCTGCGAGTTTTGCATGAACGCTGGGAAAAACCCATCAATCCATTCGGATTTCTCGGCCTCAGTCAGATAGGTGTCGAAAGGCTCGATCAGATCTTCGTCGATCAGAGTGAACATTTCGGTCGAAAGCAAGACCGACAGCTGAGGCGCGTTACCGCCCCGTGCGGCAGTGACAGCTTTGGTCGATGCATCGGTATAAGAACCCGCATAAATCGCTTCAATGTTTACATCGGGGTTTGCCGCCGCGTACTCAGAGGTCAGCGCTTCGATAGTGTCAGCGGCTGCGCCACCGACGGCCACTGGAAAGTAAAACTCCAGATCAACGGCAAATGCCGGGACAGAGGTTGCCAGCGCCAAAGCCGCGGCCGTTGTTGATGTTTTGAAAAAATTGGTAAGCATGCTGTTCAAGCCTTTGCTAAGTTGAAGACGCAAGGAGCATTCCCTGCTGTTGGGTGTTGGAGGGGGTCTCCGCGGTAGGCGTCGAGCCAAAGACCGACAGATCTTTGAGCTCGAAACCCAGCGAAACTGATGTGTTGGGGATAAACTGGGCCTGCCCGGCACAGCGTATGCGCAGCGCTGCTTTGCCAATGCGACAGGTGACAAGCAGATCGGCGCCAAAAAATTCAACCGTTTCAATATGGCCAGAAATCGGCCCGGTTTCTGAGATGTGAATGTCTTCGGGGCGCAGCCCCAAAAGATGGGATCCGGTGCAATAGGGCGCAAACACCGGAAACTCTTGCACGTCCATGGGGTCGAATACGTTCATGGGTGGTGTGCCGATAAATTGCCCGGCAAAGGGCGTGGCCGGACGCGCATAGAGATCGCGCGGGGCTGCGACCTGTTCGATGTGGCCCTGGTTCATCAACACCACCTGATCTGCCATGGTCATGGCCTCAGCCTGATCATGGGTCACATAGACCATCGTAAACCCAAGCTTTGCCTGAAGCTCGCGCAGTTCGGTGCGCATGTCTTGCCGCAGCTTTGCATCTAGGTTCGAAAGGGGTTCATCCATCAGGCAAATGCTGCGTTGGGCAATGATGGCCCGTCCCAAGGCGACACGTTGTTGTTGGCCGCCGGACAGTTCGCCGGGTTTGCGGGTCAGCAGGTGAGACAGCTCAAGCAGATTTGCTACCTGGTCTAGCTTTTCGAGACGTTCGGCCTTTGGCGTGCGCCGTGTGCGCAATCCAAAGATGATGTTTTCTGCAACGGATAGATGCGGGAAGAGCGCATAGGACTGGAACACCATTGCCAGATCGCGTGCGCTTGGTGGCTGAGATGTGACCTTGTCCCCATCAACAAAGACATCCCCGCCCGTGGGCGTTTCGAGGCCGGAAATCAAACGCAGCAGCGTTGATTTTCCACACCCAGACGGACCCAGAAGTGCGGTGAAAGATCCCGCTGGAATCGTCAGGTTTATGTCATGAAGAGCAACGGCATCCCCCCAGGATTTTCGAAGAGATTGAAGGCGGATTGAGCGGCCATTCAACGCGAAGTCACGCATGACTGGTGTCCTTTTCCGGAGTGATGAGGGGAGTTTGAGACGCCTTCAGAAGGTCGACGATTGGGGCGGGTGGCGTGTCATCGCAAAACACCTTTGTCGGTGAAGAAATCACTCCGCCTCGGACAAAGGCCCGTCGGTTGAATTTGCTGTGATCCAAAACGAGATAGGATTCATTGCAATTGGCTTGGATTGCGGCACGACAAGCCACTTCATCTTCGGTGAAGTCCAATAAATTGCCAGATGGGCTGACACCGCCAACCCCAAAGATGCCGTAGTCGACACGGTATTTTGCGAAAAATTCTTCCACTGCGGGGCCGAGAACATCGCGATCATTGGGTCGAATAGAGCCGCCGGGGATGGTTACCAGCCAATCTGACTGAGCACTGGCCAACATCGCAACATTCAGATTGTTGGTGAAGATGCGCAGGTTCGGTTTGCCAATCAGGGCTTCGATGACGATTTCTGGGGTTGTGCCAATTGAGATGGCCAGAGAGGACCCGTCTGCCACGTGATCGGCGACCAGGGACGCGATGAGCTGTTTCTCACGAGGGTTCAGGGCGCTGCGACGGGCGTAGTTCAGGTTGCTTCTGAGCACCGGCTTGTCGACACCACCTCGGACACGACGCAGCTCGCCCGCTTCGCTAAGTAGATTGACATCACGGCGAATGGTTTGGGTTGAGACCTGATATTGATCAGCCATCCTGTCGATGCTCACAAATCCATGTTTGTGAACTTCGTCCAGGATCAAATTTTGGCGTTCCGAATACAAAGCAAAACCGCTCCACTGCGTCTGTGTGCGCAATGAAGTCGGTTTGTGTAACATTCATCTGAAGGTCGAATGACGTTCAAATGAACATTTCAAGGTCCTGAAATTCGATTGGATGCTATCGGTGGATTGAAGGTGAAATGTCGAATGTCACAGGACAGTAGAAGGCGCCGTTCCAAAGGCCCAGAGGTTTAAGTGGGGGCTTTGTGTGCCAAGCACGGGGCTGGATATGCCCACTGGGGCAAAGATTGATCCTGCGCTCAGGGGACCTCGCGCAGGATCATAGAGGTTTGGATTACGACTTGATGTCGTCCGGCAGCAAGTCAGCTGGCAGATTTTGATAACACACCGGTCGAACAAAGCGGCGAATGGCGAGCGTGCCAACCGAGGTGGCGCCGAAATTGGTCGATGCCGGGTATGGACCGCCGTGAACCATTGTGTCGCTCACTTCTACGCCGGTTGGGAACCCATTTGCGAGCACGCGCCCCGCTTTGCGTTCAAGGATCGGCATAAAGCTGGCCGCCGGTGCCATATCTTCTGCATCGACATGCAGGGTGCAAGTCAACTGGCCTTCCAGATTTCGCGCGATCTCTTGCATTTCCTCCAGGCTGTCTGCGGTGACAATTACACCAAGGGGGCCAAAGACTTCTTCCCCAAGCGAGGCGTTTTCCAGCCAGGTTTTCGCCGAGGTGGTATACAGATTTGGCAGGGCGCTGCGCGGGCCGCTATCGGTGGACAGAAGCGTTGTGACACCCTCGGTCGCCTCGAGGCGGGCCTTGCCACTGCAATAGGCTGTTGCGATGCCATCGGTCAGCATGGTTTGTGAGGGCGCCTCGGCCAAAGCATCACGTGCCACCTGAGCAAAGCTCTCAGCCTGTTCACCGGCCAGCAGAACAGCCACCCCGGGGTTGGTGCAGAATTGGCCCGCCCCCATGGTCAGGGAACCCGCCCAGCCCTGTGCAATTTCTGTGCCCCGGGCATTTAAAGCGTTTTCAAACAGGAACATCGGGTTGATCGAACCGAGTTCACCGAAGAATGGGATCGGTGTAGGGCGCGCGGCACAGAGATCGAAAAGCGCGCGGCCCCCACGCAGCGACCCAGTGAAGCCAACGGCCTGGATCAGCGGGTGCTGGACAAGTGCGGCACCTACCGCATGATCGCCGCCCTGGATCAGGCTGAAGACGCCAGGGTGAATGTCGCAGGATTGGATCGCGGCTTGGATGGCCTCAGCGATTATTGCAGCTGTTCCGGGGTGTGCCTCATGTCCTTTGACCACGACGGGGCAGCCAGCGGCCAGAGCCGCCGCTGTGTCACCGCCTGCGGTTGAAAAGGCCAAAGGGAAATTTGAAGCGCCAAAAACGGCAACTGGGCCGAGAGGTCGCTGGATCAAGTGTAGATCCGGGCGAGGCAGAGGCGCGCGATCCGGGAGAGCCTCATCATGCCGGTGGTCAAGGAAATCGTCTTTTAAGATGTGCTCTGCGAACAGACGGATCTGTCCTGTGGTCCGGCCCCGCTCACCTTGAAGGCGGGCTTCGGGAAGACCGGTTTCTTGTGTGCCAATCTCAGTGATTTCTGCCCCGCGCGCTTCGATCTCATCAGCGATGCAATGTAAAAAGGCGGCGCGCGTTTTTCGGCTGAGCTGACTGTAACTAAGGAAGGCCGCCTCAGCAGCCTCGGCGGCGCGGTTTACATGAGCAACAGATCCACAAGAAAATTTATGGGCTAGCCCCGAAGCTGGGGTTGACGAAAACTGGGGTTCAGCAGCGATCCAGTCACCTGCAATCAGGTGTTCGCCTTTGGGGACATATGTCATTGAGGGTTCCTACAAATTGACATGTTAGTATTCTAGAATGATTTGATGCGCGAAATTGCCGGGGAGCGCAACACAAAGGCGAGAGAGTCGCCTCTATTTGCTTTCTGCGGCCCGTTTGTCGGCAATGAGTGTCAGGAGGTTTTGTTTGGTCACATCGATATGCTTTTGTAAAAGCGCGCAGGCCTGATCGACATCTCGCGCCTCCGCAAGCCGAAGCAGCTCTCGATGTTCTTGTTTGGCATTGTCTTTTTGCCCGGCCAAACTGAGATGCATACGTACGTAGCGGTCAGACTGGGTACCGATGCGGTGCAACAATTCGTTGGTCAGTTTGCGGTCTGCACGGGCATACAGGGCACTGTGAAATTGATAGTTCAAAGCCCCCCAGCGGTCGATCACATCCGCATCGAGTGAGCTTTCCATTTCAGTTAGGATGTCCGCGCATCGCATAAAATCGAGTGATGTCATGAGGGGGATCGACCGGCGAAACAGATCGGCCTCAATCAAGGAGCGCAGATCGAAAATCTCGCCGATCTCTTCAAGCGAGTGCTTGGTCACCGAGGCGCCTCGGTTGTTTGTCAGCACCACCAACCCTTCCGCATCCAGACGCTTTAGCGCTTCTCGGATGGGCATGCGCGATACACCATATTCCTCGGCAAGCGCCTCTTGGCGGATGACTTCGCCTTCGGTCATGTCGCCATTGAGGATCCGCTCTCGTAGATCGTCCGCGATGACTTCGGGCAGGCTTTTGCGTTCGATCGTGCGTTTTGCTGACACCTGTGGCCTCTTTGGTTTTTGGACTTTGGATACATTAGCCGGAGGGAAGCATGGGTGCCACCGGAAATCAGCCTAGAATAGGGAAATAGGGCGGGTTTTTGAGATTTAAGACAGGATCGGGCGAGTAAGATCTGATTTTGACATGCGGTTTGCGTGCCTGCATCAGTTGAAGCGCAGGCAACTGAATTTCGGATACGACAGCCGCTTTCACCGGATTTGAAGGTGTGCATCCCGAAAGGTGACGCTGGAACTCGATTCACGTCTGGGGTTCAATGAGCTCTGGTAAACACGCTACTAAACCGTCGACCCCGCGAGGCTTCCAACCAAGATCAAGTAACCTTTCGCAGGTCATAACATTGACGATGTCTTTGCTTCGGGGGGGCGGGGAATGCGGGGTGCCTGTCAAATGGGCAACCCTAGCAAGCAGGTCATGGCGATCGAGAAGAATGTCAGACACATTGAATGACCCACTTGCTGTCGACGTGAGCAGCAAATTGACCGCAGAGGCAAGATCCGTCCCATGCACCTCCGTTCCACGTCGGGGCGCAATTGGCCGACCCGCTTGGAAGTCATGGAAAAGAGCGCGCCACTTGTTGTGAGGGCCGGGACCGTACACACCTGTTGCCCGGATCGACGCCGTACTGAAGGTCGCAGAGTTAAGCGCGGCAAGATCCTGTTCGGTTTGCCATTTGACTTGCCCGTACAGCGTATCTGGGTTTGGAATGAGATTTTCGCTGAGCACAGTTCCAGCAGGATAGGTGCCGTAAACCGCCCGCGTGCTGAGGAAAATCACTCGCGACAGCCCGGCGGCTTTGGCGGCCTTAAACAATGTGATTGAGCCTAAATGATTGTCGCGTACGAAACGTTCGGGGTCGTCCCCTTCGCCGCCGCGGTAGAGCCCCGGCAAATGTTGAAAGGCGCAATGGACCAATGCATGACACCCGCTGAGATCGGGAGCATCGCCCAAATGATAGTCTGGCCGGTTGAGCGGGAGCAACTCGGCGCCCATACGTAAAACCCCCTGCGCCACAAACCCACCAACACGGCCGGTTGTGCCAGTTACGGCGACCTTCATGTGGGGTTTGCCAGGGTGGTACTGTCCGGAACAGGCCCGCCCGCTGCGAAGGTCTGCCAAAGATCAATCAGGGGCTGTAGCTGATCGCGTTTTGCGTGGTTCTGCCAGGGTTTTTCATACTGAAAGTGCAACACTTGGATGTCTTGCCAACTCCAGAGTTCGGGGAGATTGAACCACACATATTGCAGCATGTTCATATACACAGGCAGGCCATGCCACTTAGGGAAAAAGGACTGCAAAAAGGTCTGATCGGTGCGGGGCCAGAACGCATCGGGCCGGTCAAGATGGTTCAGCATGCGGTCAAAGGTTTCAGCGTTTGGCCGTGCGGTGAAAACGCCGCTGTTCAACCGTTTGAAATCTCCGATCCCCTCATAGACATTTGGGGCGGCGCAGAACTCGGGGTAGTCAAACAACGTATCGATGTTTTGCAAAACCAAAGTATCGGCATCAAGAAAGACAACGCGGTCGTAGTCCAACTGCCAAAGGCGCAGTTTGGCGAAGTTGTCGAGCGGGGTATGGAACGCAGGTTTTGTGCCCTTGGTAAACGGGGCGGCCTCATGCAGCGTCTCGCGGGCATGGCGGGTGTTAAAACTCTCAGAAGTTGGCAATAAATCCACTTTGATGAGCTTGGCACCTAGTGTCTCAAGTGGTGCCAAGGCCGCGTCCAGCGCGCCGCCGGTGTACATCACAACGCAATCCGCCTTGGATTGCGTTCGGATCAATGACCGTAGCAAGGCCTTGGCACCAAGAGCGAAATCAGCGTTGGTGACAAGAGTGACATAGGCGCAGCGGTTCATGAAACAGACTTTAGCCTTGTGTCTTCGGGATCTGTTTCAACGCGACTGGCGATGTCTTTGGTCCAGGCACTGACCGCTGGGACCCGGCTTCTGTCGATCCGGTGTGCAAATTTTTTCGCAACCTCGACAACTTCATCAAGCAGCCCATCGGCGAGCTTTGTAGGAGCAAGACCCAGAGCCAGAAAACTTTCGTTTTTCACAATCAGATCGTTTTCCGCCGCTTCTTTTCTAGGATTGGGCAGATAGGCCACCTGGGCTCCGGTGAGTCCCGCAACCATCTGAGCAAGATCACGCACGCGGTGCGTTTCGGTCATCTGGTTGAAGATTTTCACACGACCCCCGGCAGCGGGGCTGTTGGCGAGCGCAAGTTCGATACAGCGAACAGTATCTTGGATGTGGATGAAGGCGCGGGTTTGGCCACCGGTCCCGTGCACGGTCAACGGATATCCGATGGCAGCTTGAATGAGGAACCGGTTGAGCACGGTGCCATAGTCGCCATCATAATCAAAGCGATTGACAAGCTGGGGATGGCGCCGGGTTTGATCAGTGTGTGTGCCCCACACAATGCCCTGATGCAAATCCGTGATCCGAAGGCTGTCGTTTTGCGAGTAGAACTGGAACAGGATCTGATCGAGAGATTTGGTCATGTGGTACACAGAGCCAGGCCGCGTTGGGTACAGAATTTCCTGTCCCTTCTTGCCGTGTGGCGTCTCAATCTCGACGTCTAGATACCCTTCTGGAATAGGGGCGCCGACACTTGAATACCCATAGACGCCCATGGTCCCCAGATGCACCAGATGTGCTTCAATCCCTGTGTCCACCAAGGCCGTCAGCAAATTATGTGTGGCATTGACGTTGTTGTTGACTGTGTAAACCTTGTGCCGGTCTGACTTCATCGAATAGGGGGCAGCCCGTTGTTCGGCGAAATGCACGATGGCGTCGGGTTTCTCTGTCTCAAGCCACTGGCGCAGGCGCTGGTACTCGGTAGCGAGGTCGAGTAAGTGGAAATGGAGCGTTTTTCCTGTCTCTTGCTTCCAGATGCGACAACGCTCTTGGATGCTGCCCATCGGGGTCAAGGATTGCACCCCGAGTTCCGTGTCGATCCAGCGTCGGCTCAGGTTGTCGATGATATGCACATCGTGGCCAAGCTCAGAGAGATGTAGTGAGGTTGGCCACCCGCAAAATCCGTCACCACCAAGAACCGCAATCTTCATCGACATCCCCTATAGGCGAGACCGTGCATCTTATGACGGTCGTTGCAGGCAGGAGTGCATCTCGAATTTGTGCTTTTCGTATAGGTGATTTGAAAGTTTTGTGTCGATCGAACAAAGCGTTCTTGAGATCAGCATTTGGCGTTTCCGCAGTCAGAAAAATGCGCCGTCTAGGTGGCGTATCACTTAGCCACCAGAACTGGCCGTCATGCGTTGCAGCCAATCTACGAACCTCCGCACGGGTTTGTGTGCATAGGTCGCCTTCCGACAGAGCAGGACATTGTCGAATTCGGCTTTCATCTCTGGCAGCGGCAATTTTACCAAAGCGCCTGAACGAAAATACTCTTCTGCATAAGAGCTTCGGGTCAGCGTCACACCCATACCGGATACGGCCGCTCTTAGAGTGAGATCCGCGTTGCTAAAGATCGGGCCATTCTTCAGTTCACTTGCGTCATATCCGATATCGGTCAGGTAGTTTTGCCAACCGGTTGTGAACTCATCATGCAGCAACACGGGTTTGGTGAGCCTGTTCAGAATTGTGGAGGGATCCTCTCCTGTGTCGTTCCGGGGCAGGATCGAGGGGCTGCACACGGCGAATTGCTGATCAGAAAACAGCGGAACGATCATCATGTTTGGGCCAGACCGGGTTCGGCTATGCGTGTTTGGACGGATGGCCAAGTCGACCTCATGCGTCAAATCAAGAACACGATCCGTGGCAACAATGCTCACCTCGATATCCGGGTAGGTGTCTTGAAAATTATGCAGTCGCGGCAAGAGCCAGATCGACGCAAATGCGGGGGAAGAGGTCAGGGAAATCTGTTCAACGCGCGTTGTGTTCACTTCGCTTTCGAGGGCCTTTGACAGGGAATCCAAGACCGGCTGAATTTTCGAATACAGCCGTTGTCCAGACGGTGTCATGCGGACGGAACCAGAGCCCCGTTCAAACAGAACAGTGTGCATCGTGGTTTCCAGTTTGCTCACACGATAGCTGATCGTTGGCTGACTGAGCCCAAGCTCTGAGGCCGCCTTCGAAAAGGAATGCAGCCGGCCGATGGCCTCGAAGGCGAGGAGTGAATCTAGAGAGTAGTTCCGAAGCATCCTTCGATGCTATAGAAATTTTCTATTCAGTAAACTCTCCTTTGAATTTGCTATGGTCGCGTAATGCCCTCAGTATCTGAATGAATATAGTGATTTCGATGCGATGGCAGGTGGAAGGCACCTTGCGAACTATCGAAAGGTTTTATGTCAGATGGCGGCTGGCCATCACCAAAAACGCGGTTCGATAAGGAGACGAATTATGATCAACACCTTGAAGACACTTGCTTCAGCGACGGCCCTGCTGGCCACATTTGCGACAGCTGGCACAGCCGGAGAAACGCTTGACCGGGTAAAAGCGGAAAATATGCTGACCGTCGGCACAAACTCCGACTGGGCACCGCAGGCCTTCCTGAATGACAAAAACGAAATGGATGGCTTTGATATCGATGTGGCCCGGGCCATTGCCAAAGAGCTTGGCGTAGATGTTGAGTTTGTAACCCCCGGGTGGGAGGTCATGACCGCGGGCCGGTGGAGTGGTCGTTGGGATATCGTTGTTGGCTCCATGACACCTACGGCTAAGCGGGCAGAAGTCTTGGATTTCCCTGCGGTTTACTATTTCACGCCTGCTGCGTTTGTTGTTCACAACGACTTTGAAGGCACCGAGATCGAAAATCTGAATGGCAAAACAGTTGGTGTAACGCCCGCATCGACCTTCCATCAATATCTTCAGCATTCGCTGGTAATTGATGCGAAGGGTGTTCCGGCATTTGACTATAAGGTGACACCGGGCGAGATCCGAACCTATGGTGCCGGTCTCAGCGAGTTTGATGACCTTCGCCTTGGAAACGGGACACGTCTGGACGGCATCCTGCAATCCCTACCGACGATCCTTAAAGCCGTTGAAAGCGGCATGCCGATTAAACAGCTGGGTGATCCGGTGTTCTACGAGCCACTGTCCATTGCGATCGACAAAGGGGATGACGAGTTTAAAGCCGAAGTTGCTGAGATCGTCGAGAAATTGCGTGAGAACGGCACCCTGACCCAACTCTCCCAAAAGTGGTATGGCGTTGACTACACAACGACCAACTAAACCGATCCAAGAAACCAGACTTAAATAAGATCAGGTAATGAAACTTTCCGCCTACCCGCCGGTCCAGAGATCAGTTGCATTCAAACTTGGAATTGCAGCGATCTTGGGTGTCTTGACCTTTATCGCGGCCTATCTGGCTGGCTTCAACGGAGAGATCATTTCAAAGATCCTGACATCGAGGGCGGTTGATAAAACCGCCCCAGCCTCTGGTTTCGTTGTGCCGTCCCTGGTGCTGGCGCTGTTCGTTGCCGGAAACTACATGCTATTGGTCAGCTGCAGCGACAAAAATCAGACGCGTCTGGTTTGGCTGGAGCTCTTGGTCCTCTTTCTGGCGTTCTTCTATTCGTTCGATCTGAAGCTATCGTTCATTGCGGAGAAACTCCCGTTCCTCTTGACGCAGGGCGTTGTCACAACGCTGTATGTCGCTTTGGCTGCGATCTGCATTGCTTTTATTCTGGCGCTTTTGGGAGCGGTGGCCAAGCTGTCTGAGAACGGCATTGCCGTTGGCGTTGCCTCTTTCTACACCTCGTTTTTTCGCGGTGTGCCACTTCTGGCCCAGCTTTTCCTTATCTATCTTGGTCTGCCGCAGATCGGGTTTGTTGTTGATCCGGTGCCCGCTGGGATTGCCGCCCTGTGCCTGTGTTATGGCGCATACATGACGGAGATTTTCAGAGCGGGGATCCAAAGCATCAATGCTGGCCAGTGGGAGGCGTCTGCCGCACTGGGGCTGACAAAAGCGCTCGCATTCCGAAAAGTTATCATGCCGCAAGCTATGCGACTGATCATCCCGCCGACAGGTAACAGTTTCATCGCGATGCTCAAGGATAGCTCGCTGGTGTCGGTGGTTGGTGTGTGGGATCTGATGTATGTCGCGCGCGCGCAGGGGCGCAGTGAATTTCGTGTGCTTGAAATGCTGATCACCGCGGCACTGATTTACTGGATTCTATCGATCATCCTGGAACTTCTGCAGGCGCGCCTGGAACGGTATTTCGATCAGTCAAAAGCAAGATGATCTGACCGTCAGAGCGACCTGACCACCCTAAAAAAGGAAATTTGAATGTGCACGATTGGCGCAATTCTTTTGTCATGCGATGAGTATCTTTTGTTCAAGAACAAAGATTTTGGGCAAACGGATTTTGAGGAACGCGTGGCATACTCCCCGTCTTTGTTTGGGGCGCTGGGTGTTGAATCTTTTGACAGGACGGATGACAGCCCAGTTGTCTTTTCAGGCCTATCCATCGGAGCAAATGAACACGGTCTCTTGTGTTGTGATGCCCATGTGGATTTCAAACCGGATGGCGGAAAAAACTATGATCTGTTGGTCGAGATTGCACTGACAAAGGGGCGGGATGTTCCGACGGCGCTTGTGGCGCTGGAGGATTACCTGAGCCAGACACCTACTTGGGCCGGGAACCTTGTGCTGACAGATGGTACTGAAACCGCATGCGTCGAAGCGCGTGGAACGGAAATGTGTGTGCAGCGCTCAGATAGATTTGTGAGTAAATGTAACCACCAAGACCTGTTCGAAACCGGGAACGCGCCAGCCTCAGAAAGCAGCCAACACCGGTTCCAGTCATCTCAGCAACAGCTGAATTCGGTTGAGAATTTGAACGACGTTTTTGCGCTGCTCAAATCGCATGGATCGGGAAACACCGGCATCTGCAACCATCTAGAGGGCAGGCGCACAGTCTATTCCTATGTCTTGCATGTGAAACGGGGCGATACAGTTCTGTATGTGGCCAAAGGACAACCCTGCACGTTGAGCGGTTACCAGAAATTTCCGCTGCCGTTCTCAGAAGCGTGGACTGACACAGACACAGACCTTCTGTTTGCTACCTACCCAAGATGACATCCGAGTTTCTTTAGCCCATCAGACATCGAGGGAAAAACGTTATGCGAGTTGAACGAGACACCAGCATTACCCTCGCAGATCTGGCGATGCGCGGTGGTAAGATTGTGACCGTGGATGATGAATTCTCGATTGCAAGCGCGATAGCAATTCAAGGTACCAAGATCCTCGCGGTCGGCTCGGACACAGAGATTCAGGCCTACATCGGTGCTCAAACAGAAGTCATTGACCTTGCGGGTAAAACTGTGTTGCCGGGCTTTGTCGATCCGCACGGACACATCCATTCCTTGGGTCGGGTGTTGCAGAACCTCGATCTGAGCAAAGCAACGTGTTTTCAAGATGTTGTCGACTTGGTCGCCGAACGGGTTCAATCGCGGGCACCGGGCGACTGGATCATTGGACAGGGTTGGGATCAGAACACCTGGCCGGACAAAGCATTGCCTACACATGAGGCACTCAGTGCGGTGTCGCCTGAAAACCCGGTGATCCTGAACCGGATCGACGGACATGCCATTATCAGCAACGCCTGCGCCATGCAGTTGGCCGGGATAACCGATCAAACGCCTGATCCCTATGGGGGCAAAATCCACCGTGCAAAAAATGGCAAAGCCACCGGGCTTTTTGTTGACCTGGCAGAAGAGCTGATCCGGCAGCATGAGCCGGTATCAGATGCGGATATCAAGGCGCGGATCAAATTGGCCTCACAGGCTTTACTAAAGCTCGGTGTGACCAGTTTTCACGATCTTGGCGTCTCTCCCCAAGAGCTCGAGGTGTACAAAGAGATGGATCAAGAGGGGGACTTGGATCTGCGCATTGTGGGGTTCTTCGACGACCCAGAGTGCGAGGCCGACTATCGTAAGTTGTTCGCAGAACAGACAATCAAGCAGGAACCTGACAGGTTCTTCTCAATCAATGGGATCAAGCTTTTCCGCGACGGTGCATTGGGTTCACGCGGGGCCTTGATGAAAGAGCCCTACTCGGACGACCCGAAAAACATGGGTATCGAGGTAGCGACGGTCGAACATATCGAAGAAGTCACCAAGATTGCGCTGGAATGCGGTGTTCAGGTCATCACCCATGCGATCGGGGATTTGGCTATTCACACCGTTCTGAACGCCTATGAGGCCGCGCTCAGCGGTCGTGGTTTCAAAGATCATCGCCTGCGGTTGGAGCATGCGCAGATTCTCAGCCCCGAAGACTTAAACCGGTTTCATGACCTTGGCGTCGCCACAAGCGTGCAACCCGGATCGGCCATTTCCGATATGGGCTGGACGGAAACAAGAATTGGGCCTGAGCGTATCAAAGGGGCGTTTCGGTTCCGAGATATCATCGACAGCGGCGCACTGTTCTCCATCAGCTCAGACACACCAACGGAGTCCATCAACCCATTTGAGACAATGTTCAAAGCCACCACGCGCCAAAATGAAAATTTGGAACCAGCTGGAGGCTGGCAGCCAGATCAGAAGATCACGTTGGAAGAGGCGCTGAGGGCGCATACCATCTGGGCCGCAAAATGCAGTTTTCAGGATGAATTTGTTGGGTCAATCGAACCGGGAAAACAAGCGGATGTGGTGGTGGTTTCCCATGACATTCTGGAGTGTGCGACGGAAACCCTGCTAGAGGTCAAAGTCGAACAAACCTTCATCGCAGGGAGGTGTGTGGGAGATTTTTCCGCCTGATGATCCTTATGATTGGGTTGGCGGGTAGGTTTGATCGATGCTTGGCGGTCCTCCAGCGCGGCGGCGATGCCCCTAGTGCCTTGCTGTGCACAGACCAATAATGGGCAGAGCGCGCGCAAAAACGTCCGGTGGACTAGCTCCGTTAGAGAGGCTCAATGCCCTTAAAACACGACAGGTCGACTTAAATATCTGGAGAACTTTGTAAATCCATGTAACCATCGAGTAACTGAGTTTGTCACTCTGCCTTTTCTGCGCATGCCGAATGACTGAAGGTAAGCATATGCGTCGCCTAAACGAGAATGTTTTTGAACAAGACTTGTTACTATCCGGTACAGCCTTCTTGGAGGCCATCTGTCGCACTGCCACCAGAGAGTTTTCGGCTGATTTTGCATTCGTTGGTTCACTACGGATAGCTGAATCTGAACGCATGTTTCTACAGGCCTTTCAGATCAAGGAGGCCGATGTGATGAACACCGATTATGATGTATGCGTCGCCCCCTGCCAACAAGCGGTTATAGAGAAAAAGACAGTCGTACATAAATGCGACTTACAATCCCGTTTTCCAAACTCAGCGGGGATCAAAAAATTCGGAATGGACAGCTATATTGGCTGTCCTCTTCTGGATCACGAGGGAAGTGCAATCGGAATCTTTGTTCTGGAGTGGCGGAAGCCGCTTTCAGAGGGTCAATCGATTTGCATTCAGAGTGCTCTTGAAACTATCGCGCCTCGCGTCTCTAGCGAAGTGGAGAATCTGAATAATGCGCATGCACTAAAAGTACTCATGCAGCCAATGGCACAGAGCGAAGATGCCGGTCTGGATGCGATTTGTTCAACAACTTTACAATTAGCCAACCTTGCCCAAGTTAAATCGGCGTTCATTGCAGAATGCCTGGACGAAGATCAAAGAGAATTTCGCATTTTGGCTTCGGTAACTGACGGGAAAGTCGAAAAAGAGATCTCTGGTGTTACTCTAAATTACGACGACACACCTTGTCGTGACCTTAGAAACAATGATACAATTTTCATTGAGCGAGATTTGATGGCCCGGTTTCCAGATACCGCCTATTTTGTACATCGTAACATTCAGTCTTATTTTGGAAAATTGCTCCGTAATAGTGATGGTACACCGATTGGTCATGTTGTGTTGCTTCATGATCGACCTCTATCGCCAAGACTTCTACAGTCCGAGTTGTTGAATGCCACGCTGAAACGTGTTTTGAGAGAGTTAGAAAACGAATTGATTGAACGTGGCCTTGAGGAGCTGAGAAGTTCTATGGAGGTTCGGAAAAAATTGCAAAGCCTGGGGTTGATGGCGGGAACCGTGGCGCATGATTTTAACAATTTGCTCTTTGCAATTATTGGGCATACAGAACTTGCAAAAATGGAATTGAAGAAACACGATTCTGCCTATTCCTACATTGAGTTGGCAGAGAAAACCATGTGGCGCGCACGCGATATTGTAATCGATTTGATGGAGTTCGCTGGGATGAACTCTGATTCTGAAACTGAAATGGTTGACTTGAACGCAATAATTCAGGGCGCTTTGGAGTTACTTCTTCCTTCTGACTCTGACCGTTGTTTAGTCAACTGTGATCTGCAGTCCCAATTGCCAAGTATACTAGGGCGTCAAAATCAAATTCATCAAATCGTCACCAATCTTGTTTTGAACTCTCTGGATGCCATGAACGATACGGATGGCGTTCTGACGGTGGAAACAGCCTCGGTGAATGTTTCTAGACGTGATGCTGACAGGTGCATGACGGGACATCTGGCTACAATGACAGGCCAATGTGTATTGTTGAGGATTTCAGACAATGGGCATGGTATGAACCAAGAAACGATAGATCGAATTTTCGATCCATATTTCTCGACAAAAAACAATGGTCGCGGTTTGGGGCTCGCTGGTGTTCTTGGGATTGCTCAGCGTATGAATGCTGGATTGACCGTAACCAGCCAAGTCGGTCAGGGCACAACCGTCTGCCTCTATTTCAACATCACAACCTGCTAGGTTCAGGGCTCGTAGTCAATAAATGGCGGTTGCTGCGAGTGCGATGTTTGAGAGGAAGACCTTTGGGTAGCGGTTGTATCTGGATGCAACCCACTGCCAGTCCTTATGCCTGATTAACATGATGTCGCATCGCTGCCCGGCAGTGCATTGCATGGCAATGTCACGAGAGGGGTGGTTGCGCCATTTATAACGACGCATATCGTATTTCGCAGGTTTCTTGCGCTGTTTCCGCCCAAGGCACATGCGCGTGTCCCTTTGTCTTTCGCCGTATATCTACTACCATTGCAATTAGAAGAGCGTCAAGTGAGAAGGTTTTTTCTTGTTGGATTCGTAGGGCAGTGTGCATGTCTCTCGTCAAATCAGATGCTCCTTGTCACGAGAGAACTTTCATTTGAAGGTCGATCGCTGTTTGATCCAAGTATTGGCTCCCTCTCGTTTTTGTAAGAGGATTGATTTCAAGTGCGAGAGTTTCTAGGTGCCAAATTGGAAATAGTACATGACGCCGCTATCGCTCTTTCTCTAACGCGCCTGTTTGGCATCAGATTGTGCTTCCGAAGGATCCGTCCTGGGAATGAGTTTTGGAAACTGTAAAAGCCCCTACGAAAGAAGTTCCAGAAGAGATTTGGATTTTTGAATTTTTGCATCGATGCGGTTTGAGATGAAAATGAGGTTCACTTTTCGCTTGATGTAGTCGCATCAAATCATCCAGCCTATATTCTGACCTGTTTCAGTTTCGGCGAGATAATGAACATCAATGCGATTGAAATTTTCGAAGTTTCCGAAAATTAACCCACCCCGATTGATGGCTACAGTATCCGTTCGCCCGGAATCTGTACATGAATGGGGAAGTTCCATAAGTAGATACAATGGCTGCTTCACCGTACAATGATCGATCTGATTGTGACGGATAACATCTGGTTTCTCTGATCATTGAAGGTCCAGAGCGGATTATTCGCTGTGGCGTGACCTCAATTCAAGGTATGCCTCTCGTCGATACAGGGCGATATTTTTGTCTGATCAACAAAGCAGCCTAAGAAGGGACGGTTCTTGCTCAGCCCTCTCGGGCTATTGTGAGGCAATGCCCTGCCGGGCAGCGATGTGAAATCAAGCTCGGCAGTCTCAAAGACTGGCGCACGGTGTGACAGGTGCCCAAAGGACTTTTGCTCTGCCACAGCATTCGCTGCGCTTGTCATCTGCTGGCTGTGAAATTCTATTCGGTGATTTGTCTTGTGACGTTGCCAAGGTCTGAACTTAGGCTCAGGACCCATTGATTTCCGCTTGGCCTCGTGATTCGGGGTGCTCAAAACGAGCGTTGATATGAGCGACCTTTTTTGGCCGACCGACGTGCAGATGGCGCGTCTTGAACTCTACTTCCCGAAGTCCCACGGCAAGCCCCGCGTTGATGACAGGCGCGTCTTGAGTGGCATTATCTTCGTCAATCGCAATGGCTTGCGATGGCGAGATGCACCCAAGGAATATGGCCCGCCTAA
>Ga0189288_10056_pt1 | contig 162067 bp, 147 predicted proteins | sample UW105minimetaG_FD_130316 | JGI IMG/M metagenome (GOLD analysis project Ga0189288, IMG submission 130316) | Marine microbial communities from the Costa Rica Dome - UW105 mini metaG | ecosystem: Environmental > Aquatic > Marine > Oceanic > Photic zone | place: Costa Rica: the Eastern Pacific...
CTGGATCCTGAAAGACCGGGGCGACGTGTGTGGCTCGATCCCCGAGCTCGACGACAACGGGCAACCGATCCGCCCCGATGACGCCCTGGTGCCTGCATCGCTGTGGGCAGCAGCCTGCGTGGGCATGTGAACGGCGACGCCGCCCGCGTCATCGACACGACGCCCAAGTACCGCTCCAGGCGGGTCTGTCGATCTCCCCCACCCCGGAGATTCCCAGTATCTCGCTCGCAACGCCGGCGCAGCGCAACGCCCAGAGCTGCTCGGAACCGGCATCATGCGCACGCCGACCCGTCCCGGAGTGCTCAGCGCTTCTCCTTGTTCGGGTGTCCTCAATGTGTCGATCAGGGACACCGAGTGTCGGCCCGCAGCGGGCCCGGACACCGGGGAGGTGTGCCACTGTCTGGCGCATGGGCCACGCTCGGTGCGATGCGAACAGAGGGCCGCCTCCCGACCGGCTTTACTGAACCGAGCGCGCACACTTCGCGCCCAATCGTTGGCGATCCAGTGTGATCTAGCGTGAGGCGTGGAGATCTCGATCACGAGCGTTTGCCCAGCTCGATCGTCTCTTCGTGACCCACCGTGATGCACCGAGCACTCGGGGACGCATTCTCTTCCAGAACGTCAATCGTCTGCTCCCGCCGAACCTCTGAACCATCGGCGGGCGAGGTCGGCCTCACTCGGAGTGGTGGCCGCCGTCTGTGCGACGATGTGATGATGGCTGTGCTGCATCCGAAGGGCGTCAACCACCTGGCGCTCGCCACCACCGACATGAAAGCCCAGCTCGAGTTCTGGTGCGACGTGCTCGGTTGCCAACTCAAGGCGCTCTACTGGATGCACGGGGTCGAGAACACGTTCCACGGTTTCGTCGAACTCTCCCCCGACAGTTACGTCGCGTTCGTGCAGCACCCCGACAACACCGAGGACTTCACCCCCGGAATCACCCACGCCGGCAATCCCGGGGGTCCGGCGCCCGGCGGAACGATGCAGCACGTCGCGTTCCACGTCGACGAGTTCGACCAACTGATGGCGTTGCGCGACCGCATCCGCGACCGAGGTGTTCGCGTGATGGGTCCGATCGATCACGGCATGGTCCAGTCGATCTACTTCGCCGGCCCCGAAGGCCTCGCGCTCGAGATCGCCACCGGCAGCGACATCCCCGCCGACCAGTGGGTCGACCCCGAGGTGCAAGCGCTCTGCGGCATCACCGACGACGAACTCGAGCGGCTGAAGGAGCCCGTCGGCTACGAGCCCGGCGACGAGTGGCTCGTCAACCCGCCGCACGATCCCGACCGGCCGGAGATGTGGTTCCCCAACGGCGGCGCCGAGATCATCTATTCGATGAGCGACCAGACGGTTTGGGATCGCATGAGCGAACCCCAACCACCGGTCCCGCCCGGCTGAGCAGCGCCGGCCGGCGCCCCACTCACTCGCCGGTGAACGCAGGGCGGCGCTTCTCGAGAAAGGCCGACCGACCTTCGTCGGCGTCCGCGCTGTTCCAGGCCGCCTCGCGGGCTGCTGCGAAGCCGTCGAGCGAGTCTCCAGCGGCGATCGCTTCGAGGCCGAGCTTGTGCGCCGTCATGGTCAAGGGCGCGAGACGCGCCAGGCGGTGAGCCCAATCGACGGCATCGTCGAGCCCACCGATGCGATGCACCCCGCCAGTGCGGTGGAGCGTGGCGCCGTCGACGTTCTCGGCAGCGACCAACATCGCTCTCGCCGTGGCGGCGCCGAACTCGGCGGCCAGCCGCCCAAGCGTCCAGGCGTCGACGGCGAGGCCGAGCTTCGCCGCCGGGATCCCGAAGACGCTGTCGGCGGTGGCGACGCGCAGGTCGGTGGCGATGGCGAGCTGGGTCCCGGCCCCGAGCGCCGGGCCGTCGACGGCAGCGATCACCGGCACCGGGAGCGCGCCGAATCCGGTGAGGGTCGCGCCGAGGTCGGTGGCGAACTGACCAGCCTCGACGCCGTTGAGGTCGGCTCCGGCGCTGAAGGCGGGTGGCGCACCGGTGAGCACGACCGCTCTCACGTCGGCGCCAGCCGCCTCGACCGCCCGTTGGCACTCGCGCAGCGCCAACACGGTGGCGTGGTCGACCGCATTGCGCCGCTCAGGCCGGTTGATCGTGATGATCTCGACCAAGCCATCACGCTCGACGCGTACCGGCGAGTCGAGCTGATTCGGGCTGGATGGGGACGGTGCCTCGCTCACGCCCGTACGCTACGCGACCGCATGTCAGGTTCACGCTCCCGCCGTTCGGTCGACCCGGTCTCTGCTGCGTCGGCGCACCCCGACGACCCCGTACGGGCCAAGCGAGCGAAGGTCGCGAAGTGGACGCTGCTCGCCAACCGGGTGGGCTACCTGTTCGTCGCCTTGGCGATGGCGCTGTTCCTCATGGCCTTCGTCCTCGGGTTCACCTCGGTCATGGCGACCCTCGTGCTGACCAGCCTCATCATCGGATGTGTCTTGCTGGCACCGAGCATCATCCTCGGCTACGCGGTCAAGGCTGCGGAGCGCGAAGACCGCGAACGCGGCGTGTGACACGAGCGGACGGCAAACCGGTTACCCTTCGGTAACTCATGTCGCAACGACTCCCCGCCAACGCCCGCCGCGAGCAGATCCTCCAGGTCGCGCTCGACGTGTTCGCCTCCTCCGGGTTCCACGGGGCGTCGATGAACGACATCGCCGAGGCGGCCGGCGTCACCAAGCCGGTCCTGTATCAGCACTTCGACTCGAAGCGTGACCTGTATCAGGCCCTGCTCGACGAAGTGGGCAACCGACTCCTCGAGGCGATCGCGAAGGCGACCGCCGAGGCAACCGACGGCAAGAGTCAGACCGAACTCGGGTTCCGCGCCTACTTTCGCTGGGTCGCCGACGACCACGACGCCTTTCGACTCCTCTTCGGTCCCGGCACGGCGAGCGACGACGAGTTCTCCGCCGTGATCGCACGAGTCAATTCCGAGGCGGCCAACGCCACGGCTCCGCTCATCAACGTCGACCTCCCCGACGAGACCCGACGCATGCTGGCCTACTCCCTCGTCGGGCTCGCCGAAGGTGCGAGTCGGCGCCTCGTCCAGAAGGGTCTCGAGTTCGACCCCGACCAGGTCGCCGCCGAGGTCTCGACGCTCGCATGGGCCGGACTTCGCGCCCTGCAACCCAAATCCTGAAACCCATCGGGCCTGGTCAGGCTCCGTGACGCGACCTTTTGGGAATCTTGTCGAGAACCTTGTCGCCAAGCCTCAAGGAACCGTCATCCCGCGACGATGTACCAGAGTCATGGGCTCGCTCGGGAGGTTGAACAGTGCGGCGATCGTCGCAGCTGCACTGCTGTTCGGATCCTCCGCGCCCACTCTTTCGCTGCTCGAGCCGGACACCATCGAGACCGTCGCCATCATCGACGATCTCCTCGATGCGATCAGCGCTGACGACGGTGGCGCCGTCGACGACGCCGTCGACGAACTCCTGGCCGACGGCCACTGGCTGCCCACGGCTGCGTGGGCAGCGATCGACGACGGCGACCTCGAGGTGCTCTCGTTCGTCTCGCTGCTGTTCAGCATCCAGCCCGACGAACTCTTCGTCCTCGCCTTCGATCAGGTGCTCGTCGAGCGCGACCTGATCTCCGTCGGTGACGAACTCTCCCCGTTCGAAGCCGACCTGCTCGATCAGGTCGATGGCGACGGCGCCATGCTGCTCGAGGTCATCGATCATCACAGGCTCAATGTCTCGCCGCAGTTGCGGGGCGTCCTCCAGCCGATTCCTGACAGCGGACCGAACCAGCCAGTCGACCTGTACGACAATGCGCTGCTCCTGCTGACCGGCCGTCTCGAACAGAGCGGCATCGACGCACCCGACGTCGGGCTCGACCTCGACGGCGACCTGCTAGCCCCTCCCATGGGTCCGAAGCCAGGCCCTAACGGCCCGACCGCCCCTCAGAGCGTCGACGACGCATCACCGACCGGTCTGGCCATCGACGAGACTCCCAGTCCCGTCGACGACCTCGCCGACGAGGTGACCGAGCAACCGGTGGGCGACGCCAGCGACGCGGTGATCGACGAGCCGATCGAAGTGATGACGGAACAGTCGCCAGCCGACCCGGTGGTCTCGGGTCTCGGCGACGCAACCTCCTCAGACCGCGACCCCGACGATGGGCTCGATCCAGCGACGATCGCATTCGGAACGATCGCCGTGATCGCCATCCTCCTGGCGCTCGTCGCGCTGCGCGGCACCCGCAACAGTGGCCGGCTCGCCGACATCGCCTTCACCGATGCGCTCACCGGCCTCGCGAATCGACGGCGTCTCGACGATGATCTCGCGAACGAGACACGGCAGGGCGACCGCCCGACGGCCGTGCTGATGATCGACGTCGATCACTTCAAGCAGTTCAACGATGACCATGGCCACGCAGTGGGCGACGAGGTCCTGCGCCGGGTCGCAGACATCATCGCGGCCAACGTGCGCGACATCGACCTCCCGTACCGTTACGGCGGTGAGGAGTTCAGCGTGCTCCTGCCCGACACCGGCCACGACGCCGCTCAGGTGGTCGGCGAGCGCGTGCGTGCGGCGATCGAGTGCGCCCATTTCGATGTCGATGGCCACCCCGTCTCGGTCACCGCGTCGATCGGCCTGTCGACGGGCCCAGCCACCGAGGTCAGCCAGCTCGTTCGCCGAGCCGATCAGGCGCTCTACACGGCCAAGGACAACGGCCGCAACCAGCTCGCCCGCGGCTGACCAGCGCACCACTGCCGGTGGCTGTCGCGAGCGGTCACGGCTACTTTCGGAACGTCATGCCGCGGTAGCCGTCGGCGAAGCCGGCGGCCCGGAGCAGTTCGATGAGCCCATCGGGGACGTCGCCCCCGTTGAGCGATTCGCCATTGACCTTACGAACCTCGACCGACTTCGCCCGCCCGGCGTCGACGAGCATGATCAACGCTCGCGCCCAGCTCGGATCGGTGAGCGCGTCGGGGAACGTGACGACGTGATGACCACGCCGGTCGAACCACACGAGCGGGCGACCGGCTCGCAGCACGACGAGCGACGACGCCGACCGCGCCGGGCGTCCGGCTGTGTCGGGCCACGACAGCGCAGCACCGTAAGGCTGCGCCGGGTCGGTCGACGCGAGCGCGAATGGAGCCGGCACGTCATTCGGGTGGAGCTCGGGGTCGGGAGTGTCACGCGCCGAACGGAGCCGGTCGACCGCCCCGGGCATCGCGAACTGGGCTGCGCCGAGCCCGTCGACGAAGTAGCCACGACGCACCTGGCCCCGCTCTTCGAGCACCTTCAGTACCCCGTAAACGTTCGTGAAACCGCCTGCGAGCCCCTCGGCGAGTACGGCTTCGCGAGTGACCACGCCGTAGCGCTCGACCAACTGCAACGCCGTGGCATGCGATGCCTCGGTCGGATGCGGCGTCGGCTCGAGCAGCGGCGCCACGAGGCTCCAGCGCCCCTGTCCCGCCGGCGGCCCGATCCGGTTGAGGCGACCCGGCCGCGGGCGACCCCCGCGGCGGCGCGACGTAGCCGACTTCGATGACACCTTGGCACCTGCGACCACTGCACGGAGCGGCGCCATCGAGTCGTTGGTGACCTCGCCCGCCCACACGAGGTCCCACAGCGCGGCCAGCAACTCCTCATCGGTCGAGCCCGGCGCCGCAGCTCGGATGCCGTTCCAGAAGCTTGCGCCGCGTTCCGCAAGCAGGGTGCGGATGGCGTCGTGCAGCGCGCCGTCGGGGCGATCGCGATCCTCCCAGCCTGGTGCGAGCAATCCGAGTTGATCGGCGAACACCAGGCGCACGCGTCCATCGCGAGCACCGACCGCACCGGCGCCGACCCACACGACCTCGCCAGCCGTGCACAGCTCGTCGAGCATCGACGCCCGGTACTCACGAACTCGGGTGGCGAGCACGTCGGACTCGAGCGTTGACGCGACGATCGCCGCCCCGGACAGCAACCCGAGCGACTCGACCAACGCCTCGACCCCTCGCCGTTGGGCCGGCACGCCGTGCCACGCAGGTAGGAACCGGGCGAGGGCTTCCTGCTCGACCGGCTCGACCTCACGGCGCAGCGCAGCGAGCGATCGACGACGGAGCTGGCGCAGCACGTCGACATCACAGAACTCGCGGGTGACACCTTCGGGTCGGAACTCGCCGACCACCAATCGTTCGTCGCCTTCGAGCGCAGCCAGCGCACCCGCCACGCGCTCGACCGGCGCACCGAATCGCCGGGCGATGTCGGCGGTGACGAACGGGCCGTGCGTGCGAGCGAACCGGCCCACCAGTTCCTCGAGCGGACGAGCCACCGGATCGGTGAACGCCGTGGGAAGTCCGAGCGGGATCGCCACACCCAGGCCGTCGCGATAGCGAGCAGCGTCTTCGGCTGCGGCATACCGCTGCTCGCCAGCGACGCCGACTTCCATCACCCGCTTCTCGGCCAACAACTGCGCAAGCCAGTCCCCCGTCCCGCCGGCCTCGTCATCCCCGGCGTCTGTCACCGAGGGTGACGAGCGGAGGTCGATCTCGTGCCGGCTGAGATCGCCGACCTTGCGGAGCACGTCGTGGAGCTCGTCGGCCGTGCGAGCCTGGCGCCCCTCGGTGAGACACTGCAGTTCGAGCTCGACGTCGGCGAGCACCTCGGGATCGAGCAGCTCGCGCAACTCCTCGGCGCCCAAGAGGTCACGCAGCAGATCGCGATCGAGTGCCAGCGCCGCAGCTCGTCGCTCGGCAAGCGGGGCATCGCCCTCGTACATGTAGGCAGCGATCCAGTTGAAGAGCAGACTCGACGCCATCGGGCTCGCCCTGGCTGTATCAACGCTGACCACCCGCAGGTCACGCGATCGCAGCTGGCCGAGCACCTCGCGCAGCGCCGGCACATCGAACACGTCTTGCAAGCACTCGCGCGAGGCCTCGAGCAGGATCGGAAAGGTCGGGAACTTCGACGCGACCGACAACAGATCGGCCGCCCGCTGACGCTGCTGCCACAACGGGGTCCGGCGATCGGGTCGACGGCGCGGCAACAGCAGCGCGCGACCGGCGCACTCTCGGAAGCGAGCCGAGAACAGCGCCGACTGCGGCAGCGTCGAGACCACGAGCTCGTCGATGTCCTCGGGCTCGATCAGCAGCGACTCGACCGGCAGCTCGTCGGCCGACTCGGGGAGCCGGATGACGATGCCGTCGTCGCCCCACATGGTTTCGACCGGCATGTCGTAGCGGTCGATGAGCTGGCGCTCGATCGCCATCGCCCACGGGGCGTGAACCGGCGTTCCGAACGGAGTGAGGATGCAGACGCGCCAGTCGCCGATCTCGTCTCGGAATCGCTCGATCACCACCGTGCGGTCGTCGGGCACCGCACCGGTCGCCTCGGCCTGCTCGTCGAGGTACTGCACCAGGTTGTTCGCCGCGAACGCGTCGAGGGCATAGTGGCCCATGAGCCGTTCGACTGCGTCGTCGCTCGACAGCTCGCGCATCTCGCGCACGAACGCACCGAGCCCTCGACCGAGTTCGAGCGGACGGCCCGGACGGTCACCGTGCCAGAACGGCATCTTCCCCGGTTGCCCCGGTGCCGGCGACACGGTCACCCGCTCGAACGTGATGTCTTCGATCCGCCACGTGGACGCGCCGAGGAGGAACGTCTCGCCCGGCCGCGACTCGTAGACCATCTCTTCGTCGAGTTCGCCGACCCGAGTGCCGTCGGGGAGGAATACCCCGAACAAGCCGCGGTCAGGGATGGTGCCACCGGAGGTGACCGCCAACCGCTTCGACCCGTCGCGCGCCCGCAATCGATCGTTGACCCGATCCCACACCAGCCGCGGCCGGAGCTCGGAGAACTCCTCGGACGGATACCGACCGGCCAGCAGGTCGAGCACGTTCGTGAGGAGTTCGTCGGAGATCTCACCGAAGTTCGCGCACCGCCTGACCAAGGCCGACACCTCGGCGACCGAGCACTCGTCGACCGCAGCCACATGGGCAACGATCTGCTGAGCCAATACATCGAGCGGATTGCGCAGATAGCGGCTCGACTCGATGTGCCCATCGATCATGCGCCGAGTGACCACCGCCGCTTCGAGCAGGTCGCCCCGGTGCTTCGGGAAGATCGACCCCTTCGACGGCTCGCCCACTTGGTGGCCAGCACGACCGATGCGCTGCAGCCCGCGCGACACCGCCCCCGGCGACTCGACCTGGATGACCAGATCGACCGCCCCCATGTCGATACCGAGCTCCAACGACGACGTTGCCACGATCGCCCGCAGGTCGCCGCGCTTGAGGCGATCTTCGATGACGACCCGTTGCTCACGCGCGAGCGACCCATGGTGAGCCATCACGAGTTCGTTGTCGACTCTGCCGGCTCCCTCGTCGTCCCCTGAGCTTCCTCTCCTGGCGGCTCCCTCGTCGTCCGCTGAGCTTCCTCTCCTGGCGGCTCCCTCGTCGTCCGCTGCGCTTCCTCCTTGCGACGCGTGCGGCTCGTCGCTGGCGCTTCCCTCGCCGCGGGCTCTCGACGGATCGACGTCGCTGAGATCGACGTGCATGTCGTCGTGGAGCTCGTTGAGCTTGGCAGCGAGACGTTCAGCAGCGCGGCGGGCGTTGCAGAAGATGATGGTCGACCGGTGGGCCAGGATCCGCTGGAGGATCTCGGGGTAGATCGACGGCCAGATCGATGCCTTCGGATCGGCCGCCGCAGGTGCCGTGCCGGTGCCCACCCCGAGTCCCGAGCCGAACACAGAACCGGCCGCCGGGCTCGACGACCCACCGAGGTCGGCCATGTCTTCGACCGGGATGACGACTTCGACCTCGAGCTGTTTGCGGATGCCCGCATCGACGATCTGTACCGGCCGCTGCGGGCCGTTCTCGCCGCTCGTCCCAGGTTCGGCGAAGCCGCCCAGGAACTCGGCGATCTCCTCGAGTGGACGCTGTGTGGCCGACAGCCCGATCCGCTGGAAACTCTGCTCGGCGGCCTGGCGCTTGAGATCTTCGAGTCGCTCGAGCGTGAGCGCCAGGTGGGCACCCCGTTTGGTGGTGGCCATGGCGTGGATCTCGTCGATGATCACCGTCTGCACGCCGAGCAACGTGTCGCGCGCCGACGACGTGAGCATGAGGTAGAGCGACTCGGGTGTGGTGATGAGGAGATCGGGTGGACGCCGGATGAGCTTCTGGCGTTCGTTGGCCGGCGTGTCGCCGGTACGCATGCCCACCTCGGGAGCGACGAACGACTTACCCAGCCGCTCGGCTGCCAACTCGATGCCCTTCAGCGGGGCGCGGAGGTTCTTCTCGATGTCGAACGCCAGCGCTCGCAGCGGTGAGATGTAGAGCACTCGCGTGCGATGCGAACGTTCGTCGGGGCGAGGCTCGGTGGTGAGGCGATCGATCGAGGCGAGGAACGACGTGAGCGTCTTGCCCGACCCGGTGGGCGCACAGATGAGCGTGTGCTCGCCAGCAGCGATGTGGGGCCACCCCTGCACCTGCGGTGGCGTGGGCTCGCGGAATGACGACGCGAACCACTCGCGAACGGCCGGCGAGAACGCATCGAGGACCGAGTGGGGAGCGATGAACGCACGCTACCCAGGGGGTGTCACAACAGGTCGGCCCTGACGCCGTTCAGTCGGACGCCGGCGGACCCGGCACCTTCCCACTCGGCGTCGACTCCGGCGGACCCGGCACCTTCCCACTCGGCGGACCCGGCACCTTCCCACTCGGCGTCGACTCCGGCGGACCCGGCACCTTCCCACTCGGCGGACCCGGCACCTTCCCACTCGGCGTCGACTCCGGCGGACCCAAGGGTGCAGCGGGGGCGGGCACATCGGGATCACCGGACCGCTCGTCCTCCGACCGCTCCGGCTCGGCGAGGGCGGCTTCGGCTGGCGGCGACTCCGGCGGGCGGCCCGTCGACGCCGGGACGGTAGCTTCGCTCCCACCGTCACCCTCGCCGGAAGGCTGCTCCTCCGGCCGGTCCGGCTCGGCCGGCGCCACGCGGGTCGCCTCCGCAGGTGACGGCACCGGCAACTCCGCCGGCATTGGCAGCGGCACGGCAGTGTCGCCCTCACTCACGACATCTCGTGTCGGGGGTGCGGTGGCCGCAGGCGTCTCGGGCTCAGGCCAGTCGTCGGTCCTGCGATCGATCGGCTGATCGGCGACGGGCTGCTCGGCGACCGGGTCCGTGTCGTCGGTGCCGTGACCGATCGACATTAATCGGATCTCCTCGACCACGTCGTCGCCGGAACGGGGCGCAGCTGGCTGCACGACCGCAGCAACTGGATCGGCGGGTGGCACCTGTTCGACGTCCGACAATGCGACCCCGGTCGCCCCGGACGCGACGCCCATGGTCACGGCCGCAGCACTCGACAGCACCGAGGCGAGCGAGATGCCGCCAGCGGCCGACGCTGCCCCTGTGGACGCAGCCGTGGTCGAGGTGACGATCACCGACGGGATGCTCGTGACCCCTGCGCCTCCGGCACCAGCGCTGACCGCTGCGCCCGACGACGCTCCGGCACCACCACTGGCTTGCACCACGCCCGGCTGGAACAGGGTGAACTGGGTCAGCCACGCGGCGGGTCCGGTCATCAGCCGAAGCCGACCGAGTGAGATGTTCATGAACGCCCGGACCACGACGGGGTCGAAATGCGTCCCCGCGCACCGGATCAGTTCCTGGCGAGCCTCGGCGGCGGAGAGCGGCTGCTTATACGAACGCGCCGATGTGATCACGTCGTACACGTCGGCGACTGCGACGATACGCGCCGCCATCGAGATCTCGGTTCCCTGCAGGCCGAGCGGATAACCGGTGCCGTCGAACTTCTCGTGGTGTTCCCACACAGCGCGCAGCGATTCCCCGAGCCAACCCTCGAGCGGGGTGACGAGCGACTTGCCCGCCTCGGGGTGGGTCTTGACGATGGCGTACTCCTCGTCGGTGAGCTTGCCCGGCTTGTTCAGGATCTCGCTCGGGATCGCGGTCTTCCCCACGTCGTGGAGGAGCCCCGCCCAGCGGATCTTGTCGAGTTCGGACTCGGTCAGTCCGAGCTCGGTGCCCAACAGGTGGGTGTATGCGCGAACGCGTTCGGAGTGGCCGCGGGTCAGCCGATCGTGGTGGCTGAGCAGCCCGATGAGCTCGAGCAGCCGCTCTGCGGCCTCGGCGGGGGTCTCGTCGTCGCAGCCCTTGCGCGCCGCGTCGATTCGCTCGGCGAGATGCTTGGTCGTCCCCGTCCGCATCGCGAGCGAGAACCGCGAGGGCGCTTGATCGGGGAACACCAAGGTGAGTTCGAGCAGCGTCGACAACGGAAGGAGCCGACGAGCACAGCGCTCGGCCACGCGCATGGCGGCCGTCGCGGTGACGATGATGCCGACCCAGCGAACGATGGTGCCCGGCGTCGACGACATGCCCGGGACCAACATCGACAGCGTGTAGGCCACGATCATCGCCGTGACGAACGGCAACACGAGCATGGCCACCCTGACCAGCCGCGAAGCAACCGGGTGGGCGCGCCAGCGCTGCACCGGTGACTCAGTCCGTCCCAACATGAGCTTGATTGTTTGCACAACGGAGTGCTCACGAAAAGTGTTCACACGAACTCTTGAAGTGGTCTTGCTGGTTGCCAGATGGGTGGACGCGCTGACGCGTTCGGAGTGGTCGCGGGTCAGCCGGTCGTGATGGCTGAGCAGCCCGACGAGCTCGAGCAGCCGCTCAGCTGACTCGGCGGGTGTCTCGCCATCCCGCCCCGTCCGGGCCGCATCGATGCGATCGCTGAGATACTTGGCCGTCCCCGCCCTCATGGCGACCGAGAAACGAGAGGGCGCCTGGTCGGGAAAGCTCAGTTCGAGCATCGTCGACAGCAGCAGGAACCGACGAGCGAAACGCTCGGCGATCCGCATGGCGACCGAGGCGACGACCACAATGCCGAACCATCGGGCCACGCTGCCAGCGGTCGAGCCCGTGCCTGGCAGGAGCGTCGAGAGTGCGTAGGCGACCACCATGGCGGTCAGGAACGGCACGACGAACATCGCCTCTCTGACCCACCGCGACGGGACCGGGTGAGACCGCCAGCGCTACACGGAGGAGTCCGTTCGATCCGCCATGGTCGGGAGTATTGACAGGTGGTGCTGGTCACTAAAGGCGCTCGATCGGACTCTTGATGTGGTCTTGCGGGAGAGCGTTAGATTCGACTATCCACTCCCCCGTCTCCCCCCGTTTCACCAGCCTCCGATGTCGATGATCACACTGCGGCCGTGGCAGCGCGCTGCGTTCGATCGCTTCATGAACGGCGCGCGCCCGGGTCCCGATGGCGAGATCCAGCGCGACTTTCTCACCGTCGCCACCCCCGGCGCCGGGAAGACGACCTTCGCCCTCGCCTGTGCCCGGGCAACTCTCGCGGAGGAGAACCGGCCGCTCATCGTCGTCGCCCCCACCAGCCACCTGAAGACCCAGTGGTCGCTCGCCGCCCACCGGCTTGGACTCCAGCTCGACCACAACTGGTCGCCCGGCGACGGCCTCGCACGCGATGTCCACGGCCTCGTCACGACGTACCAGCAGATCGCCACCGGCAACGCGGCCAGCAAGCTCACCGGCATCTCCGCCGAGGGCTTCGTCATCCTCGACGAGGTCCACCATGCCGGGACCGAGCGGGCATGGGGCGACGGCATCGGCACTGCGTTCTCGCACGCGTACCGTCGCCTGTCGCTGTCGGGCACCCCGTTCCGCAGCGACGCCGCCCAGATCCCGTTCGTGCGCTACGACGCCACCGGCGAGGGCGACCTCGCCCACGCCGACTACACCTACGGCTATGCCGACGCCCTGCGCGACGGCGGTGTCGTTCGCCCGGTCTACTTCCCCCGGGTCGACGGCGAGATGGAGTGGACCACAGCGTCGGGCGACGTGATCTCGGCGAGCTTCCAGGACGAACTCACCAAAGGCCAGATGTCGATGCGACTGCGCACCGCGCTCAGCCTCGAGGGCGAGTGGATGCCCGCCGTGCTGGCCAAGGCGGTCGAGCAACTCCGCTGGATGCGGTCAGCCCCCATCGAGGAGGGCGGCCAGCCAGACGCCGGCGGCCTCGTGATCGCGATCGACCAGGAGCACGCCCAAGGCATCGCACGACTCCTCCGCGACCGGTTCGGCGTCCCCGCCGACGTCGTCGTCAGCGACGACCCGACGGCGTCGAGCAAGATCGCCGACTTCTCGACCAACAACCGACCCTGGTTGGTGTCGGTCCGCATGGTGTCGGAGGGCGTCGACATCCCCCGGCTGCGAGTCGGCGTGTTCTCCACCACCACCTCGACCGAGCTGTTTTTCCGCCAGGCCATCGGCCGCTTCGTTCGATGGCAGGCCGGGCGATCGAGCCAGAAGGCCTACGTCTACATCCCCGACGATCCACGACTCCGCGCCCACGCCTTCACGATCGCCGAGGCGCGCCGACACGTGCTGCGCCCACCCGGCAACGACGACGATCCCGACGAGGAGTTCTCGCCCGACGGCGGCCTCGACGCCCAGATCCACGACGACGACACCGAGCAACTCGCCCTCTTCTCGGTGGTCACGTCGACCGCGACCAACATGAGCGTTCACACCGTCACCGCCGACGGTGGCATCGTCGATGCGTCCGACGAACACGGCGCTGCCACCTCCTTCATCCCGACATTCGATCCGACCGAAGGTGCGCCGCGGGCGTTCGACGACGAGCCCGATCCACCGGCACCGTTCTTCGCCTCCGACCCCGGACTGGCCCTCGACCTTCCCGAGATCCCGACCGCCGCCGGCCTCATCCCCCATGGTTCGCTGAGCGTCGCCGAGCAGAAAGACGACCTCCGCACACGCAACGCCCATGTGGCGAAACGACTGGTCGACGTCACCGGTTGGTCGCACGCCAAGGTGCAGGGCGAGATGAACCGACTGGCCGGCGTGCGAGGCGTGGCGAGCGCGACCAACGAGCAGCTGGCCCGTCGCCTCCGCTACGCCGAGAGCTGGCTGCGCCGCCTGCAGCGCTGACCGTGACCTGGGCGACACGACGCTCGACACGTGTGGCGGAATTCAACGAGCCGCGCTGACCAGTCGACGCAGCCACACGCCAGACTGGCGACCGTGGCGACCCCGCGTTCCGTTCTCACCTTCGCCGTTGCGACGTTGGCGCTGTTCGCAGCAGGGTGCGCCACCACCGTCGAAGACGAGACCGAGTCCACCATCACGGTGGCGACCGGGCTCCAGCCAGCCGACGAATCGGCGACGCAACTCGAGAGTGAGGTCGTGGTCGGCGCCAGCCCGGCGACCACGCTCCCGATCGAGGGATCCGCCACCGACCTGCTCCCCGACCTCGCCACCGAGATGAGTCGACTCAGTGGCACCGTCGTCGACGGCAGGGACGCCGAAACCATCGCGGTCATCAACGGCACCTGGGCTGCTGTCCGAGGTGAGATCGGGTCCACCCGACCCGAACTCGTCGATTCGATGCAGGTCACGATCGACATGGCCAACACCGCCGTCGAACGAAACCGGCCGGCCGACGCCGACAAGGCGTTCAGCCTGATGAGCGACCTGATCGACGCCTACCTCGGCGACGGCTGACCGACGCGTTTCCGCCCATGCAGCGTCTGCGCGACACCGGTCGAGCGGGTGCCAGAAGCTCGCGAACGCTCGCAGCGGCGGTGACCGTGTCGCTTGCGGTTGCGGCGCTCTGGCCGGGCCATCACCAAGCGACAGCGAGCACCGACGGTTCCGTCGAGTCATGGTGCCAATCGGGGTCGACGGTCGCCGCGTTGAACCGGATGTTCGACGGCGACCCCGCCGGCATCGTCGGTGCCGACTATCAGCGCACCCTCGCACTCCCCGACGGCCGAGTCCTCTGGACGTTCCAGGATCCGCTGGTCAAGACACCGAGTGACGACATCGTCAACCTCCACAATGCTGCGGTCGTCCAGGACGGGACCTGCTTCGAATTCCTCCGATCAGGAACCGCAGAGAACCCGCGACCGTGGTTGCTGCCCGAACTCACCGACCCCCGCCAGACCTGGTTCTGGCCCATGGCCTCGACGCTGAGCGCCGACGAGCGAACCGTCCATGTGTTCCTCGCCGAGATGCGCGAACGCAGCGACGAGGGCTACCTCGTCGAGACCGAGCCGCTCCGCGTGGTCGTGATGAACCTCGACGCGTCGACGTTGGCGGTGACCGGCGGCCCCTTCGTACCGTCGTGGGGCACACCGGGCCCCGCCGATCGCACCCTCTATGGCTGGTCGGCCGAAGCCGCTGGAACCCACACCTTCTTGCTCGGCCACTGCCACCGCCAGTTCGGCTACGACCCCTTCTTCGGCGACACCTTCATCCACGACTCGGCCTGCACCAGCGAGGTCCGGTTGGCGCGAGTCCCCCGAGGCGACGTGTTCGCACCCCTCGAGTACTGGACCGGAGCGAGTTGGTCGCCGAACCGCTTCGCCGCCGCCGCCCTGCTCCCAACCGCGAGAGGGACCATCACCAACCCGAGCCAACTCCAGTACGTCAACGGTCGCTGGATGGCCGCCACGAAGATCGATGACTGGTGGGGCGACCGCATCGTCATCGATCAAGCCGACAAGATCACCGGCCCGTGGCGCGAGACCGGACGCATCACCGCAGTCCCCAAGTGCGCGCCGAACGGCCCGGCCGACTTCGGCTGCAACACCTACTTCGCATCGTTCGTCGACGACCCCAGCCGAACGGCCCGCAGCCCGGTGATCGTCTCGCTGTCGCACAACCTGTGGTCGGGTACGCCGAGCTCGCTGTACCGACCGACCTACTTCACGATCGATCCACCGACGGTCGAGTTCGCGCTCGGTGACCGGTGTGGGCTCGACCAGTGCTGACGCCGCGAACCGGACGTCAGCAGAGCGGTTCGGGGAGCTCGTCGGCGTGAACGACCACGAGGCGCTGCGTCGACCGCGTCAGCGCCACGTACAGCGCCCGCATGCCATGCTCCTGATCGGAGACAATACGAGCTGGCTCGACCACGACGACGCCGTCGAGCTCGAGGCCCTTGACCACACTGACCGGCACGAGTGTGACGCCCGAATCGAGGCCGGTTCGAGTCGCCGTGCCGTGGTTGATGCCCGCGTCGGTGAGTGCTTCCGACAGCTCACCGAGCAGCGAATCGGGTGCGACAACACCGAGCGAGCCAGCCGGCAGGGCTTCACGCAACCCTGCGACCTCGGACGCCACCTGCGTCGCGATCCGACCGACCTCGGCTCGGACGATCGACGGGCCGACATCACCAACACGCACCGACTGCGGTGAGCGCAGACCGGGCGTGGCGACCGCCATGACCCGGTTGGCGAGCTCCATGATCTGACCGGGGATGCGGTATCCGACCGACAGGCCGATCACGCGAGGCGGCTTGCGGTCGGGCAGGTACGCGAGCACGTCGTCCCAGTCGTCGGGAGCGAGCGGACCGGTGGCCTGGGCGATGTCGCCGACGATGGTCATCGACCCGTTGAGCGAACGACGGGTGGCCATCTTCAACTGCATCGGCGTGAGGTCTTGCACCTCGTCGATGACGATGTGGCCGAAGGTCCGGATCTCGTCGGACTCGTCGAGCTTGCCACCCTTGCCGGGCTTGGGTCCGAGCACGTCGAACGCGTCGTCGAGCAGTGCGACATCGGCAGGGGTCCAGCGAACGTCGTCGACGTGCTCCGGCCGCGGCCGGAACAGTGCGAGCGCGTCGCTCTCGCTCATGACCGCCCGCGCAGCCAGCCGAAGCAGTGCCTTGGAGCCGAACAGGTCGTGGAGCAGCTGGGCCGGGGTCAGCACGGGCCACATCGCGTCGAGGATCCGGCGCATCTCGAGTGTGCCGCGGAACGCATCCTTGATCTGACGTGGGCCGACCTCGTCGTCGCGCACCGTGGCCGCCATGGCCGCGTAGACCTCGTTCTCGACGAAACGACGACCGGCGTTGTGCCGTTTGAAGCGGCGGCGGGCGTGCTTGATGATCCGCTCGGTCTCCTGCCTCCGCAGGCGCACGTAGCCGGCACCGAAGGGCAACACCACGTCGTCGCGCAGGGGCCGCTTGCGGTCACGAACCGCGTTGTCGATCAGGTCGGACATCCGATCTTCGCCCTTGATCCGGGCGGTGAACGAGGAGTCGTCGCCCTGGTCGCCGGGACGCATGAACTGGACGCCAGGAACGAGGTCGGCGAGCGTGACTTGCTCGACACCGGCCTCGCCGAGCGAGGGGAGCACCCGCTCGATGTAGCGGAGGAACACTCGGTTCGGTCCGATCACCAGCACGCCCTGGTCCTCGAGCGGGAATCGGTGGGTGTAGAGCAGATAGGCGGCTCGATGAAGCGCCACGACGGTCTTGCCGGTACCCGGGCCGCCCTGCACCACGAGGACACCGTGCTGGGGCGAGCGAATGATCTCGTCTTGTTCCCCCTGGATGGTGGCGACGATGTCGCCGAGGGTGCCGGTACGACCCCGCTCGAGCGAGGCGAGCAGCGTCGAGTACCCACGGAGCCCGGTGTCTCCAGCGACGACGGCGCCGTCACCTGCATCGGCCAAGCCCTCGTCGTGGCCGAGACCGAGGTGGCCTTCGCCGAACAGCTCGTCTTCGATGCCGAGCAGCGTGCGTCCCTCGATCGCGAAGTGACGGCGACGAGCCAGTCCCATCGGCTCACGACCGGTGGCTCGATAGAACGGTTCGGCGACCGGCGCACGCCAGTCGACCACGACGGGCTCGCGGTCTTCGTCGGCGATGGCGAGGCGGCCGATGTGGAACGCCTCGGTCGTGTCGGGCTCGTCGCCGATGCGGTCGACCCGGCCGAACACGAGCGACGCATCGCCGAGATCGAGTTCTTCGAGACGCTTCACCAGCTGCTCGTCGAATGCGTTGCGCTCGAACCGTGCCTGGAAGGTGCCGCCCGTGTCGGCCTCGTTGAGCTGACGGATCCGGAAGGCGGCCTGACGACTCGCCTCGAGGCACTCGTAGGCGTGGTCGATGTAGGCCTGTTCGTCAGCGAAGTCGGGATGCTGCTGGCTCATAATCGGCGCGACGATGCTACCGGCGTCAGGCCACGGCCAGTGCCGGGATGCCCATAAGCCCGCACGACCTTCAGATCGGCTCGGGCCCGCACGGCCCCTGACCAGCCACAGCGATAGCGTCGATCGCGTGCAGGCGTCCGACGTCCCGTTCCTCGATGCTGCCCGTGGCATCACTCCGACGCACACGCCGGTGTGGTTCATGCGCCAGGCGGGTCGATCGTTGCCCGAGTATCGAGCCGTGCGCGGTGAGGGATCGATCCTCGAAGCCATCAAGCGACCCGACGACTCGGCCGAGATCACCCTGCAACCCGTTCGCCGCTACGGCGTCGACGCTGCAGTGCTCTACAGCGACATCGTCGTTCCGCCCCACGCCGTCGGCTTCGGCGTCGACGTCGCCCCCGGCACCGGGCCGGTCGCCGAGCAGCCGCTCCGCTCCGAAGCGGACCTCGACCGGCTCCGGCCACTCGAGGTCGACGACGTCCACTACGTGATCGACACCGTCGATCTCCTCGTCGCCGAACTGCCGCGGTCCGTGCCGTTGCTGGCGTTCGCGGGGGCCCCGTTCACGGTGGGGAGCTACCTGATCGAGGGGCGCCCGAGTCGGGACTATCGCCACACGAAGGCGATGATGCACACCGAGCCCGAGCTGTTCCACCGGGTGATGGACCGCCTGGCGACCTCGGCCGTCACCTTCATCGACGCCCAGCTCAACGCCGGTGCTCGTGCCTTCCAGCTCTTCGATTCATGGGCGGGCTCGTTGTCGAAGGTCGACTATGACCATTTCGTCGCCCCACACTCGCTGCGGGTGTTCACCGAGCTCCGCGAGCGCCACCCCGACGTGGCGAGCATCCACTTCGGTATCGGCTGCGATCACCTGCTCAAGTCGATGCACGCCGCCATGAACACCGGCACCGATGGCAGTGCCCCGATCGTGCTCGGACTCGACTGGCGCACGCCGATCTCCAGCGCTCGGGCACGACTCGGCGACGACCTGCGGGTGCAGGGCAACCTCGATCCAGCCCTCGTTCTCGCGGGCCGCGAAGCGGCGGTCGCCGGCGCCGAGCGGGTGCTGGCCGACAACGCAGGCCATGCGGGCCACATCTTCAATCTCGGCCATGGCGTCCATCAACACTCCGACCCCGATGTGCTCCACGAGGTCGTGCGCCTCGTCCACGATCGGACCGCTCGAGCCTGACCAGTGGCTCGCCTGACATGACCGATCGGCACGTCGCAGTCATCGGCGCCGGTATCACCGGTGCTGCGGCCACACACCATCTCGCCACGCAACACGGCGACCGACTCGGGGTCACCGTGTTCGAGCGGACCGAACGAACCGGCGGCAAGCTCCGCGCAACACCCTTCGCCGGTGTCGATCACGTCGACGAAGCCGCCGATGCGTTCCTCGCCCGACTCCCCGATGCCGTGGGCCTCGCTCGCGAGGTCGGCCTCGGCGACGACCTCGTGTCACCGGAGCCCGTCGGTGCTGCGGTCTGGCACGAGCGGCTGCATCCGATTCCGTCCGGACTCGTGCTCGGCGTGCCCGGCGACCTCGTCGGTCTGGCCCGAACCCCACTGTTCAGCTGGCGGGGTAAGGCCCGCGCCGCAGTCGAGCCGGTCCTCCCCCGCCGTTCGATCGACCACGACTCGCTCGGGCAACACATCCGCTCCCGCTTCGGCGACGAGGTCCACGAGCGGTTGGTCGACGCCTTGGTCGGAAGCATCTACGCGGCCGACACCGACGACTTCAGCCTCGCCGAGGTGCCCCAGATCGCAGCGCTCGCCGAGCAACGAAGCCTGCTGATCGCCGCGCTCCGCCAACAGCGGAAGATGAAGGCCACGGCCGCTGCGGCCGGCACCGCGACCGGAGGCGCGGCGGCGGTGTTCGCCGCCCCGCGAGCGGGTGTCGCCTCACTCGTCGACGCGACGCTCCGAACCGCCACCGAGGCCGGCGCCGACGTCCGAACCGGCATCGAAGCGACCGTCGAACGCGACGGCGACCGCTGGCGAGTCGGCGGGAAGTCATTCGACGCAGTGATCCTGAGCGGGCCCACCGGTCTCGCCGCAGCCGCGCTCACGCCCGTCGCCGACGAGGGTGGCCTCGGCGCTGCGCTGGCCGCCGGCGCACCGTCGACCGACGTCGTCATCGTGAGTCTGCATGTCGATCAGCGGGAATGGCCGGACCGTCTGGGCGGCATGAGCGGATATCTCGTCCCAAAACCGGTACAGCGCAGCGTCACGGCCGTCAGCTTCGCCAGCCAGAAGTGGGGCCACTGGCACCCACCCGACGGCGGACAGATCATGCGCGTGTCGCTCGGCCGGCAAGGTGCTCCAATCCTGCACCTCGACGACGACCAGATCGTCGAACACGCACTCGACGACCTGCACCGTCACCTCGGCGTTGCGTTCTCGCCGCGACAGGTGCGGGTGAGCCGGTGGGCCGAAGCGTTCGCCCAGTATCGGCCACACCATCGTCGGTGGGTCGATCAGCTGCGCACCTCCCTCCCCGACGGTGTCGAGGTCGCCGGCTCCGGCTACGACGGCATGGGCGTCCCCGCCTGTGTCAGGAGTGGGAAGGCGTCGGCCGAACGAGCAGCCGAGCATGTGCTCGCTCTGCCAGGATGATCCGATGGATTCAGGAGCGCCGCTGAACCCAGACCCCTCGCCCGAACCCGGCACGGGCACGACGACCGGATCGAATCGCCGCACCGCGGCGATCGGTGTCCCGATCATCGTCGGCGCGGGTGCCGTGGGCGGCGTGCTCTTCATTCTCCCCGACGACGAAGCTGACTCAGTCCGCTCCGAGCAGCTGGTCACCACCACCGCAGCACCGATCATCGCTCCGCCCACCACCCAGACGGTGTTCGAGCCCACCGCCACCGTCGCCAGCTCAACCCAACCTCCCGCCACGCTCGCACCGACGAGTGGGGCGACACCCGATACGACCGCAGCGCCGGCCACCACGGCACCACCCGCCACGACGGTGCCGCCGAGCACACTGGTCGAAACGCCCGACGAGCCGATCGCACCTCCGTCCGATCCGCGTGGTTACGAGGAGCAGATCCAACTCGGTGGGCTACAGATCCCGAGCCTCGGTGTCGACGAGCCCTTGCTCTCGGGAATCCGCCTCACCACGCTCGACCGCGGACCCGGGCACTGGCCCGGCACGGCCATGCCCGGAGAAGCCGGCAACGTGGTCGTGGCCGCACACCGCACGAGCCACGGCGGCCCCTTCCGCAACATCGATCAGCTGCAGGTCGGCGACCCGGTCGTGTTCACCACCGACGCCGGCGTCGTGGAGTACAACGTGACCGAGGTGTTCGTGGTCGAGCCCGATGCCTTGTGGATCGTCGACCAGACCGACGATTCAACCGCCACACTGTTCGCGTGTCATCCACCCGGGTCGGTCGCCCAGCGCATCGTCGTGAAGCTCGCGCTGAACGCGTGACCGACCCTGCGCTGCCCACGCCCGAGGCGCTGCGAAGCCGCCTGGCACTCCCAGCGCTCTCACTCGGATCGGGCGCCCTCGTCGCGCTGTCGCTCCCGCCGTGGGGGTGGTGGCCGCTCGCGTTCGTCGGCATCGCTGTGTTCGCATTCGTCTCGGCCCGTCTCGACGACGACGTCGAAGGATCCGAGCGCCCGACGCGGCGCCGATTCGGTCATGCCTGGCTGTTCGGCGCCGGCTGGATGTACCTCGGGATGGGTTGGATGATCCAGCTCACGATCCCCGGATACCTCGTGGCGGCAGCGATCTTCGCCGCGTTCCACGGCCTTGCAGCGATCGTTGTCCGCCCCGACTCGCCGCTTCGTTGGATCGGCCGTCCGGCGGCTCACACCCTCGCCGAGGCGCTGAGGATGTCGTTCCCGTTCGGTGGTGTTCCACTCGCCACGATCGGGATCGGTCAGGTCGCCGGACCGATCGGCGGCGTTGCCCGAGTCGGCGGCGTGATCCTGATGACGTGGATCGTGTTCCAGATCTCGATGGTGATTCCCATCGCCGTCGGACGTCTGCGAGCCACGGCGCGTTTCGACTCGGCCGCCGCGCCGGCGTTCGCGGCGAGCGGCATCGCGATCGTCGTCGTGCTCGTTGCGGTCACGATCGCCCCGACCGGCTCAGCGACTGGGCAGACACTCGACATCGCAGCCGTGCAGGGCGGTGGCGAGCAGGGCACGCGTGCGCTCGACGTGCCGTCGATCATCGTGACCAACCGCCATCTGGAGGCCACTGCGTCGATCCCGACCGAGCTGGGCGACGAACTCGACCTCGTGTTCTGGCCCGAGAACACGATCGACGTCGACGAGGTCGGTGGGTTCGCCACCTCCGACATCGCTGCGCAGATCGCCGACGAGGCCGCTCGGCTCGACACGCCGATCTCGGTCGGCCTCACCGAAGACATGCCGGGCAACCGGTACACCAACGCCCAGGTCGTCATCACTCCCGCCGGCGAGATCACCAGCCGATACGACAAGGTTCGTCGGGTCCCGTTCGGCGAGTACGTGCCGCTCCGATCGATTCTCCAACGGATCACGTCGGCGGTCGACGTCGTGGGCGACGCGGTGGCCGGCTCCGAGCCCGCCGTGCTCGAGCTCCCGACCGGCGAGCGGTTCGCCACGGTCATCTCATGGGAGGTGTTCTTCGGCGGCCGAGCGCGCGAAGGGGTGAAGCTCGGCGGCGACCTCATCCTCAATCCCACGAACGGGGCCAGTTACACCGGCACGATCGTGCAGACGCAGCAGGTCGCCTCGAGCCGGCTCCGGGCGATCGAGACCGGGCGCTGGGTCGTGCAGGCAGCACCGACGGGGTTCACGGCGTTCATCGACGATGTTGGCCACGTGCGTCAGCGGTCCGATCAGCGGGAACAGATCGTGCTCTACGACACGGTCGACCTGCGGTCGGGAAACACCTGGTACACCACGATCGGCGATGGGCCGTACATCGTTGCGCTGCTCGTGTTACTCGGCGTGGTGATCATGTGGAGCAACCGCGATCGGTTCAGGTCTCGATCACGAGCGTGACCGGCCCATCGTTGACCAGCTCGACCTGCATGTCGGTCTGGAACCGGCCAGTTGCGACCGTCGCGCCGAGCGATTCGAGCCGCTCGATCACGCGCGCCACGAGCGGCTCGGCCGCACCAGGTCGGGCCGCTGCCACCCAACTCGGGCGGCGCCCGCGCGAAGTGTCGCCGTAGATGGTGAACTGGCTGACGACGAGCATCTCGGCCGACACGTCGGACGCAGCCACGTTCATCACTCCGTCGACATCGTCGAAAATCCGTAGCCCCCACAGCTTGTTGGCGAGCTTGTCGGCTGCGGCCGGCTCGTCGTCGTGGGTCACCCCGACCAGAACGGCCAAACCCCGGCCGATGGACCCGACCGTCTCGTAGGGCTGGTCGTCGGCCGGCCTGCTCGACACCTGCGCCCGCTCGACTCGCTGCACCACCGCTCGCATCCACCCAGTCTCGCCCAGGAGGGGACGCATCGGCGCGTACCCTGAGGCCGTGCAGCAGATCACCCTCCGCGCTGAGTCCACCGAGCCGGGCGACGATGCCGGCCGATGGGCCGAAGCGGTGATCGACCTCGACGCGGGGGCACGGTTGCGGCGACTCACCGTCGGCGATGCCCACGACTCGGTCGAGATCCTCGCCGAGGTCTCCGCCGACGCCGACCCGACCTCATCGGGATGGGGCAGCTACCCGATGGCGCCGTGGGCGGGCCGACTCCGCCACGGACGATTCGACCATCCCGGAGCGGCTACCACACTTCGCCGAAATCATCGCGACGGATCGGGGACGGGCGGTGGCCCGATCTCCCCGTCGATCGAGCCGATCGACGGGGAGTTGCCCTGCGCTGGCGACGAACTGGCTCACGCGATCCACGGAACCGTGTTCGGTCGGCGGTGGCAGGTCGCCGAACAGACCGGCGCGACGCTCGTGGTCACCTGCTCGCTGACGGATCCCGCCGATCCGCTCGCGCTCGACTGGCCACACTCGGGCACCGCTCGACAGCGAATCACGCTCGGTCACGACTCGATCGAGTGTGAGCTGGCCGTCCAGTTCGACGACGCCTCGGTCCCCGTCGTGATCGGCTGGCACCCCTGGTTCGCCAAGCCCGATCGACTCGACGTCGACGTCGACGCCGAGTACGAAGTCGACGACATCGGCCTCCCCACCGGGCAGCTCATCGAACCGAGTCCGCCGCCCTGGGACACCTGCTTCGCCAGCTCGGCCCCGGCGGTGCTGCAGTACGACCGCCGGCTCGCCAACGACGTGACGGTCACCTCCGACTGCGACCATCTGGTCGTGTACGACAAGCCCGCTCACGCCACCTGCGTCGAACCGCAGAGCGGCCCGCCCGACGCCGTGAACCTCGCAGCTCGTGGCGCGGCTCCACGCCCGATCGAAGTTCCCGACATCGGTCAGAGTGCGTGCCATACGATGACCATCTCCTGGTAGCCGCCAGCAGATCGGCGCAGCCGGAATCGGAAGCGGACCGTCGCGACCGACTTCTCGGGTGGCGAGAACGGCACCACGTCCCCTTCCGGTACGACGACGCTCACCAACGTCGGAGACGTCGCCGTCACGTTCGAGGTGAACGGTGACGCAGCTCCCTTCGTGGTCACTCCGACGAGCGGGCTGCTCCAGCCCGGTCAGGCCGTGGCGATCACGGCCTCGCTCGACCGAGCGTCGATCGGTGGAGGCGACCCTGCCGCGAGCGTCGAGGTCTCGGGCGACGGAAGCGCACGGACCGTCACGCTCCGCGCTCGCATCGAACGGCCACCGGTGATCGGCCCGAACCACGGCTGCGTGAACTTCGCCGCCGGTACGAGCCTGTTCATCGACGCGAGCGCCGCGATCGCCGATGAGACCCCACCCATCTCGGCGACGTTCTCCGCAGTCGGTTCGAACGGGCTCGGCGGGAGCGCAGCGATGTCGTTCGACGTGGGCACCTACTTCGGATTGATCACACTCGACCTGGACCCGAACGATTCGGCCATGGGGTCTTGGTCGTGGACGATCTCGGCCAGCGACAGTCGCGGGAACACTGCGTCGACGAGCGGTTCATTCCAGATCACGTCGTGCTGATTCACCTCCGGTGATCGCAAGCCATCAGGCACTCGTTACCGGTCGGTAATGCCTGGCCGATAGCCTCGTCCCGATGTCAGCGGCCTCGTCCCCCCTCGACCCTGGCGCGCCCCTCCGACTCGCGTACCTCACCTACCGAGGCAAGCCCCACGTCGGTGGGCAGGGCGTGTACACACGGCACCTCACCAAGGCACTGGTCGACCTGGGTCACCACGTCGAGGTGTTCGGTGGCCAGCCCTACCCGATCCTCGACGACCGCATTGAGCTGACCAAGCTCCCGAGCCTCGACACGTTCAACGATCACTTTCCCGGCCGGCTTCCCGGCTACTGGGAGATCAAGGATCGCTACGACCTCATGGAGTTCGCCGAGTTCATCACGGGCACGTTCCCCGAACCGCGGGCGTTCTCGGCGCGTGCGGCGGCACAGCTCGTCCCGCGTGCCGGCGAGTTCGACCTGGTTCACGACAACCAGTGCCTCGGCAACGGCATCTTGAAGATCGAGGCGAAGATCCCCACGATCGTCACGCTCCACCACCCGATTACCAAAGACCGCGAGCTCGAGATGAGCCACGCTCGCACCCGGTACAAGCGCTGGTCGGTCGGCCGCTGGTACAGCTTCGTGGGGATGCAGGGCAAGGTCGCGTCGAAGCTGCCCCGCATCGTCGTGGTGAGCCAGAACTCGATCGACGACATCCACAAGGACATGGGCGTGTCGAAGGACCGCATGCGCCTCGTGCCCGTCGGCGTCGACCCCGACCTGTTCCGACCCCTGCCCGATGTCGCCCGTCAAGCAGGCCGACTGATCACGACCGCGTCCGCCGACGTGGCGCTCAAGGGTCTGTCGTACCTGCTCGAGGCGATGGCCAAGCTGCGCACCGAGCGCAACGTCACGCTCACCATCATCGGCAAGCCGAAGCCGGGCAAGTCGATGCGCCTCATCGAAGAGCTCGGCCTGAAGCCGCACATCGAGTTCGTGTCGGGTGTGCCCGACGAGCGCATCGTCGAGCTCTACGCAGAAGCCGACATGGCAGTCGTGCCCAGCCTCTACGAGGGCTTCAGCCTCCCGGCCATCGAAGCGATGTGCACGGGCACCCCGCTCGTGTCGACCGACGGCGGCGCGCTGCCCGAGGTCACCGGCACCGACGGCGAAACGACGCTGCGCTGCCCGGCCGGCGACGCCGATGCGCTCGCCGCAACGATCGCCCGCGGTCTCGACGACCCCGAGCTCCGGGCTCGTATCGGTGAGGCCGGCCGTGCTCGTGTGCTCGACCGCTGGACGTGGCGCCGCTGCGCCGAGCTCACCGTCGAGCAGTACCGCGAGGTGCTCGCCATGCCCGCCAACGTCGCGAAGCTACGCGCCAACGGTCGGCTCTGATGCTCACCATCCGCTTCGACGACCTGGGTCTCCGACCCGGCGACCGCGTCCTCGACGTGGGGGCCGGCTTCGGCCGTCACGTGTTCGAGTGCGCTCGCCTCGGCGCCGACGTCGTGGCGCTCGACTACGCCGAAGACGAGGTCGTCGAAACTCGGGCGACGCTCGGCGGCATGGTCGACGCGGGCGAGATCGACGTCGACCGATTCAAGGGCGTGCTACGCGGCGATGCGACCAAGCTGCCGTTCGACGACGACAGCTTCGACATCGTCATCACTTCCGAGGTGCTCGAACACATCCAAGACGACGTGGCTGCGATCGCCGAGATGGTCCGCATCCTCAAGCCAGGCGGCGCCTTCGCAGCAACGGTGCCAGCGTGGCTCCCCGAGAAGATCAACTGGATGTTGTCCGACGAGTACCACGCTCCCAAGTCGCCCGGTGGCCACGTGCGGATCTACTCCAAGACCGAGCTGGCGGCGAAGCTCCGTTCGGCTGGCCTCGTGGTCGACGGCTCGCATCGTGCCCACGCACTGCACTCGCCGTACTGGTGGCTCAAGTGCGCGGTCGGCCCGACCGACGATGATCATCCGGCGGTCGCCAAGTACCGAAAGTTCCTCGAGTGGGACATCGTCGAACAGCCCACGTCGACCCGCGTCGCCGACCGCGTGCTGTCGCCGGTGCTCGGCAAGAGCATCGTGCTCTACGCCCACAAGCCGGCAAACCTCAACGCCAACTCGGAGTTGGCCAACGCAGAGGCCGTGGCGTGAACGATCGCCTCGCACTCGATGGCGTGATCACAGCCGACGAGGCCCAGGTCACCGCCGACTATCTCGTCGAACTGCAGGTCGAGTCGGGGATGATTCCCTGGTTCCCGGGCGGTCACTGCGACCCCTGGAACCACGTCGAGTCGGCGATGGCACTCGACGTGGCCGGTCGCCACGCCGAGGCCGAGGCGGCCTACGAGTGGCTGGTCAACTCACAGCGGCCCGACGGCTGCTGGCACGCGTACTACCACGCCGACGGCTCGGTGAAGGACGAGAAGATCGACACCAACGTGTGCGCCTACGTCGCCACCGGCGTGTGGCACCACTGGCGCTGCACCTGGGACCGCGGCTTCGCCGACAACCTCTGGCCGGTCGTCGAGCGAGCCCTCGAGTTCGTTCTGTCGACCCGCCGCGACGACGGGCTCGCCCTGTGGGCGGTCGAGGCCGACGGCACTCGCTCGTGGGACTACGCCCTCCTCACCGGCACCGCCAGCATCCAGCACGCGCTCCGATGCGGGGTCGCACTCGGCGAGGCGCTCGGCGAGCAGCGGCCCGAATGGACCGAGGCCGCCGATGTCATGGTCGAGTCGATCCGCAGCCGACCCGATGCGTTCGAACCCAAGGCCCGCTGGGCGATGGACTGGTACTACCCGGTCCTCACCGGCGCGCTCGAGGGCGATGCCGCCAAGGCCCGTATGGCCGATGGGTGGCAGAGCTTCATCATGGAGGGGCTCGGCACCCGCTGCGTCAGCGACGAGCCGTGGGTGACCGCCTCCGAAACCGCCGAGTGCGCGCTCGCCTACGCCGCCATCGGCGACACCGACACGGCGATCGACCTGCTTCGCTGGACCCGCACCCACCGCACCGAGTCGGGCGCCTACTGGACCGGCATCGTGTACCCCAACGAGGTGCCGCACGTCGAGGGCCCGGTGCTGTTCCCGTATGACGAACACACGAGCTACACCGCCGCGGCGGTCCTCCTCGCCGTCGACGCCATCACCCGCACCACCCCCGCCAGCAACCTGTTCGTCTGACGGTCGGCAGTTCAGTCGACGACGAGCTGGAGCGGGGTTCGCGCAGCGATCGGAGCGAAGTCGCAGTCAGCCTGCAGGAGTGGGAGGCCGGTTCTGATCGCCACGGCTGCGACGAGGCAGTCGACCTGCGACCGGATGGCCACGCCATCGCGCCGGCACGAGCGGTAGATCGTCGCTGCGTCGAGCCAATCGATCCTCGGAACGACCGGTTCGTAGTGTTGGGAGTTGAGGAGGTGCTCGACCGTGTCGGCCTCAGCCGGTCGGACGCCCGACATGAGTTCGAGGATGACCGGGTCGGTGACAACGACTCGCTGATCACAGAGGCCGGCTTCGAGTTCACCACATGCCGGGAAGCCGGTGTCACGAAAGAACTCGATCCAGGCGGACGTGTCAGCGAGCAGCACGTTCCGACCAGTCGGGCGAACGGTCGGCGCGCATCTCGTCGAGGTCGCCGTCCCAGCCCATCCCGCGCAGGACGAGCTGATCGTCGACGCTCATCGGTCCCTCGCCCACCAAGCGCCGCAGCGCCATGCACGTCGTCCACTCACCAGCCTGAGCTGTCTTCGGCGGCAGTTGTGCGTTGCCCACGGGGTACAACCGCCGCCGACGGCCCGCCCAGCCGATCTCGTGGACAAATGCATGGCTCGGACGCGCAGGAGTTCACGAGAACGACCGGCACGTACACTCGGGCGGATGAACTCGACGCCGGTGCGCACGATCCTCTCGATCTGGAGCTGGTTCGTGCTCGGGCTGTCGGTGCTGATCTACACCCCGATCGTCGCGATCGTCCGTGTGGCCACGTGGCCGTTCGACCGGGGCGCATACGCCGCTGGCTACGTGTTCCGCAAGGTCGTGATGCCGAACAGTTACCTCAACCCCCTGTGGACGTTCAAGACCTCGGGCACCGTCCCCGACGACATGCGCCACCCCTACGTCGTCGTGTCGAACCACGAGTCGTTCGTCGACATGGTCCTCATCTCCCACCTCCCGCTCGAGATGAAGTGGATGTCGAAGTCGGAGATCATGAAGATCCCGTTCCTCGGCTGGATGATGCGGCTGTCGCGCGACATCCGCCTCGTCCGCGGCGACGCCAAGTCGGCGGTGCAGGCGCTCGCCGACTGCCGCGAGCGACTCGAGAAGAAGACCTCGGTCATGATCTTCCCCGAGGGCAGCCGCTCGAAGACCGGCGACCTACGCGAGTTCAAGGCGGGCGCCTTCAAGCTCGCGATCGAGGGCGGCTACCCGATCCTGCCGATGGCCGTCCACGGCACCCGTGACTGCCTTCGCAAGCACGACTGGCGCCAAGGCCGCGCCACCGCCGAGGTGCGGGTGCTCGAGCCGATCCCGACCGAGGGCATGACCAACGCCGATCTGCCCGAGCTACGCGACCGGGTGCGCGATCTCATCATCGCCACCCGTCAGGAGTTGCGCGACGAACATGGCTGGACCCCGCCCGTCGACGACCAAAGCAGCGAGGACGACGCCGGCGAGAACAGCAGCGACGGCAGCACCGACGCCGGCGACGCAGCCTGAACTGAACCTGCGCCATGCAGGTCCCCGTCAAGCTCCTCAATGCAGCGCGACTCGATGTCGCCCCACCGATGCTGTCGGTGATCGCGTCGAGCACCTTCGTCTTCATCGCCACCCCATTCCTGATCCCGGCGATCGCCGCCGACCTCGACGTGGCCACCGGTTCGGTCGGCTGGATCTCGACCGCTCAGCTCGGCGGGTTCATGCTCGCCTCGCTGCTCGCCGGGCGGTTCCTCACCCCCTCGCGCGTCGTGTTCGTCGCCATCGCGCTGATCGGGTTCGCCGCCAACGCCTCCTCAGCCGCTGCCCACGACCTGGTGCTCCTCTCGATCACCCGCTTCTGCTCTGGCATCTCCCTCGGCCTCGCCGCCTGGTTCGGATGGCAAGCCGCCTTCGGCGACCGCGGGCGAACCGGTGACGTCGCCGTCGTCGGTCCGCTCGTCGGCGTGCTGGGCACACCGCTCATCTCGTGGCTCGCCGGCGAGCACGGCCCCGACTGGGTCTTCGGCACACTCGCCATCGCCAACCTCATCCCACTCGTGTTCACCCAACGCGTCCCCCCGGCCACCGAGCTCACACCCCGGCCGAAACGACGTCCGGCCACCGGGCCGGCGAAGGTCATCCTCCTCGCCCTCACCCTCGTCACGTTCGGCGGATCCTCGGTGTTCGTCTTCGCCGCAGCGATCGGCACCGAATCGGTGGGCGTGTCGACGCTCGTCGTCTCCGCCACCTTCACCGCCAACGCGATCGTCGGCATCCCCGCCGCCAAGTGGCCGTTCCGCAAAGGCAAGGCCGGCCTGTGGTTCTTCGGGACCGGCGTCCTCGCCCTGCTCATTGCGTCGACGTCCAGCCCGTGGATCTACGTTCCGGCACTCGCCTCGTGGGGATTCATCTTCTTCATGGGCACGCCGTCGGCCTTCACCCTGCTGGCCGAACGATCTCGGTATCCCGAAGAACGGGCAGGCGACGCCCAGGCGACGATGGCGCTCGGCCGGGTGTTCGGCCCGCTGATGGGCGGCGCCCTCTACACCGGCGGCACGTCACTGGCCCTCGGCCTCGCAGCCTTCGCAGCGCTCGCGACCGCTGCCTGCCTGCTCCTCGCCGTCGACCGCCCGAAGTACGTGGTCAACCCGGCGACCTGAACCCGTGGTCGCCGGGGCGGCCGGACCGGTCAGCCGTTGGTGTTGATCAGATACGTCGCACTGACGAACCAGCTGCCGTTGCCGTCGTCGAAGGCCTGCACGTTCACCATCTCCTGCTCACCGCGGGCGTAGGTCACGAGCACCGACTCCTGGCTCGAGATGCTCGACTGCTCGGTGAAGCCCGCTCCCTCGAGCTGAGCACCGTACGACTCCGCCCAGCTCTCACCATCACCAGTGGTGCCGGTGATCGAGACGTTCGTGTTCTGCCCGTCGCTGAACACCGTGCCGCTGTCGATGGCGACCCCCGACGGCTCGGGGACGTCCGACGGCCACTCGTCGGGGACCTCGGTGGTGGCACCGCCCGAGAACGTGCCGTCCTCGGTCTCCATCGTGACGTTGCCGTCTTCGTCGGTCTCCATGCTGAAGCTGCCGTCGTCGGTCGAGACGTCGAAGCCGTCGCCGTCGCCGTTGACGTCCCCGGTGATGACCTCGCCGTTCTCGTCGGTGATCACGAAGTTGCCGTCTTCGTCCATCGACATCGAGCCTTCATCGGTATCGATCGAGAAGCTGCCGTCGCCGCTGTCGAAATCGATGTCGACGTCTTCGCCCGACTCTCGTTCGATCGCGTTCTCGACGAGCGACTCGAACGCGTCTTCGGTGCTACACGCTGTCGCCGTGAGGGTGAGCGCCGTGACGGTGATGACTGATGAAACGATCCGCATACCCATGAACCGTACGAACCGGACTTGGCCCCGTGCTCCGAATTTCGATCGATTCGTGATGGGCCGGGTTCGGCGGCCAGGACGGGCTCAAGCCACTCGACACAGCACTCGCAGTGATCCCGTCGAGCTGACCTCCCTGAAACGGCCCGATTCGATCGCTGGCAGATAGATCTGCTCGTACGGCGGGCGCCCTCCGCTGGCGGGATCGGGGAACACGTCGTGGATGGCGAGGGTTCCACCGATGGCCACGTGCGGCGTCCACAGGTCGTGATCGAGCCGAGCCGGCTCCTCGCCATGACCGCCGTCGATGAACAAGAACGCAAGCGGCGTCTGCCACGCCGTGGCGATGAGTGGCGCCTTGCCGACCAGCGCCACCACCGAGTCCTCGAGCACGGCGTCATGCATCGTCGCCCGGAAGAAGGGCAGCGTGTCCATACGCCCCGTTCGCGGGTCGACGACCTCGGCGTCGTGATGCTCCCACCCCGCCTGGTTCTCCTCGGAACCGCGATGGTGATCGAGCGCGTACAGCACCCGGCCGTGCCGTTCGGCCACGTCGCCGAGCCACACCGTCGAACGACCACAGTACGACCCCAACTCGAGGAGCGGCAGGCCCGGCACCTCAGCACAGGCGGCGAACGCCGCCTCCCACAGTGCGTCGCCCTCGTCGGCTGGCATGAACCCCTTGGTGGCGAGCGCCAACGTCCGCCGCTCCGCCGACAACGTCATGACGAACTCACCCACCCTGTGGACATCGTCCCGCTCGGTGTCTGCCATCGGGAACAGGTGCGAAACGTCACCAGGTGTCCCAGTGGATGATCGAGTCGGGCTCGGGGCGCATCGCCGCCTTGAAGTCGGTGCCCTTGGTGTAGGCCAGCGGCGACAGGCACGCCTGCTGGACCTGGTCGAACGGAATTCCGACGATGTCGGCGACCACCTGCTCCATCATCAGATGGATGGTCGTCCAGGCCGTGCCGAGCCCCCTGGCACGCGCCGCAAGCATGAAGCTCCACATGGCTGGCAGGCAGTTGCCCATCATCGAGGCGGTCGCCATCGCCGGCATGCCGTCGATCCGACCCGACTCGGTGCAGGCGATGATGAGCGCAGGCGCCTCACCCATGTGCTGGCTGAGGTACGTCGCCGAATCGACCACGCGATCTTGCTGCGACTGCTCAGCTTCGGTCGACTTGGTGATCGCGCCGGCGAACGAGGGCAGCTGCTCGTACATGCCCCAACACTTGCGATACACCTCACCGATCGCCGCCCGTTTGGCCGGATCCTTCACCACGACGAACCGCATCGTCATGTTGTTCGACCCCGATGGCGACTGCATTGCAATCCGCACGCAGTCGCGGATCACGTCGTCGGGAACATCACGCTCGAAGTCGAGCCGTTTGCGAACCGCCCTGGTGGTGGTGAGCAGTTCGTCGTTGGTGAGCCCCAGCTGATCCATCAGGCTGACTCTAGGCACCGATCTCGTGGCAACATGGAGTGGACATGACCGGAACCACTCCCCCCGACTCCGCCGGCCTGACGATCACCCCCGAACGCAACCAGGCGGCGCTCGACGATCTCGTTCGGCTGCTCGACCTCGAGGTGATCGAGGTCAACATCTTCCGCGGCGCCTCAACCGACGAGGAGCGGGTCCGCGTGTTCGGCGGACAGGTCGCCGGCCAGGCGCTGGTCGCCGCCGCACGCACCATCGATGAACCCGGCCGGCTCGTCCACTCGCTCCACGCCTACTTCCTCCGCCCCGGTGACCCGAAACAGCCGATCCTCTACGAGGTTGATCGCATCCGCGACGGGCGTAGCTTCGCCACCCGCCGCGTGGTCGCGATCCAGCACGGCAAAGCGATCTTCAACCTGCAGGCCAGCTTCCACGACGACGAACCGGGCGGGCCCGACCACCAAGCGGCCATGGACGAGGGACTCACACCGCCCGACGAACTCCCCGACTTCCACACCCGCATGGCCCCCTACGCCGACCGGCTCGGCGACTACTACCACCGGCCCCGCCCGATCGACCTGCGCTACGTCGAGGGCGACCCGTTCTCGCGCAACGGCGCCGCCGCCACCGGCCAGCACGTCTGGCTGCGCGCCAACGGCTCTCTCCCCGACGATCCGGTCCTCCACGCGTGTCTCCTCACCTACGCGAGCGACATGACGCTGCTCGACACCACGCTGCTGCCGTTCGGGCTCTCGTGGGATCACCCGGGCCTCCAGCTCGCCAGCCTCGATCACGCCATGTGGTTCCACCGCTCCTTTCGGATCGACGAGTGGCTCCTGTACCAGCAGCGCGCCGTGTCGACCGGCGCAGCCCGCGGCCTCGCAGCGGGGGCTCTGTTCACGACCGACGGTCGCCTCGCAGTGAGCGTCGTCCAAGAAGGCCTCGCCCGGTTCACGCAATGACTCCGCGCTCCCCCACCAGGCGGGCGAGCGCTCGTCACCTCGTCGCGCCGATCGCCACCGCTGCGCTCGTCCTCGCGGCCTGCACCTCCGACGGCCCCGACTCGGTCACGAGCGATGCCGACGACGCACCGGTCATCGAGCCCGCACCGATCGACGACGACATCGCCGCCGAGCCAGCGGACGACACGACCGACACCAACGAGGCGGTGCCCGACGACACGATCGACACCGAACTCGAGCCCGACCCGTCGGCTGATCTCCCGACCGCCCGCCCCGATCAGGTGGCCCCACCCACGACCCTGCCCGGTCCGCTTCCGACACCGATCGTCAAGCTGATCGACGAGGCCTCGTACGACCAACCGATCGACGCCACCGTACGGCCCGGCGACCTCAGGATGATCGTGATCCAGCGCGGCGGCGAGGTCATAGCCGCCGACGCCGAGTCGTCGGTCACGCTGTTCGACGTGGCCGACATCGCTGAGTCGAACGGTCCGGGCTTCACCAACAGCGGAGGCGAACAGGGCCTGCTCGGCCTCGCCTTCCACCCGACCAACCCGTTCGCCTATGTCCACTTCAGCGGTGGCGACGGCGCAACCGTCGTCGCCGAACTCGCCATCGACCCCACCTCCGCCGAGGCTGATCCGTCCTCGTATCGAGAGCTCCTCCAGGTCGAGCAGCCCTTCGGCAATCACAACGGTGGCGAGCTCGAGTTCGGACCCGACGGCATGCTCTATCTGGGCCTCGGCGACGGCGGCTCGGCCGACGACCCGCTGCGCGAATCGCTCGATCCGTCGACCCCGCTCGGTTCGATCCTTCGGTTCGACCCGACCCCGTCGGGCGACCAACCGATCACCGTGCCAGCCGACAACCCGTTCGTCGGCGTCGACGGCGCCAACCCGCTCATCTGGTCGCTCGGGCTCCGCAACCCGTGGAAGTTCTCGTTCGATGCGGTCACCGGCGACCTCTGGATCGCCGACGTCGGCCAGAACGAGTTCGAAGAGGTCAACCGTGCCCCCGCCGACCCAACCAGCGGCCTCGACGCCGGTCGCGGCCTCGACTTCGGCTGGAGCGCGTTCGAGGCCTACGAACCGTTCAACGACGATCAGTCATCGCCCGATCACACCCCGCCGGTGGCGGCGTACGCTCACGACGGCGGCGCCTGCTCGGTCAGCGGCGGCGTGGTCGCCCGCGACTCCTCCTACGCCGACCTCAACGGCTGGTACGTCTACGGCGACTTCTGCTCGGGCCAGCTGTGGGCACTCGACACCACGAGCATCCCCGCTGCCCCGAGCCCCGAGAACCAGCCGACCATCGTCGAGATCGGCTTCGTCCCGGGGCTCACATCGGTCGTGGCGGGACCCGACGGCGACATCTACACCGTTTCCATCAACGGCTCGGTTTCCCGACTCGCACCTGCCTGATCGTCGGGCACTCGCCCGGTTCCAACAGGATTCGTGGTCGCCGCCGGAGTCGTCAGCGCCGTCGAATGCTGTTCCCTCCACGTCGACGTGAGGCAGCGCTCGGTCGAGCCATGACAGCAGCCACCAGTTGGCACGACCCATCAGCGTCATCGTGGCGGGCACGAGTACCCGTCGAACGATGGTGGCATCGACGAAGATCGCCGTCGCCAAGCCGAGTCCCATCATCTTCACGACCGGGTCGTCGGTGATCGCGAAGCCCCCGACCACCGAGATCATGATGAGCGCCGCCGACGTGATCACTCGGGCCGTGGTGGCAATACCGGTGACCACCGCGCGGTCGTTTTCGCCGTGGCGGACGCACTCCTCGCGCACCCGTGAGAGCAGGAACACCTCGTAATCCATCGACAGGCCGAACACCACGGCGAACATGAACATCGGGATGAACGACACGATCGGAACGGTCGTCTCGAGCCCGATCAGGCTCGCACCCCAGCCCCACTGGAACACGGCGACCAGCACGCCGTACGCCGCGCCGATGCTGACCAGGTTGAGCAAGGCCGCCTTGAGCGGCACGAGCACCGACCGGAACAACACCATCAGCAGCAGGAACGACAGCCCGATCACCGCCGCGATGAACCAGACGAGGCGATCGGCAACGCGATCTGCAGCATCGCCGAAGGTCGCGGTGGCACCACCGACGTGAGCGGTCACGCCCGAGCCATCGGTCGCGACCGGCAGCACCTCGCTGCGCAGACGCTCGACCCTCTCGAAAGTCGCAGGGTCCTGCGGAGACGTGGTCGGCGTGGCCACGAGCGTCGCCACGCCATCACCGATCGACGCACCCGACACAGGGCCACGCCCTCGTCGGCCGCCACCGCCACGCGCAGTTCGTCGAGCGCCGGAGCGACATCGTCCGAGCCAGCACCTTCGAGGTCGACGGCGATCAGCAGCGGACCGTTCGTGCCCGGGCCGAAGACGTCGGTCACGAGGTCGTAGGCGCGCCGCTCAGTGCGCGACTCGCCGAGTGTCCCCTCGTCGGGGAAGCCGAGCCGCAGGTCGAGCACCGGCGCCGTGAGCGCGAGCAGCTGCGTGGTGGCGCCGATGGCATAGGTCCACGGGTGGGCCAACACGTGACGGCCCCAAGCCTGCCAACGCGGCGACACCGCGTCGCCAGCGCTGCCGAGCCGGACCTTCTCGATCCGGTGCCCGGCGAGTCCGAGCAGTGCGGGCAGGAGCGTGATCGCGGCGATCACCATCACGAGCACCACGATCGAGATCGCCACGCCACCGGAGGTCATCGCCGGGATGCCAGCGACGGCGAGACCGAGGATGGCCACCACCACGGTCGAACCGGCGAACACCACAGCCTGGCCAGCGGTGGCCACGGCACGCCCGACGGCGCGTTCGACCGGCATGCGCTCGGCGAGCAGCTCACGATGGCGCGGCACGACGAACAGCGCGTAGTCGATGCCCACACCGAGACCGATCATCGCCCCGAGCTGACCGACCCAACTCGGCACGTCCATCACGTTGGCGAGCACGGCGATCGTGCTGGTCGACACGGCGAGACCACCGAGCGCGATCGCGATCGGGAGCCCAGCGGCGAGGAACGAACCGAACGCGATGAAGAGCACCACGATGGCGACTCCCAGCCCGATCGGCTCGGTGCCGGCACTGTCCGGCTCAGAGAAGATGAAGAACAGCTCCCCACCGGCTTCGAGACGTTCGTCCTCGACGCCGGTCCCGACGAACTCGACCAGTTCGTCGAGCGCGCTGGCATCGACGTCCGCCGCGACCGGGTAGCGCACGGTGAGCAGGACGACTGAGCCGTCGGCCGACGTGATCGGCGGGTCGACGCCCGTGACGTGTTCGAGCTCGGCAAGCCCGGTACTGACGACCTGTTCGGTGTCAGCCGACACGGCGATCTCGCTGTCGGACGCGATCACGACGGTGGCCGACACGCCCGCGCCATCGTCGCCCGCCTGTTCGAGGAGTTCAGAGGCGACCTGAGATTCGACCCCGGGGACTTCGAAGGTGTCGGTGGTGTCGCCGGCGATGGTCGCCGCGGCGATGAAGCCGACGACGGCCACCGCCAACCAGGCGGCCACCACCCGGCGGGAGTGTCGGGCGGCGTTGCGCCCGAGGCGATCGAGGAGCTGAGACATGGGGGATTCTTCACTTTCGGGAGAGGGACGGAACGTCGACCCGCACAGCGGTGCACACCACCGCCGGGTCGACCGATCCCACGATCGCCCGTGGTGAGCCGGCGGCGATCGGGTGTTCGGCCTCACCTTCGTCAGCCTCGAGGTGGGCAGTAATCAGCCGATCGGCCGGCGCCGAGTTCGGCCAGCCGGAGACCCGGAGTACCGTGACCCCGTGACCAGTCCGCCCGAGACTCCCGAGTTCCGCTACACCGATCCGCGACTGACCGACTTCCTCCTGCAGTACGGCGTCGATCTCGTGCTCGACGTCGGGGCGAACCGAGGCCAGTTCGCCATAGAACTGCGCCGTGGCGGCTACTCCGGGCGGATCATCTCGTTCGAACCGCTCGTCGTCGCCCACGCCAAACTCGTCGTCGCCGCAGCGGGCGACGAACAGTGGGCCGTTGCAGAACGGTGCGCGCTGGGCGACCACGAGGGGACCTCCGTGTTGAACATCGCGGGGAACTCCGAGAGCAGCTCCCTCCTCCCGATGCTCGAGGCCCACTCGGACGCAGCTCCGGCATCTCGGTACATCGACACCGGCTCGGTCCCGCTCCACCGACTCGACGGTCTCGTCCTCTCCGACGTGGCCGCAGCTGAGCGGCCGTTTCTCAAGCTCGATGTCCAGGGCATGGAGCAGAGCGTCCTCGACGGCGCACCCGAGATCCTCCAACGATTGATCGGAGCGCAGGTCGAACTCGATCTCATCCCGTTGTACGAGGGTGCGCCGCTCATCGAAGAGGTCATCGCGTCGATGCGCGAGCGGGGCTTCAGTCTCGTCTTCCTTCGGCCCGGCTTCACCGATCGACGGACCGGTCACGTGCTCCAAGCTGACGGGATCTTCTTTCGCTCGACCTTCGATGGGGAGCACCATGGGTGAAACCGGAAGCTCCGAGTCGATCGAGCTCGAGACATTCGTCATCGTTCACTCCGATGAGCTCGTCCTCGCGTGCGAGGCGGAGGGGCGCTTCGCAGACCTCCCGTCGTATCGTTACCTCTTCGTCGGGCACGGGGACGTCTCTCGGCTCCAGCATCTCGATGTCATCGTCGCGCGCGATCTCCCCGACAACATCGAGCAGCACGTCCACCTGCTGAGCTTCACGGGTTGGTACGCCGTGGCGAGAAACTCGCTCACCGACGCCCGGTGGGTGGCCCTCCTCGAGTACGACGTGTCGCTCGCCCCCGACTTCTTCGAAACCACTCTCGACGCGTTGCAGACAGGCCGGCGTCTGGTCGGGTACATCCCGTTCCCTCTGACGCATCACATGTACCTCGGCGCCACACCGTGGCTCAGCCCCGTACTGGCCAAGGTGCACGGCATCGACGTCGAGCAGGTGATCCAGCATCGCCTCGCCGCCGGTGGCGACGACATGTGGACCGCAACGACGAATCAAGCGCTGGCCGGCGAGGATCTCCGACAGTTCGTCGACTGGTTCTTGCCAGCGAGCGTCTACTTCCGCCACGACCCGGTCGGGGCGCACGTTCACGAACGAACGCTTCCGATGTTCTGCGAAACGCAGGGGATCGAGAACGTGCTCATCCCCGATGTGCTCGAACACCGTCAACAGCGGTCGCACGGAATCATCGCCTTTCAGGGTGATGCCGTACCGCATGACCCGGCCGAGCTCGTCGCGGAACCCGAACCGGAACCAGCAGCGACGTCCAGACTGGGCGCGCTCGTCCAGAAGATCCGGTCACGACCGCAACGCTCCGAATGACCTCGGCCGGCGCGCCCCTCGATCAACCTCCGGGTGGGCATCGACCGGCCGATCGGCTGACCACGTGGTCGACACGCGTTACGCAGCCTGGCTGCGTGGCGTTGGAGACGATCACCGGAGGGAGCGACACATCGACGCTCCCTCCATGTGGTCGCTGCCTGCGGTTGCCGACGCCCCGGGGCCGCGGCGGCACGACGCCTGGCTGGTCGGTGTCGGTTCGACCATCGCCCTGCTGGAGGGCATCTTCCGTCCCGACGTCGCATGGCGCCCCATCGCTCTGATCGTCGCACTCGCCGTCATCGGCGCGCTGCCGTGGCGTCGGGTCCGTCCGCTTGCGGTCACCACCTGGGCGTTCGGCATCACGACGTCGACGACGGTGGCGTTCGCCCTGTTCGGCCCGGAACTCCCACCCGACGAGAGCTTCGGTCTCTTCTCGATGGCCCTGGTGCTGATCATCCCGTACGCGCTCTTCCGATGGGCCTCCGGGCGCCACGCCGGTATCGGCCTGGCGCTCCTGCTCTCGACGTGGCTCATCAGCGTCCTCGTCACCGAGAACACCGTCGGGGAGGCGATCGGTGGCCTCGCCGTCCTCCTCCTGCCGATGTTCGCCGGCGAGCTCGTTCGCGCCCGCCTCAGCATCCGGACCGAGCGAGCTGAACGAGCCCGAGCGTCGGAGCGCGAAGTGATCGCACGCGAGCTGCACGACATCGTCGCCCATCACATGTCGGCGGTCGTGATCCAGGCTCAGGCCGGCCAGACGGTCGCTGCGACCCGACCCGATGCGGCGGTCGAAGCGCTCGCCATGATCGAAGAAGCGGCGGCCCGGTCGCTCGAAGAACTCCGCTCGATGGTCCGCTCCCTCCGAGCCCTCGACGGCGATGCAATCGACGCACCCCTCCGCCCCAACGCCGAGATCGCCGACGAACTCCACCTCGGCCTCGGCGCGGTGAAGACCCACCTGACCCATCTGATGACCAAGCTCCACGCGCGCAATCGCGTCGAGCTCGCGATGTGGGCCTACGAGACCGGTCGAGTCGCTCGGTCGGGCCGCTAGCCCACCCGGTCGAAGTCGACGCGCCGGGCGTCGACGTCGACCGACTCGAGCTTCACTCTAATCTCGTCACCCGGATCGACGCGGCGAGCGATGGTCCGTGACACCACCGCTGGATCACAGATCTGGATCCGGACACCCTTCTGGTCTTCGTCGGTGACCACGGCGTCGAAGACTTCGCCGACGCGATCGCGAAGCAAGATCGACTCGGCCATGTCGATGGCCGCACGATCGACCCGATTGGCGACCGAGTCACCCCGACGCATTGCCTCGGGCAAGCCGTCGAACCCCTCGCTGATCTCATCAGGCACCTCTCGTCCATTTGCGATCGCCAGCGTTGCTTCGACCACGTACCGATCGGCCAGTCGCCGGAGCGGCGCCGTGGCGTGGGCGTAGGTCGCCGCCACTGCGGCGTGCCATGGACGGCCGTCGCTGACGCCGCCGTCGGCCGGACCATCCTCCGACACGAACTCCGAGTACAGCGTGTACGACGCTCCGCCGCTCGCTCGACGTACTGCGATCTGGAACGCAGCGGTGCGCGGATCGTCCGGGTCGAGCGACTGCTCGAACGGCCCGAGACCCAACCCCTTCGGCCACTCGAGACCGAACGCATTCGCCGTGTGGTGCAGCCGACCGAGCAGGCGGTCGGCGACCGGCGGCATCGTCCGGAACAAGCCCGTCCCGGCCTCGAACATCGCATCGGCCACCGCCATGTTCGTCGCCAGCGACATCGCTGCGTTGCGCTGCTCGTACACGTTGCGCGGGCGGAACCGCAGGTCGTAGCCGCCGTCGCGGTGGACCACCTCTTGCTCGGGCCACTGGATCCGCTCCGACCCGCGGGCCTGTTCCGCGACCTCGATGCGTCGAGCCAGTTCCTCGAAGTCGTCGGGCAGATCGGCGGCCGTGACCGTCGAGTAGGCGAGCTTCGCTCGACTCCGGACCATCGCCCGCTCGGCACCGGCGAGACGGACCAGGCCGTCCGGGTCGATGCGAACGTCGAAGACGACCGCCGGCTTCGGCGACCCCGGCAGCAGGCTGCCCGCATCCTCAGCGATCCGCTCGGGGTGCAACCCCGCCCGGCCGTCGGGGAGATACACGGTGACGCCGCGCTGCCACGCCTCGCGGTCGATCGGATCGCCCGGCCGGACGAACCAACCCACATCGGCGATCGCATACCGGAGCCTGACGTCGTCGCCCGCCCGATCGATCGCGAACGCCTGGTCGAGATCAGTGCTCGAGGCCGGGTCGAGCGTGACGAACTCGACGTCTGTCCGATCGACGTGCTGCCATCGCACCGGCGAGCCGCCCGGCTCGACCACGTCAAACGACCGCGCCGCCGCCGCTTCGGCCGCCGCGTGTACCTCGGAGGGATGATCCCCCGGCACCCCGAAGTCTGCCCGCAACGCGGCGAACCCCGCCCGGAACTGCTCGATCGTGTCGTCGGGCAGCTCCATCCAACCAGTTCTCGCCATGGGCCGGAGCGTAGAGCGAGCCCGCAGACGCAAGTGCGCCCAGCCGATGATCAGACCGCGTGGGCCGGATGGAGCTAGCGGCGGTTGCCCATGAACATGGACTTGAGCGCGTCGTAGTGCTCGATCACATGGCCGGCACCGAGCACCACCGCTTCGAGCGGCACGTTCGACATGCGCACCGGCACCTCGGTTTCGCGCTCGATGCGCTCGGCGAGACCACGCAGCAGGCCACCGCCACCGACGAGGTACATGCCGCGCACCAAGAAGTCTTGCGACAACTCGGGCGGCGCCTTCGACAGACAGCGAACGACCGAGGCGACGATCGACGCCACCACGTCTTCGATCGCCATCCGCACCTCTTCGGGCGTCAGCAGCACGGTCTTCGGCAAGCCGGTCATGAGGTCGCGCCCACGCACCTCTGCCTGGTTCTCGTCGTGGGTCGGGTCGGCCGACCCGATCGCCACCTTGATCTCCTCAGCCGTGCGCTCACCGATGGCGATGCCATGCTCGCGACGCACGTGGTTCTGGATCGCGGCGTCGATGTCGAACGACCCGACGCGCACCGCCTCGAGCGACACGATGCCACCCAGCGAGATGACCGCCGTCTCCGACGTCCCGCCACCGATATCGATCACCATGTTGCCGACCGGCTCGTCGATCGGCAGGTCGGCGCCGATCGCCGCTGCCATCGGCTGCTCGATCAGGTTCGCGTCGGCCGCACCGGCGCGACGCGCTGCGTCGGTGACCGCACGCCGCTCGACCTCGGTGATCGCCGACGGGACGCAAATGACGACCTTCGGCCGGGTGAAGCGAGACACTCCGACCCGCTGCAACAGCAGGCGGATCATGCGTTCGGTGATCTCGAAGTCGGTGATCGCCCCACCGCGCAACGGACGCACCGCCACGATGTAGCCGGGCGTGCGCCCGATCATCTGCCACGCCTCGCGGCCGGTCGCCAACACCTCACCGGTCTGGCGGTTCAGCGCGATGACCGACGGCTCGTTCAACACGATGCCGCGGCCCTTCATGTAGACGAGCGTGTTCGCCGTCCCGAGGTCGATCGCGAGGTCGCGTGCCATCTAGTTCTGCGTTCCTCGGCCACGCAGGCCGTTCTCGGGTCGAACCTCCCGCAGGAGGTCTGGCATCGCCACTCTGGCGTTACGAGGCATCCTCGCCATTCTGGTCGGAATCATCGTCGGTGCGGCGGACCTGATCGACGACGGGGCGTCGAGCTTCGGGGCCGAGCGCATCGATCGTGCGTCGGAACGAATCGACCGGGTCGGCCCGGCGGCGTGCACGCACTGCGAGCGCGATGACCAGGGTCGCCAAAACCATCACCACGACGATCACGACCAGGGTGGTCACGACGGGTCACCCTCGCTCGGGATCCCTCGCGAAGGAACCGCCGACGGGTCGATCGGCTGTTTCGCATCGGTCCCCCAATCGGAACCGCCTGCCCACACCTCGTGCTTCCAGATCGGAGCCGACTCCTTCAAGGCGTCGATCGCGTAGCGCGCAGCTTCGAACGCTCCTGGGCGGTGGGGAGCCGAGACGACGGCGATCACCGACGACTCACCGAGCTCGAGACGGCCCGTCCGATGATGAAGCGCTACTCGGCCGGTGTCGGGCCACCGGTGACGAAGCTCCTCGGTGATCGACGCGAACACCGGTACGACCTGCTCCTCGTAGGCCTCGTACGCCAAGTGGTCGACGTCGTCACGCCCGAGAGCATGGTCACGGACGGTCCCGCTGAACAAGACCACCGCCCCACAGCGGGGCAGCACCGCCCACTCGTATGCCGCCGAGATCGGCAGCTCGGCATCGGTGATCGCGAACCACTCGTCGCCGTCGGGAGGTACGTGCACGGGTTCGGAGGTTAGTCCCGCCGGGTCGCCAGCGAATTCGTGAACGGGCATCTCCACCGAGAATTTCGCGACCTTGCAACGTGGTGCGCACCCGCCCGTCATGAAGCACGGCGTTCGACGCGACTTTGGTCGGTCGCGATCCACGGTCGGCGCGCGCTGAGTACGATCGACCACTCGTGGGCCCCGCTCCGATCCCTCCACACGAACGCTCGTGGCGCCACCCGTCCGAGCTCGGACCAACGGCTCCAGCACACGTCGGGCCCGAGCGCCCCGGAAGCCGCTGGACACTCGCCATCGCAACCGGCGCCGTCGCCGTCGCCGTCATCGCGGTGTTCACCATCACCACGGCCCCGGGGCGTACACCGGGGCCGGTCGCCATGTCGGCCACCACCCTGCCCGCGTACACCGTCTCACCAACCGAGGGCTCGAGCTCCGACGCGCAGGCGCCAGCAGCGGCGTCCGACGCCAACGACACGATGTTCGGATCGGTCCGGCTCGCTCAACCCCTCCTGTCGACGTCGTCGGGTCTCGCGCTCACCGGCGCACCCAAGACCGTCGCTGCACCGGTTCCGCTCGATGCATCGCCCGGGCAGTCGGACGCCCGTGGCCTGCCCGACACGGCCACGCCCGTCCACATCATCACCGAATCACACATCTATCGAGTCGCGTTCGGCGACCTCGAGCGAGTGCTGGCTCCCGACGGTTCGATCGTGGTCGACAGCAACGGGATGCTGCTGGGCACGTTCGACGACGGCCGCTTCGTCGACGGCTGAGCTCCGCCAGCTCCTCGACCAGCAACCGACTCAGCGGCTGCTTCGGCGCCACCACCGGCGCCCTACCATCACCCCGACGGCAACAAGGGCCAGAGCGAGCAGCCCCCCGGCACCGAGGGCGAGCTCTTGCCTCCGCTGCGGCGACACGAGCGTCCACCAACGGGCTTCGGTCGCTTCGACATACGCCTGCTCGTTGGTGACCACCGGCTCCCACCCCTCGTGGCGGAGTCGTCCGTTGGCGACGATCCACGGCTCGCGGGTGTACGACGTGAGCCCGGGCGGAATCGGGCCGCGAAGGAACCGCCAGCGTAAGCCGGCCCACAGATCGGCGAGGCGGTCGGGCATCGGAACCCGGAAACCGTCGCCCGACAGCGCTCGGACGCGCTCGCCGGCAACCCACCCGTCGGGGGCGACGTTGAACACGCCGTCGAGTCGCCGACGGATGGCGAGCGCGATCGCTGCGGCGAGGTCGTCGAGGTGGAGGAACTGACTCGGCGGATCGACGGCGGCGAACCGTCGGCCCAGCCCCGACACCAGGGCACTCGCGAGCGTCGAGTTCGACCCGCTTGCGAGTGTGAGGCATGGCCGGAGCACGGCCGTGCGCCGACCGGGACGTTCGCGGCGCCATTGCTCGACCATCTCCTCGGCCGAGGCGAGCTGGCGGGCGAACACGAACTCGACGTCGGGTCGAAGCACTGCCTCCTCGGTGAGCGGCTTCGGGTTGTTCGGTGAGGCCCCGTAGACCATCGCCGACGAGACGAACACGACCTGCCGGGCCGACAGCTGATCAGCGGCCGCCAGCGTGACCGTGGCGAACTCGCTGGCGCTCTGGCGTTGCTGGGCTCGGGCGTCGTGGTCGCTCGCGCCGAGGTCGATCACGACATCGGCCGACTCGACCGGCGGCTCGATCGAGAGCCCGCCCTCGTCGGTAGCCCCTGCGGGGTGGAGCGACCCCTCGAGGCGCACGACTCGGATGTCGCCGTCGGCGGCGAGCAGATCGGTGACGCGCCGCGTGAGTGGCCCGTCGCCTCCGGTGAGCACCGCCGTCGTCACATCGCCCAGCGTAGATCGGTCCACCCCCGGTCGGACTCCAGATCATCCTCTCGGCCATCCGCCGACGTCGTCGGGCCCGTAGCCTCGAACCATGGCAGACGACGACACCCCCGGCGACGAGCCGACCAATCCCTTCGAGGGGTTCGGCATGTTCGGGATGCCGATGTTCGGCGATCTGAGCAAGATGCTCGGCGACCAGGGCCCGCTCAACTGGGACGCCGCTCGCCAGTTCGCCATGCTCTCCGCTTCGGGCGATGCGGCAGCGGGCATGGCCGGGATGATGGGCGCGATGGGCGGTGCCCCCGGCGCGCAGCCTGCGGTCACCGGATCGCCGAACATCGATCCGGCGGTGCGCATCAAGTACGAGGAACTCACCGAGATCGTCCGGCCGCAGGTCGCCGACGTCATGGGAGTCGACGTCCCGACGGTCGACACCAGCGTCGCAACACCCGAGCAGTGGGCGACCCAAACCCTCGAGGCCTACCGGCCGCTCTTCACCGACTTGGCCACCTCGCTCGGCGGCGGCGACGCCGACCTCCCCGACGGTGCCGATGGCGACCCCATGGCACAGATGCTGATGGGCCTCACCAAGATGATGGCCCCTGCGATGATGGGCATGTCGGTCGGCTCGATGGTCGGCAGCCTCGCTCGCCGCGCCTTCGGCGTCTACGACCTCCCGATCCCGCGCGCCACGCCCGCTGTCGTGATCGTTCCGCCGACAGTCGACGCGTTCGCTGGCGAGTGGTCGATCGACGTCGACGAGATGCGGCTGTGGGTGCTCGCCCACGAGGTCGCCGGTCTGGCCCTGTTCTCGGTGCCCCACGTGGCCGATCACCTCCGGGCACTGGTGCAGCAGCACGTCGGCGCGTTCCGCCCCGACCCGAATGCGCTCACCGACAAACTCACGAACCTCGATGTCGATCCCGTGGGTGGTGGCAACCCGTTCGAGGCGATCCAGCAGGCGTTCGGCGATCCCGAGGTGTTGCTCGGTGCCGTCCGCTCCGACGAACAGCTCGCCCTCGAACCCGCCCTCGACGCCGCCGTCGCCACCACGATCGGTGTCATCGACTGGGTCGTCGACGCCGTCGCCGTCCGACTCATCGGCGGCGACTCGCTCCAGATCGCCGAAGCGGTTCGACGGCGACGTTCCGACACCTCGCCCGACGACGTGTTCGTCGAACGCCTCCTCGGCATCCGTCTCGGCCTCGATCAGACCGCGCGTGGCAAGGCCTTCGTGCAAGGGGTCGTCGATCGAGTGGGCGACGATGGCATCACCCTCCTCTTCACGAACCCCGAAGCGATGCCGACGCCCAACGAGATCGAGGCCCCGGGCCTCTGGCTCGCACGCGTCGACCCGTCGTCGCTCGACTGACCAGCTCGACCACAACCGGCTCAGCTCGGCGAGTCGGTCAGTTCGGGTTGCGGCGCGTCGTCGTGCCGGTCGGAGCGCACTCGGCGCTTCATCACGTCGAGCACGCTGTCGCGTCGTTCGAGCCGCTCGGTGCCGCGCCGGCGGTACACGATCGTGCCGTAGGCGAACCAGCCCACGATGAGATAGCCGATGTCGCCTGGCGCCTGGATCGCCACCGCCACGAACGCAGCGACCGCCCACGCCAGCTGGAACCGGGTCTCGAACAGTGCGAACGCTCGCCCACGATTCGAGCGTGGTGCATCGCTCTGCACGATGCTCTCGAAACCGAGCCGACCGATCGCGGCGCAGAAGTTGACCACGCAGGCGAGCGCCACGCCCGCGAGCGGACCGCTCAACAACGCAAGTGACAGCGCAGCGACCGTACTGATCACCAACGCCGCCGACAGCATCGTCTCCTCGCCGATGCGCAGGCGGAGTCGCGGAGCCAACGCATTGCCGCTCATGGTCGACAAGGCCGACAAGCCGACCGCCGCCCCGAACCACAGCGTCCCCTGGTCGAGGCCGCGCAGGTAGAACGCCAGATGGAAGAACAGGAACCCGACGTTGGCGCGCAACATCGTCATCGCAACCGCCGACACACGTAGCCGGCCCGAGTACAGCAGGGTGGTGTCGCCCGCCTCGGCCTCGTCGTCGACGACCACCTCGGCAGCGAGCCGAGTCGACGACAGCAGCGCGAGCCCGAACAGCACCGCACCGTATGCGAGCGCACCGGTCGGCCCGATCGTCTGCAGCAAGATCGCAGCAGGGGCGACCATGACCGCACCGAGGATGCCGGCGACCAAGCCCAGCTTCGCGTTGGCCTCGACCAACTCCTCCTCGCTGCGAACGGTCGAGGGCACGAGAGCCGACTTCGACACGACGTAGGTCTTCTGCAGCACCAGCGAGGCGAAGACGAGTGGGAACAGGGCGAGTCCGTCGATCGCCTGCGCCATCAGGAGCAGCAGGATGATCCGGAGGACGGCCACGACCTGGATGACGAGTCGTCGACCACCCGCCACCCGGTCGATCAGGGGACCGATGAGGGGAGCGACGAACAGGAACGGAGCGAAGCTGATCGCGAGGAACAGCATCACCTGGGTGCGGGCGGCGTCGAGGTCGACCGAGAAGAAGAACGAGTCAGCGAGCGCCACGACCATCGCTGCGTCGGCACCCATCATCAGCGCGTGGGTGATGGCGAGACGGGTGAACTTCGAGGTCGGCGGCTTGGGCGGACGAGTCGGGTCATGGGCGTGGCCATCGGCGCGCCCGGCGATGCGACCGACGAGTTGGGCGGCACGACCGGAAGACATCGGCGGGGTGAGGTCGGCCACGTCCGGAGTGTACGGCCGCGTCCGCAACCGAACAGCGACGTACGATCGGCCCATGGCTTCGCCAACGCTCACCGACCGGATCCTCATGGGCCCCGGCCCCTGCAACCCCTACCCCGAGGCGGTACAGGCGCTCGGGCGCCCGATGCTCGGCCACCTCGACCCCGAGTTCCTCACGTTGCTCGACGAGACCAACGAACGGCTTCGGCAGGTGTTCGGCACGACCAACGCGCTCACCTTCCCAATCTCGGCCACGGGCTCTGCGGGCATGGAAGCGACGATCGTCAACGTCGTCGGGCCGGGCGACACCATCGTCATCGCCGTCAACGGTGTGTTCGGCGGACGCATGGCCGAGGTGGCCCGGCGTGCCGGCGCCGAGGTGGTCACCGTCGACCACGAGTGGGGTCAACCGGTCGACATCGAGCGGATGGTGGCGGCCCACCCCTCCCCCGCCGTGTACGCGATGGTGCACGCCGAAACGTCGACCGGCGTGCAGAGCGATGTCGAGGCGATGGGCGCCGCCAAGGGCGATGCGCTGCTCCTGGTCGACTGCGTGACCTCCCTCGGTGGCGTCGATCTGCGCGTCGACGAGTGGGGCGTCGATCTCGCCTACAGCGGCACCCAGAAGTGTCTCGGCGTCGCCCCGGGCCTCTCGCCGGTCACCGTGTCGGATCGTGCCATCGAGCGCCTGAGGCCGACACCGCAGTCGTGGTATCTCGACTTCAACATGATCAAGGCCTACGTGGTCGGCGAGGGCGCACGCGCCTATCACCACACCGCGCCGATCTCGATGATCATGTCGCTTCACGCCGGTCTCGGAGCGGTTCTCGACGAAGGCCTCGACAACGTTCGCGCTCGCCACCAGGCGGCAGGTGACGCAGTCAAGGCGGGCATGGTCAAATTAGGCTTCGAGTTGTTCGCCGCCGAGGGCCACCGGCTCGCGCCCCTCAGCTCGATCCGAATCCCCGACGGCCGCCTCGGGGCGCTGCCCGAGGCCGAGGTTCGCCAACGTCTCCTCGTCGACTACGGCATCGAGATCGGCGGCGGGCTCGGTCCCGTGGCCGGTCAGGTCTGGCGAATCGGCACGATGGGTCACACCGCACGGTTGCGCAACGTCGTGACGATGCTGGCCGCACTCACCGACATCGTCGGCTGAACGCCCTCACCGAACCGCTCCGCGGACGTACTTGTAGCCGAGACCGCGGATCGTGACGATCCGCTGCGGATTGCCAGGGTCGCGCTCGATCTTCGCCCGTAGCCGCTTGATGTGCACGTCGAGCGTCTTGGTGTCGCCGACGTAGTCGGCGCCCCACACCCGATCGATCAGCACGTCGCGTGGCAGCACTCGGCCCGCATTCGCCAGTAGCAGGTGGAGTAACTCGAACTCCTTGAGCGGCAGCTTCACGTCGGCGCCATCTACTTCGACGCGGTGCTCACCCGGATCGAGTTGCACGCCGTCGACCACGACCGAATCGGGTGTCATCAGCGACACGGCCTGCGGTCCCTGGCCCGCCTCAGGCGCCCGACGGAGCACCGCTCGAATGCGAGCGATCAGCTCGCGGAGTCGGTACGGCTTGGTGACGTAGTCGTCGGCGCCGACCTCGAGGCCGACGACGGTGTCGATCTCCGATCCCTTTGCCGTGACCATGATGATCGGGACCTGCGACTTCTTCCGGAGCTGGCGACACACGTCGATGCCGCTGACCTTCGGGAGCATCACGTCGAGCAGCACCACGTCGGGCTCGTGACGATCGAACTGGTCGAGCGCCTCGGCGCCGTCGACGGCGACCGCGATGTCGAACCCTTCGCGTTCGAGCCCGATGGTCAGGGCGTCGACGAAGCTCGGTTCGTCTTCAACGATGAGGACCTTGCCTTCGCTCACGTTCCCTCGTTCACTCGTGTCGTTTCCTCTGCAAGAGAGTCCGGCTCGCCCGTATCAACGTCGGGGCCGCCGACGATCAGCGAGGCGGGAAGTCGGAGCACGAAGGTCGATCCCTCGCCCTCGGTCGACGAGACCTGGACGTCGCCGCCGTGGTTGGTGGCGACGTGGCGAACGATCGACAGGCCGAGCCCGGTGCCACCGGTGTCACGGCTGCGCGCCCGGTCGACCCGGTAGAAGCGCTCGAACACCCGGTCGAGATCGGCCGCCGGGATGCCGACGCCCTGATCGGCGACCATCACCTCGACCCACCGGTCGTCGTGGCGGGTGCGCACCTGCACCACCCCGTCGGGGTCGGAGTACTTCACGGCGTTCTCGACGAGGTTGCCGAGCGCCGAGGTGATCTGGCGCGGGTCGCAACGGATCTGGAGGGAGGGGGCATCGAGGGCCGCGAGTTGGACGCCCTTCTCCTCGTCGACGGAGCGGCCGCGCGCCACGGCTGCGTGGACGACATCGTCGAGGTCGACGATCTCTTCGACCGGGCGGCTGGTTTCGATGCGAGCGAGTTCGAGCAGGTCGTCGATGGCGGTGACCGCTCGCTCCGACTCATCGACGATGCGGTTCGCCACCCGATCGACGACCGCTGGGTCGTCTTCGCCGACGAGCGCATCGGCCAGCACGCTGATCGCCCCGACCGGGGTCTTGAGCTCGTGTGAGATGTTCGCGACGAAGTCGGTGCGCATCGCATCGATGCGGTTGCGTTCGCTCACGTCTTCGACCACGACGACGACCGAGTCATCGAGTCGCTCGCCGATGACGAGCAGGGACACTCGTGGCGGCCCGTGGAGATCGACACGCCGTTCGACGCGATCGGACTGCCGGCAGTCTCGCGCCGCGTCGTCGACCGCTGAGTCGAGGAGGACACCCACGTGGGTGCCGCTGAGCGCCGACGCCGCCCGATTGCGGAACACAACGCTGCCTGAGGCGTCGACCACCACGATCATCCGGTCGACTCGGTTGACGACACCGGTGAGCAACTCGATCATCGAAGAGACCTCGTCGGACACGCCGGCTGCATCGCTCAACGAAGCGGTGGGCTGAGGCTCGGGCGCCACCGCTGCGGTCGTCGTCGGGCTGGCTGACCGGCGGGCGATCAGCGCGACGGCGATGCCGATGGCAACTCCGACGAGGAGTGCGACGGCGGCGATCATCGGTCAGTCCTCTGCGGGCGCCGGGTCGGCGACGGCGGGATACTCGGTCCCGCTCTCGGCGTACGGATGCTCGGGGAGCCACCCATCGACGATGTAGCGCGTGCGTTCGGCGATGTTGACCGCGTGGTCGCCGATGCGCTCGTAGAAGCGGGCGACCACAGCGAGCTGCACGGCGACCTGGAGGTCGATGTTGCCGGCCGCGTGGCTCTCGAAGATCACCTGGATGAACTGCCGGTGCAGGTCGTCGAGGTAGCCGTCCATATCGGGCAGCGCCGACGCTCGGGCACCATCTCGCGCCAAGTACGCCTCGGTCGCCTCCTTGAACAGGAGCGACGCCTGCTGACCGCACTTCTGGATCATGCCGCGCAGGTTCGCGTCGAGCGAATGGCTGTAGATGCGTCGCGCCGCCTTGCAGATGTTGACGCACAGGTCGGCCGAACGTTCGATGTCGGCGACGATCTTGATCGCCGAGACCAGCTCACGCAGGTCGACGGCCACCGGCGCCTGCAGCGCGATCAGCGAAAAGCAGCGCTCCTCGATCTCGATCGACTTCGCGTCGTACTCCTCGTCGCCGAGGATCAGGTACTCGGCACCCTCGAGGTCGGCACCGAGCAAGATCTCGGTCGCCCGGGGAACCAGTTCGGTCACACCCGCCGACAGGCGCGCCACACCGGTACGGACCTCGGCCAGTTCCTCGTGGAAACCGGAACGGAGGTCGGAGCCCGACGTCATCAGCCGAACCGCCCGGTCACGTAGTCCTGCGTCTCCTGCCGCTCTGGGTTCGAGAAGATCTTCTCGGTGTCGTCCATCTCGATGAGCTTGCCCGGCTGCCCAGTTCCGGCGATCGAGAAGAAGCCCGTGCGGTCGGACACGCGAGCGGCCTGCTGCATGTTGTGGGTGACGATGACGATCGTGAAGTCGTCTTTCAGCTCGAGCATGAGCTCTTCGATCGCGAGGGTCGATATCGGATCGAGCGCCGAACACGGCTCATCCATCAGCAGCACGTCGGGCGACGTGGCGATGGCCCGAGCGATGCAGAGGCGCTGCTGCTGACCGCCTGACAGGCCCGACCCGGGCTTCTCGAGACGATCCTTCACCTCTTCCCAGAGATTGGCTCCCTTGAGCGACTTCTCGACGAGATCGTCGGCTTCGCCCTTCTTCATCCGCTTCGAGTTGAGCTTGTAGCCGGCGATCACGTTGTCGTAGATCGACATCGTGGGGAACGGGTTCGGCCGCTGGAACACCATGCCGATCTTGCGGCGGACGGCGACCGGGTCGATGCCAGGGCCGTAGATGTTGGTGCCGTTGATGACGACGTCGCCTTCGACGTAGGCGCCCTCGATCACCTCGTGCATCCGGTTGATCGAGCGGAGGAAGGTCGACTTGCCGCAGCCCGACGGCCCGATGAGGGCGGTGATCGAACGCGACTGGATCGTCATGTTGACGTCTTCGACGGCGAGGAAGTCGCCGTAGTAGATGTGCAGGTCGGAGACCTCGATGCGATTCGTCGCAGCGTCGGCGACGACGGTACCGGCAGTGGCGGCGGGCGTGTGCTGGTTGGTGTCGACGGAGTCGGACATCGCTTCCTCGATCGTCGTCGAATGGGACGTGCTCAGGCTACTTGCCGTGTCACGGTTACTGAAGATGCTCACTTGAGCCCCTTGGGCTTGAGAACCGACGACAGGATGCGAGCGAGCGTGAACAGCAATCCGACGATCACGACGAGGGTGAGCGCAGCGGCCCACGCTCGGTCTTGGCTCGCCTCGGCTGGCAGCGTCGGGAACTTGTAGGAGTTGTAGGAGAAGACCGGCAGGGTCGCCATGCGACCCTCGAGCGGGTTCCAGTTGACGTCGGCGGTGATGCCCACCGTGACGAGCAGTGGAGCGGTCTCACCGATCACGCGGGCCACGGCGAGCACGATGCCGGTGAGGATGCCGGCGATGGCCGTCGGCAAGACGACCTTGGTGATCGTCTTCCACTTCGGCACGCCGAGCGCATACGACGCCTCGCGCAGTTCGTTCGGGACGAGCCGGAGCATCTCCTCGCTGGTGCGCACCACGACAGGCGTCATCAGCAGCGTGAGGGCCACGGCGCCAGCGAGGCCGGACGTGTGACCTGGGCCATCGAGCCACACGAACAGTGCGTAGGCGAACAAGCCAGCGACGATCGACGGGATACCGGTCATGACGTCGACGAGGCCGGTGACCATTTTCGAGAACCGGCTGCCGTTCGAGTACTCGACGAGGTAGATCGCCGTGAACAGCCCGAACGGAATCGCGAAGGCTGCGGTGAGACCGGTGATGACCAGCGTGCCGACGATGGCGTGGTAACCGCCGCCGCCCTCGCCGATCACACCGCGCATCGTGGTCGAGAAGAAGTCCCAGTCGAAGCGATTGCTGCCCCGCTCGACGACGGTCCAGATCACCGACACGAGGGGCGCCAGAACGATCACGAATGACACGGCCATGATCGCCCGGGCGATCCGATCGGTGGCCTGGCGACGCGACTCGACGATGCGCGAGATGACGGCGACGCCGACGAGGTAGAGCACCATCGAGACGATGATCCAGCGGGCCCAATTGACCGAACCCGTCGGGATCCAGGTGAGTGCTGCGAGACCGACAGCGCCGAGTGCGATGCCGCGCATCGGCCACCCCGAGAGGCTGCGGCTGGCCATGTCGTCGAACTCGTCGGACGACGGAGCGGAACGTTGTTCGTCGAGGAGGGTCATCCGTCGGCTCCCGAGAATCCGGCGCTGGCGACACGGCGGGCGACCGCGTTGACCCCGAAGGTGATGAGGAACAGGACCAGGCCGGTGGCGATGAGACGGTCGACGGCGAGCCCGGCGGCCTCGGGGAACTGGAGCGCGATGTTCGATGCGATCGAGTTCGAGTTCGAGTTGGTGAGCACGTCCCAGAAGTAGCCGAACGACGGCGAGAGGATGATGGCCACCGCCATCGTCTCGCCGAGTGCCCGGCCGAGACCGAGCATGGCGCCCGAGATCACACCGGAGCGACCGTAGGGAAGCACGGCCTGGCGGATCATCTCCCACTTGGTGGCACCGAGCGCAAGCGATGCCTCCTCGTGAAGCCGAGGCGTCTGGAGGAACACCTCGCGAGACACCGCAGTGATGATCGGCAGCACCATCACCGCGAGCACCACACCGACGGTGAGGGTCGAGCGACCACTCGTCGAAACTGCGAGGTCGGAGCCGAAGAACGGGAGGAACCCGAGGTTGTCACGCAGCCACGGCATGACCGAGCGGGCAAGCACGGGAGCGAGCACGAGGATGCCCCACAGGCCATAGACCACGCTCGGGATCGCTGCGAGCAAGTCGATGAAGTAGCCGAGTGTCCGACCCAGCTTCTTCGGGGCGTAGTGACTGACGTAGAGCGCCACGGCGATCGCCACCGGCGTGGCGAGCAGCAGGGCGATGCACGAGATGTAGATCGTGCCGAAGAGGAACGGGCCGACGTACTCGAAGAAGCCCTGGTCGCCGTCGAAGTTCGTCGGATCCGCGGTGACACCCTCACGACCCTGAGCGAACAGGAACGCAGCGACCGCAGCGAGCGTGACGAGGATCAGTGCGGCGGCGCCGAAGCTGAGGCCGGAGAAGACTCGGTCGCCGGCTCTGCCGATCGGCTGATCGAGTGGGGCGTCGTCGGCCTCGGGTGGCGACGACGAGGGTGGTGACGTGTCGGTGATGGTCACGTGAACTCTCGAGGGATGGTTGGCGGGACATCGGGCCAGCGGCCCGTCGAAACAGTACCGGGACCGAACCAAGCCGGCGGCGACTCGCCCCCTGGTAGAAGGGCAGCCGCCACCGGCGGGTTCACACGGCGGTGCCGGTACTGCTGGTCTTGCTCCAGCTGACGATGATCAGCTGGAGAGACTGATCGCGTCGATCGATGCGAAGATCTCGGCGCTGACCTCGGCCGAGATCGGAGCCGAACCGGCCGATGCACCCGAGGCGGCCTGACCCGCTTCGGAACCGATGTAGGTCATGAACGCCTTGACCAGGTCGAGCTCCTCCTGGTTGTCGTACTCGAGGCAGACGATGTGGTACGACACCAGCGCGATCGGGTAGGTGTCGGCGGTTTCGGGGTTGCGGTTGACCTCGATGGCGAAGTCGAACTCGTTGCGCCCGTCGAGGCGGGTCGACGAGTCGACGATGCGACCGGCAGCCTCGGCGCTGAACGGCACGAACTCACCGGCGACGCCCACGGCGGCGGCCGGGAGATCACCGATCTGGCTGGCATCGGCGTAGCCGATCGAGCCCTCACCGGCGGCGACGGCCGACACGACACCGGTCGTGCCCTGACCACCTTCGCCGCCACCCGGGCCATCGATGTCCCACGGCTCGATGGCGCCGAAGGTCCAGATATCGGGGGCGGTCTGCGCCATGTAGTCGGTGAAGTTCTCAGTCGTTCCTGAGTCATCAGAGCGGTGGACCGGGTTGATCGCCAGGTCGGGGAACTCAATGTCGGGGTTGACCTCGGCGATGGCCGGGTCGGTCCAGTTCGTGATGGTGTTGGCGAAGATACCGGCGATCAGCTCGGGGGTGAGGTTGAGCTGAGTGTCACCGATCGACGGGAGGTTGTAGGGCAGCGCGATGGGCGAGATGTAGTGCGGCAGGTTGATCGCACCCTGCTCACCCGGGCAGCGCTCGATCGAGGCCTCGAACTCGTCGTCCTTCAGCGCGGCGTCGGAGCCGGCGAAGCTCGTGGCGCCTTCGAGGAAGCGCTCACGGCCACCACCCGAGCCGATCGGGTCGTACTCGACGGTGACGTCGGGGTTCAGCTCCTGGAAGCCGACCTGCCAACCCTGCATGCCAGCGGCCTGCGACGACGCGCCAGCGCCGACGAGCGTGCCTGACAGCTCGGCGGGCCCTTCAGCAGGCTCTTCAGCCGGTGCCTCAGCCTCTTCGGCGGGCTCTTCGTCGCTGCCGCAGGCGGCGACGACGAGGCCGGCAGCGAGCGCGCCGGCGAAGATGCGATGCTTGGTGTTCACGCTTGGATCTCCTGATGATCTATTCGTTGTGACGTGGGGGTTGCACGTGGCGGATTCGCTCACGGCAGCGGGCACAGTAAGCACCCAAGGTGAACGACGCCCCCGAGAAGGTGAACGTGGGGTGAACGACCGGCGACGATTGACCGAACAGGCTGCCGAACGGTGTCAGCCGGCGCCGGCGCCGGCGATCAGGCCGGAGCGCGCCCGACCGTTTGCGCTTCGAACGCCGCCCGATAGAGCCGCTCTTGCACGTGGGGCTCGAAGGCGTCGAGCGGCCCGACGCGGGTCCAGGCATCGTCGCCGCCGAGCTCCCAGGCGACCACGTCGTCGGCGAGCGCGGTGTCGATCACGCGGTCGAGCCACTCGGTGTGGCGCGGGTGCTCGATCGGCACCAACACCTCGACGCGGCGGTTCAGGTTGCGCGGCATCAGGTCGGCCGAGCCGATCAGATACAACGAGTCGCTCTGCGCTCCGGCGACCCGCACCCCGTTGACCACGTTGGCGTGCCTGAATCGGTAGACCCGGCTGTGCTCGAGATACCGGCCGAGGATGCTTCGGACCCGGATGTTCTCGGAGAGGCCCGGCACGCCCGCCCGCAGGCAACAGATCCCGCGAACGACGAGGTCGACCCGGCAGCCGGCTTGGCTGGCTGCGTAGAGCGTTTCGATCATGTCGGGGTCGGCGACCGAGTTGCACTTGAGGACGATGTGGCCCTCGGATCCGAACGACGCCTCGTGCTCGATCAGGTCGACCAGGTGGTTGCGGAGGTCGCGCGGTGCGACCAGGAGCGTGCGGTAGTCAACCGCTCGGCTGTAGCCCGTGAGGTGGTTGAACAACTGAACCGCGTCGTTGCCGATGTCGGGGTCGGCGGTGAGGTAACCGAAGTCTTCGTAGATCCGAGCGGTCTTCGCGTTGTAGTTGCCCGTGCCGATGTGGCAGTAGCGGCGCAGCACGTCGCCGTCGTCGCGTACGACCAGCACGACCTTCGAGTGGGTTTTGAGCCCGACCATGCCGTACACGACATGGACGCCCGAACGTTCGAGTTCCTTCGCCCACTGCACGTTGGCGGCCTCGTCGAAGCGCGCCTTGAGCTCGACGAGTACGGCGACCTGCTTGCCCAGCTCAGCCGCACGGATGAGCGACCGGATGATCAGAGAGTCACCGCCCGCCCGGTAGAGCGTCATCTTGATCGACAGCACGTTTGGGTCGACAGCCGCCTGCGACAAGAACTCCTCGACGCTCGACGAGAAGCTCTCGTACGGGTGGTGCATCAGCATTGAACGGTGACGGATCGCGTCGAACACCGGACGATCGGTCTCTTCGGCTGCCGCGAGGCGACCGGGCTGGACCGGCGGCCACGGATCGTCCTTCAGATCGGGGCGGTCGATGCCGTGGAGCTGCCAGAGGAACGACAGGTCGAGCGGCGCCCGGTGGAAGGTGACGTCGCCGTCGGTCAATTGCAGCTCACGCACGAGGAGTTCGAGCACCTCGGGACCCACGTCGCGTGCGACTTCGAGTCGCACCGGCGCGTTGAAGCGACGTCGGCGAAGTTCCATCTCGACCGCTTCGAGCAGATCTTCGGCCTCGTCTTCTTCGAGGGTCAGGTCGGCGTTGCGGCTCACCCGGAAGGTGGCCCACTCCTCGATGATCATGCCGGTGAACAGGTCGGACAGTCGCGAGGCGATGAGCTGCTCGATCGGGAGATAGCGCCCCGACGACACCATGAGCAGGCGCGGGAACGCGTTCGGCACCTTGAGGCGGGCGAAGCGACGCTCACCGGTTTCGGGGTCGGCGACATTGACCGCCAACGAGAGCGCGAGGTCAGAGATGTAGGGGAAGGGGTGGCCCGGATCGACGGCGAGCGGGGTGAGGATCGGGAACACTCGCTCGTCGAAGAACTCATTGGCGAGCGATCGCTCGTCGTCGGTCAGATCACCGTGATCGATGATGTCGATCCCCTGCTCCCTCAGCTCCGGGAGGATCTCGTCGACGAAGGTGGTGTCGAGCCGCTCGCTGAAGTCGGGCATCGCCGCACCGATGTCGGCCAGTTGGCGGAGCGGGGTCCGACCGTCGGCCGACGACGTGTCGACGCCTGCCGCGACCTGGTCTTTGAGCGCTGCGATGCGGACCTGGAAGAACTCGTCGAGGTTCGTCGACGCGATCGCACAGAACTTGACCCGCTCGAGGAGCGGGATACCGGGCTCGGAGGCAAGCTCGAGGACGCGGTGGTTGAACTGGAGCCAACTCAGCTCGCGGTTGAGGAACCGCTCGTCGAACGTCTCGGTGCCCGCCGAATCGGACACCTGTTCACCCGTCGGTGCGGGCCAGGGCGTCGACCGGGCCGACACGACCTCAGGCGTCGTCGGATTCGCTGGATTCGGCAGCGTCGCTGGCCTCTGCTGCCTCTGCCGCAGGCGCCTCATCGGTCGCATCGACGGTCTCGGCCGCGTCAGCGGCGCCGGTGAGGATGCCGAGATCCCACTCGATCGAGATCAGCTCGCGCTCAGCATCACGGACGATGCGCTCGCGGTTGCGGCGGAACTGCGGGTCTTCGCGGGGCAGCAGCACGAGGCGGGCGAGCACTCGGGCCCGGAACTCGTCGAGCACGCGCTGGTCACCCCAGTCGCCGTACACCTCCCAGTGCGGGGAGACCGGGCCGAGGTAGACGATCCGGGCGTGGGCCCGAGGTTCTGCCTGCTCGGAGACGTCGTCGACGGTGGAGGTCATGGCCGCACTCTACCCGTCGGCACTTGATCCATCGGCGGGCGGGCACCGAACACCAGGTACTGACCAGATGAATTTTCTTCGAATTACTTTACGAATGTGTTACGATGAAGCGACGACGTCGACATATGATGCACTCCACCAGATCACGCACATGAAGTTTCGTCGCCGTTTCGGGAACCGAGCAGGCACCGGCGACGTCATACAGGTTGAACGGGTTGCACCCCCGTCAACCCGCCCGAAATCGTCCAACCATCCCGAAGGACTCCGCCTCCCATGATCAAGCGCACCAAGCGAGCCGACCGCACCAACGACACCAGCGCAGGTCTGTCCGATGCCGTCCTCGCCGAACTCAACGGCCGCCCGACCGAACTGGCTGCGGCACCGCACGACCCCGACTCCCCCACCGCCTGGATGGCCGAGGGCAACTGTCGTCTGCACCCACCATCGACGTTCTTCCCCAGCGATGGCGTCGGCGTCGACAAGGCCCGCAAGATCTGCCGCGACTGCCCCGTGTCGCTCCGCTGCCTCGAGTACGCGCTCGAAGAGCGCATCGACCACGGTGTCTGGGGCGGCTGCAGCGAGCGTGAGCGCCGCCGCATCCTGAAGCGTCGCAAGGCCGATCAATCGGTCGGCGAGCTCCTCGAAGAACTCGCCTGACGCGACACCTCGCTGGCGGCCACCGCTCAGTCGAGCGAATAGACCCGCCGTGCCGTTTCGACGAACATCGCTGCCTGTTCGGCGTCGGTGTACTGCGCCGCGAGCTTCTGCATTGCGTTCCAGTAGACGTGATAGTTGACCGAGAATCGGTCGACCGGGAAGTTGCTCTCGAACATGCAGCGCTCAGGACCGAAGCATTCGATGGCGTGCTCGTACCAGCGGCGCTGGTCGCCGAGCAGCTGATCGGACGTCGGCGGCTGATCGAGTTCGTGGTAGCCGAAGCCGTTGTCGGGCATCGCCAGCCCACCGATCTTGATCACGGTGTTCGGCCGCTCGGCCACGGCGGCGAGGTCGGGTGCCCAAGCCTCGAAGATCTCGTCGAGCTGGCCGGCGAACCGCCCGATCGCACAAGGCGTCCCGAAGTGATCGAGCACCAGGGTGGTGTCGGGAGCGGCATCGGCCAGCGCAGCGAACTCGCCGAGCTGCCAGTGGTAGTTCCATGAGTCGTAGGTGAGGCCACGCTCACCCAGCCGGCGCACACCGCGCTGGAAGTCGGGAGCGGCGGACTTGCCCGCGGCGTTGAACGACGGAATCGTGTGCACCTCGGGCTCGACCGAGCGGGCGAGTGCGTCACGGATGCCACGAAAACGGCCTGCGGCGGCGGCCTCGTGAGCGTCGAGCACCTCATCGACCGCCGGGTCGGTCAGGTCGGCGGCAGCGACGATGCCAGCGATCGGAGGGGCATGAGGGTGCCGGGCAGCCAGATCAGCAGCGGCTGCGGCCACGAACTCCGTCTCGCCCACACACCGGAGGCGATCGGGACCATCGGTGCGGTAGCCGGCGCCGCACTCCATGAACATGGTGGCGACGACGCGGTGACCCGAGGTGGTGTCGGCGACGAGCTCATCGACGCCGTACGGCAGGGCACCACCCTCGGGCCAGAGGTGGTGGTGCGGGTCGACGATCGGGCGAGACGCGTCGACGATCGGCTCGACGACTTGGTCGAGCCACTCAGGAGTGCCGGAGGTGGGGCGGGGCGCTGCCATCGCAGCACCCTAGAAACCTCAGGACTCGGACTTCGACTCGGCCGAGCTGTCGGACTCGGCCTTGGCCTCGTCGAGGCCGTCCTTGAATTCCTTCTGGGCCTTGCCGAGGTTCTTGGCCAGCTTGGGCACCTGCGAGCTACCGAACAGCAGCAGGATCACGACGACGACGATGAGGACTTCATTGCCCCCGAGAAAACCGATCATTTCGCCACGATACCGTGAAGGAACCGTCGGCTGGTCGCGTATTGCGTAACAGACGCGGCGTTGACCGGGTGACGTCAGGCGCCGAGCATCGAGCGGGCGACCTGGGCCCGCTGACGACGGATGCGGCGGCGCTCACGCTCGGAGAGGCCGCCCCAGATGCCGAACTTCTCACCGTTCTGCAGTGCGAACTCGAGGCAGTCGTGACGCACCTCGCAACCGCGGCAGACCTCTTTCGCCTCGCGGGTGGACGCACCGCGCTCAGGGAAGAACAGGTCGGGGTCGACGCCGAGGCAGTTCGCACGATCGTGCCAGTCAGGCTGCGGTTCGACCGGCGTGGCGCTGATCGTGATGCTCGTGGTGGTGATGAACTGCATGGGGTGACGACCTCGTAGTTACGACGGTGTCATTCTGCCATGGCCACTACACGATCGCAAGAAGAAAGTCAGGTATTTCGCGCGGACCGCGCGAACATCACGACCGAGCGCGCGAGGATGCTGGCTCCGGCTGCGTTGCCGGGGAAGCGCTCGGCCTGGCAGAAATCGCTCGGTCCGGCTCGGCGAGCTAGGCGGAGCGGCGGCCGGCTTTGGCCATCTGGCGTTTGCCGTCGAGGAAGTCGACCAGCACGTAGTCGCCGAGGTTCTCGGGGGTGGTGAAGAAGGCGCGGCCCTTGTTGATCTGTGTCATCTGTTCGATGAAGGCGCGCAGGCTGCCGTCGGCACCGAGGCCGAACGTGTTGATGCGGATCTGCTCGCGGGTGGCTCGGACGACTTCGCGGAGGGTCGCCTCGACCGTTTCACGCACCGGCGGGTAGTTGAAGAACGGGCGGCCGTCGGGGGTGATGTGGGCGGTCGGCTCACCGTCGGTGATCATGATGATCTGCTTGTTGCCCGACTCGCGGGCGAGGAGCTGACGAGCGAGGGTGAACCCGTGGTGCATGTTCGTGCCGTACACGAAGTCCCAGCTCACCTCGGGCAATTGCTCGGCGGTCAGAACACGGGCGGTCTCGGAGAAACCGACGAGGCCGAGGTAGTCACGCGGGAACTGAGTCGAGATGAGGTGGTGGAGCGCCATCGCCACCTTCTTCGCCGGCAGGAAGTTGTCTCGCATCGGCATCGACAACGACAGGTCGAGCATGAGCACCGTGGCCGAGCGGGTGAGGTGTTCGGTGCGTTCGATCTCGAAGTCGTCGGGTTGAAGGCGCACGGGCACACCTGTTTCGCCCGTGCCTGAGCGGCGGCGGATCGCGTTGCGGATCGTGCGATGGAGATCGAGCTGGAACGGGTCGCCGAACTCGTACTCCTTGGTGTCGTAGGTGCGCTCGTGACCGATGCCGTGCTCCGACAACTCGTGCTGACCGGCCATGTCCTTGGCCATCTTGCTGAACAGCTCGCGGAGCGCGTTCGAACCGATCTTGCGGAGGCCCTTCGGCGTGAGCTCGAGCTTGCCCTCCTTGTTCTCGACCAACCCCGCCTGCTCCAACTGCTTGGTGAGCTCGGCGAGCCGTTCGAGGGACTTGGCGGCGTCGTCACCCATGAGGTCACGGACCTTGTCCATGTCGGCCTCGGCCAGCGCCGACGGTGACGACGCATTGCGGAGCAGGTTTTCGAGCTGATCGAGGTCGCCGAGCTCCTGCATCTGCTGCATCGCCTGGGCGAACCCCATCGGGTCCTGCCCCTCGAAGTCGTAGCTGCGTTCCCACTGCATCTGGGGGAACATCTGCTGGAGGTTGCCGGCGAGCTGCTGCATCTGCCACTGCAGATCCATGTCGTCGCCCATGAGCTGCTCGCTCAGCTCCTGGAGCTGCTGACGCTGTTCGGGCGTCATCGAGTTCATCATCGCCTGCATGGCCGCCATGCGTTGCGCCATGCTCTCGAGCAGCTCCTCGACGTTCTGCGGGTTCTCGGGGAAGAAGTCGCCGTACTCCTCCATGAACTCCTGGAACGACTCGGTCGTGTCGTCGCCACGCTGGTGCTCTTCGAGCAGCTCGTTGAGCGCCGCCATCATGTCCTTCATGCGGCTCATGTCGCCGGCGTCCATGTTCTGCATGGCCGACGACATCTGATCGACCATCTGCTGCATCAGCTGGTCCTTCAGCCGCTCCATCAGCTGCTCGAAGCGCTGCTTGGCCTCCTTCGACTCGAACTGGTGATGGTCGAGCTCGCGGACCTTGCCCGCCAAGTCGTCGGGGAGCATGTCGAGCGACATGTTCTTGTCCATCGCCGAGGCTTCGGCGTTCTGCATACGGCGTTCGTCGCCCGAGGTCTGGGCATCACGCAGCATGTTCTCGATGGCATGTCGCTCCTCGTCGACGATGTCGTCGAGTTCGGCCTTGATCTCGTCGTACACCCCGCCGAGATCGTGGTTGGCGAGGCGTTCCTCGCGTTCCTGGCGGAGCTGGTCGAGCAGCTCGCGCAGCCCTTGCAGGCGGTTGCCGTCGGGGTCGGTCATGCCCTCCTGCATCATCCGCCGGAGCGCTGCGTTGACGTCACCGTGGTAGAGCAGCTCGTCGGTGAGCTCGTCGAACGCTGCGTCGGCGTCGAACTCGAAGCCGGTCTGGGTGCCGTCCCACCGTGAATACGTGAACCGCTGCCGCATGTACCGACCGTACACCCAGCCTCGTGTCGTCGTCGTTTCGACCCGGACGGTCACGCTCCGATGCCGTCGATCACACCGGCAACACCCCAGTTCGGGCCGATTCTGACGAGGACACGACGGGCGGCGCGATGAGCAGTATTGTCGGAGGCATGCGTGTCCCCCGCACGTTCATCTTCGTCGATCTGTCCGGCTTCACGAACTACACCGCCGCCTTCGGCGATGACGCCGCCGGCCGGGTCTTGAGCGCGTTCCGCACCATCGTCCGATCGGTGGCGTCCGAACGCGGCGTTCGCATCGCCAAGTGGCTCGGTGACGGCTGCATGTGCGTCGCTGTCCAACAAGCCGATGCCGTGTCGTTCGTCCGTGATCTCGAACAGCGCGCCGCCGACGTCTGCGCACCGCTCACCGTGCGAGCCGGGCTCGCCACCGGACACGCACTGCTCTTCGAGGGCGACGACTACATCGGCTCAGCGGTCAACATGGCGGCTCGTCTGTGCGATCACGCCAAGGGCATCGAGGTCCTCATACCGGCGATGCACATCGAACGTCTGCCCGAGGGCGTGCGCGCCGAGCCGTTCGGCGAAGTCGAACTGCGCGGCTTCCCCGGGCCAGTCGAAGTGGTCGAGTTGACGGGCACCCCCGAGCCGGTCAACTCCGACACCGGCGACCTCTGGACCCGCACACCGTTCATCTAGTCCTCTTCCTTCGTCGGGCGCAGCCCTGCTCGGAGCCTGCCGGCGGCCCGTTCCACGGCCACGGAGGCCGGACGCGAACGCACCTCTCCCCCGGGAGGCCACCACGAGCCTGCCGGGCGGACGCGAACGCACCGCTCCCCCGGGAGGCCTGGCACGTTCGGGGACAGAGTCGAAACGTGCCGGCGCGCTAGAACTGCCTCATGAGGCGACTCGGGTTGTTGGGTGGGATGAGTTGGGAGAGCTCGATCGAGTACGAGCGGCTCATCAACACCGGGGTCCGTGAGCAGCTCGGCGGCACGTCATCGGCTGACCTGATCGTACGGAGTTACGACTTCGCCCAGATCGAGGCACTGCAGGAGACAGACCGCTGGGACGAGGCAGGTGCGATGCTCGCCGCCGACGCTCAGCTTCTCGAGCGCGCCGGTGCTGACGCCGTGCTCTTGTGCACCAACACGATGCACGTGGTCGCGCCTGAGATCGAGGCGGCGCTGACCGTGCCGTTTCTTCATCTCGCGAATGCAACGGCCACTGCGGTCGAACGGGCCGGCGTCGACACCATCGGCCTGCTCGGCACCCGCTACACGATGGAGCAGGCCTTCTATCGAGAGCGCCTCGAAGCCCAGGGGCTCGACGTGCTCGTGCCCGACGAATCCGACCGCACGACCGTTCACGACGTGATCTACGACGAACTCGTCCGCGGCATCGTCACCGACGACTCGAAACAGGCCTACCTCGACGTCATCGACCGGCTCGTCGAGCGAGGGGTCACCGGCGTGATCGCCGGATGCACCGAGATCGAGCTGCTCGTCGGCCCGTGCGACGTGGACATCGACTTCTTCCCCACCACCACGGTCCACGCCGCTGCAGCCGTCGAGTTCGCCCTCGGTGACGAGTAGTCAGCAGGCGAGGCCAGGGAGCCCGTCGATGCTGAACGAGTTCTTCTCGGCCTGATACGCCGCCAGCTCCTCGTCAGACTTCCCCGCGGCCCACTTGTCGAGTGTTCGACGATCGCCCGCAACCTGCATCAGCGGTACGCCGAAACCGCACGAGTCCTGCACGCGGTCGACGTCGATTCGGATGATCGACCGGAGGCCGGGAACGTCACCGAAGTGGGCGGCGAGTTGGGCGAACCGCTCGTCGTCGGGAAGCACCGGCTCGCCCCGCCCCGAGAAGCGAACGATGTTGGGCTTCCCAGTGAAGGCACAGAACATGAGCGTGATGCGGCCGTTGTCGCGCAGGTGGGCGATGGTCTCGACGCCACTGCCGGTCCGGTCGGCGTACGCCACCTCGTGCGGGCCGAGCACCACGACCGGCTCCAGACCCTTGGGCGACAAGTTCACGCGACCACCGTCGTTCGGTGCGGTGGCGACGAAGAACATCGGCTGCGACTCGGCAAACGCCTTCAGCTCATCGGTGATCGATTCGTGGAAGTTCCCCATCGCCCGAGTCTGACACGCCCGTCGAGGGCGGGTCCCCGGGTTTCAGACGCGGCCGCGATAGGTCGCGCTCGCGCCGCTGGCGTCCTTGTTCAGGCGTTTCGACAGGTGCAGACCTTCGAGAATGAACTCGACGGCCGCGGCCACGGCAGCTGGCGACTCGTCGCCGCCGGTGAGTGCTGCGACCGGCGCGGTGAGCGCCGCGACCTCGCCGACCAGACCAGCGAGTTCGGCGCTGGTCACTTCCTCGCCGGTGTGCGCAATGGTGCCCTCTTCGAACGCATCGACGACCTCACGGGTGGCGGCCGGGTCGACCAGTTCCTTGAACACCGTGAGGACTGCGCCCTTCACGAGCATGTCGAGGATCGCGCCCTCACGGCCTTCTTCGAGGGCTTCGATCTCGATCTTGCCCTGCGACGACGCAGCCAGAGCGTCGAGGTCGTCGACGCGAGCGACGACGTGCTGCTCGCCCGCCCGGAGACCACGGCGCAGCGCGTTGGCCGACAGGGCCTCGTAGTTGCTCACGCTCAGGCGCACCGACACACCCGAACGCTGATTGACCTGATTGCTCGACCGGGCGAGATGGCTGAACGTCGCGACGACGTCGGCCAGGTAGTCGGGCACGGCGACGGTGACGTCACCCCCTGCGGTCGACACGTCGAGCGACTCGGCCTCTTGCCGCATGATCGCCACCTCGGTCTCGACTTCGAGCGGGTAGTGGGTTCGGATCTGCGAACCGAAGCGGTCTTTGAGCGGGGTGATGAGACGGCCGCGGTTGGTGTAGTCCTCGGGGTTGGCCGAGGCGACGAGCATCACGTCGAGCGGGAGGCGGATCTTGTAGCCGCGGATCTGGACATCGCGCTCTTCGAGCACGTTGAGGAGGCCAACCTGGATGCGCTCGGCGAGATCGGGCAACTCGTTGATAGCGAACAGGCCTCGGTTGGTGCGGGGCACCAAGCCGTAGTGCAGGGTGAGCTCGTCGGAGAGATAGCGGCCCTCGGCGACCTTGATCGGGTCGACCTCGCCGATGAGGTCGGCGATCGAGGTGTCGGGGGTGGCCAGCTTCTCGCCGTAGCGGCGCGAGCGATGCACCCAGTCGATCTTGGTGTCGTCGCCGAACTCGGCGACGAGATCGCGGGCGTAGCGCGAGATCGGTTCGTACGGGTCGTCGTTGATCTCGGAGCCAGCGAGGATCGGCATCCATTCGTCGAGCAGGCCGGTGAGCGAGCGGATCATGCGGGTCTTCGCCTGGCCACGCTCGCCGAGGAAGATCACGTCGTGCCCGGCGAGCAGCGCGTTCTCGAGCTGCGGCATGACGGTGTCTTCGTAGCCAGACACCCCCTCGAACAGCGGCTCACCCGCTGCGATCTTCTCGATCGCGTGGGCTCGGATCTCCTGTTTGACGGTGCGGGACGTCCAGCCGGAGTCGCGCAGCGCTCCGAGCGTGGTGGGCAGATCGGACGGCACGGAGGGGATCGCGTCGCTCATGTGCCGAACCTAGCCCAGCCCGCCCGACCACTCACATCGAAGCCAACGGTCACCCCCAACCAGATCACGCCCGTTTCGTGAGGTCGTGCGCTCGATGCCATCCACGACCTCACGAAATGCGGAAGAGCGGGGCGCCGGCAACCAGCATCACCAACCAGATCCCACTCGTTTCGTGAGGTGGCGCGCTGGATGTCAGTCACGACCTCACGAAACGCTGGGACCGGGGGTCGGGGGGTCATCGTGCGGCGACGGGGTTTCGGTACGCTCGGCTGGATGCGGATGTCCGGAAGGTGGGTGGCGGCCGAGGCCACCGACGACATCCGACGGTTCGGGATCGAACTCGATCGAGAAGGTGACGAGCACGGTGCGCACGCGCTGGGCGACTGGCACCCGATCGAAGTGCCCGGACACTGGCAGTCGACCGAGGAGTTCTCCGACGCCTCCGGCCCGCTGATGTACCGCTACGAATACACCGCTCCCCCACCAGACGAGGGACGGCGACGATGGGTCACCTTCGACGGTGTGATGTACCAGGCCGACGCCTGGCTCGACGGTGCATACCTCGGCGACCCCGAGGGGTACTTCTTCCCCCAGTCGTTCGACATCACCGACCTGTCTCGAATTGGCGACGAGCACGTCCTCGCAGTAGAAGTCGCCTGCCCCGACCAGCAGCCAGGAGCCCGCACCAACATCACGGGCCTGCTGCAGGCGTGGCGAGGCCTGCCTCCCGACTGGAACCCCGGCGGGCTCTGGCGGCCCGTCCGGATGTACGACACCGGACCAGTCCGCATCGACCGCCTCAAGGTCCTGTGCCGCGACGCCGACGAGCGCAGCGCCCACGTACTGCTCACCGCTCACCTCGACAGCGATACCTTCCGCGACGTCACCGTGGTGACGCGACGTGATGGCTCGGTCGTCGACGAGCAGACCCATGCGCTAGCGCTGGGAGCGAATGAGATCGCGTGGTCGATCGACATCCGGCGTCCTGAACTGTGGTGGCCGCGCGAGCTGGGCGAACAGCACCTCACGGAGTTCGAGGTCGAGTTGCTCGTCGACGGTGAGCGCAGCGACACCCGGCGTCGTCGAACCGGGCTCCGGCAGGTCGACTGGAACGACTGGGTCTGTTCGGTGAACGGCGAGCGGGTGTTCCTCCGCGGCATCAACCTCACCCCGCTCACCACCGGCATCGGCGAGACGACCGACGAGGTGATCGAGCGCGACCTCGGCCTCCTCCTCCACCTTGGCGTCAACGCGATCCGCGTCCGCGGACACATCTCTCGCCGCTGCTTCTACGACCGCGCCGACGAGCACGGCCTGCTCGTGTTACAGGACTTCCCCCTCGAGGGCCCGCAGCAGCGATCGGTCCGCGGCCGCGCCACCCATCAAGCGGGCATCGCCGCCGATTCGCTCGGACACCACCCGTCGCTCGTGCTGTGGAGCGCGCACAACGAACCGACCGACGCCCACATCGAGGAACGCTCGGGGTGGAAGGCAACCCTCGGAGCCGTCGTGAGCCAGCAGCTGCCATCGTGGAACCGCAGTGTGCTCGACCGATGGGTGAAGCGCGAGTTCGAGCGCTCAGATCCAACGCGCACCACCAGCGCCTACTCCGGGGTCGGCCCCCACCTCCCCCGCCTCGATGGCTCCGACACCCACCTCTGGTACGGCTGGCGCTACGGCGACACGGGCGACCTCGGGCGACGCGCCCGCCGACAGCCGTCGAGCGTGCGATTCGTCAGCGAGTTCGGGGCCGACTCGGTTCCTGATGCGCGCATCTGGATCGACGAACAGCTCGACGGGCAGGCCGGGTTCGGCGCACGCCGTTGGCCGCTCCTCGACTGGGATCGGGTCGAGGAGATGACCGGCTACGACCGGGCCACGTTCGAGACGATGTTCCCGCCCCAGACCTTCGACTCGTTCGACGAGTGGCGTCGAACGACCCAGCTCTACCAGTCGGGGCTGCTCAAGACGCAGATCGAAACGCTCCGCCGCCTCAAGTACCAGCCGACGGGCGGCTTCTGCATCTCGTCGTTCGCCGACTCCGCACCGGTGGTGTCGAGCTCGCTGTACGACCACGAGCGCCGACCGAAGGACGCCGCCGACGTCGTGCGCGCTGCGCTTGCGCCGGTGATCGTGGTCGCCGACGAACTTCCCGACTGGGTAAACCCTGGCGATCGGGTGTCGCTCGACGTGCTCATCGTCAATGACCTGCGCACCGAACTGGTGAACCCCGTCGTCGAGGCGGCGGCCACTTGGCCGGGCGACTCGCAGCGATGGCGATTCAACCGGCCGGTCGAGGCCGACAGCGTCACGAAGGTCGGAACCGTGTCACTCACGGTGCCCGACACGCTCGGCGAGCTCGCCGTCGAACTGGTGGCAACAGCTGGCGGCGAGCCGGTTGCGATCAACCGATACTCGACCGCCGTCGTGCTGCCGACGATTTGATCGCGATCAGCGGCGCGAGAGCGACTTGCGGTTCTTGAACTTCGACTTGAGGTAGTCGGCGTTCATGACGGCGATCGCGTCGATCGAGATCTCCTTCGGGCACGCCGCCTCGCACTCGCCGTGGTTGGTGCACGAGCCGAAGTGCTCGTCCATCGTCTCGACCATGGCCTCCGACCGCCGGTAGCGCTCGGACTGACCCTGCGGGAGCAGGTTGAGGTGGGTGAGCTTCGCCGCCGTGAACAGGTTGGCGGCACCATTCGGGCAGGCGGCCACGCAGGCGCCGCATCCGATACACGCCGCGTTGTCCATCGCCGAATCGGCGACCGGCTTCGGGATCGGGATCAGGTTGGCGTCGGGCGCACCACCGGTCGGGGCGGTGATGAAGCCACCCGACTCGACGATGCGGTCGAACGCGGCCCGGTCGACCATGAGGTCTTTGATGATCGGGAACGCCGTGGCACGCCATGGCTCGATCACGATCTCGTCACCTGACGAGAATGTCCGCATGTGGAGCTGACAGGTGGCCGTGCCCTTCTGCGGACCATGCGCCTGACCGTCGATCATGAGCGAGCAGGTACCACAGATGCCCTCACGGCAGTCGTGGTCGAAGACGATCGCTTCCTTGCCTTCTTCGATGAGGCGTTCGTTGAGGATGTCGAGCATCTCGAGGAACGAGGCCTCGTCGCTGATCTCGGGGATCTGGTGCGTTTCGAAGCGGCCTTGTCCATCAGGACCATCCTGACGCCAGACCTTGAGGGTGATGTTGGTGAGTGTGGTGCTCATCGTTCGGTGGGGGTCTCTCTACTTGTATGAGCGGGTCTGGAACTTGACGACTTCGTATTCGAGGGGTTCGCGGTGTTCGATCGGTGCGGTGTAGTCGCCGCTCCACTCCCACGCCGTGACGTGGGCGAAATCGTCGTCGTTGCGGACGGCCTCGCCGTCGTCGGTCTGGTACTCGGAGCGGAAGTGCCCGCCGCAGCTCTCTTCGCGTGTGAGCGCGTCTTGGCACATGAGCATCCCGAGCTCGAAGAAGTCGTCGACTCGGCCGGCCTTCTCGAGGGTCTGGTTGAGGCTCGTGTCGTTGCCGGTGACCCGGAGGTCGGCCTTGAACTCGTCGTACAGCGCCGGGATCTCCGACAGCGCCTTCTCGAGGCCGACCTGGTTGCGGTCCATGCCGCAGTAGTCCCAGATGATCTTGCCGAGTTCGCGATGGAAGTAGTCGGGGCTGCGGGTGCCACCGATCTCCATGTACCCCTTGAACCGTGCCCGAGCCTCGTCTTCGGCGACAGCGAACGCCTCGTGCGAGGCGTCGGGCACGTCCTTGTTGAGCCATTCGGACAGGTACGGCGCGATGGTGTAGGGCAGCACGAAGTAGCCGTCGGACAGGCCCTGCATCAGCGCCGACGCACCGAGGCGGTTGGCGCCGTGGTCGGAGAAGTTCGCCTCGCCCGCCGCGAACAGACCTGGGATGGTCGTCTGCAACTCGTAGTCGACCCAGAGGCCACCCATCGTGTAGTGGCTGGCCGGGTAGATACGCATCGGCGTCTCGTACGGCGACTCGCCGGTGATCCGCTCGTACATGTCGAACAGGTTCCCGTAGCGCTCCCTGATCGTTTCGGCCCCAAGCCGCTCGATCGCATCGGAGAAGTCGAGGTAGACACCGTTCTTGAGCGGGCCGACACCCTGGCCGGCATCGATGGCACGCTTCGCGGCACGCGACGACACGTCGCGCGGGGCCAGGTTGCCGAAGCTCGGATAGATCCGCTCGAGGTAGTAATCACGCTCGTCTTCGGGCACCTGCGCCGCCGGACGAGTTTCGTCGGCGTTCTTCGGGACCCAGATGCGACCGTCGTTGCGCAGCGACTCGGACATGAGCGTGAGCTTCGACTGGAACTCGTCGGCCTGCGGGATGCAGGTCGGGTGGATCTGGGTGTAGCACGGATTGGCGAACGCCGCGCCACGGCGGTGAGCACGCCATGCTGCCGACACGTTGCACGCCATGGCGTTGGTCGACAGGAAGAAGGCGTTGCCGTAGCCGCCGGTGGCGAGCACGACGGCGTGGGCGTCGTGGCGGCTGAACTCGCCGGTCATGAGGTCACGGCAGATGATGCCGGCGCAGCGACCGTCGACGGTGACGACGTCGACCATCTCCATGCGGTTCCACAGCTTCACGTTGCCCAGGCCGATCTGGCGCGCGAGCTGCTGATAGGCGCCGAGCAGAAGCTGCTGGCCGGTCTGGCCGCGGGCGTAGAACGTACGGCTCACCTGGGCGCCGCCGAAAGAGCGGTTGTCGAGCAAGCCGCCGTACTCGCGAGCGAACGGCACGCCTTGGGCGACCATCTGGTCGATGATGTTGACCGACACCTCGGCGAGTCGATGGACGTTGGCCTCACGGGCGCGGAAGTCGCCACCCTTGATGGTGTCGTAGAACAGACGGTGCACCGAGTCGCCATCGCCCTGGTAGTTCTTGGCCGCGTTGATGCCGCCCTGGGCAGCGATCGAGTGAGCACGGCGCGGCGAGTCGTGGAACGTGAAGGCCTCGACCTGGTAGCCGAGCTCACCCATCGTGGCCGCTGCCGAGGCGCCGGCCAGGCCGGTGCCGACGACGATGACCTTGAACTTGCGCTTGTTGGCCGGGTTCACCAACTTCTGGTTGGCGATGTAGTTGGACCACTTGTCGGCCAGTGGCCCCTCGGGGATCTTCGGATCGAGGTTGATGCTCATCAGCCTTCACCTTCTTCGACGAGTGCTTCTTCGGATGAATGGAGATCGTGGACCGACGTGACCGTCGGGTCGTACTCGATCACCCCGGCGAGGGTGGCGATCGGGAACGAGAGGTTGCCCACAACGATGGCGCCGGCCACACCGATGGCCGCGCCCTTGCGCCAAGCGTTGAACCGAGGGTTGTTCCAACCGAGCGATTGGAACAGCGACCAGGTGCCGTGGAACAGGTGCACGCCAAGGGCGAGGTTGGCGACGATGTAGATGCCCGCCACCCACCAGCGCGACAGCGACTGGTCGATGTTGTAGTACACGTCGCCGCGTGACCAGTCGGCCCCCGTGGCACCCCAGGTGAGGTCGGCGATGTGGAAGATGATGTAGAGCAGCACGATCGTGCCGGTCCAGCGCATCGTTCGGCTGGCGAAGTTGGCCACCTGGTAGTCCCGCTCCGACTGGTAGCGAACCGCACGAGCCTTGCGGTTGAGCTGGGTCAAGCCCCACGCCGCGTGGATGTGGAGCAGCACCGCTCCAATGAGCACGAGGCGCAGGCCCCACAGGAGGTAGGTGCGAGGCAGCAACGGCACGGCGAGGTCACGGAGAAACTCGCCGTAGACGTCGATGTCGTAGACCCGCTCGCCGTCTTCGAGGACGACCCCGAGGTACACCTTGAGGTTGCCGATCATGTGGGTGATGACGAAACCGATGCCGATCAGGCCCGTGATCGCCATGACGTACTTCTTGCCGACCGCGGTGGCGTAGAGATCAAGCAGGAACGGTTTCTTCTTCGCCGAGGTGGTGGCGGTGCCGGTGACCGGCCCCCGGGACAACGTTTGAGCCATAGGGCCCAACCGTACCGGGCTGACACACCTCCCGACCCAATCGTCCGACCAGGTCGGCGATGTGGGCTCGGTCACGCCCCGCCCCACGACGCGACACGGCCCGGGCGGAGAGCCCGGGCCGTGTCGTCAGTGTTGAGATGCTGCGCTCATCGGAGCGCGTGTCGCCTGATCAGACGAACGCCGTGGCGAACACCAGACTGACGATCGTCATGACCTTCAGCAAGATGTTCATGGCGGGACCCGAGGTGTCCTTGAACGGGTCGCCCACGGTGTCGCCGACGACGGCGGCCTTGTGCGGGTCGGAACCCTTGCCGCCGTGATGCCCGGCTTCGATGTACTTCTTGGCGTTGTCCCAAGCGCCGCCGGCGTTCGCCATGAAGATGGCGATGGCGAAGCCCGTGACGAGCGCACCGGCGAGCAGACCGCCGAGCGCATCGACCGAGATGAAGCCGACCACGAGAGGAACGACAACGGCGAGTGCGCCGGGGACGATCATCTCCTTGAGCGACGCCTCGGTCGAGATCGCCACACAGCGAGCCGAATCGGGGGCGACGCCAGGCTCACCCTCACGCAGGCCCGGGATCTCGCGGAACTGTCGGCGCACCTCTTCGATCATCTGCGCAGCCGCACGGCCGACAGCGTCGATCGTGAGGGCGGCGAAGAGGAACGGAAGACCGGCACCGATGAACAGGCCGATGAACACGTCGACTTCGCCGGCGTCGAGGTTGAGGACCGTGTCCCCGCCCGACTCGGTGGCGATCGCGAACTCGAAGCTCTTGAACAGCGCCAGCGCGGTGAGAGCGGCCGAACCGACGGCGAAGCCCTTGGCGACGGCGGCGGTGGTGTTGCCCAGCGAGTCGAGGGCGTCGGTGACCTCACGGACCGACGGGTCGAGCTCTGCCATCTCGGCGATACCGCCGGCGTTGTCGGCGATCGGGCCGTAGGCATCGACCGACACGACGACGCCGGTGGTGGCGAGCATGCCGATGGCAGCGACGGCGATGCCGTAGAGGCCGCCCAGCGTGGTCGTGTCGCCGAGCGTCTGCTGGCCGCCCCAGTAGGCGACGCCGACACCGACGAGGATGAGCGCCACCGAAGCGAACACCGAGATCATGCCCGTCGAGACACCGGAGAGGACCGTGGTGGCCGGACCGGTTTCGGACTGGGCCGCGATCTTCTTGACCGGGCTGAAGTGATCGGAGGTGTAGTACTCGGCGCACTTGCCGAGCGCCCAGCCGACGACGAGGCCGCCGATCACCGAGAGGGCGAGGCCCCAGGGCTTGCCCTCGGGGAAGATGGCGTCGTCGCCGAACAGCCAGAACGAGCCGGCGAGCACGCCGACCGCGGTGATGCCCATGGCCACGTTGGTGCCCATGTGCAGCGCACGGCTGAGCGCGTGGCTGTCGGTCGAGTCGCCGCCCTTGACGAGGAACGATCCGATGATCGAGGCGATCATGCCGACGAACGCGACGAGCATCGGGAAGACGAAGAACGGGATGATGCTGTCGTTGCCCGCATCGGCGGCGCTGATGCCGCCGGCGAACGCGACGAGCGAGATCGGGGCGATGATCGAGCCGGCGTAGGACTCGAAGAGGTCGGCACCCATGCCGGCGACATCGCCGACGTTGTCGCCCACGTTGTCGGCGATGGTCGCCGGGTTCCGCGGGTCGTCTTCAGGAATACCGGCTTCCACCTTGCCGACGAGGTCGGCGCCGACGTCGGCGGCCTTGGTGTAGATGCCGCCGCCCACACGGGAGAAGAGGGCGACGGTCGAGGCGCCGAGGCCGTAGGCCGTGACGATGTTGAACGCGTCCTCGACCTCGAGGATCGTGACGAAGAAGATGTAGGTGACCATCAGGCCGAGCAGCGCGAGGCCGGCGACCGAGAAGCCCATGACGGCGCCACCGCGGAATGCGACGGGCAGGGCCTTCGACGGGCCTTCCTTCGCTGCTTCGGTGGTGCGGGCGTTGGCCATGGTGGCCACGGTCATGCCGGCGTAGCCCGCACCGGCTGAGAGCACGGCGCCGAGGATGTAGCTGACGGCGGCGAGCGGCGCGATCACGATCGCGAGGATGACGGCGAGGATGACGGCGAAGATGCCGACCCACTTGTACTCCGCCTGCAAGAACGCCCGGGCGCCCTTCTGGATCTCGCCCATCAGGAACTGCATGCGCTCGTTGCCCGCAGGTGCAGCCTCGACGGCTTTGTAGTAGTACCCCGCGAGCCCGAGCGCGGCGACTGCCGAGATCAGGGCGAGGTAGGGAATGACGCTCATCTTCGAGTGTCCTCCTGAGTTGTCATGTCGGGCGGCGCGTGGTTCGCGCCGTCAGGTCGGCCGACGGGCTTCCTCCCGACGCGCCGGGCCAATAGTGGCCGGTCGAAGAGGCTAGAAAGAAATTCAGCCCAAGACGCACACCAAACATGCGAATTGTGGTTCGCATGTCGGCCGTCAGTCAGCGTCGGCGACGAAGTCGATCAGTTGCTCGACCGCCCCGACCAACTCGGGACGCAGGTCGGCGAAGGTGCGCACCTGGTTGCGCAGTCGCGGCCAGAAACCGTCGAATGGCACACCGAGTGCCCGACAGAGACCTTCCTTCCACGGCACATCGGGGTCGTAGGGGACCTCGGGCCACTCGCTGAGGCCCATCACCTTCGGCCGCACACCGGCCCAGACGTCGACGAAGGGGTGGCCCGTCACGAGCACGTCCGGATCGGTCACCTGCGCCGCGATGCGCGACTCCTTCGACCCAACGACGAGGTGGTCGAGCAGCACCCCGAGTCGACGTGATGACGACGGGCTGAAGCCGGCGACCGCGGCCACCAAGTCGTCGGCACCGTGGAGCGGCTCGACGACGATCCCGAGCTCGCGCAAGTCGTCACCCCAGACGTGTTCGAGCAGCTCGGCGTCGTGCTTGCCTTCGACCCAGATCCGACTCGCCCGGGCGACGCGGGGAGCAGAGTCGCCGGCGATCGACCCCGACGCAGTGAGGCGCTGCGCGCTGCTCGCCACCTTGGCGGGACGAACGAGGGTGACGTTCGCGCCGTTCACGATGAAACCGCCGGGCTTCCATGCGAAGTGCCGAACGTGCTTCGACGGGGCCTGCACCGTGATGCCCTCCGCGTTCCACTTGACGATGCGACCATGGAACCCCGACGACCGATCGACCACCAGCATCCCCGACTCGACGGTGACGTCGGGGTACCGGGGACGACGACGCTGCTGCTCGAAGTCATCGAGGATGTCGGTCTCGTGCCGCATGACCCGTCGAGCTTGCCACGACCGGAATCGCTCGCCGCGGCACCACTGTTCCCACCGGTGAGCAGAAGATCCGCTGACTGCCCGATGTCACATCGAACGCGGGAACCCGGTGGAACCGACCGACGTCAGACACTCCATGCCCCGCCGCCATCGCCGATCGATCAACTCTCGCCGCTCGATGTCCACCCATCGAACGGCGTGGATCTCGGTCGGAAACGGACCGGCGGAGCCCCGGGCACACGGCCGACCCTGCCCGCGGCCGTGTGCCCGATCGGGCGCTCACTGGCGGGCGCTGCGCCGCTCGCAGAAGTGGATCTACTGGCCGAAGGACTGAGATCGACCTCGGTCAACGAGCGGGTGAGACGACACGCTCGGACCACCCCGACGGTGTGAGGACGAGGTCGATCACCGAGCCATCAGGAAACGAGAACGGGGACCGGATCCCCGTGTGAGCCGCCGCCCGGGGGAGGCGGAGTGGGCCGACGGCACCAGCGCGAAGCCGGAGGCGCTCGGTCGCCGACGGCGCGAGTTCGTTCGAGGTCGACTCATCCGGATCGATGGCCCAGCGGTGCCATCGATGCGCCGGCACCTCAGCGAGATCGAGGGGCGGCTCGCCGAGGATCTCGATGCGACCGTGCACCACACCAGCCTGCTCGTAGCCGTCGTCGGCGTCGAGGCGTTCATCTGCGATCGCCGTCGGTGGTCCGGTGGCGTACCACTCGAGATCGAAGGCGATCGGCGTCGGGGTGCCGTACGCCCGACCGAGCGCCTCGTCGGGATCGTCGAGCGCGGCGGCATAGGTCTCGTTGCCGATCGACCACTGCTCCATCGGCGCATCTCGAAAGTGCTCGGCCCACATCGCCTCACCCTTCAAGATGAACGGGTCGGCGCGCACCGGCACGTCGAAGTCGGTGATGTGCAGCAGTGGCCTCCCAGCTCGCGCCAGCGCGGCCCAGTACCACGCGGTCGCCCCCACGATGCGGTGACCGGAGAGCACGCCCGTCTGGCCATCGGCCGTCCATGCCGCGAACACCCACTCCTCGATCGTTCCTGCATGTCGACCGTCGTGAGCACCGCCGGTGACATCGGGAGCCATTCCGGCAGACTAGGGGCCGTGTCCGACACCTCGAACAGCGCTGATCACACCGACGACATCACGATCAACACCGCCCGCGACGAAGAAGCCGAATCGCCGATCGCCGACGGTGCTGAAGCGGATGGAACCGATGATGGCGAGGTGGTCGCCCAGCTCGAGCCCGGCCAGATCCGCTACCTCAGTCTCGATTGGATCAACGCGCTGTCCGCCGAGGTCGCGTCGAGTTCCCACATGGCCGAGATCGCCGAACAGCACACGATCGGCGTCACCCAGATCGTGTCGGACGGCCCTGAGGGCGACGTGATCTATCACCTCGACGTGCGCAACGGTTCGGCATCGTTCGGTGCTGGCCCGGCCGATCCCGAAGACGTGAAGATGGAGCAGTCGTGGGACACCGCCGTGTCGGTGGCCACGGGGTCACTCAACGCCCAGGAAGCGTTCATCAACGGCCACATCCGCCTGTACGGCGATCAGCAGAAGCTGCTCGATTCGCATCCGGTGTTCGGCGCGCTCGACGCCGTGTTCGCCACCGTCCGCGAGCGCACGCTCTACGAGTGACCCGCAGCGCGCTCAGCTGACGGCGACCCGGCAGCCGATCTCCATCATCTGATCGACGCCGCGCTTCATGTCGTCGTCGCTGATGCGGACGGCGTCGCCCTCGTCGTCACCGATCATGTCGCTCACGGTCATGAGCGCGAGCGCCTCCATGCCCTTCATGGCGGCGATGGTGTACATCATCGCCGCCTCCATCTCGACGGCGACGATGCCGAGCGACTTCCACTGAGTGAACTTCGACCAGTCGGGCTCGTAGAAGAGCCCGGAGGTGACGATCGGACCGACGTGCACCTCGCCCATCGATCCCTCACGAGTGAGCCGTGCGGCCTCTTCGACCAGGCCGTAGGTGGCGGTCGGCGCGATGCAGTCCATCTGGCTCAGCTGGCGCGGCGCATGGTCTTCGGCGGCAGCCGAGAGTGCGATGACGGTGTCGCCCATCGACATCCCCGAGGCGAGACCACCACACGTACCGACGCGAACGAGGCGCTTCGCACCGAGTTGAGCCAGCTCGTCGAAGACGATGCCCGACGACGGAGCGCCCATGCCGGTGGTCTGCACGCTGATCGGTTTGCCCTCGAACGTGCCGGTGAAGCCGAGCATCCCGCGCACGGCGTTGACCTGCTTGAAGCCCTCGTCGAAGAAGGTCTCGGCGATGTACTGCGCACGGACCGGGTCACCGGGGCAGAGGACGTTCGGGGCGTAGTCGCCAGGTTCAGCTGCGAGATGGATCGGCATCCGGCCAGCGTAGGTCGGCGCCGAACCTGCGGCGATGGCTCTGGCACACTCTGTGCATGCCGGAGATGCCGGAGATCGAAGCGCACGCCGAGCGGCTGAGCGATGTCTTCGCAGGGCGACGGCTCGAGAAGTTCCACCCGTTCAACTTCACGGCGTTGAAGACGGCGGTCCCTCCGCCCGACGCGGCATACGGGCACGGGCTCACCTCGATCGGCCGACGCGGCAAGTACCTGCTGCTGCACTTCGAGCCGCTCACGATGGTGATCCACCTGATGCAGGGCGGTCGGTTGCTTCCCGACGAGAAGTTGGCCAAGAAGCCGCGCGGCGGACAGGCCCGACTGTTGTTCGACGACGGCCCGGCGCTGCTCCTCACGGAGCAGGGCACCGAGCGACGAGCGGGCATCTGGTGTGTCGATGGCGACGCCGACCTCGACGCCACTCCCCCGCTCGACAAGCTGGGCCCCGAGGCAGTCGCCATCACTCCTGAGTCACTCGCCGCGCAGTTCGCAGCCAACTCGATACGGATCCACGGGTTCCTCCGCGACCAGCATCTGGTCGCCGGACTCGGACGTCGGCTGGCGAACGAGGTGTGCTGGCAGGCCCGGGTGAGCCCCTTCGCCACCACGAAGAAGCTCGGCCCCGAAGGTGCGTCGGCCATCGCAGCAGCGATCGATGCGTGCACCACCGAGGGACTCGAGTACGAGCGGGCGCGGAGTGACATGAGCTCGTCGAAGGACCGCCCGTCGCACGTCCACGGGCGCACCGGCGATCCCTGCACACGCTCCGACGAACACACCGACACGATCCGAGCCGTCGAGTACTCGGGCTACACCGTGAACTACTGCCCGTCGTGCCAGACCGGTGGCAAGATCCTCGCCGACAACACCACGAGCAAGTTCCTCAAGTGAGCGTCGCTGCGGGTGTCAGACACCAGCGGTGACGGAAAGGATCGTACGGCCCTGACGCCCACCGGTCGGCCCATGCACGCGGTCGGCCCATGCACGCGGTCGTCGATGACCGACACAAGCGCTCCCAACAGCCTCGTCGCCCGTACCCGGACCGGTGAGATCCCGATCGAGTTCGCGACGAGCGGCGCGATCTCCGACGGTGACTGTCAGGGTGTCGTCGACCTCGGTGGCAAGCTGGCGCACCAGCTGAGGCACCTCATCGACCGGCAGCGCTCGCTTGCCGAGCGGGCGCACGCTCACGATGGTTCGTGGCGACACGGGGGACACGGGGACACGGGATGGAACCGACCGAGCGGCCGGACTTCTTTGCCTGCCCGGCCGACGAACGCGAGATCGTTCGCCACAAGTCGGTAGCCCCCGGCCTCACCACCGTCGAAGAAGCCCTCGTCGACCTGAGGATGATGGACTACGCCTTCTCTCTCTATCGCGACGCTGCGATCGAGCGTGACGCGCTCCTGTACGTCACCGACACCGGCGCTCGCGTGTTGTCGGTCGGTGCGCACGCCGACCCACACCCGACCCCGGACGACGTTGCGCTCGACCCCCACGAGATGCCGACGAACTCGGTTGACGAAGCACGAGAGCGACTCGACGCAGGACACGAGCCGTTCATGTTCTTCGTCGATGCGTCGACCGAGCGCGGCCACGTGCTCTACCGCCGGTACGACGGCCACTACGGCTTGCTCGTGCCCCAGGACAAAGAGATCTGACGCCCGGCAACGGACGTTGCGAGGTGTTCGAGCGGGCGGTGGCCACGGCGCAGAGCCGCCCGCTCGACATCACATCTGAGAGATGGATCGGGGCGTGATCAGATCAGGCCGAGCTCGGCGACGGCGTCGCGCTCGCTGACGAGCTCAGCGGCCGAGGCATCGATCTTCACGCGCGAGAACTCGTCGACGTCGAGGCCCTGCACGATCTCGTAGTCGCCGTCCTTGCAGACACAGGGGAATGAGCTGATGATCCCCTCGGGCACGCCATAGCTGCCATCGGACGGAATCGCCATCGACACCCAGTCACCCTCGGGCGTGCCGAGCGTCCAGTCACGGATGTGGTCGACGGCAGCCGACGCAGCCGAGGCCGCCGACGACGCACCGCGGGCCTCGATGATGGCCGCGCCGCGCTTGGCGACCGACGGGATGTACTCGTTGGCGTACCAGTCGTGATCGCCGACCTGGTCGTAGGCGCTCTGACCGTTGACCTCGCAGTGGTAGAGGTCGGGGTACTGCGTGGTCGAGTGATTGCCCCAGATCGTCATCTTGGTGATGTCGTTGACCGATGTGCCCAGACGCTGAGCGAGCTGGGTCTTGGCACGGTTGTGGTCGAGGCGGGTCATGGCGGTGAACCGACCCGGGTCGAGATCGCCGGCGTTGTTCATGGCGATGAGGGCGTTCGTGTTGGCCGGGTTGCCGACGACGAGGATCTTCACGTCCTGCTTGGCCGAGCGGCCGAGCGCTTCACCCTGGGGCTTGAAGATGCCGCCGTTGGCCGAGAGCAGATCGCTGCGCTCCATGCCGGCCTTGCGGGGCATCGCGCCGACGAGCAGGGCGACGTCGGCATCACCGAACGCCACGTCGGCGTCGTCGGTGCACGTGATGGAGTCGAGCAGCGGGAACGCTCCGTCGTCGAGCTCCATCTTCACGCCCTCGAGCGCACCCAGCGCCGGGGTGATCTCCAGCAACTGCAGGGCGACCGGGGTGTCGGGACCCAGCATCGAACCCGATGCGATGCGGAAGAGGAGGCTGTAGCCGATCTGGCCTGCAGCTCCGGTGACGGCAACTCGAACAGGTGAAGTCATGGCCCAGAGGCTAGAGCGACAACCCGGCGACGACCCAGCCCGCTCGGGTCGATTGTCGAGGGGCCCGCTCAGAACCCGATGAGTCGACCGAGGAGGTCGGTGTAGAACTGCTGACCGCTCGGGTCGAGGTGGATGCGGTCGCCGTAGAAGCAGTCGCCGCAGTTCGAACCGATCACCTCCCAGTCGAGCACGGTCACGTTCGGGTAACGCTCGGGAAGGGCCCGGATGATCGCGTTGTTCCCGGCGATCCAGCCGCGGTCGGCCTTTCCGGTGACGAACACGACGACGGGCACGTCGGCGAGGATCGACATCATCTGATCGGCGGACGCCTGCGGAAAGCCTCCGTTGGTTCCGAGGTGCACGATGACGACCGACCCGAGGAGTCCGGCGTCGCGGACCGCCTGCACGTCAGGGAGGAACGCCGTGAACTGGCGACTGACGACCGCATCGACGAACACTCCACGCTCGCTCAGCTCTTCGGCGGCGCCCTTCATGACCGAGTCCCCCAGCGCGATCACCGCGAGCGATGAATCGGACGTGAGCGGATCGATCCCGAGCGGCGCCACACCCTCGAGGTCAGCCACCACGCCACGCGAACGCGGCCCGGCCTCCGGTTCGGGCGGCGGCGGTGGCGGCGACTCGGTGGTCGCGGGCACGACGGCCACGGTGGTTGGTGCGGCTGACGGAACCGTGATGGCCGCCGGATCGGTGCTCGCCGCCGGCGCGCCCGTGGCGTCGGGGATCTCGACCACCGTGGTCGGTGCACCCGTGGGCGCAGGAAGGGTGGTGGGCGCCTGCGTGATCAGGGGCGCAACCGTCGTTGGGGAGTCGAGCCGATCGACGAGTAAGTCGTCGGTGTCGATGCCATCGCCTTCGCCCGCCTGTTCAGCGAGGCTCGTGAGGTCGACCACGTCGTCGTCGGTGGCGCTGAGCGACTGTGCGATCTCGTTCTCCTCGACGTCAGCCGTGAACAGCACGAAGCCGCTCGACGCGACGGCGACCGCCGTGAGCACACCGACGACGGGGACCAGCGCCTTGGCTGACGGTACCTGTGCGAGCCAACCGGCCCAGGTCGCCCGGAACCGCCGCTCGCGTATCGGCATCTCGACCAACCGGTACGACGCTTCTGCGATGGCGACCGTGAACACCATCGCAACGACGAACTCGAGGGGTGTGAGCTTGTTGCCAGCGATACCGCGAATCGCCTGAAAGATGGGCCAGTGATAGAGGTACAACCCGTACGAACGCGTGCCGACCCACAGCAACAGACTGCGATCGAGGGCACGGTTGACGTGCGCCGACGGGTGGGTCACAGCGGCGATCATCACCAACGTCAGCAGTGCGGCAAGCAGAAGCCCACCGCGGAACAGCACGCCGTTCGCGGCGCCATCGTCCGTGATCAGCGGCACGTTCCAGAGCATCCACCCGAAGCCAACGAGGGCGAGCAGGGCGGCCAGGTCGAGCGAGCGACCGACCCCAGCAGCAGGCGAGCGTCGCAGTGCGTACGGCCGCCACATCATCGCCATCGCTGCTCCGAGCAGGATGCCCGCAGCTCGGGAGAACGAGCCGAGGTACAGGAAGTCGAGCTTGGAGATGTCGTGCCCGAACACCGACCAGTAGGCCTCGGGGGTTTCGCTCGGCGCGCCGATCGGACCGGGGTGGTAGAGCAACGCGGTGATGGCCGTGATCCCCAACGCCGTCGCCACGAGCCAGCGGCTGGTCGACGCGATCCGTCGGGTGCCGTGCCGTCGGAGGAACAGCACCATGACGAGCGGCCACACCACGTAGAACTGTTCTTCGACTGCGAGGCTCCACAGGTGGCGGAGCGGGGCGAAGTCGCCAGCCGCGGTATACCCAAGACCGACCCACAGCTGGTACCAGTTCGACACGTAGAACACGCCGGCGAGCACGTCGCCGCGGAGTTGGCCGACGGCGCTGCGCTCGAAGAGCACCGTCCACATCGTGACCCCGATCAGCAAGACTGCGAGCGCCGGGAGCAGCCGACGAGCTCGGCGCCCCCAGAACTTGCGCATCGACACCCGGTACGTGCGCTCGTGTTCGGCGATGAGTAGCAGCGTGATGAGGTACCCGGAGATGACGAAGAACATCTCGACGCCGAGGTAGCCCCCAGGCAGCCAATCGCTGTTGGCGTGATAGATCATCACCGCCACGACGGCGATCGCCCGGAGGCCATCGAGTCCAGGCAGATACGGGACGCGCGAGATCAGCGGATCGGTGGGGCGCGCGGGCTCAGCCTGCCGCTGGTCGACGACCATCGCCATCACCCAAGTATCGCCACCAGCCACCCGTGAGTTGAGTCACTCCAGGGTTCGGGCACCGCCGACAAGATTCGGCGGTCGATGGTGTCCGAAGGCTCTGTCAGAGCCCGAGCAGGCTGGCGATGACCGCTGCGTAATAGCGACGGCCGTCGGGCTTCAGGTGGAATCCGTCGGCTTCGAGGCAGTCGCCCTCGCACGCACGTACCAGGCCCTCCCAGTCGAGGACCTGCACGTTGTCGTAGGCCGACGCCGCTGAGTAGATGAGCGCGTTGTTGTCGGCGGTGTAGTCACGGTCGACGTCGTTGGTCACCAGCACGACGGTCGGCACCGTGGCAACGGCCTCCATCATGCGATCCATGTTGCTCTGGCCGATCGGACCATTGGTGCCCAGGTGGATCACCATCGTGTCGGGCAGGCGACCCTGTTCGCCCAGCCGCTCGACGTAGTCGAGCCCGTTGACCCATGCCCGGCTCTCCTGCGCGTCGACCGTGAAGCCGAGCTCGTTGAGCTGTGCTGCCGCACCGAGCATCACCGAGTCACCGACTGCGATCCGGGTCGGCACAGGAACCGTGGTCGGGGGCGCAGTGGTTTCGGGAACCACGACCGATCCGGCGTCGCCAGCGACGGATCCCCCAGCGGCCTCGGCGTCGGAGGCTCCCGCCTCGCCGTCGTCGACTCCCGACTCCGATTCGTTCTGCGTGAACTCGTCGGTGCCCGATGCAACGTCGGGGTCGATCGGATCGCCGTTCTCGTCGAGGTCGGCGACACCGTCGCAGTCGAGATCGACGAGGGTGTCGCAGGCGAACTCACGACCAGCTTCGAGGCTCGCTGCAACCGAGTTCTGCTTGAGCTCGGCGGTTGCGAGGCTCGCACCTGCGAACACTGTGAGGACAGCGGCTGCGGCGGCACCGGCGACGACCGGGCCTCGATTGGACGAGCGGGTCCGCCCCGAGCGGTCGCGCAGGCTGCGGAAGGTCTCGCTGAGCTTGCCCTTGCGGATCGGGGTTTCGACGTAGCGGTACGAGAGCTCGGTCAGGATGCAGGTGGCCACCATGCACAGCACAAACTCATGGAGCTCGAGCTTGTTCGCCGCGATGTTTCGATTGATCTGGAAGATCGGCCAGTGGTATAGGTACAGCCCGTACGAACGAGTGCCGAGCCAGAGCAGAAGCGGTGTCGACAGATACCGGCCGGTGATCGCACCCTTGTGGGTGATGGCTGCGATCAGTCCGAGCGTCGCGATCGACGTGACGAAGAAACCGCCGTTGAAGAGGAAGCCGTGCACGCCCTCGTTGGGCTTGAAGCTGACGTACACCGCCATCAGGCCGAGCGTGGCGAGACTGACGCCCGCGATCACGTCGAACGTTCGGCCCTTGTCGCGGAGGGGGCTTCGCATGATGGCGGTCGGCCGCCACACCATCGCGAATGCCGACCCGAGCATGAGGCCACTCGACCGGCTGAAGGTCGAGAGGTAGAGCGCATCGGGCTTCGAGATCGGTCGATCGCCGAGGAACCAGTAGGCCTCGGGCGTGAACTCGGGCGACTGCTGCGCTCCGCCGAACGCGAGCCATGCGGTGATCAGCGTGACGGCCACGGCAGCGAGAAACAGCCAGACGGCGATCTTCGCGATGTTCCGCGTGCCCGACCGGAGGAACAGGATCATCACCAGCGGCCAGACGATGTAGAACTGCTCTTCAACAGCGAGGCTCCACAAGTGCCGAAGCGGAGCGAAGTCGTTGCCTGCCGAGTAGCCGGCGCCGATGAAGATCTGGTACCAGTTCGAGCCGTAGAACACACCGGCGACGACATCGCCGCGCAACTTGCCGAGCGCGTCTCGTTCGAAGAGCGCCACCCACACCGCGAGCAGCAGCATCATCAAGAACAGTGCAGGGAGGAGCCGTCGGAAACGACGGATCCAGAAGCTGCGCAGGTCGACGCCGCCCGTGCGTTCGTGCTCTGCGATGAGCAACAGCGTGATGAGATACCCCGAGATGACGAAGAAGACCTCGACCCCGAGGTAACCACCGGCGAGCCAGTCGCTGTTGGCGTGGTAGATCATCACCGCCACGACGGCGATGGCACGGAGCCCGTCGAGTCCGGGCATGTACGGAACTTGGCTGATGTTGCGGCTCGACGGGGCGACGCGATCGTCGCCGCCAGGGGCCGCTGTGCCGCTGAGCATGGTTCCGGTGTAGGTGTCGCTCGACATCTGGTTCGATGATCCCTCAGACCAGCTCGGCTTGGATGACCGAGCAGATCTCCTTCGCCGTCACAGCACGGTTCAGGGTGTACAGGTGCAGCCCCGGAGCCTCGACCTCGATGAGTTGGCGGCACAGATCGATCGCCACCTCGGTACCGAGGCGCCGGATGCGTTCGGGGTCGTCGGCCTGCTCAGCGCGACCGATGCGCTCCTCGAGCCAACCGGGAATGTCGGTGCCGTTCATCGCCGACATCCGGCGGAGCGCCGGGACACTGACGAAGGGCATCACCCCCGGGATGATCGGCTTCTCGACGCCGAGATCTGCGAGTTCGTCGCGAAGGCGCACGTAGTGCTCGACGTCGTAGAAGAACTGGGTGATCGCGAAGTCGGCGCGACGAAGCTTCGCTGCCAGATGCTGCCGGTCGGTCGCTCGGTCAGGGCTGCGAGGGTGGACTTCCGGATGCGCAGCGACGCCGATCGAGAACATGCCGGTGTCGGCGACCTCATCGATCAGATCAGCGGCATATGTGTAGTCGCTGGCGGCCTCGACTCCATCGGCGGGCGGGTCGCCGCCGAGCGCCAGCAAGTTCTCGACGCCGACCCTGCGGTACTCGGTGATGAGCCGGGCGACGTCGTCACGTCGATGGCCACGGCAAGTGAGGTGAGGCATGGCATCGAACGAGGTCGAACCCTGCATCCACCCGACCACGTCGGCAGTGCGATGGCGGGCGCTGCCGGCTGCGCCGTAGGTCACCGACACGAAGTCGGGGTCGAGCGCCTCGAGTTCGCCGATGGTCTTGCCGAGGCTGAGGCGTCCGGCGTCGGATGCCGGCGGAAAGAACTCGAACGACAGCGTGAGTCGCTGCGCAAGCGAGTCGCCGATCCGGGCCATCCCCTCACTCTATGAATCCTGTGAAGCCCTTCCACGACACCCCGGCAGGCTCGGTCAAGCTCGAGGCCAGCGTCACAACGTGCCCACTCGGCACGGCCACTCAGTGGCGGAAGTGACGCATCCCGGTGAACACCATGGCGATGCCGTGCTCGTCGGCGGCCTCGATCACCTCAGTGTCGCGGACCGAGCCACCGGGTTGGATCACGGCACGGATGCCCGCCGCAGCGGCGGCGTCGAGGCCGTCGCGGAACGGGAAGAACGCGTCGCTTGCGCAGGCCCCTCCCTCGGCGCGGCCGTCGCTTCGCTCAGCAGCGATCCGGGCCGAATCGAGCCGGTTCTGCTGGCCGGCACCGATGCCGTAGGCATTGCCGTCCTTGGCGTACACGATGGCGTTCGAGCTCACCGCTGCGCACACCGCCCAGGCAAACCCGAGGTCGCGCCACTCGGCCTCGGTCGGTTGACGTTGCGTCACCACCTGCCAGGCGTCGCTGCGACCCGGCACCGGGTCGGCATCTTGCACCAGCAGGCCCCCGTCGACCGGTCGGACGTCCCAGGTGAGCGGCGATGGCGACGAGGCGCTGATCACTCGCAGGTTCTTCTTCGCGGTGAGGATCTCGAGAGCGTCGGGCTCGAAGCCGGGAGCGACCACGACCTCGGTGAAGACCTCGGAGAGCGGCTCAGCCATGTCGCGAGTGACCGTGCGGTTCGCAGCGACGATGCCACCGAAGGCGCTCACCGGGTCGCAGGCGTTGGCAGCGACATAGGCCGACCCGATGTCGGTGCCGATCGCCACGCCACACGGGTTGGCGTGCTTGACGACCACGACCGCCGGTTCGTCGAAGCGGTGGACGAGCCGCCATGCGGCCTCGGTGTCGTACACGTTGAGGTAGCTGAGGGCCTTGCCGCCGTGCTGGGTCATCGTGTCCCACCAGCTGGTCGCTCCGGCGACGCGATAGCGAGCGCCCTGCTGATGAGGGTTCTCCCCGTAGCGCAGCGCCTGGGCGTGTTCGAGTGCGAGATGAATCGACGTGGGCATCGCCGGTGGAGCGTCGGGGTCGTCGGCCTCGTCGGCGTCGGAATCGAACCAGGTGACGATCGCAGCGTCGTACGCGGCCGTGTGAGCGAACGCATTGCGGGCGAGGCGTCGACGGGTGATGAGCGAGAGCGCGCCATCGGCGCGCAACTCCTCGACGATCGGGCCGTAGTCGCTGGGGTCGACGGCGATTCCGACAAAGGCGTGATTCTTCGCTGCGGCCCTCACCATGGCGGGGCCGCCGATGTCGATCAGATCGACGGCCGTGCCCCCACCGTGGGCGAAGTCGGCGCTGTCGGAACCGAATGGATAGAGGTTTGCCACGACCAGGTCGATCGACTCGATGCCGTACTCGGCCATGTCGGCCTGGTGCTCGGCATCGGTCGGGTCGGCGAGGATGCCGCCGTGCACCTTGGGGTGCAGGGTGACGACGCGATGACCGAGGATCGCAGGCACGCCGGTCAACTCGACCACGTCGGTCACGGGCACACCTGCGTCGGCGATCGCTCGAGCGGTGCCACCCGACGACACGAGCGACCACCCGAGTTTGTGCAGGGCGCTGGCGAGGTCGGCGACGCCGGTCTTGTCGTACACGGAGAGCAATGCAGTGGGCACGAGGCCAGACCGTAGCGATTCACCTCACGCGCCGATCACCCCACCGTTGACGATTCGTCAACGTGATCCGCAGAGGCTCGCGTCGCCGTGGTGCGATCGTTCGAAATTCGACGCACGGGTCGCTCGGGGCTGAGTAGCTTGCGCTCGCATCCAACTTCCGGAAGGACCCCGACATGCCCAAGAAGATCTCCGTTGCGAGCCTCGTGTTCCTCGCTGGCTCCGCCGTCACCTTCCTGTTCTCGTTCTTCGGCTTCTACAAGTTCGGGAGCCGCTCCGTGTCGGCCTGGGACACCGACTTCCTGGCGTTCGTGAGCTCGGTGCCGGCCATCCTTGCCCTCGCCGGTCTCGTCTGGACGATCTGCGAGTTGGTCGGTGTCAATCTGCCGTCCGAGGTCCTCACGTTCAACAGCGCACAGCTCAAGGCCACGTGGGGTATCGCCGCCGCCGGCCTGATGTTGGCCTTCGTCACCACCGACGGCGACAAGCACGCACTGTTCTGGCTCCAGCTGCTCGGATCGTTCGCGATGGCGGCTGGGTCGATCATGGCACTTCTCGGCAAGGGCACCGAGATGATCGACCTGCCAGGTGGCAGCAACGACGCAGCAGGCGACGCAACGAACGGCGCGGCGAACGACTCAGCCATGCCGCCGCAACCGCCGCCGGCGCAGTGATCGACCGCCACCGGCGCACTGATCGACCGCCACCGGCGCACTGATCGACCGCCATCGGCGGGAAGGGCGACGGGCAGGGCCGGGTCGGGGGTGACCCCACCCGGCCCCTGTCGCGCCCTCCGTGGGCGACCCGGTCTCGTGAGGTTGTGCGCTCGATGCCATCCATGACCTCACGAAACGCTCGGTCGCAGCGACACCGCGCACGTCGGCTCCGAATCCCACCGCTTGTTTCGTGAGGTTGCGCGGTCGATGCGATCCACGACCTCACGAAAGGCTCGCGGCTCGCGCCGAGCTCCTCGCGTCTGACGGCCGCGACCCGGCCGCAGGCTTGCGCGCCCGGCTCCTCGCTACCCTCGCACCACCCGGTGTTGACCACCTCTTCGGTCCCAGTGGCCCCGAATCGAAGAGAAGGAAGGCTGATGGCCAACATCACCGGAGCGCTCGCAGCGCTCGCAGCCACCCAACACGGCGTACTCACGAGCGACGACTGCCATCGCCACGGACTGGGCGATGGTCAACGCCGTGCCCTCGTCACTCATGGGGCACTGATCGTCGTCCATCGAGGTACCTACCGGGTCGCCTCGTCGCCCGACACCTTTCGATCACGTTGTGCGGCGGCCAGCCTCGCCGCTGGCGCGATCATCACCGGCACCAGCGCCGGTCACCTCTGGGGATTCCGCCACGTCAGCCCGCCTCACCTGCCGGCGGTGCTGCTTCCCCACGGCACCCACTCACTCTCTCAGGGCGCGACCGTTCGACGATCAGCCGTCATCGAACCCATCGATTGGGTCCGCTTCGACGACGGCATTCTTCGAGCATCTCCACCCAGAACCTGGTTCGACTGTGCACGCGACGTCGACGACGAGCGCTTCGAGGCCATCACCGAGTGGACCCTCGACCATCACACGAACCTGCCGACACTCTGGTCCACACTCCGCCGACTCGCAGCGAACGGGCGACCTGGTTCGGGACGCGTCCGGCGAGTCATGTCGTCGCGAAGCGCATGGCAACGTCCCGCGGGATCACAGCTCGAGCTACGAGTGCTGCACGCACTCGAAGACCGAGGTGTGCCCGAGCTCGTGCGTCAGCATCCGATCCGGCTGCAGAACGGGCTGGTCGTGCATCCTGACGGTGCTGATCCGGCGACACGTTGGGCAGTCGAGGTCGATCACGTCACCTGGCACGGAGGCCGGTTCGACAGCGACCGCGACAAGGAACGCGACCGCTGGCTCAGACTCGTCGGCTGGGAGTGCGTCCGGGTGACCGACTCACAGCTACGTACCGACTTCGGTCGAACTCTCGATGAAGTAGCCGAGCTGCATCGACGGCACGTCGCCCGCGCCGCCTGAACGGCGGCGGCCAGTTTCGTGAGGTCGTGTGCTCGATCGCAGTCACAACCTCACGAGAAGGCCCGTTTCTCGGCGGAGTGAACCGCCCTCGCTCTGCAGGCGCTCCGCTCGTTTCGTGAGGTTGGGCGCTCGATGCGATCCACAACCTCACGAAACGCGGGACTGGTTGACTCTGCGCCGGCAGCTCCGAGCGGCGTTCGGATCAGAGTCCGGCGACGAGATCGGCCATGAGCTCGCCGGCTTCGGTGGGGTTGAGGCCCACCTTCACACCGGCGGCGGCCAGCGCGTCCATCTTGCCCTGGGCCGTGCCCTTGCCGCCCGAGACGATGGCGCCGGCATGGCCCATCTTCTTGCCGGGAGGCGCGGTGACGCCGGCGATGTAGGCCGACATCGGCTTGGTGACGTTGGCCTGGATGAACTCGGCGGCCTCTTCCTCAGCCGAGCCACCGATCTCACCGATCATCATGATCGCGTGGGTCTCGGGGTCGGCCTGGAACTCGCTGAGGCAGTCGATGAAGTTGGTGCCCGGCACGGGGTCGCCACCGATGCCGACGCACGTCGACACGCCGATGCCCTTCTGCTTGAGCTCGTAGAGCGCCTGGTAGGTGAGCGTGCCCGAGCGGCTCACGATGCCGACGTTGGGGCCGTCGGCCGACGGGGCCTGGGCGATCTCGCCGGCGGTGATGCCGATGTTGCACTTGCCCGGGCTGATGATGCCGGGGCAGTTCGGACCGAGCAGACGGGTGTTCGGGAACTCGCGTACGAGGCGGTTGTAGGTGAGCGCCTCGTCCTGGGCCGGAATGCCCTCGGTGATGCAGACGACGAAGCCGATGCCGGCCTCGGCTGCCTCGAGGATGGCGCCCGGCGCGAACTTCGGCGGCACCGCGGCGAACGACGCGTTCGCGCCGGTCGCCTCGACGGCCTCGGCCACCGAGTTGAAGATCGGGACGCCATCGACGTCCTGGCCGCCCTTGCCGGGGGTGACACCGCCGACGATCTGGGTGCCGTAGTCGCGGTTGCGGAGGCCGTGGTACTTGCCCTGCCCACCGGTGAGGCCCTGGACGAGCACCTTGGTGGAGGCATCAACGAAAATTGCCATGGGAGTCTCTTCTCTCTCGTTCTCGTACTCAGGCGGTGGCGATGGCCACGGCGGCGCGGGCGGCGTCGAGCATGGTCGCTTCGGACCGCAGCTTCTCTTCGGGGATGCCGGCGTCGGCGAGGATCTGACGGCCCTCTTCGGCGTTGGTGCCGTCGAGGCGGATGACGATCGGGGCCTTCAGGTCGACCCGGCTGAGCGCCTCGACGATGCCCTTGGCGACCTCTTCGCCACGGGTGATGCCGCCGAAGATGTTGATGAAGATCGACTTGACGTTCTCGTCGAAGTTGATGACCTCGAGCGCTCCCGCCATGACGTCGGCGTTGGCGCCACCGCCGATGTCGAGGAAGTTGGCCGCCGAGCCGCCGACCTGGTTGACGACGTCGAGGGTCGACATGGCGAGGCCGGCGCCGTTGGCGATGATGCCGACGGTGCCGTCGAGGCCGATGTACTGGAGGTCCTTCTCGGCCGCCATCTTCTCGCGGTCGTCCATCTCGATGAGGCCCTTGAAAGCCTCCCACTCGGGGTGGCGGAACTCGGCGTTACCGTCGAGGGTGACCTTGGCGTCGAGCGCGTGCACCTCGCCGGTCGGCTTGAGGATGAGCGGGTTGATCTCGGCGAGATCGCAGTCGCCCTCGGTGTAGCAGCGGTACAGCTTGACGATGATGTCGGTCGCGCCGTCGATCGCCCGCTCGGGGAGCTTGGCGTCGATGCAGGCCTGGCGGGCCACGTCATCGGAGAGACCATCGACGGGGTCGATGTGCAGCTTCACGATCGCATCCGGGTTCGACTCGGCGACCGCTTCGATCTCGACGCCGCCCTCGGCCGAGAGCATCATGAGGTGCTTCTTCTCGGCACGGTCGAGGGTGAACGAGACGTAGTACTCCTCGTCGATGTCGGAGGCCCGCTCGATCCAGAGGCGCTTTACGACGTGGCCCTTGATGTCCATCCCGAGGATGTTCCCGGCATGCTCGCGGACCTCGGCCTCGTTGTCGGCGAGCTTGATGCCACCGGCCTTGCCGCGGCCACCGACCTGCACCTGTGCCTTGACCACGACCGGATACCCTGCGTTGTTCGCCTCGGTGACAGCTTCGTCGACCGTGTCGGCCGGGCCGCCCGGGCTCACCGGGATGTCGTAACGGGCGAAGTACTGCTTGCCCTGGTACTCGAAAAGATCCATGCGGGTTCCTTTGGTTGTATGGGTCGGTGTACCAACTGGGGTCTGACCCCAGTTGAGACGGTCAGGCGGATTCTCGAGCGTCGAGGGTGGTTTCGAGCCACTCGCCGATCGCGCGGAGCGACGAGCCGGGGCCGAAGATCTCGGACACGCCCTGCTCCTTGAGCTGGCGTACGTCGTCGTCGGGGATGACGCCACCGCCGAAGATGAGGACGTCGTCGAGCTGGCGATGGCGGAGCTCTTCCATCACCCGAGGAAAGAGGGTGAGGTGCGCACCCGACAACAGCGACAAGCCGACACCGTCGGCGTCTTCCTGGAGCACGGTTTCGGCTATCTGCTCGGGCGTTTGATGAAGTCCCGTGTAGATGACCTCGAATCCGTGGTCGCGCAGCGCTCTGGTGATCGTTTTGGCGCCGCGGTCGTGACCATCGAGACCCGGCTTCGCGACGACGATTCGGTAGGTGCGCTCCACGAAACCGAAACCCTACGCAAGGTCGGGCAGGATTCCCCAACCGCCAGGCAGACTGGCGGCATGGCTCGATCGAAACGAGCATCGGCGAGGGAACTCGAACAGGCCCGGCCCGACCCGGCGCGACCCGATCGCGACACGCTGATCCGGCGAATGACGGCGCCTCAGGAGCCCCGCCTCAAGTCGCCGGTTGCCCGTGCGGTGGTTCCGGTGCTGGGTGGGCTCGCAGCGCTCGCCGCTATTGCATTGTTTACCTGGGCGATCGCAGCGTGGATGTCGGGCGGTGGCTCGGAGCCCTCCGACCGACTCGCTCCGCAGCGGCTCGAACTGGGATCGGTCGAGAACCGCGCCGACGACGTGGCCGACGAGGGACCGATCCTGATCACCGAGCTGTCGACGGTCGACGGCAGTCGGTCGCTCGTAGTCGACCACGAGGGCGACGACCCGACTCAGGGCTGGCGGCTCTACTACGCCTATCCGGTCGGTCGCCCCGGCTGCCCGATCGAACAGAACATCGGCACCCGCACATTCATCGACTGCGACGGATCCGAACTCGACGTGTCGGAGCTGTCGCCGCCGGTCGAAGCCGTTCGCCCGGTCGTCGAAGACCGGCGCACGCTCTACCTCGACCTCCGCGCCTTCAGCCAGACGCCAGAGAGCTGATCGATCAACGTCACCCTGGGTGTGTGACACCGAGGGTGACGGGCCGCTCAAGCGGTGGCGAGGGCGTCGACGAGGCGTGACGCGAACTCTTCGGTGTGCTGAGGCAGCTTCGAGCGGCTCATCGCCAAACCGCCGATGACGTAGGCACCGGTGTCGCCGAGCGACTGGGTGAGCTTGTCGAGCGACTTTCCCGGGTGGAGCGCGAAGGTGCAGAACGCTGCGGCCTTCTTGCCGCGCATGGCGGGCAGGTTGGCGATCGAGTTGACCCCCCACGGCGCCTGACCAAACACGAACGCGCCGTGCACCCACGTACCGACGAGCACGAGGTCTGCGGCCTGGATCGACGCGTGATCGGGCTCGCGCACCTTCGACAGGCCGGTGATGGTCCACCGCTCCTGTTGCAGGAGGTCGGCGGTCTGCTCGGCCGCCTTCCACGTGTTGCCCGTCAAGCTCTCGACCAAGATCGCTGCCTTCACGCCCGAGAGTCTGCCACGCGGAGCGCACCTCCGGCACGTTCCCGATGGCAGGTAGAGGCCGACGCGCCAAACGTCAGGCAGCCGTCAGTGCTTGGTGAGCGGCGCCCAGGCGAGCGACAGATGCTTGAGGCCCACGCCCGAGAAGTTGATGACCGCCTCGGCCTTGTCGCCCTCCCCTTCGAGGGCGATGATCGTTCCCGCACCGAACGCCGGATGCTCGACCTGATCTCCCACTGCGAAGCCCTGGTCTTGGCTGTTGGTTGGCTCCAGCTTCTGGCCAGCACGCAACGCTGCGTCGACCACACGTTCCTGGTGCTCGTCGTCGTGGAGGTCGGCGTTGATGTCGCGGCCCGGCAGCTCGTCGGCATCGGAGCGATCCCGGAACCGCTCGCTGCGGGGTCGGAACTCGGGGACGTCGTCGCTCGACCATGACGAACTGGTGCGAGCCCGACGGCCACCGCTTCGGCCATCTTCGCCCGCTCGGTATCCGGAGTCCTGCCCTGACCCGAACGCTGAGTCGTAGCCGCGCTCGTCGCGCCGCGACCGATAGCTCTGCCGGCCGTAGGACGACCTGCCCGTGACGTTGCCCTCCGACTGGACGAGCTCGTTGGGGATCTCGTCGAAGAAACGCGACGGCGGGTTGTACTGCGTCGACCCGAAGAGCTGCCGGCTCCAGGCGTGGGTGAGATACAGCTTCTGCATCGCTCGGGTGATGCCGACGTAGGCGAGGCGGCGCTCCTCCTCCATCTCGTCAGGCTCGGTGAGCGAACGGATGTGAGGGAACACCCCCTCTTCGGCGCCGACGAGGAACACGACCGGGAACTCGAGGCCCTTGGCCGAATGCAGCGTCATGAGCACGACCTGGTTGTCGGCATCGGCGCCTTCGGGGAGCTCATCGGTGTCGGCGACGAGCGCGACCTGTTCCATGAACTCGTCGATACGGGTGAACTCGCGGGCCGACCCGACGAGTTCGCCGAGGTTCTCGATGCGGGTGTGCGATTCGACGGTGTCGTCGGCTTCGAGTTCGGCGAGGTAGCCCGACGCCTCGAGCGCGCCCTGGATGACGTCGCCGGGACCGTACTGGTCGTCGTCGGCCATGGCAGCCATGCCATCGAGCACCTCGATGAACGCCCCGATCCCACGGGCGGCCTTGCCCGACACGCCAGCCTCGTCGGACCGACGCAGCGCCTCGACGAAGGTGATCGACTCGGCGGCGGCGAACGCGTCGAGCTTGTCGACGCTGGCGTCGCCCACACCCCGCTTGGGCACGTTGAGCACCCGCTTCACGGAGACCTCGTCGGCCGGATTGACCACGGCCCGGAGGTAGGCCATGGCGTCTTTGACCTCACGCCGGTCGTAGAAGCGCGTGCCGCCGATGACCTTGTAGGGCACCCCGATGCGCATGAAGGCGTCTTCGAGCACACGGCTCTGCGCGTTGGTCCGGTACAGGACCGCCATGTCACGCCAACGCATGCCCTGCTCGCGTTGCAGTCGATGCGCGGTCGACGCCACGAACGTGGCCTCATCCCCCTCGTCTTCGGCGTGATACCGGGTGATCGGCTCACCCCGACCCGAGTCGGTCCAGAGCGACTTCGGAGTGCGTTCGACGTTGTTGTCGATGACCGCGTTGGCCGCGTCGAGGATCGTCTGTGTCGACCGATAGTTCTGGTCGAGCACGATCGTCGTGACCGTGTCGAAGGCGTCTTCGAATTGGATGATGTTGCGCAGATCAGCCCCGCGCCACCCATAGACCCCCTGGTCCTGGTCACCCACCACACAGATCTGCTCGCGGCCTCCCGCGAGCAGCAGAGCGATCTGGTTCTGCGCCTGATTGGTGTCTTGGTACTCGTCGATCAGGATGTGTTCGAAACGCTGGCGGTAGTGCTCGAGCACCTGGGGGTGTTCGCGGAACAGCCGAACCACGTTCATGAGCAGGTCGTCGAAGTCCATCGCCCCCGCCTTCTGGAGGCGAGCCTGATACTCGGCGTAGATGTCGGCGTGCTTGCGGTCGAAGATGTTCTTCGCCTCGTCGGCCATCTGCTCAGGCGTGACGAGTTCGTTCTTCTTGAGCGAGATGAGCGCATGCACGCCGCGGGGCGTGAACCGCTTCGAATCGAGACCGAGATCGCGGATGACGTACGACGTGAGCCGGTTCGCGTCGGCTGCGTCGTAGATCGAGAACTGGCGCGGGTAGCCGATCGCCTCGCCGTGCTGGCGGAGGATCCGCACACAGGCCGAGTGGAAGGTCGACACCCACATGGCCTTCACCACCGGGCCGATCAAGTCGTAGACGCGCTCGCGCATCTCCTTCGCAGCCTTGTTGGTGAAGGTGATCGCGAGGATCTTCGACGGCGGCACACCCTCGTGCACGAGATGCGCGATGCGGTGGGTGAGGACGCGGGTCTTGCCCGAGCCGGCCCCTGCGACGACGAGCAGCGGTCCGTCGGCGTGCACGACGGCGTCGAGCTGGTCGGGGTTGAGGCCTTCCGTGAACGGTGACGGCCCACCGGGGCGCCCGGGCGCCGCAGGATCGGGCAGCACCAATTGATCGGCCTCGATGATGTCACCGTCGCCAGGGTCGACCGGCGGCGGGGCGTCGGCGGGGTGGGGAACGTCGGCGAAGAGCTGCTCGTCGGTCATCTCCCGATCCACTCTAGAGATCGGGTGTCACGACGTGATGGGCGTGTGGAACCGTCAACGCCGCGCAGAGCGGCAGTTGGTCAGGAGTGCTCGCGAGCGACCGAGGCCAGGCGAGGCAAGACGCAGGGCCGGCCCGAGCAGGCATCCCAGGTCCGGAGCCCACCCGCCATCACCGGTTCGTCGGAGATCGCTGCCACCTGAGCCGCGAGTTCGAGGGCGTTCGCCAACTCCTCGGGCGAGTACGGCAACCAGTGGTCGCGGTTCTCCGCCTCGGCGTCGGGCATCGGCGCACCGTCCGTGCAGTTCCACCCGTCGTCGGCCTTGGTGCGCGACCGGATGATTCTCACTGTCCCGTGCGGGCTCACGAGGATGTCACCGGAGGCGAGGGAGCGCGTGACGGACGCGACGGAGATGCTCACGTCTGGCTCTTCGGCATCCGTGAGGCGGAAGTTGAGCAGTCGTCGAATTCTTTCGACAGCCGCAGCTATCCCTCGGCGAGTTCGGCGAGTTCGAGCCAGTCACCTTCGAGCCGGTCGAGTTCGGCCTGCGCCTCGGCGAGCTCTGCGCCCAGTGCGGTCAGTTGTTCGTGGTCGGTCACCTCGGTCAGCTGGCCGGTCAGGCGATCGACCCGCTTCTGTGACTTCACCATCGCCTGCTCGGTCTCGCGGAGGCGTCGCCCGATCGTCGACGGACTCGGGCCGGATCGTTCGGGCTTCGGCTTGCCGCGCTTCGTCGTGGCACCCTCGACCGGAGGGGGAGAGCGACGCGCAGTCGACGACCCAACGGTCGATCTGGCCGCCGCACGCTCGGCGAGCCAGCCACCCACACCACCGGGTACTCGGCGCATCGTGCCGCCTGGCTCGATGGCCAGCACGTGATCGGCCACCCGATCGAGGAAGGCGCGGTCGTGGCTGGCGACGACCAACGCCCCCGGCCACTCGTCGAGGAATCCCTCGAGGCTCCGGAGCGTGTCGAGGTCGAGATCGTTGGTCGGTTCGTCGAGCACCAACACGTTCGGCTTCTGCGCGAGCACCATCACGAGCTGGAGACGCCGACGCTCGCCGCCCGACAACATCCGCACCGGCGCATACTGCGCCGTGGTGTCGAACCAGAACCGTTCGAGCAGCGCTCGGTCTTCATGGTCGGGTTCGCGATGCGGGCCGGCTACCAACTTGCGAACGGTGATCTCGGGATCGAGCGCTGCTGCGTGCTGATCGGCGTAGCCGACCACCACCGTCTTGCCGACCTTGATGCGACCCTCCGCAGGCTCCCAGCGACCGGCGACGATGTCGAGCAGTGTGGTCTTGCCCGACCCGTTCGGACCAACGACGGCGAGCCGAGCGCCAGGCTCGATCACCAGATCGATGCCCTCGAACACCGTGACCGGATCGCCGCCATCGGTCGACGGGAATCGCTGGGCGACCTCGATCAGTTCAATCGCCTGGTTTCCGAGCCGGGTGGTTCCGGCGCCGAGTTCGAGATCGTTTCCCCGCACGCCAAGATCGCGGGGACGGCCGCTCACGATCTCGTTCGCCGACCGGAGCCGTGCCTTCGGTTTCGACGACCGAGCCGGTGCACCCCGCCGCAACCAAGCAAGCTCCTTCCGGGCGAGGATCCGGCGCGTCGATTCCTCCTTGGCCTCCCGCTCGATCCGCTCGGCCCGAGCATCGAGGTAGGTGGCGTACGCGCTGGAGCCCTGCGCTGCCTGGTGGACGAATGACCGGCCGTGATCGAGCTCGACCACCTTGCTCGGGCCGACGGCCGTGGTGAGTCGGTCGAGCGCATGACGGTCGTGGGTGACCAGCACCAGGGCGGCCGACATCGAGATGAGTCGCTCCTCGAGCCACTCGATCGCTTCGAGATCGAGGTGGTTGGTCGGCTCGTCGAGGATGATCACGTCGTGTGCATCGGCACCGCCGACCGTCCCGGAGTTGTCGGCGAGCACCTTGGCGAGCGCGACCCGCTTCGCCTGACCGCCCGATAACTCATCGGTCCGCCGGTCGAGCAGTGGCTGCACCCCGAGCGAAGTGGCGACGGCTGCGACCTCCCACCGATCACCGAGGTACTCGGCGACCGTTCCGGACGGCAGCTCCGGATCTTGTGTGAGCATGGTGATGCGCGCCCCCCGACCGAACCGAACGACCCCGGCGTCGGGCTCGAGGTCGCCGGTGAGGAGGCGCAGCAGGGTCGTCTTGCCCGAGCCGTTCACGCCCACCACGGCGATGCGATCGCCCCGCGAGATGGTGAGGTCGAGATCGTCGAACAGCACCTTGTCGGGTTGCTCGAACCGAACCCCGGCGAGATCGACGCAGATCACCCGATCAGTGTGCCGGGCTCACTGCGATCAGGGCACGCTCGGCTCAGGCGGCGGGGAGATCGAAGCCGATCTCGGCGCCACCGCCAGGCCGGTTGACCGCGACGACGCTGCCGCCGGCTCGCTGCACCGACTCACGCACGATCGCCAGCCCAAGTCCCGACCCTGGCATGGTCCGGGTCGCTTCGACCCGATGGAACCGGTCGAAGACCAGATCGAGTTCATCGTCGGGAATCCCGGGTCCCTCGTCGGCGACGCGAAACGCCACCACTTGGCCGTCGGGGGTCGACCGTTGCTCGACTCGAACCGTGATGTCACCCGTCGGGGCGAACTTGCAGGCGTTGTCGATCACGTTGGTCATCGAACGAGCGAGCCCGAGCGGGCCGGTCGTGACCTGTGCGAGTTGATCACCCACCACGGTGATCTCACGCCCGCGTCGCCGGCCGACGCGTTCGGCCACGGTTGCTGCTGTCGCCGCCACGTCGACATCGATCGGGGTCTCATCGACCAGCTCACCCTGCGCTGCCGCCACCAGTTCGTCGACGAGATCGGCCAGCTCGTCGACCTCGCTGGACAGCTCGGTGAGCACCGCGACGCGCATGTCGTCGGGCATGTCGCGGTGACGACCGAGCACCGCGATGTTCGTGCGCAACGAGGTCAGCGGGGTCCGGAGCTCGTGTCCGGCGTCTTGCACCAACCGCCGCTGCTCAGCGCGGGATCGACCGAGCGCGTTGAGCATCGACCCGAAGGAGTTGCGCAGTCGGTCGACTTCATCGCTGCCACCTTCGGGCCCGAGGTCGACGTCGAGATCACCCGACGCCTCGACCGTGTCGGCAGCAGTCGCCAGTCGCCGCAGCGGCGCCGCCACCCGACCGGCGACGAACCAACCGACTGCAGCGCCGCCGAGCGAGGTGAGCGCCACCAGCACCAGCGTGCGGCTGCGGAGGTCGTCGAGCACGTTGTCGGTCTCGGTGAGTGGCCGGATGACCTGCACCGCACCGCGATCGAGGCCCACCGTGAGCACCCTGACTCTCGTGCCCTCCGAATTCGTCGCCGACGTGTAGCTCCGGGCCCCGACGACGTTGAGCACTCGCACGACGGCGGGGTCGTCGGTGTCGAGGTCGGTGGTGAGGTTGCTGCGGATGACTTCACCCGTCTCGTCGAGTTGGCGGGCGGCGTACACATCGCCCAGCACTCGGGTCGGCACGCGATCCTGCGCTCGACTCGCGACGAGGAGCACCGACACCTGGTCGAGCGATCGGTCGAGTTCATCGATGAGCCGCTGCTGCGCCGATCCGTAGCTGATCGCTCCGACGACGATCGCTCCGGCAGCGCAGCAGATGGCGACGACGATTGCGACGCGAGCGCGGAGGCTGGTCACCCGTGGCCTCGTTCAGTCGGCGCGGAGCACATAACCCATCCCGCGAACGGTGTGGATGAGCCGGGGCTCACCCTCGGCCTCGGTCTTCCGTCGGAGGTACCCGATGTAGACGGCGAGGTTCTTCGAGTCGGGGCCGAAGTCGTAGTGCCAGATCCGCTCGTAGATCGTCGACTGTTCGAGGACGATGCCGGTGTGCTCCATCAGCAGTTCGAGCAGATCGAACTCGGTCTTCGACAACTCGAACTCGCGAGCGCCGCGGAATGCTCGGCGACCCCCGACATCGATCCGCAGGTCGCCGACCACGAGTTCGGGGCGCTGTTCCGGTTCGTCGTACGACGACCGGCGTAGCAGCGCACGCACGCGGGCCAGCAACTCGTCGAGGTCGTACGGCTTCGGGAGGTAGTCGTCGGCTCCGGCGTCGAGCCCCGCGACGCGGTCACTCGTCTCGGTTCGCGCCGTCAACATGAGGATCGGCAGTCGACTCTGTTCAGACCGAAGCACCCGAGCGACCGTGAGCCCGTCGACCATGGGCATCGACACATCGAGGAGCAGGATGTCGGGCTCGCGTTCGGCCACCCGGTCGAGTGCTTCGGCACCGTTCGATGCCGCGTCCACCTCGTACCCCTCGAGCACGAGGGCGCGGACGAGTGCATCACGCACCGCCCGGTCGTCTTCGGCGACGAGGATCCTGCCGCCGGCTCCACCTGACATGCCTCCAGTGTGCTCCACCGACGGTGAGAATTCGGTGAGAGTCGACGCAGCTCTTCGGCACGTTCGGGGTCTGACCCCGAGCGTGCCCGCCTGATGGATGGGGATCTGCGAAGGTGAGCGTGATGACCGACCTAACGCGCAGCGAGTTGATCGACGCGTCGTCTGATCGGCCCGGGCGCGAGGCGGCGGTCGTCGCCGTCGGCACCGCCGTCGGAGCCACCGCAAGGTGGGGTGTCGGCGAACTGGGTGGACTCGATCCGACGCTTGGCGAGTTCCCCTGGGCGACCCTCTTGGTGAACGTCGCCGGCTGCTTCCTGATCGGCGTCGCCGCCGCCCGCCTGAGCGGGCTCGCCCGCGTCGGCGTCGCCACCGGTGTACTCGGTGGCTTCACGACCATGTCGGCGTTCGCCGTCGAGGCGAACCAACTCGCCGACGCCAACGAGCCCGTGTTCGCCGCCGTCTACGTGGTGGCATCGATGGCGCTTGGCGTGGGTGCTGCGTGGCTCGCTCGACAGCTCGCAACCCCGCGGGCGGGAACCACGCCATGACCGCAGTCGCCTTCATCGTCGCGGCCATGGTCGGCGGCCTCGCGAGGTGGGCTGCCGTGCGATGGTGGCACTGTTCGTGGCAGTCATTGCTGGCGGTCAACACCGCAGGCTCAGCACTGCTCGGCTGGCTCATCGCAGCAGACGCCGGGGCATCGACGCTCACGATCGCCGGCGCGGGCTTCGCCGGGTCACTCACCACCTTCTCGGCGTTCGCGCTCGAGGTGATCGACCAACGTCCCCGCTTCGCTGCGGTCTATGTCGCACTCACCGTCGTGTCGTGCCTCGGTGCAGCGAGCATCACCGCCACGCTCTGAGCAGCGGAGGCGACCAGGCAGGCTCACGCCGTACCGCAGACCACGTGGTACTCCCAGTCGCTGACCCCGGCGCCGACCCAGATCTCCTCGGTGTCGATTCGGAGATGGTGGCCGACGATCTCGGTGATCCGATCGTGAGCCCGGAGCGTGAAGTGCCGATCCAGCGCGATGCCTGACGTCGCCCAGTTCGACTCGATCACTTCGTCACGACCGCCCCACAGGCCCATCACGATTGGTGCACCGGGAGCCAACACACGAACGAACTCGGCGATCGCCTCGTCGATCCGTTCGTCGGGCACGTGTTGAAACGTGCTCATCGACCAGCCAGCCCCGAACACCCTGTCGGGGAACGGCAGTGCGAACAGGGTCGACGGGATGACCAGCTGGTCGAACTCCGCTGCCAGACGCGCGTTGCCGACGGCGAGGTCGGCGCCGACGTAGCGGATTCCGCCATCGACGAACGGGCGATGGTCGATGGCTGGGCCCGAGCCGACGTCGAGCATCGACCCGACGCCAGCGGATGACCATCGGTCGGCCGAGTCGGCAGCCAGTTGCCGACGCCGTTCGCCGTGTTCGGGTCGGAGCCGCCCCTCGGCTTCTGCTTCGTAGTACCTGCGCAGCTGGGTCTCGATGCGATCCACTCGGTCAGACCTCGCCAGGCCAGCGCAGCACGGTGTGGGTCTCGACCCAGGGCGGCTCGTGCTCGTCGAGGTAGGCCTCGACCTCGTCGACCCGATCGTCGGCGAGGCAGAGCATCTGGGCGGCGCGCCGAGCGCGCATGGCGGGGTCACGATCGCCCTGGGAGTGTTCGGGGCGCGACATCTCCCATCGTTCCGACGCGATGCCCAGTTCGTCGAGCACTGCCACGAAGTCGTCGGAGGTCGGTCCGGTCGGACGGACGAGCCCCCAGAAGTGCTCCCACGCCGGGTTCCAGCACGAGGTGGGGTGCGCCACCGGAAGCACGAGCACGACGGCCAACCGAGCATGCGCGGTGAGCGACATGATGAACGGCTCGATATTGGCCACGTTGTAGGCGACGTGGTGGCAGGTGACGACGTCGGCGACCGGCGCGTCGAGTGCGACGTCGGGCCAGCGCCCCTGGATCGTCATCGACCGCACGCCGGCCTCCGCTGCGGCCTGGGTGAACGCAGCGAGCATCGCCGGCGACTCGTCGACACCGATCACCTTCTCGGCCGGTGGCACCAGCGAGAGCGCAGCACGCCCTCCCCCACAACCGATGTCGAGCACCGACCCACCCTCGGGCGGGAGGACCGCTCGGGCCGTCTCGGCTGACAAGACGTGCTTGTCGAGATCGTCGGCGACGGCGAACGTCGCCGCGTGGTGACCCCACGGCGACCGCGGCGCCTGCTCGAGGATCTGCTCGGGGATCGCCCATGCGAGCAGCTGCTCGCGCCAACGCTTGCCCACCTCGGTCGTCGGTTCAGGTTCCTCGTCGACGTCGACCATCACCGAAGTCTTGCATCGTCTCAACTGGGGTCTGACCCCAGTTGAGATCAGGCGGTTTCGAGGATGCGGACCGGGAGCTTTCGAGGGCCGCGGATCTGGCCGACCGACCACTCGGTCTGATCGGTGTCGCCGGCGAGTTCGAAGTGCGGGAAGCGCTTCACGAACTCCTCGATCGCCACCCTCAACTCGAGGCGGGCGAGGTTCGAGCCGAGGCACCGGTGGATGCCGAGGCCGAAGGCGGCGTGACGGTTCTCCTCGCGGTCGATGATGAACTTGTCGGCGTCTTCGAACTGCTTCGGGTCGAGGTTGGCGGCCGGGAAGGGCAACAGCACCCAGTCGTCCTTCTTCATCGGGCAGCCGTAGAAATCGTGATCCTTCGCGACCATGCGGGCCATGGTGACCGGGGCGTAGGCACGGAGGAACTCCTCCACTGCGAACTGCATCACGTCGGGGTCGTCCTGCAGTCGCTGGCGGTCGGCTGGAGTTTGTGCCAGGTGCCAGAGCGACGAGCCGATCGCCGACCACGTGGTGTCGATGCCGGCGATGAGCAGCAGGATGATCGAGCCGCGGACGTGCATCGGCTCGAGCGGGTTGCCGTCGAGCTCACAGCCGAGGAGGTACGACGTGAGGTCGTCGCGCGGGTTGTCGATGTGATCTTGGATCTGTGCGTCGATGTACTCGTCGAGCTGGATGAACCCGGCGCGCCGGACCTCGGGGGCCTCGTTGATCGTCTCGAGCGTATTGTGCACGAACGTGCGGAAGAGCTCCTCGTCTTCCTCGGGGAAACCCAACATGCGGCCGATCACGTTGACCGGGATGTGCTGTGCGTACTGCAAGGCAGCGTCAACGACGGTTTCGCCGGGCTCGATGTCGCCCATTGCGTCGAGCAGCCGGTTGCACAGCGCCTGTACGTCCTCTTCCCACGGCTCGATCTGCTTGGGGGCGAACGGCGGGAGCAGGATGCGGCGCGCCATGTTGTGGAACGGCGGATCGCTGGTGATGGGCGGGGCCCCGCCGATCGGCGCGGGCAGCGCGAGATCACCGGGGCGCAGATGCGACACGACGACCGAACGGCTGGTGAAGTTCTCGGTGTCGTAGGCGACCTCATGAACGGTCTCGTGCGTGATCGGCGCCCACATGCCGCCGTAGCGCTCGGAGTGCGCGACCGGGCAGCCCGACTCCCGGAGGTCTTTCCAGATCTCGGGAGCGTTCGGGTTGTAGTTCGGGTCGGCGTGGTCGATGTCGGTCGCCCAGTCGCTCACCTCGCTGTAGAGCTCGGGTGAGTGCGGCACTCGCTCCCAGAGATCGTTGCCCTCCGGGCTGTCGCCGATCAACTGGCGGGCGACGGTGCCGCCCTCGTCCACGGTGGGTTCTGCGGTGTCGGTCATCGTTCGTTCCGTTCGGTCGGTGCTCGTGCGGTTCGTTGCTCGGTCAGTCGGTGATGGTGATCGCGTACTCGGGGCAGTTCGATGCGGCGAGGCGTGCCTTGTCGTGGAGGTCGGCCGGCACGTCGCCGTCGACGATCAACATGGCCTGGCCGTAGTCGTCGACGTCGAAGAGTTCGGGCGCGAGCGCATAGCAGCGGTTGTGGCCCTGGCACTTCTCGGCATCGAGGTGGATCTGCATCGAGGGGTCTCCCAAAACGATCGTGTCGGCGACCGGCGACGGCACACTGGCGCCATGGCTCGACCCCAGCTGCTCAACTCGCTCCCCGACGGTTTTTCGAACAGTGTTCCAATCTTGCTGCTTCCGCCGTCGGAAGGCAAGGCGAACGACACGATCGACGGAGATTTTCGCGACGATCTCGGCGAACCGTGGACCCCCGAATCCGGTGCGTTCAAGGGGCTGGGAGGCGCGCGGCAGCAGGTCGTCGAGGCACTCGCAGCCATCGACGGCGGCGACCAGAAGCTGCTGGGCGTGAAGGGCGATCACCTCGATCGCGCTCGCCGCGCCAACTCGGAACTGGTCGGCGCCCCGACGCTGCCAGCGTGGAAGCGCTACACGGGCGTCGTGTGGGATCACCTCGACCCGACCTCGCTCGCGGCGACCGATCGACGTCGGATCGTCGTGGTGTCAGGCCTGTCGGGCCTCGTGCGCGGCGACGATCCGGTGCCCGACTACCGACTGAAGATGGGCGCCAACCTCGCCCCGCTCGGCAAGCTCTCGACGTGGTGGCGCACCGACGTGACCGATCAGCTCGCCAAGCTGGCCCGGGGGCGCACTGCAAAACAATCGCGGGTGCTCGTCGACCTCCTGCCGAACGAACACCGTGCGGCGTGGGTACCCGCCGACCACGAGCGGGTGGTGGGCCTCGACCTCGTCGACCCCAGCGGCAAGCCCGGCGGCCACTTCGCCAAGGCGGCGAAGGGCGAGCTCGCCCGAGCGCTCCTCGCCGACGGCTGGGCGGCGCTCGACGGCTGGGAGCACGAGCGCTTCGAGCTGATGGTGCGCTGACGAGCTCGTTCAGAGCGACGCGCGCACCCGCCCGATCACGCGGTCGAGCACCACGAAACCGACGAGCGCCGGCAGCAGCACGGTCGCCATGGCCGATCCGACCGACAGCGACGTCGCAGCCAGCGAGCCGACTGCGATCGGAGCGATCAGCAGTGCGACCCGTGAGCCGCCCGTGAGCGCACCGAGTCCGGCTCCCGGCCGACCTGGGAGCTTCGCCGCATCGTCGTAGAGCTTCGGGAACTGGGTGGCCACGCCGAGACCGGCGAGGAAGAACCCGGCGATCACCACGTACTCCCGATCGACCATCGTCGCCAGGGTGAGACCGATCGCAGTGGCGACCACGCCAGCACGGAACAGTCGGGTCATGCCGAAGCGGGCTTGCACGGTGTCGCCACCGAAGCGCCCGATCGTCATGCCGGCGGTGAAGCCGACGAAGCCGAGGCCGGCGAGGCCGGGGCCGGCGCCCAAGTCGTCGGTGAGACGGAAGGCCGCCCAGTCGCTCGAGGTGAGTTCGATGACGATCGAACATCCACCGATCAGCGCCATCAGCGTGAGCAGTGTCCGCCGACTGCGCTTGGCCGCAGCCCGGACGGCCTCTGCGCCGTCGGCCTGCACCTCGAAGCTGGTCGGGCCATCGGGATCGTGTTCGTCGTGAACCAGCAGACCGCGCCCGACGAACACCAGAACGGCCAGGAGCACGACCGCCACGGTCACGAGGTGCACTTGGAGCGACACGCCCGCACCGGCCACCTGCGATGCGACGATGCCACCGATGACCGTGCCGAGGCTCCACAGCCCGTGGAGTCGGTTCATCACCGGCACCGGTCGGCGAGCGCTGAGCCACGATCCCTGCAGATTCATCGCCGTGTCGACGAGCACGTCGAAGGCCGAAAACACGATCATGCCGGCGAGGAACATCGCCGGAGTGGTGGCGAAGCCGATGATCGGGAGCGCACTGACGAGCACGATCGCGCCGCCGATGAGCACGGTGCGCGACGAGAAGCGTTCGATCACCCGGCCGACGCTCAAGCTGCCGAGCACGCCGGCGAGGCTGCCGATGGCCAGGAGCACACCGAGCGTGCCCGTGGTGACGTCGATGCGGGTACGGATCTCGGGCAGGCGCGGAGAGATCGAGGCGAACACTGCCCCGTTGACGAAGAACTGGGTCGCGACCGACTGGAGTGCCCGTCGGTCCCGCCCGGCGGCGGTCCCGTCGGTCACGCGGGCAGACTACGCGCCGACCCTCAGCGCGCAACGGGCTGACGTTGCTGCGTGGCGGCCGGCTCAGAGTGCGGCGAGTCGCTCGACCACGTCATCGGCGGTCACGTCGATCAGCGCAGCGATCGGCTTGTCCTCGCCCGTCACGGTGGCCAGCGGGCCGCCGCGCACCGACCCGGCGGTGAGCACGACCAGCGACTCGGCGTCTTCGGTGTTCTCGCGAAGGATCGACGCCTTGGCGATCGTCTTCCACACGGTCTCGATCCGGCCCATGCCGCCGCGGGCGGGCGTGTTGACGCCGCCGAGCTCGAACAGCTGCGAGCGCCCATCGCGCTCGGCACGCACGCTCACGGTCACGCCCGGGGCGATGCGGTGATTGTCGGCCACGATCGCCCAACCTGCGTCCTCGAGGGAGGTGCGAGCCAGCTCCTTCATCGTGCGGCGATCGGGCAGGTCGGCGGGCGCCATCGACTTGACCCGCTCCTTGGCCGCCTTCACGTAGGCCCGGTCGGTGTCGTAGCCGACGAAGCGGCGTCCGGTCTTCTTCGCTGCGACGGCGGTGGTACCCGACCCCATGAACGGATCGAGCACGACGTCACCCTCGTAGGTGAAGAGGTGGAGACACCGCTCGACCAGGGCGACCGGGAAGGGGGCGGGGTGACCGACACGGGTGGCGCTCTCGGCGGGCAGCTCCCACACGTCGAGGGTCGCCTCCATGAACTCGTCGCCGGGCACGGTCGCCGTACCGTCGGCACCGATGCCGACACGGTCGAAGCGGCCCTTGCTCGCCACGATGAGCCGCTCGGTCGTGTCGCGGAACACCGGGTTGGCAGGCGATTGATACGACCCCCATGCGCACGATCCACTCGCGCCGCGCTGCTTCTGCCAGATCACCTCACCGCGGAGCAGCATGCGGAGGTCGTCCTGCAAGATCGTGGTGACGTCGGCCGCAAGGCTGCGGTACGGACGCCGCCCGAGGTTGGCGACGTTGACGGCGATGCGTCCGCCGGGTTCGAGCACGCGAACGCACTCGGCGAACACGTCGCGCAGCATCTGGAGGTACTCGATGTAGTCGCCGGGAACATGCCCCTCCCCCAGCGCCGTCTCGTAGGCCTTGCCGGCGAAGTACGGCGGCGACGTGACCACAAGGGCGACCGATGCGTCGGGCACCTTGGTCATGTCGCGGCTGTCGCCGACGTGGATGGTGTCGAGCTTGCCGGGCTCGCCCAGTTCGGCGTCGTCGGAGATCTCGGGCGGTGAGAACCGTGCATAGAAGTCGGAGGCGTCGTGCGACTCGCGTTTGCCGACACCGAAGGTCGAGGTGGAGGTGCCCAACGTTGCTCCTGCTCTCGTGGTTGCTGGTCGCTCAGCCCTGGCCGAACGGGGGCGGATTGGTCTGATCGGCGGCGCGGCGCATGCGCTCGACCGGCGCCTCCCGGAGCTCGGGATGCGTGAGGATCCAGAACTGGCGAGCGTCGATCGCGTCGACAACGGCGACGGCGACGGCGTCGGACGGAATGCCGTTCTCGACGCCGCCTGCGAGGACCTCGCCGACCACGGCGGCGATCGGCGACTCGACCGTCGAGAGCTGCGGTTCGTTGTTCAACAGGTTCGTCTTGACGAAGCCGGGGCAGAGCACCGACACGCCGATCGGCGAACCGAGCGACAACAGTTCGAGGTAGAGGCCTTCGCTGATCGCCACGACTGCGTGCTTGGTGGCGTTGTACGGAGCGGCGCCGGGCAGTGCGACGAGGCCTGCCATCGACGCCGTGCTGATGATGTGGCCGACGCCTTGTTCCTGCATGATCGGGAGAAACGACCGGATGCCGTGAACGACGCCATAGAGGTTGATGTCGACCACGCGCTCCCAGAGCTCGAACGAGCCGTTCCAGGCGTCGCCGACGCCGGCGATTCCGGCGTTGTTGAACACGACATGGGCACCGCCGAAGCGTCGGAGGGTGGTTTCGGCCAACTCGGCGACCGCTGATCCAGACGCGGTGTCGCACACCGCGCCCTCGACCTCTCCTCCAGCCTCGCTCAGCCGGGCGGTCGCGGCGCGGAGGGCCGGCTCGTCGATGTCGGCCAGCACGAGCTTCATCCCACGCTCGAGCAACCGCTCGGCGGTCGACAACCCGATGCCGCTGGCACCGCCGGTGATGACGGCGACATTGCCTGCGGCGATCGCCGGAGGCGCAGGCGTGGACTCGTTGGCGGCGTCGGACATGCCGACACCGTAGGGCCTTCGCGCGCCCCGAATACGGATACGCGCTCCTCGCGCGAAAACTCTCTAGTTGATGTCGAGGTCGAAACTTGCGTGAGCGGCCGTCGGCTCGGCAGACGACCCGACGTCGACGCTGTATCGACCGGGCCGGGTCTTCCACGACTGGCTGGCCGGATCCCAACTGCGGAATGCCTCCGCATCGAGCTCGAGCGACGCGACGTCGGAGCCGCCGGCGGGCACGACGAGCTTCGCCCAGGTGGCGAGCCGACGTGGGCTCGGTCCGGCGAGCTGTTCGGTGACGTAGGCCTGCACCACGACCGTGGCGTCGCGGTCGCCGTCGTTCGACAGCGGCACGGTGATCGAGACCGGCATCGACTCGAGTGAATCAGCAGCCACCGTCGCCGCGCTGGCCGACGCCTCGCCCCACGTCGCTTCGCCGTACGAGTGTCCGTGGCCGAACCAGAAGCGCGGCTCGACACTGCGGGCGGCGTACCAGCGGTGGCCGACGAACCGACCCTCGCCGTAGCGCTGGCTCGGGTTGCCCTCGCCGTCGTACTCCGGCTCGTGGTGGAGGAACGCCGGGGTGTCGGCGAGCTGCTTCGGGTAGGTGAGCGGCAGGCGACCGCCGGGATCCGACACGCCGAACAGCACGTCGGCCATCGCCTCGGCCTGCTCCTGCCCTGCGAAGAACGACGTGACGATCGCTGGCACTGAGCCATCTGCTCGCGAGAGATCGCCGTCCGCCCAGTCCATCGTGACGGGCGACCCAGCGTTGACCACGACCACCGTGTTCGGGTTGGCAGCGGCGACCCGACGGACGAGTTCATCTTGGTCGCCGGGGAGATCCATCACCTCGCGGTCGAACCCCTCGGTCTCCCATTCGTCATTGGTGCCCACCACCACGACGGCGGCGTCGGCATCGGCCGCCGCGGCGACCGCCCGGTCGAGCAGATCGGCCGGATCGGGGGCACGAACACCCATGCGCATCGCCGCGAAGCCCATCGATTGGATCGATCGCCAATGCACGTCGATCTCGATCGGCCGGCCGGCGACGGCATCAACGGTGACCACGTGCTCGGCGCTGCCGTAGCCGAAGTACTCCCGGGTTCGGGGGCTCGTGGCGTCGGGGTCGTCCATCACCACGTGGGTCGTCGGCCCTCCATCATCGTCGTGGGTGGTGATCGTCATGTGCACACCACCTGCGGCCACCATCGACACGTCGTGCGGGCCGTCGACGTCGGGCACGTACGAACCCGTCACTCGCGCCGTGAAGGCCTTGGCATCGACGCCCTCCGGGGTCGACCCGAAGAACAGCAGCTGCGACGTGCCGATCACGTCGACGAGCACCGACGGCGCATCCCAGTCGGAGCCGTTCGAGTACTCGACGGTCAGACCGTGCTCGCCGTCGGGAGTGCGCAGGTTCGAGCGGCGGACGATCGGCGCCATCCGATCGATCCTGACCCCGGGCTCGTAGGTGACCGTGGCGCCGCCCTCCCCGGCGAGGCGATCGGTGAGCGCGTCGAGCAGGGTGCGATGCCCGAACGGCGTCAGGCTCGCCGAACCGCCACCCATCGACCGATCGATGATCGCGTTCGGACCGACGATGGCGACCGAGCCAAGCGCCGAGGCAGCGAGGGGCAGGACCGAAGCGCCGAGTTCGTCGACCCGATCGTTGCGGAGCAGCACCGTGCCTGCGATCGCCGCTCGGCGGGTGAGGGCGCGTTCGTCGGGATCGTCGATCGATTCCTCAGGTTCGCCGGCCGGGCGCTCGTCGGCCCGGGTACGAGCAGCGAGCTCGACGACTTCGCGAGTGAGCGTTTCGATGGTCGCCTCCGACACCTCACCGTTCGCGACGGCGTCGCGCAGTCGGTCGCCATACACCCGGGCCGGACCCGGCATCTCGATGGTGAGTCCTGCGTTCGCCGCCGCCGCCGTTTCGTGGACGCCGAACCAGTCCGACACGACGAACCCATCGAAGCCCCACTCGTCGCGCAGGATGTCGGTCAGGAGTCGGCGCGACTGGGCGCTGTGCTCGCCATCGACCTTGTTGTACGAGCTCATGATCCCCCAGGCGCCGCCGTCGCGAACGGCGAGCTCGAAAGGGCGGAGGTAGAGCTCACGCAGCGTGCGCTCGTCGACGTCGACGTCGACCCGCAACCGCTCGGTCTCGGTGTCGTTGCACACGAAGTGCTTCACGGTGACGGCGACATCGTGGGCCTGCACGGCTCGCACATAGCTCGCAGCGAGGACACCCGACAGCTCGGGGTCTTCGCTGTAGCACTCGAAGGTGCGCCCGCCGAGCGGGGTGCGGTGCAGGTTGACCGTGGGGCCGAGCAGCACGTGGGCGCGCTTGCGGACCGCTTCCTTGCCGAGCAGGTCGCCGATCTGGGCGAGCAGCTCGGCATCCCACGTGGCACCCAAGGTGATGCCGGCCGGCACCGCCACACCAGGTGTGCCATTCGAGCCGTGACCCTCACCGCGGATACCGGTGGGCCCATCGCTCATCTTGATCGCCGGCATGCCGGCGTGTTCGAACTCGTGGGTTCGCCAGTTGGTGGCACCTGCGAGCAACTGGCATCGGTCGTCGAGACTCAGCGCTGCGAGGGTCGCTTCCACATCGATCATGGGCGTGATCGTGGCGGCTGTTCCGCCCCATGTCAACGCCGATGAAAACGTTTACATTGAGGGGTGATGGACAGCCTGAAGCCCATGAACGAGATCTCAGGGCGCCTGTGGTGGCAGGACGCGCTCGTGTATCAGGTGTACGTACGGTCGTACGCCGATTCGAATGCCGACGGCGTGGGCGACCTCGACGGGATCACGTCTCGCCTCGACCACATCGCATCGCTCGGGGTCGACGCGATCTGGCTCAACCCGTGCTACCCGAGCCCGCAGCACGACCACGGATACGACGTCGCCGACTACGCCGACATCCACGACGAGTACGGCGACATCGACGCCTTCGATCGCCTGCTGTCGGGTGCCCACGAGCGGGGCCTCAAGCTGCTGATGGACCTCGTGCCCAACCACTGCTCGAACGAACACGCCATGTTCCTCGAAGCACTCGCGGCCGAGCCGGGTAGCGACACCCGTGCCCGGTTCTGGTTCCGTGATGGGAAGCCGACCGACACCGACCCGCACGGCGCTCCCCCGAACAACTGGGCCGCGGCGTTCGGCGGCTCGGCGTGGCACCGGGCGTCACCCACGGACCCGCAGTGGTACCTCGCCACGTTCTCGCCGTACCAGCCCGACTTCGACCATCGGCATCCCGACGTGATGCAGATGTTCCGCGACTCGATGAACTTCTGGTTCGATCGCGGCGTCGACGGCTTCCGAGTCGACGCGATCGTGCCCGTCGGCAAGGACCCGAACCTGCCCGACCAGCCACCCCCGCCGCCGGGTACGGGCATGCTGCAGCTCGCCTGGGAGAACCCGTTCAACAACTTCCGGCCCGAGGGCAACCTGATCTGGCAGCAGTTCCGTGCGATCGTCGACGACTACCATGCGTCGCATCCCGGCCGTGACCTGATGCTCGTCGCCGAGGCGTACATGAACGGCAAGCCCGAACTCATGCGCCGCTATGTCAACGCCGCTGAGTTTCACGCCGCCTTCGCGTTCGACCTGCTGCTGTCGCCCTGGGTCAAGAGCGAGATCGAAACCGCGCTGCGCGACTCCCTCGACATCCTCGAGACCGGCTCGACGCCGACCTACGCGCTGAACAACCACGACGTGCAGCGCATCGTGAGCCGGTACGCCAACGCCAACGCCGATCAGGTCAAGAGCGAGGGCGAGAACATGCTCGACTCGTGGACCGACAGCGGAGAGGGCACCGTCGAGATCGGACTGCGACGAGCGCGCGCCATGGTCAGCTTCGTCATGGCACTTCCCGGCTCGCTCTATCTCTACGCCGGTGAAGAGCTCGGACTGCCCGAGGTGTTCGACATCCCGGCCGACCGCCGCGAAGACCCCGTGTTCCTCCAGACCAACGGCGAGCGTCTCGGCCGTGACGGCTGCCGGATCCCGTTGCCGTGGGACGACGACCCGTCGACGGCGTACGGGTTCACCACCCTGCCCGATGGCGTCGATCACGCGCCCGAGCCGTGGCTGCCGCAGCCGGGCTGGTGGGGATCACTCGCCATGACCGAACAAGACGGCGACGACACCTCGACCCTCGAGCTGTACCGCGTCGCAGCCATCGCCCGTCGCGACCACGCCGTCACCCAGACCATGGCAGCCTCGGTTCTCGACCTCGGCCCGGGTCTGATCGCTGTGTCGCGCGGCGATCTGGTCGCCGTGATGAACATCACCCGCGAGCCGGTCGCTCTCGATCTCGACCATCCGATGCTGTCGATCACCCAGCCGGTGTTCTCGAGCGAACCCGCCGAGATGCACACCCCGGGCGTCATCCCGCCCGACAGCACAATCTGGTTCACCAGCTGACCCGACCGCCGGGCCGTTCCGGCCACCACGCTACGAGTTCCCTCGCGGAGTGTGCCGAGCAGCCCGACGACCGTGTGATCCGACGTGCCAGATCGTGGTGCGGGCTCACGTCCGTGACGCCAAGCACGACGTGGAGGGAATGTAGAGATGGATCTCGATGGTTGCGTCATCGTCGTCAACGGAGCCTCCAGCGGAATCGGCGCCGCCGTCGCGATCGAAGAAGCACGTCTCGGCGCAACCGTCAGGTCGATCGCCCGGCGCCGAAACCGCCTCGAAGGAGTCGCAACCGACCTCGAGGGCAGCTGGCGGGGTGGCCCAGGTGCTCGAGGTCGATGTTCGCGAGAACAAACAGCCCACCAACGCCATCGACGGGTTCGCCCAACAGCTCGGCCGCCTCGATGCACTCGTGAACAATGCGGGCGACGGGTACTGGCAACGCGTGGCCGAGGCTGACCCCGATGAATGGCGCAAGGAAGTCGAGATCAATCTGAGCGCGCCCATGTACGCCTCTCGCGCCGCTCTCGACCACATGATCAGGGCTGACAGCGGACACACGCACTCACGCGTTCAGAGCACGTGTGCATCAAGGACCTCCAACTCTTCGCACCGAAGACCACGTAGACCCAGCCGACAGGGGATGCCTGTCAGCGCAAAGTCGACTCGCCCCTCGCTGCAGATTTCGGAGGTGGCGGACAGGCCCGTAGCCTTGGTCGGATGATCAACAGGTGGTTCGAGTCGATCGAGGTGGCCAAGAAGCGGGCGAAGCGGCGGCTGCCAGCGTCGGTCTACGGAGCGATCGTGGCCGGCGCCGAGCGCGGCGACACCCGTGACGACAACGAAGCTGCGTTCGGCGAGCTCGGACTGCGGCCGATCACCGCCGGACAGTCACCCACCCGCGACATGGCCACCGAGGTGATGGGTCAGCCGATGTCGATGCCGGTCGTGATCAGCCCGACCGGTGTGCAAGCGGTCCACCCCGACGGCGAGGTCGCCGTTGCCCGCGCCGCTGCCGCCCGCGGTGTGGTGATGGGTCTCAGCTCGTTCTCGTCGAAACCGATGACCGAGGTGATCGAGGCAAATCCTCAGACCCTGTTCCAGATCTACTGGGCCGGCAGCCGTGACGACATGGTCAGCCGCATGGAGCGGGCCAAGGCAGCCGGTGCGGTCGGCATGATCCTCACCCTCGACTGGTCGTTCGTGCACAGCCGCGACTGGGGCAGCCCGAAGATCCCCGAGGCGATCGACCTGCCGACGATGCTGCGGCACGCTCCCGAAAGCGCGCTGCGTCCGCTGTGGCTCCTCGACTGGTTCAAGTCGGGCGGCATCCCGCAGCTCGGTGTTCCGAACTATCGGGTGTCCAGCAACGACCCGGTCCCCGGGTTCTTCGAGGCCTACGGCCAGTGGATGGGCACCCCGCCACCCACGTGGGACGACGTCGCCTGGCTGCGTGAGCAGTGGGACGGCCCGTTCATGGTCAAGGGCATCAACCGGGCCGACGAGGCCCGCCGGGCGCGCGACGCTGGAGCCAGCTGCATCAGCGTCTCGACTCACGGCGGCAACAACCTCGATGGCACGCCAGCACCGATCCGGGTCCTCCCCGAGGTCGTCGAAGCGGTCGGCGACGACATCGAAGTCGTGATGGACTCGGGTATCCGCCGCGGCAGCGACGTCGTGAAGGCGCTGGCGCTGGGCGCCAAAGCGGTCATGATCGGCCGTGCCTATCTGTGGGGCCTCGCCGCCAACGGTCAGGCCGGCGTCGAGAACGTCCTCGACGTGCTCCGCATGGGCATCGACTCGAACCTGCTCGGGCTCGGCAAGGCGTCGATCGGTGAGCTGTCACCCGCCGACCTCGACATCCCCGACGGCTTCTTCGCTCCGCCCCGCGACTGATCCAACTTCGCCAGCCCAGCGGTGTCAGGCACTCCTCGGATGCTGCGCCTCCTGCGGTGAGTCAGACACCTGAGGGGGATCTAGCCTCTCGGGCGTGCGGTTGGGCGAGGCGACGTGGGTCGAGGTCGATGAAGCAACAAAGACTCTCGCCGACGAAGACGGCACCCTGGCACCCGTCGTGTTGATCCCGGTCGGGTCGACCGAACAGCACGGGCCGCACCTGCCGCTGAACACCGACACCCTCGTCGCTGAGGAGATCGCCGGGCGCGCCACGCATCGCACGACCGGCTTGTTGCTCGGCCCCACCATCGGGGTATCGGCGTCGGGCGAGCACGCTGGATTCGCCGGCACGCTGTCGATCGGTACCGAGGTGATGACGTCGGTCGCGATCGAGCTGGGGCGCTCAGCCGACTGGGCGGCCGGCATGGTGTTCGTCAACGGCCACGGCGGCAATCACGCCGCACTGACCACGGCAGTCGACCTGCTCCAATCCGAGGGCCGTCAGGTGATCTCGTGGTCGCCCCGGTGGCCGCGCCGAGCCGATGGCGGGCCACCCGACCTTCACGCCGGCCGGATCGAGACCTCGCTGATGTTGGCGATCGACCCTGGCCTGGTGCGCCTCGAACTGGCCGAGCCGGGCCCCGACACGCCGCTCGACCAGCTCCTCCCGAAGCTGCGGGAAACCGGTGTGGGGGCGGCGAGTCCGTCGGGTGTGCTCGGCGATCCCGGCGGCGCATCGGGCGCCGAGGGCGAACGGTTCCTCGACGACTTCATGACCGATCTGATCTTCGCGATCGAACGCTGGCGCCCGATCGACCCCACGCCGACCAGCACGGCGCTCTGAGAACCTGCCGGGACGTGATGCCGGCGATGCGCTCGACGAAGGGCGTGGCGACGCGAGTGACGAACTGCCCGAGCGGCGACATGGTCGGCCCGGTCGCGACGCGGGCGGCGAACCCATAGGTGAGCGGGAGGAGCAGCCACCACTCGCGGAACACGAGGAACAGCACAGCCTGCACGACCACACCAGCGGCCACGAGTCGGGCCGAGGGCTCATTCACGGGATCGGGAAACGAGCAGGACGATCGCACACGGAAACACAACATCGACCAATGCGATCAACAAAATAGGAACGAGGTCGGTGGGCCTGTGACATCAACCCGAGAGGGCTCGGTACACCCGCTCAGCCGGGCCCCGACCAAAGCGGCGATGCCACCACGTGGCCGCTCCGATCGCGACGACCCAGAACGCTCCGGCGAACGCCAATGAGGTATCGACGCCGCCCGGCTCGATCCACTCGAGCCAGTCGACCAGCAGGTTGAACACCAGGATGTGGGCGAGGTAGATCGTGAGCGACAACTGCCCCGCTCGGCGCAGCGGATCGGTCGTCGTCGGAAACCGTTCGGCCACCCACGACAGGGCACCGAACGCGATCATCGCCGTGCCGAGCGCGCTCACCGTGTACGGCAGGCTTCGGCTCTGCGGGTCGGTGGAGAGCACGAACTCCTGAAACGGCGAACTCGCGAATGTCGAAACGATCGTGGCCGACGCGAACAACACGAGGCCGGCACCGATCAGAGTCGACGTCAGTTGCACTGCGTCGAGGTGACGACCGATCACGATGCCGACGCAGAAGAACGCGAGCCACGGCAGCAAGGGGTGGGTGCCGTTCACGAACACGTCGAAGGCGAGGCCGCGGACCGACGTCGAACCCGGCAGTGTCAACCAGGTGACCGACTCGCCGTCGAGCTCACGGTCGAACATCCAGGCGTTGATCGCCCACCCGGCGAGCGCTGCGACCACGCCGACCGTGAGTACCCACCGGGTCTTCAGTGTGAACAGCACGGCAGCGAGGGCGAACATCGCCCCGTAGAAGACGATGATCGTGCCAGGCCAGATCCGGTCGAGGAGCAGACCCAACAGATACAAGACGAGACCGCGCCGAACGAGTTGCCAGCGGGCGACCGTGACGAGGTCGGGCGTCCACACGCGTCGCGTCAGCAGCGTGACGCCCACACCGGCCACGAGCACGAAGGTCGCAGCGAAACGCGTCGCCAGCGGTCCGGTCCACGGGTCGAACAACTCGGCGACCCACCCGCCGGTGCGGTCACCCCCGCGGAGGATCAGGTATCCGTGGTAGTTCATCACGACCACGCCGATCAACGCAACGGCGCGCACCACATCGGGACCGGGCAGTCGCTCACTCCCCGATCGACGCGGCACCTCACCGGAACCGTCATCCGAACCTTCGCGAGCGACATCACCTGCGCGTTCGGAGCCCGACTCGAAGTCGTCTTCGTCGATGTCGAACGCCATCGGCTGCGCCGATCAGATCCAGTCGAACTCGTCGACCAGAGTCGTCGTGAGCGGCCGCTGGAGATCAACGCGGCTTCCGATCGTCGGCACCGGATCACCGGCGGGCACGAACACCATCGACGTGTGCATGTGCGGCCCCTCGTGGAGTGCGAGGCGACGCCGCTCGAAGTGGAACGGACTGAGTCCACCGTCGAGGCGGGTGACACCGTTCGCCGTACCGGCACCGATCATCACGAGGTTCCCGTCACCAGCCACGTCACCGAGCTGATAGCCGGCTTGCTCCCCCGCCGCGACCGGGCGCACGTCGAGGACGTCGGCGGTCAGGTGGAAGGCGCGCTTGTCACCGTGCCAGAGCGCGGTACCGAGCCGAAGCCGGAACGTCCTATCCGGATGCCGCGCCCGGACAGCAGCGTATGCGTCGACGCCGAGATGACTGACCCACACCGCCAGCGCCGGATCGACTGCGTCGATCGCCGCCTCGATGTCGGCTGCGTGCGCGAGGTCGTCGCCGACCAGTGGTGGGTGAACCGCCACCCCGACGACGTCGAGCCCCGAGCCGCGCGCCGTGTCGATCAGTTCGGGCCCACGCCCGAAGCGCCGCATCGTCGACGCGAGCTTCACGATCACCCTGCCACGCCACCCCTCATGATCGAGAGCAGCAACGTGTTCAGGGGCCCCGACGGTGAGTACCGGATCGACCGACGCGAGGCGAGTGCGAACGTCGTCGAGCCGCAGCACGTCGAACGACGCAGGGGTGAGCACCACCGGCGTGAGCTGCTCGGGCAGACCATCGAGTTCGTGCACCGTGCCGACGGCGGCGGTGTCGGCGAACTCTGCGGCTCGCTCGGCGAGCCAGTGGCGGCCGAACCCGTAGCCGTTGCCCTTGATGACCGGCACGAGCCCCTCGACTCGATTGACGACATCGACAACATGGCCTCGCCAGATCGCCGACTTGATGGTCAACCGGATGGTCATGCCAGACTCACTCGCCCATGGCTCAGAGGTCTTGCGAGCCGCCGCCGGCTGCGATGGCTCGTTCGAGTTCGCCGAAGGTGTCGCACCGGTTCGGATCACCGGTCTGGGAACCGACGTTGAACCACCGAACGCGCTGGTCGGATGATCCGTGAGTCCGCGACTCGGGACTCATGCGGCCTTGCGTGGCCTGCTGGAGTCGGTGCATCTCGGCGTTGAGGCCGAGCGCGTTCTGCACGTGGTGGCCGTACTCGTGGGCCACGATGTACTGGGCAGCGAGGTCACCCTCGGCGTCGAAGCGGCTCTGCAACTGCGCGAGGAAGTCGAGATCGAAGTCGACCAGCCGATCGGCCGGACAGGAGAACGGTCCGGCCGCCGACGACGCCTGGCCGCACCCGGTGTTGGTGAACCCCGAGAAGAAGACGGTCTGGGTGATCGGGTACTCGAGGCCGTTGAACGACTGCGGGAACTGCTCCAGCCAGTACTCCTGCGCGTCGATCGTCGCGCCGCACAGGATCTGTTCGGCTTCGGAACTGCTGGAACCGCCGCTCTGCCCACGTCGGTCTTGGATCATCCGCGAATCGCGAGACCGAATCTTCGTCATGGCAGCATGTTTCCAGATCAGCCGCGACGACCAGTACCGCGTCGCGATCGACGCAGCCCACGCCAGCCAACAGCTCCTGCGCCGATGAGCGGGCCCGAGTCGCCCAAACGAGTCGGGATGATCCGCGCCCCACGGCTGTAGGGCAGCCGTGCGTGTTCGTCGAGTTCAAGCTGGGCTGAGTGGAAGAACGTCGCAGCGAAACCGAGCGCCACGCTGCCACCGACGACCACCAGGGTGAGGTCGAGTGCGTTGCACACCGTGGCGGCAGCCCGTCCGACGAGGCGACCGGTTCGCTGCATGATCTCGTAGGTCGGCTCGGTCGGCGGACGACCGGTGATCGCCTCGATCGCGAGGCCCGACGCCTCGGCCTCGAGGCAGCCCTGAGCGCCGCACTCGCATCGACGTCCTCCCGGCTCGACGATGATGTGGCCGATGTGGCCTGCGTTGCCCGAGTTGCCGTCGAGCAGTTCGCCGTCGAGGATCACCCCGCCACCGACACCGGTCGACACCGTGAGGGCACAGAAGTTGGTGTGACCCTGCGCGCCGCCGAGCCAGCCCTCGGCCAGCGCGAGGGCTTTGGCATCGAGGTCGCCGAACACGGGTCGAGCGAACGCATCATCGAGCCGCTTGCGGAGCGGGAAGTTGCGCCAGGCCGCGATGTTGATCGGCGACACCGTTTCGACATCACGCTCGACGGGCCCGGCCGACCCGACACCGATCGACACGACGCGAGCGTTGTGCTGGCTCCGTGCGCGGTCGAGCTGTTGACGGCAGATGCCAGCCAGGTTGTCCCAGTGCTGTTCCGGGAGGGCGTCCTTGGACACCTCGACACGGGCGCGGTCGATCAGCTCACCCCGAGCCGTGACCAGACCAGCGGCGAACTTGGTGCCCCCGATGTCGATCGCCAACACGACATCCTGTCCCCGTGGGCGCTCGACGGGTGCCCCGTCGAGCGGCGCCGACTCGTCACGCTCGCCGCCCGCAGGATCGGCGGCATCGGTCGTGGCACTGCCATCTGGCGCATCGTCGTGAGCGATGGCGTCCTCGCCAGACGGTGCAGGGTGGTCGGTCATCGACATCGACGGTAGCGGCGAGTCACGCCTGGTCAGACGATGTCTCCCACCCGGAGTGAGGAATGTTCGACCAGCCAAGCGGCATAGATCCGATGACAAGAGTTCACTTGACTTTGCAGCACTCCTTGCCGGCACCCCGACGATCGACGTGTCCGACTCCTCCACCATCTGCAACGACGGACCGCCACTCGCACGCCCATGATCAGGGAACGTCGCCGTGCCCCGACCCAGGTGAGGGTTGCGAGTTCGTCCCGGGCGATCCGTATGGCCCGGGTGCGAACGGTTCGCTCGACTGGGTCGACCACTGGCTCGACCACTACTCGCTTCCGACAGCTCTGTGGGCCGACCTGGCGCTCCGCGACGAACGCGATCTTCCCGACGCCTTCGTCCGCCCCGGCTGACTCAGTCGACGCGGCGGGCGTCTTCGACGAGGTTGATCTCGTAGAGCACCTCGTCGAGTGCGTCTTCGGCGGAGATCGCCGAGAAGCGCTGCGGGTTCTCGGGGGTGCAACACGAGGGCACTGGTGACAGCACGGTCCAGGGACGGGGATGGCAGAACTGGACGACTGAGTAGCGCTCGCCAGTGAAGCCGGGCTCGGCGACCACGCGGTGCCAACCGATCGGGATGATCCCGTTGGTGAGCCGTTCGAGCATGATCCCCGTGTTGATGATCGCCTGGCCGTCGGGAGCGGTCGCGTCGACCCAGTCGTCGTTCACCTTCACCTGCAGACCCGGCGCGGTCGCCCGCGGCAGCGCCGTGATCAGGTTGATGTCGCCGTGTTCGGCGGCCCACACGTGACCGGGCTGGCCGTCGTCACCGAGCGCCGTCGAGAGTTCGGACATCGCGGGGTATCGGATCGCTCGGGTGAGCGTCGGCCCGTCGGCGACCATGTCGTCGAAGAACGTCTCGTGGCAGCCGATGCCCTCGGCGATGATGCGTAGGAACCGACGCTGGAGATCGGCGAGGGTGTCGTGGAATCGGTAGAGCACCTCGGTGATGCCGGGTACGGCCTCTTCGGGAAGCACCTGGTCGGGATAGGCGGTCGGGAACTTGCGCTTCAGCGGGTGCCCCGGCGGGGTCGGGCTCGACCAGTTGAGCATCTCCTTCCAGTCGGGCTTGTCGGACGACGCCGCTGTCTCGACGAGGAGGCCCGTGTAGCCGGTCTGGCCGTTCGCTCCCGGCGCCGCCGCCGACTGCTTGGCCTCGAGGTCGGAGTCGAAGAACTGGGCGAGCATCCCATAGGCCGTGTCGAGCAGGTCTTCAGAGACGTCGTGGCTCGTGTAGACGAAGCCGGTGCGGAGGCTGCGGGCGACGCCATCGACCACGGCGCGGCGCTGATCGGCGGAGCCATTTTCGAAGGCGAGCAGGTCGACGTCGAGGATCTGATCGGTCATGAACGACACGCTAGAACCGATGTTCAGCCTTCGCTCGGAAGACCTTTGTCCGCGAACAAAGCCGGCCATCCGCCCGTGTGGATGAACACCACATCGTGATGATCTGACCACCGACCGCCCCGGATCAGACCAAGCGCGCCAGAGAATCCCTTGCCCGAGTACGTGCGGTCGAGCAGCCAACCGCCGTGGCGCGCACCCCAGGCGACGGCCTCGTCGCCCGCTTCGGTCGGGATGGCGTAGTCGTCACCGATCCAACCTTGGTCGACGTGAACGTCGACGGGGTCGACGCTCGCACCGGTCGGGCTCGACGGACCGAGACCCATCAGATCGAGCGCTTCGTCGGCGAGCGCTGCCACGTCGGGGTGCCCCGTCACCACGCCTTTCGCGACGCCGATCGCGAGCACCTCGGGGGCCTCATCGGCCGTCAGCTCGTCACGGGCGATCATCGCTGCCCGCCCGGCCAACAGCCCGGCGTGCGTCCCACCCGACGAGCTGGTGAACACGATCGCCTCCGGCACGAACCCTGCGGCACGACACTGATCGATGGTTTCAGCGAACGCCACGGCGTATCCGACGGCGCCGACGGCGGTGCTGCCACCGATCGGGATCGACATCGGGCGCAGCCCCTCGCTGGCGAGTTGCTCGGTGAGTGTCTCGCGAGCGATCTCGAGCTCACCCCAGTGACTCTCCTCCGCCCCGGTGAAGTGGAGTTGCGCCCCGAACAGACCCGACAGCAACTGGTTGCCCGCAGCCACGTCTTGGGCCTCGCCCGACAGCACGAGGTGGACCTCGACGCCGAGCCGCGCACCAGCCGCTGCCGTCATGCGACAGTGATTCGACTGCGCGGCGCCGACCGTCACGATCGCACGGGCGGCGCTGGCCTCGGCGTCGCCGCACAGGAACTCGAGCTTCCGTGCCTTGTTGCCGCCACCACCGAGCCCGGTGAGGTCGTCACGCTTCACCCAGAGCCGTGGGCCGCCCTCGACGACGGTCGGCGCCGCCTCGAGCGGCGTCGGCAGCGTGGCCAGTCGAGCGCGGGGAATCGTCGGCGACCGAAGGGAGTCGTCGGAGAGATGAGCAGTGTCGGTCATGTGCTTCTCATGGTAGGTATCGGTGACACATGACGACGACCGACTGGAACCCGTTGCTCCGCGCAGAGTTCGACGAGCCGTACTGGGGCGAGCTCCAGGCCTTCGTGCGCGCCGAGCGGGACCAGCATCCGGTGTACCCACCGCACGACGAGGTGTTCACCGCACTCCACCTCACACCGTATTCCGACACGCGCGTGCTGATCCTCGGTCAAGACCCGTACCACGGCGCCGGGCAGGCCCACGGCCTGTGCTTCTCCGTGCGCCACGGAGTGCGCGTCCCGCCGTCACTGGTGAACATCCACAAGGAGCTCCACGCCGACCTCGGCATCGACATCCCCGATCACGGGAACCTCGAGTCCTGGGCTCGCAGCGGTGTGCTACTGCTCAACACCACACTCACCGTCCGAGACGGCCAAGCCGGCTCTCATGCGAAGCACGGGTGGGAGAAGTTCACCGATCAGGTCATCGGTGTGGTTTCCGACAAGGACGACCACGTCGTCTTCGTATTGTGGGGCAACCACGCCCGCGCCAAGAAGGCGCTCATCGACACCTCCCGCCACACCGTGATCGAGTCACCCCACCCGTCGCCGTTCAGTGCGAACAACGGCTTCTTCGGCAGCCGCCCGTTCAGCCGCGTGAACGAGGCGTTGGCCGCTCACGGTCAATCCCCCATCGACTGGAGTCTCTGATGCCCTGGCACACCAGCGACCGCATGATCGCGCTGCGCGACAAGAGCCGCCCCCTCGACATCACCGTCGAGATGCTCGACGGTTGGCGACGGCACCTCTCAGGCCGAAACGCCTCGCTCATCTCCTTCTTCGGGTTTCTGTCGATCTTCCCACTCGCCCTGGCCGCCACGACCGTGCTGGGACTCGTCCTCGACGGCAACGAAGAGTTGCAGCAGCGGGTCATCGACGGGGCCTTCGACAACGTCCCGCTCATCGGTGACAGCCTCAGCAACAACCCCGATCCCGGGGGGAGCGTCCTCGTCCTCGTCCTCGGCCTCGCCGGCGCCCTCTGGTCGGGTTCGAAAGCGTTCGTTGCGATCCACAGTGCACAAGACGACTGCTGGGAGGTGCCGGTCGACGATCGGGCGAAGACCCCGAAGGTCCGTGGTCGAGCCCTGCTCGGCATTGCGATCCTGGGTGGTGCTCAGCTCGGCGCGATGGTGCTCGCCGGCATCGTGAACGCAGCGAGCCTCCCGGCCATCGGCGATCTCGGGATCATCGCGTCGACCTTGTTGGTCAACATCGTGTCGACGCTGTTGATCATGCGCTTGCTGGTGTCGATCTCTCCTGCGTGGAGCAATCTGTGGCTCGGAGCGATCATCGCCGGGATCATCGTCACCGCACTGCAGCACTTCAACACTGCGCTCGCGACGTACTTCACCCAGAACGCTTCCGCGACCTACGGATCCTTCGCCGTCGTCCTCGGTCTGGTCACCTGGCTCGGCCTCATGGCGATCGCGTCACTCATGTGCGTCGAACTCAACGCAGCTCGAACCCGCCTCAGCGACCCGGCTGCCGTGCGGCGGGGCGAGCGGTTCGACCTCGCCATCGCCGGCTGACGGCATCGGTCGGGATCACGCTTCCCGGACTCAGACACTCCTCAGTCGCTCAGGCGGGTGGCGATGGCGCTCGCGTTTTCGAGGGTGCGATGCACCGGACACTTGTCGGCGATCACCAGCAGGCCTGCGCGGTCGTCGTCGGTCAGATCGTGACCTTCGACGGTGATGACCCGCTCGAAGCGGTCGATCATCCCGCTGCGGTTGCCCACCGCTTCACTCTCGGCGCACTCGAGGCAATCGTTCGCATGCACCTTGGCGTGGCTCACCTCGACCGTCACCCGGTCGAGCGGGATGCCCTTGCGATCGGCGTACATCCGCAGCGTCATCGTCGTGCAGGCCCCGAGGGCGGCACCCAGGAAGTCGTAGGGCGCCGGGCCCGCATCGAATCCGCCATACGACTCGGGCTCGTCGGCGAGCATGCGGTGGTCGCCGACGACGACGTGGTTGAGGAACGGGCCCTGCGACGTCTCGGCGACGACGACGGGAGCCGACGCCTCAGGCGCCGGGAGCGCGCCCGACTCGTCGACGAGGTGGCGCTCGGCGAATGCCGCGATCACCGACGCCGCGAACCGCGCATCGGCTGGATCGCTCATCAGGTGATCGGCACCGTCGAGCGACACGAAGTTCTTCGGGTGGCGGGCCGCCTCGAACAGCCGACGAGCGTGGTCAACGCCGACCACCTCGTCGACCGGTGAATGGATCACGAGCAGCGGCTTGCGCATGCCTGCGACGTACTCGCTCAGACGGTGCGAGCGCAGATCGTCGAGCAGCCCCTTGGTGATGTGGATGTCGCGGCCGGCGATGCGGACGCAGGCTTCGCCGTCTCCTTCGATCTCGCTGACGTGACCGTCGAACAGCCCGGTGACGTGTTCGGTGTCGGCTGGCGCCCCGATCGTCGCGACGGCACGCACCTCGGCGATGTCACCGGCGACGCTGAGCACTGCCGCACCACCCAACGAGTGGCCGACCATGAGCTGGGGTGCACGATGCTCGCGGCGGAGGTAGTCGACGGCGGCGTACAGATCGTCGGCGTTCGACGTGAAGTCGGTCGATCCGAACTCCCCCTCACTCGATCCGACACCGGTGAAGTCGAACCTCAGCACCCCGATACCGGCCTCGGTCAGCGCAGCGGCGAGCCGGCCAGCCGATCTCAGGTCCTTGCCGCAGGTGAAACAGTGAGCGAACAAGGCGAACGCCCTGGGCGGCCCCGCTGGCAGGTCGAGGCGGGCCGAGAGTTCGTCGCCAGCATGACCGGGAAACGTGACCCGTTCGATTCGGGGGCTCATGGTGACGCCAACCGTCGAAGGGAGCGCCCGATTCCCACTACGATCCAACCGGATGTTGGGGACGTCGGTCGTCGCAGCCGAATCTGCGATCGGGCCCTCGCTGGCGATCATCATCGGGACGGGTATGGCCGCGCAGTGGCTGGCGTGGCGGACCCAGATCCCCTCGATCATCATGCTCTTGCTCACGGGGCTCGCGCTCGGCCCCGTGTTCGGCGTGGTCGAGCCCGACGAGTTGCTCGGCAGCACCCTGTTCCCGCTGGTCTCCCTCTCGGTCGCGCTGATCCTGTTCGAGGGTGGGCTCGACCTGCCGCCGCGCGAGTTGCGAAACATCGGCACCACGGTTCGGAGGTTGATCTCGATCGGTGCCGCGATCACGTTCGGCGTGTCGCTCTACGCAGCCCGTGAGATCTTCGGCATCAGCAATCAGGCCGCCATCGTGCTCGCCGCCGTGCTCGTCGTGACCGGGCCGACGGTGGTCGGGCCGCTCCTGCGGTTCGTTCGGCCTGTCGGCCCGACCGGGCCGATCCTGCGTGCCGAGGGCGTGCTCATCGACCCGGTCGGCGCGGTGGCAGCGTTGATCGCCTTCGAGATCGTGCTCACCGACGAGACCAACCAGGCGCTCGTCAGCGTGCTCGGCATCGTGGGCAAGACCCTCTTCGGCGGCGCAGTGTTCGGTCTGCTCGCCGCCGTCGCGCTCGACCTCGCACTTCGCCGATTCCTGATTCCCGACCAACTCGCGGTGCCGGTCACGTTCGCCTTCGTCGTCGGGAGTTTCGTCGCCGCCAACGAGATCCAGGAGGAGGCGGGTCTCCTCGCGGTGACCGTGATCGGGGTCTACCTGGCTCGGCGCGAGTCGTCGACCACCAGACAGGTGCTCGAGTTCAACGAGAGTCTCCGCACCCTGCTGATCTCGGTGCTGTTCATCCTCCTCGCTGCGCGCATCGAGGCCGACGCGTTGCGCGATGTCGCGCTCCCCGCTCTGGGGTTCCTCGCTGTGCTCGTGTTCGTCGCCCGGCCGCTCACCGTCTTCGTCTGCACGATCCGCACCAGCCTCACCTGGCGTGAGCGAGTGTTCCTGAGCTCGATGGCGCCGCGGGGCATCGTCGCCACCGCCCTGTCGGCGATCTTCGCCCTCCGACTCGAGGAAGAAGGGATCCCCGACGCCGACAAGATCGTGCCGATCGTGTTCCTCACGATCATCGGGACGATCGTCGTGTACGGCTTCGCAGCCGGCCCGATGGCCCGACTGCTCGGGCTCGCCGAGGCACAGGCCGACGGCGTGGTGATCGCCGGTGCGCACGCGGTCGGACGAGGGATCGCTCGGGAGCTGAAGGAGCGCGACGTCAAGGTGCTGATCGTCGACACCGATCCGTACAACGTCACACGGGCCAGCGGCATCGGGCTCACAGCACGGCGCATGAACGTGCTCACCGACGAGGCGACGCGCGACCTCGACCTGCGCGGCATCGGACGCATGGTGGCGCTCACCTCGAACGACGAGGCCAACTCGCTGGCGACGGGGCGATTCGCACGGGTGTTCGGTCGGCGCGAAGTCTTCCAACTCGCGCCAGGCGACCGCGCCCCGGGGCAGAGCTCGGTCCCCGAGGAGTTCCTCGGACGGGTCATCGGCATCGACGGACTCACGTACGCGACGCTCGACGACCGGTCACGACAGGGCTGGCGCGTCGTCGGCACCCGAGCGGGTCGCGTCGCACAGCAGATGCTCGAACAGGGCGAGTTCATCCCGATCGTCCGCGTCGAAGACGGCGCGATGGCTTTCATCTGTCGGAACGACGGACTCCCGGCGACCGGCGACGTCATCGGCCTCGCCTCACCAACCGCTCGCGAGCGCTTCACACCGAAGGCGGCGACGTCGTGAGCACCGACTCGACTGCAGCGGTTGGCGTCCGCGGACTCACGAAGCGGTTCGACGGCCGGAGTCGCCGCGGCCAGCGCGCCGAGTCGGTGGTGGCGGTCGACGCCATCGATCTCGACGTCGGCGACGGCGAGTTCTTCGCGATGCTCGGCCCCTCCGGCTGCGGCAAGACGACGATGCTGCGGATGATCGCCGGTCTTGAGTTCCCCACCGCCGGCACGATCGAGATCTTCGGCGAGCCGGTGGCCGATGTGCCCGCCAACCGGCGGCCGGTCAACACGGTGTTCCAGCAGTACGCGCTGTTCCCTCACATGACGGTCGCCGACAACGTCGGATTCGGCATGCGGATGCAGAAGGTGGCCAAGGCCGACCAGCTACGTCGGGTCGGTGAGGCGCTCGACCTCGTCCGGATGGGCGGGCTCGAGGCCCGCATGCCTGCGGAGCTGTCGGGCGGCCAGCAGCAACGTGTCGCGCTGGCCCGTGCACTCGTGAACAGGCCGCGAGTCTTGCTGCTCGACGAACCGCTCGGTGCGCTCGACCACAAGTTGCGCGTCGAGATGCAGGGCGAGCTCAAGGCGCTGCAACGCGAGCTCGGCATCACGTTCGTCTTCGTCACCCACGACCAGGAGGAGGCCCTCACCATGAGCGACCGGATCGCCGTGATGCGTGACGGCCAGATCCTCCAGCTCGGATCCGCGAACGATGTGTATGAGCGGCCCGCCGACCGATTCGTCGCTGACTTCATCGGACAGATCAATCTGTTGGAGGGCACGGTGGCTGACGGCTCGACCGTGGCGCTCGCGACCGGGGCACGGGTCACCGCCGACGTCGGCGGACGCCCAGCGGGCTCGCCGGTCGCAATTGCGATCCGGCCCGAGCGGCTCCACCTGGCCGACGGGGACGACGCCGCAATCGCTCCGGGGCAGCAGGTCGACGGTGTCATCGCCGCGATCACCTACCTGGGCAACGCCTCGATCGTCACGGTCTCGATCGAGTGGACAGAGTTGACGGTCCGGATCCCTGCTGGCATCGCTGTTCCCGCACCCGGCTCGCCGGTGTCGCTGCGCTGGGATCCCGACGCACTGATCGTTCTCGGCGACGATCGCCCGGAGGGCGGTGGGATCGCCGATGACTGAGGCCCTCGACCGTTCCGCTGACCGACGTCAGCGCCGGCTCGGGTTCACGCTCGCTGCGCCGTCCTACCTGTTCCTCCTCCTCTTCTTCCTCCTGCCCCTGCTCGTCATCGGGCTGTACTCGTTCTCGACACGTAACCGGTTCGGCGAAGCCGAACTGCGCGACTGGAACCTCGAGGGGTACCGCAGACTCGGCAACGACATCGTGCTCGACATCGTGCTGCGCTCGGTGTGGCTCGCTGCCCTGACGACAGCGATCTGCCTGGTGCTCGCATACCCGTTCGCCTACTTCATGGCGACCCGGAGCACGGTCGTTCGCAACGTGTTGCTCGTGCTCGTGATGATCCCGTTCTGGTCGAACTTCCTCGTGCGCAACTATGCGTGGCGCGTGATTCTCGGCAACGACGGACCGATGTCGAAACTGACCGAGCTGGTGGGGTTGGGTGAGTCACGTCTCTTGTTCACGCCGACCGCGGTCGTGCTCGGGCTCGTCTACGGATTCCTGCCCTTCATGGTGCTGCCGTTGTATGCGTCGATCGAACGCATCGATCATCGACTGCTCGAGGCAAGCCGCGATCTGTATGCGCCAGGAGTCGAGACGTTCCGGCGTGTGGTCTGGCCGCTGTCGATGCCGGGCGTGATCGCCGGTTCGATCCTCGTGTTCGTCCCGAGCCTGGGTGCCTACGTCACGCCCGAGCTGCTCGGCGGGGCGAAGACGACGCTGCTCGGGTCATACGTCGTGACCCAGTTCCTCGAAGCGCGGAACTGGCCGAGTGGCGCGGCCATCTCAGCGGTGGTCACCATCGTGATGTTGATCGCCACGATGATCTATTTCCGTCGCGGGGGCAGGAACCTGTGACCGCTCCACAGGTGGCGCCCCGCGGCGTGTTCCGGTGGGTGTTGTGGGCAGGGGCCGCCGCCGTGCTGCTCTTCTTTTACGCACCGATCATCGTGCTCGTCGTTTTCTCGTTCAGCGACAGCGACACGGTCGGCACGTGGGGCGGATTCACGACGCGCTGGTACTCGGCATTCGCCGAGAACGATGAGGTCCAGGACGCGTTGGGCGTGTCGCTACGGGTTGCATTCGTGTCGACGTTGGTGTCGGTCGTCCTCGGCACGATGTCGGCGCTCGCGCTCGAACGGTTCGAGTTCCGCGGGAAGAAGGTCTTCGACGGGTTGCTCTACTTGCCCATCATCGTCCCCGACGTGACGATGGCGGTCTCCATGCTCTTGTTCTTCTCGAAGGGGCTCCAGGCGCTCGACGACTGGTTCGGCCTCGAGTGGCAGAAGGGCGTGTCGACGGTGATCGTCAGCCACATCGCGTTCAACATCAGCTTCGTATCCGTGGTCGTTCGAGCGCGCTTGTCGGGCATGGACACGACGCTCGAGCAGGCAGCATCCGATCTGTACGCCAGCCGGTGGAAGACATTCCGCCACGTGACGTTCCCCCAGATCGTTCCGGGGATCGCCGGCGGGGCGCTCCTCGCGTTCACGTTGTCGCTCGACGACGTGGTCATCACGCAGTTCGCACTCGGGCCGGGGGCCACCACCCTGCCGGTCTGGGTCTTCGGCGTCGTGCGACGCGGCGTGACCCCGTTGGTCAATGCCGTGTCCGTCGTCATGCTCGCCGCGTCGATGGCCCTCGTGCTGCTGTCGGTGCTGGCTCAGCGACGAAGTGCAGCCAGCTCGAGAAGATCCTCGACCGAACCGGTCGACGTTCACTAGAAATGTCACCATGACTTCCCCTGCGTCACGCTCGTTCTCACTCCGCTCCAGCGTCCGAGTCGGCCTGTGCCTCGGCGTCACCGTTGCGCTGGCAGCGTGCGGCGGTGACGACGACGAGACCGACGCGTCTTCGTGTGAGGTCGGCCAGACCGACGGTGATCTCGCGATCTTCAACTGGTCGGAGTACATCGACCCCGAGCAACTCGACGCGTTCGGCGCAGAGTTCGGCGTGAGCGTGACCGAAGACACCTACGAGAGCAACGAGGCGATGCAGGCGATCGTGTCGCAGGGCAACTCGGGCTTCGACCTGATCGTGCCGTCCGACTACATGGTCAGCATCATGCGCGAGTCGGGCGACTTGCTCGCCCTGAACAAGGACGCCATCCCGAACTTCTCCAACATCGGCGACGACTACACCGGCTTCTACTTCGACCCCGACAACGTGGTCTCGGTGCCGTACCAGGTCGGCACGACGGGGCTCGGCGTCGACACGAGTGTCGTCGGAACCGACTTTCCCCGTTCGTGGGCGCTGGTCTTCGATCCAGCAGTGGCCGATGCGTTCAGTGGCCAGATCACCCTGTTGAACGATCCGCGCGAAACACTGGGAGCGGCACTGCTGTATCTCGGCTACAGCCTGAACACGACGAGCGCTGACGAGTTGGCTGAAGCGACCGAGCTCGTCGCTGCTACTCGCAACCGATTGGCCGCCTTCGACACCGATTCGGCGAACGACCTGCTCGTCGATGGCGAGACGGCGATCGCACACAGCTACTCGGGCGACCTCTTCGGGAACTTCGTCGAGACCGAGGATCCGTCACAGTACGTGTACTTCGTGCCCGAGGAGGGCGGGGTTCGCTGGCTCGACAACATGGCCATTCCCGCCGACGCCGGCAGCCCCTGCACCGCGCACACCTTCATCAACTGGCTCCTCGATGGCGAACAGGGCGCCGCACTGGCCAACTACACGTACTACGAGACCCCGAACACCGCAGCCGTCGATGGTCTCGACGAAGAACTCCAGTCGTTTCTGACCGACCCGACGGTGCTCGCTGGCGGCACCGACAGCCTGTCGACCATCGAAGACACCGGCGACTTCGAGATCAACTACTCCGACGCCTTCATCGAGGCAAAGGGCTGAGCACACGGGTCGCCGTGGCGCGACGAATGGGTGGGGTGATGCATGGGGGTTGAACACGCGGGCCGGCCGTCATCGCCCACCGGCGCGATCTCCCATCTGTTCGTCTACGGCACCCTGCTCCCCGGCGACGTCCGGTTCCCGCTGCTCGAACCGTTCATCGTCGATGGTGGCTGGCCCGACCGCATCGCCGGCGAGCTCTTCGACACCGGCGAGGACTACCCCGCCGCCGTCCTCACCGCAGGGGCCAGCTCGATGATCGTCGGCAACACCTTCGCCCTCCTCGAGACCTCGCTCGTCCGCTCGCTCGAGGTACTCGACGACGTTGAAGGTGTCGTCGACGGCGACTACCGACGCGTGGCGATCACCACCGAGTCCGGCGTACGCGCCTGGGTCTACGAGGGCGGCGGCGGACTCCCGCTCACCCCGATTCCCAGCGGAGACTGGCTCGGCCATCGACCACCCCATCTGGCCCGCCCCCTCCGCCCGACCGACTGACCCGCCGAGCAGCGCACCCCAAGCGTCCGCTGCGCCCCGCCGGCTGCGACCCCGAGGCGGTTGCGAATCGCCTCACGGAGCCCCAGCCACTCGAGCAGCCATTGCGAACCGTCTCACTGCGCCGCAACCACTCGAGCAGCCATTGCGAATCGTCTCACCGGGCAGGTGGTGGGTGGGCAGGTGGTGGGTGGGCAGGTGGTGGGTGGGCACGTCGTGGATGGCTCGCGGCCGGCTGCCACGCTCCCCTGACAGTTCGGTGAGACGATTCGGGATTCGGCCGACCGTGTGGCTCACCTGGTGAGACGATTCGCAACGGAGGCCACGCGGCCGACTGCATCTGCACCGTCCGGTCGACGGTTCCCACCAACACTCCCGCGGGCTGTGACAGGCTTCTGCTTCAGTCTCGCCCATGGGATTGGGACACCGGGGTCATGACCGAGTCGAGATCGAGCTGGAGTGGCGGTCGGGTATGGAGCCGCTCGGGCCGCGCGACGTGCCGGCGAACATCGAGAGGTCGCCGCTCGACCGATGGACCTGCCCAGCGTGTGATCGGGTGGTGGTCCGACCGCGGCGGCCCGGGCGCAAGCGGGTCTACTGCACCAACTCCTGCCGGCAGTACGCATACCGCTGGCGTCGCGATCGCCTGGGAGTCGATCACGATGAGCGGCCGGTCGAGCGCTCGATCACACGAGACCGCTGCCATGCCGTACGGCGCAGCGACGATCCAGTGGGAGCCGATGCCGACGGCGGCGGGCGTCGCGTCACGGCGTGCGGCGTGATGGCTCGGCAGGCCTCCGACGACCCGTCGATCCACGGGCACCTTCGACTGCTTCCCGACCCTCAGCGACCACCGACTCCTGCCCGACCTTCCGGAGGAACCCCGTCTCCCGCTCCACCCCGAACCTGCCGGCGGTGCGTCGAGCTGCGGGCACTCCCCACCTACGACGCCAAGAGCGGATTGGAGGCAGCCGCCGAGTTCCGGGCCGAACACGACGAGCACCGGCGACGGAGCGCTGAACAGCGACGTGAGCGCCGACGTCGAGCGGCCGAGCGCGCCACTGCGGCATGAACCCGAACGCCTCGCTACGTTCTTCGGATGACCGACAGCAGCATCGACTCGACGAACGACTCATCGCCCTCCTCGCCGGTGCGGAAAGGCTTCGGCACCACGGGCATCTGGTTCTTCACCGACGCCATGTCGGCAGCGGAATCCGCCGAGTTCGCTGCGTGGATCGAGGAGCTCGGCTACTCGACGCTCTGGCTACCCGACACCGTCGGACGAGACCCCTTCGCCCACATCGCCTGGCTCATGTCGCAGACGACGACACTGAACTTCGCCACCGGCATCGCCAACATCTTCCACCGCCACCCCGGCCCGATGAAACAGGCTGCGAACACGCTCGCCGAGCAGAGTGGGGGGCGTTTCGCCCTCGGACTCGGTGTGAGCCATGGCCCACTGGTCGCCGGCCTCCGCGGCCTCGACTACTCCAAGCCGCTCTCGAAGATGCGCGAGTACCTCGCTGCGATGGAGGCTCAGCCGTTCCGGGGCCAGATCGCCGACGATGAACGTCCGCCCGTACTCCTCGCGGCACTGGGGCCGAAGATGTTGGAGCTGGCAGCGACCGCTGCCGACGGAGCCCACCCGTACTGGACGACCCCGGACCACACCGCGATGGCTCGCGAGGTCATGGGCACCGATGCACTGCTGTGCGTCGAACAGAAGGTCTGTCTCACGAACGATCGAGACCAGTTTCGCGCCGCCGCAACCTCTGCGCTCGGCGTGTACATCGACCTGCCGAACTATCGCAACAACTGGAAACGGCTCGGCTTCACCGACGACGAGATCGACCAGAAGGACGATCGCTTCCTCGACGCCGTCGTGGCCTGGGGCGATGAGGACGCCATCCGAGCACGAGTGCAGGCCCACGTCGACGCCGGTGCCGACCACGTCTGCATCCAGCCGATCTCACCCGAGGGCTACGGCGTTCTCGACCGCGCAGCATTCGAGGCGCTCGCTCCCGCCCACGCCTGACGGCCCACTTCGCCGCTCGAGATCGAGCCAGACCGTCGATCGGGTCGTCGGTGGCGTCGGGTACCGCACCGCCGAGGCGTAGCCTGGTGGGCTGCTTCGACGACCCGAGGCACCGACGCCCAGGAGCGAAGCATGACAGACCCCAACGGCCCCGCCGACGACGCTGCATCACTCGTCGACGACGCGAATGATGACGACCCGACCACCCCGATCGCGCTCGACGAACCCGACGATGCCGACGACGCCGACGACGAGATCGAGCTGACCGGCTTCGAGGCCCTCGGCCTCTCCCCTGACCTCTGCACCCGACTCGAAGACCTCGGCATCACCGAGCCGACCCCGATCCAGGCCGAGTCGATCCCGCCACTCCTCGACGGCCTCGACGTCCTCGGCAACGCCGCCACCGGCACGGGCAAGACTGCCGCGTTCGCGCTGCCGATGCTCGATCGCATCATCGATGCCGACCGCCGCCGACACGGTCGCGCCCCGTTCGGACTCGTGCTCGTACCGACTCGCGAGCTCGCCAATCAGGTGACCACTGCGATCGAGGAGTTCGCTGGCGGATCGAACGTGGCCGTCGTCGCCGTGTTCGGTGGCGCTCATGTCGGCCCGCAGCTCGACGCCCTCCGATCGGGTGCCGACATCGTCGTCGGCACCCCAGGCCGAGCACTCGACCACATTCGCCGCGGCTCGCTCGACCTCGAACACGTCGCCGTCGTTGCACTCGACGAAGCCGACGAGATGCTCGACATGGGCTTCGCCGACGAACTCGACGCGATCCTCGAAGCGGCCCCCGCCGAGCGCCAGACGGTGCTGTTCTCGGCCACCATGCCGAAGCGCATCTCCTCGATCGCCGACAAGCAACTCGACGACCCGGTCCGGATCGCCATCGAGCGCCCGACGCTCGACGACGGCGAGGTCCCGGCGATCCGTCAGATGGCCTACCTCGCTCCCCGTTCCCATCGCGCCGCAGCACTCGCTCGGGTGCTCGACCTCGAACAGCCCGACGCGGCGATCGTCTTCTGCCGAACTCGACACGACGTCGACGAACTCGCCGACGAACTGAACCGTCGAGGCGAGCGGGCCGAAGCGCTCCACGGCGGCATGGGCCAGGAACAGCGTGACGCGGCGATGGGCCGCTTGAAGTCGCGGGTCGCTCGTCTGCTCATCGCCACCGACGTCGCCGCCAGGGGCATCGACGTCGAACACCTCTCACACGTCGTCAACTTCGACGTCCCCCAGACGGGCGAGGCCTACGTTCACCGCATCGGCCGCGTCGGTCGCGCCGGACGCTCCGGAGTCGCCATCACCCTCGGCGGCCCCAAGGACCACCGAAAGCTGTACCGCCTCGCTCAGCACACCGGCCACGACATCGACATCAAGCCGATCCCCGGACCCGCCGAGGTGATCGAGCGCCGCTACGACCTGACCCGTGATGAGGTCGCGGCGATTCTCGCCGACGCAGCACTCGACATCGCCGATGCGACCGCGACACCCGAGCGAGCCATCGCCGAACGGCTCGCTGCGTCGAACGATCCGCTCGACATCGCCACAGCTGCACTCCGGCTCGCCCACCGAGCCGCTGGCCGCGACCGCATCGAGGAGGAGATCCCCGAGGTGTCGGTCCGCTCCCAGCGCGATCGAGGTGACCGGCGCGACCGTGACGACCGGCGCGAGCGAGGGCCTCGCAAGGACCGCGGACCCCGCAACGAGCGAGGCGATCGGAATGACCGCCGCGACCGTGATCGCAGCGAGGGCGGGCGCCATCAAGTCGAGGCCGGCTTCGTCAGCCTCCAGTTCAACCTCGGACGCCACGCCGGCATGCGACCCGGTGACCTCGTCGGTGCGATCGCCAACGAGGCCGGCCTGCGCGGCAGCGACATCGGCGCGATCACGATCCGTGACAAGTCGTCGTTCGTCGAGGTGCCTCAGAAGCACGCAGGCAAGGTCGTCACCTCACTCGACGGCGCCAAGATCCGCAACAAGCAGGTCCGCGTCCGCCGCGCGAAGTAGCTCGCTACACGTCGTTGATGTCGTACATGGCGCCGAGCGGATCACTGATGATCTCGAGGCGTTCGCCGTCGGGCCCGGCGAAATAGCACGACGTGAGGTGCACGAAGGTCTCGACGCCTGCTGCCTCGAGCTTGGCGACGAGCCGCTCCCAGTTCTCGGGCGGGACCGAGATGGCGAGGTGGTGGTGTCCACCGAGCACCTCCGCGTACTCACCGAGCCCCAGGCCGGGGAAGTCGAAGAAGGCGATCCGGTTGCCGTTGCCGATGTCGAAGAAGAAGTGCGTCGACCCCGGATAGTCACGGTTCTCGAACAGTTCGGTCAACGGGAACTCGAGGAGCCCCTGGTAGAAGTCGATCGTCCGCTCCACGTCGGAGCTGATGAGCGCCTGATGGTGCACACCGCGCGCCGACGACTCGGGTCGCTCAGACGAGGGCTTCAGGTGCTTCTGGCGGAGGGCCTCCCACTCGTCGTCGCGCTCAGGATGGTCGCCGTCGCGGTCGGTGCCGAACGCTGCCTCGTCGATCGTCTTGCCCATGTCTCCAGGCTGCCACGCCCGGCCAGGTGACGGCAGACCCAGCACCGTCCGCATCTGAGCCGCCTCCGACGCTGTGGAACACTGGCGTGATGACCACGCTCGAGACGCCCACGATCACGATCACGCCGCAGTCGCCCACGATCGGCGCCGAGATCTCGGGCGTCGACCTGAGCACTGAGCTGCCCGACGACACGACTGCCACGATCCGCCAGGCGCTGCTCGACTGGAAGGTCCTGTTCTTCCGCGATCAGGACATCACGACCGACCAGCACCTCGCGTTCTCCCGTCGGTTCGGCGAGCTCGAGATCCATCCATTCGCACCCCACAAGGACGGCTATCCCGAGGTCCTCGCCATCACCCACGACGAGTCGTCGCCGGGTCTTGAGAACGGTTGGCACTCCGATGTCACCTGGAGGACCGAGCCGTCGCTCGGCTCGGTGCTGCGCATGATCGAAGGCCCCGAAGTCGGCGGTGACACCCTGTTCGCCGACATGTACGCCGCCTTCGAGGGCCTCCCCGACGACGTGAAGGAGCGGGTCGAGGGGCGCACTGCACGACACGACTTCGTCCGGTTCAAGAAGGGGATGCGCAAGAAGGGCGCGACCGACGCCGAGGTCGCCGAGATGGAGGAGCGTTACCCCAACCCACACCATCCGATCATCCGAACCCATCCCGAGACCGGCCGGAAGGGCATCTACGTCAACTCGGCCTTCGCGATGGAGATCGACGACATGGACCCGGCCGAGTCGGCCGAGCTACTCCAGCTCCTGTTCCGCCAGGCGTCGTACCCCGAATACCAGGTGCGGCTGCGGTGGGAGCCGAACACGATCGCCTTCTGGGATAACCGCTCGGTGCAGCACTACGCCACCTCCGACTACTGGCCACAGATCCGCCGCGTCGAGCGCGTCACGATCATCGGTGACGCGCCCTACTACGACGCAGCGCAGGAGCCCGACGAGCTCCCGGTGCGGCCCTTCAAGGGCCAGCTCGAACTCAACCGGCGCGGCATCGACTGGCGCCGCGGCGCCTAGTAGAGATCGCTGCTCGCCGTCGATGTCGTATCGTTGGCTGCGGCGAGTTCGGCTACCAACCCGGCTTTCAGTGCGAGCAGTTCGGTCGCCACGGTGATCATGCCGAACCCCGCGGCCTTCCGGGCCGGGGTGAGCGCTCCCGACGCATGGATGCCGGCCACCACTCCGGCCCGCTCGCAACCGGCAACGATCGCTGCGAGCGCGTCGTCGAACGTCGCTTCTCCGTCGTTGTTCCGCGGTCGCAGACCGAGCGTCAGCGACAGGTCGGCGGGCCCCACGTAGACCGCGTCGATCCCCGGCACGGCCAGGATGTCGTCGAGTGATTCGAGCGCCTGCGTCGTTTCGATCATCGGAATGCAGGCGACGTGTTGCTCGGCCCATTCGAGGTAGTGCCCGTCGACCCGGGGCGCAGCGAGCCCCGGCCCCCAGCTGCGAGCGCCTCCGTGGGCCACGTAACGACAGGCGCGAACCGCAGCTTCGGCCTCGGCCACCGAGTTGACCATCGGGATGATGATCCCCTGCGCCCCGGCATCGAGCATCTTGCCGATGATCCCCGGCTCGTTCCACGGCACCCGCACGATCGGGCGCGACCCACCGAGCAGGATCGCCTGGATCATCGGCACAGCGTCGGAGTACTCGACCGCACCGTGCTGGGTGTCGATGCAGACGTAGTCGAAGCCGGCGCGCGCCGTTGCTTCGGCGGTGACCGACGACGGCACCGACAGCCAGGCGCCGAGCGTCGTGTCGCCCGCTCGCCAGAGATCGCTGAGTGAAGAAGCGCTCATGTGCCGATCATGCCAGGTCGCTCACGATGGTGGCGGGGCGACCTTCGAGCACGGCCAACGCATTGTCGAACGCGTGGGCGAACAAACGCAGCCGACCGGCAACCGTGCTCGACGCAACGTGGGGGCTGACGATCACGTCATCGCGACCGAGCAGCGGGTTTGACGGATCAGGCGGTTCGGGGTCGGTCACGTCGAGCCCCGCGCCAGCAACATGTCCGCCATCGAGGGCGTCGAGCAGCGCCACCTCATCGATGAGCGGCCCCCGAGCACAGTTGACGATGAATACGCCAGGACGCATCCGGGCGATCGAGTCGGTGCCGATCAGATGGCGAGTGGCTTCCGTCGCCGGCGCATGGAGCGAGATCACGTGCGACTCTTCGATCACCCGGTCGAGCGAACAAACCTCGACGGCATCGCACTCATCGACCATGGGGTCGCACCCGATCACCTTCATGCCGAGCGCCTCCGCTGCAACGGCGACGCGGCGACCGATCCGACCGAGCCCGACGAGCCCGAGTGTCGAGCCGTCGAGTTCGAGTGCTGTCGGCGCCGGGTTCCCCCACCCACCGTCACGAACTCGTCGTTGCATCGCCGGCAGGGTCTTGGTCACCGCGAGCAGCAATGCCATGGCGTGCTCGGCGGTCGAGACCGTCGGGGAGTCGGGAGCGTTGCAGACGATCACGCCAGCGTCACGGGCCGCAGCGACGTCGATGTTGTCGTACCCGATCCCCATCCTGCTGATCACCTGGAGATCGGGGAAGCGGGCAAACCGATCGACATCCCACCGATGCCCGACCCCGATCACCGATGCGGCCACCCCGATCAGTGCATCGTCGCCCGGCCCGACGATGGTTGCTCGGCTTGCGACGTGCTCCGCCTCGGCAGCGGTCAGCCGCTTGTCGACATGGATGACCGGAATCCCCATGTCACGATGATCTCACGCGCGACCGCTGGAGATCCGGCCGGGTGAGGGAGCGTGCCACACACGATGGCTGGCACGTTCGACCCGATCACCGACGTCCTGGAACTCGGCGAGGCGGCGGCTGCGGTAGCCACCGATGTGAAGCCGGTCGAGCACCTGCGGTGCAGATGCCTGCAGCGACGCGACCGCCGCCGCCAGCGACGCGTCGACGGCGTCGTGATGCTCGGCGAGCTCCCAAGCGAGCACGCACACGACGCCAGGCGTCGGTTCGGTGGTGGTGACGATCCGCAACGACTCGGTGAGCTCCCGATCGTGGTCGACGGCCAGCCGCCACGAGTGAACGTCGATCGCGGCCAGATCAGCCTCACCGGTGACCACCGCTGCGATCGAGGCGCGGTGAGCCCCGGTGAACACCACCTCGCCGAACACGACCTCGGTGTCGCGCACGTGATGACCGAGGCTCCAGTAGCCCGACTGCGAATCGGTGCCGTTGGCCGCAACGGTGGCGCCGGAGAACGGACCGAGCGTCGGGTCGCCTCCACGCGAGTCGTCGGCCCGAGCGACGACGACCGAGTAGTAGCTCCCCGCTTCGGAACGAGGGAGGTCGACCGGAGGCTCGTAGTCGAACGTGCCGACCACGTGGGTCTCGCCGAGCCCGTCGCGCACCGGATTGAGCGAACACACCTGCCCGACGATCATCGTCGGGTCCGACCAGATGCCGACGAGGTCGTCGCTCCGGGTCAGTCCCGGCGGTGCAGCGATGCGGCGCTCGCGGAGTTCGGCACCGATCGCTGTCCAGAGGGCGTCGACGTCGTCGGCCACCTCGGGCCAGTCGTACATCGGCAATGCGGCGATCATCGGCGACGAGATCGGAGCGCGATCAGCTGTCGATGTGGGTGAGCAATGCGTCGAGCGCGAGCCGGTAGCTCGTGCGCCCGAATCCGGCGACCACCCCGACACACACCGCGGTGAGCAACGAGGTGTGCCGGAACGACTCCCGAGCGTGGACGTTCGACAGGTGGGTCTCGACGACGGGCAACTCGACGGCCGTGATCGCATCGCGCAATGCGATCGAAGTGTGGGTGTAGGCCCCTGGGTTGAAGACGACGCCACTCGCCTGCTCCCGCGCCTCGTGGAGCGCATCGACGAGTTCGCCTTCGACGTTCGACTGCACGGCGTACAACTGGTGACCGCGGGCTGCAGCCAACTCGGTCAGTTCCGCGACGATGTCGTCGAGCGTGTCGGAGCCGTAGACCTCGGGCTCACGGGTACCCAACAGGTTGAGGTTGGGTCCGTTCAGCAGGAGCACGCGAGCCATGGCAGGACCGTAGCCCGGGTGAGGATCAGAACGCGGTGGCCAGCAGGGCGACGACGCCGGCAGTCGCTGCAGCGCCCCCAGCGATCATGGCCCACATCCGCGCCCGCAGCTTGGCGACCGATTTCGTCGACTCGGTCGACTCGGGGGCGGCGAACACGGAAACCTCGGGCACCACCGGGGCGGCAAGCGGAGCCGCTGGGGCAGCGGGTGCCGACCCGGCTCGGATGATGGCGGAGCGAGCCGCCTCAGAGTTCAGGACGTTGATCGCCGCCTCGGTCGACTCGGAGAGCTCACGTTGCTGAACGGCGAGGTCGGGCAGCTCGGCGAGCCCTGCAGGCGGCGGCATCGAGATGATGCGCATCGAGGCCTGCGGGGCGGGCCAGGGTGAGAGCAGATTGACGGCGATCGGGGGCCCGGCGGGAGCCGCCCACGGATCGAGCACCAGGTCAGCGGCGCGCGGTGCCGCCCACGCCTGCGCGACCGACCGGCTGGTCGGCGCCGCGACGCGAGCCGCTGCCGGAAGCGGAAGTGATGCAGACGTAACCACATACACAGTCTTTCAGCCGGAATCGCGCGGATGGTGGATGCCTCGCGCGGACCGTGGCGCGAGCCAGACGGGCCGAATGCGGCTCCGTCTCCGCGCCTCGACTGCGCTGATGTTTGCCGCGCTCGTTGGCTGAGGGTCGGCCGTCGAAGAACCCGCCGAAGGCGGGTCGCTCACGGTCGAACTCGCCGCGTTCGCCGTCCGCAACGAGGGCGAACTCGATCACCGGCTCGAGGTGCTCTCCGGTTCGAGCAGCTCTCTCGGCCGGACCGAGCGGGTGCCGCCGGGTGCCCAACGTGAGGTCACGGTCACCTTCGATGAACCCCGCGCCTACCGGCTGCTCTGCGCCGTCGACGACCACCTGTCGCGGGGCCAGCAAGCCGGCTTCGAGGTCGGCCCGCCCGCTGCAACCAGCTGAGCTCGCGTGTGATCTGATGCGAGGGTGAGCGACGCAGCACCACCCGACCTGTCACCCGGCCCCGCGAGCGAGCACACCACCGCTCGCAACTCGGCCGCCGTCGTCGATTTCGACGACGCCACCGACTGGGCAGCCGCACAGCACGGCTTGGTGGCGCAGCATCCGACCGGCTTGATCGAACTCAACGGCCGACCGGTGTGGGACACGGCGCGCCACGACTTCATGCGTGGCGACGACAACGCGATCGCGCCCGACACGTGCCATCCGGGTCTGTGGCGCCAGGGTCGACTCAACGCCATACACGGCTTGTTCGAGGTGGCAGACGGCGTGTGGCAGGCCCGGGGCTATGACATCTCGAACATCACGTTCATGGCCGGCGACGAGGGCTGGCTCATCATCGATCCGCTCACCTCGAACGAGACCGCAGCCGCATGTCTCGAACTCGCCAACCAGACGCTCGGCGAGCGGCCGGTCACGGCCGTGATCTACACCCACAGCCACGTCGATCACTTCGGTGGCATGTTGGGCGTCACCACCCGAGAGGCGGTCGACCGCGGCGACGTGCGGGTGATCGCCCCCGAGGGATTCATGCACGAAGTGGTCGGCGAGAACCTGCTCGCCGGGCCGATCATGCTCCGACGCTCGATGTATCAGTTCGGGCCGCTGCTCGAGTCAGGCCCGCGTGGCCAGGTCGACGCGGGGCTCGGCAAGACCGTGCCGCTCGGCCAGTCGTCGCTGGTCGCCCCGACCGAGCTGATCGCCGACACCGGCACCGAGCTCGTGGTCGACGGCATCCGCGTGGTGTTCCAGTCGACGCCGAACGCTGAGGCGCCGGCCGAGATGAACTTCTTCTTCCCCGACTCGGGGCTGCTGTGCATGGCCGAGAACTGCACCCACACGATGCACAACCTGTATCCGATCCGCGGCGCGCTCGCCCGTGACTCGTTGGCGTGGAGCAAGTACATCCACGAGGCGCTGCGGATGTGGGGCGATCACACCGAGACGATGTTCGCCAGCCACCACTGGCCCCGCTTCGGCGGCGACGACGTGCGCGCCTTTCTGTCCCTCCAACGCGACGTGTACCGCTGGATCCACGATCAGACGCTGCGACTGGCGAACCACGGCCACACCCCGACCGAGATCTCGGCGGCGCTCGAATCGCTCCCGAGCTGCTTCGCCAACCAGTCGCACGTGCAGGGCTACTACGGCACGCTGTCGCACAACGCCCGCTCGGTCTACAACCGCTACCTCGGCTGGTACGACGGCAACCCCGCCAACCTCGACCCGATCCCGACCGTGCCTCGAGCCGAGAAGTACGTCGAGCTCATGGGTGGGGCTGACGCCGTGCTCCGCGCCGCCCGGGCCGCACTCGATGCTGGCGAGGAGCGTTGGGCGCTCGAGCTCACCAACCACGTCGTGTTCTCCGACGCCGACAACCGCGAGGCGCGGATGATGGGCGCAGAGGCGATGGAGCAGCTCGGCTACCAGTGCGAGTCGGCCACCTGGCGCAACGCCTACCTCATGGGTGCATTCGAACTCCGCCACGGCTCGCTCCGTCTCGGTCGTGCCGGGCCACCCAACATGGCGTCGGGCATCGACGGCGAGCAGCTCGTCGACCTCGCTGGCGTCCGCCTCGACCCGGCGAAGCTCGAGATCCCGAACGGAGCGAGCACCCTGGCGATCGCATTCGAGGTGATCGACCTCGGGCCACACGGCGAGACCGAGACCCACGTGCTCACCGTCGAGAACGACGCCGTGCACCACGACCCCGGCAGCGCCGACGTCCCGCGCGATGTCACGGTGCGGTGCGATCGCGACTCGATCGTCGGCGTCATCGCCGCCCCCGAGCAGCTCGAGGTCGCCGAGTCCGGGGGCCGGATCACGGTGACCGATGGCGATCGCGCTGCCCTCGTGGCGCTCCTCCACGCCCTCGACGGGTTCGAGATGGCGGCCCTGGTCGAGCCATAGCGGCTTCCCGCGTCAACGCGGCATCGTGTCGACCAGCGAGCGGTTCAGCCGCTCGATGTCACGGTCGACGATCGATGCATGTGCGCTGGCCACACGCCGGTGTGCTCGCTCCGCCCATCGGTCGGCGACTCGATAGCCGTTCTCGACCGAGGGGCCGACGAGGGCAGCAACGAGCAAGGTCCCGAGCCCGGCAGGTCCGCCGAGCGCAACGCCGATGATCACCCACGTCATCTCGAAGCCGAACCGGACGACCGACTCGGTGCGGCCGGTGCGATCGGAACCGGCTCCCGCGAGCAACTCGCCCGAACCCGCGCCGAGGCCTGACACGATGAGCATCCCGGCGCCCAAGCCGATACCAGCGATCGCGACGAGTTGCAGCGGGATCGTGACCATCAGCGTGTCGGGGGCGTCGAAGCGCTCGAGGGTGTGGACCGCAGCACCCAGCACAGGGCCGATGATGAACGGCGAGAGCACGGTCCCGACACCGGGGCGGCGACCGAGCAGCGTGGCGAGCAGGATCAGCGAGCCGACGGTCACCCACACCGCGACGGCGAGAGGCAGACCGGTGCGCCCACTGACAGCACCGATGAACACGTCGAGCGGCCCGGGGCCGAGCTGCGTCCAAAACGTGATCGACACCGAGAGCGCGATCAGTGCCGACCCAGCGACGAGATAGCCGAACCGGACGCTCGTGGTGAGCACCCGACGAGCAACCCCGCGCGACAGCACCTCGGCAACAGCGCCGGCGCGCGACCAGGCGCGCCCAACGAGGCGGTCGAACAGCGAACGGAAGGCGGAGTCGAAACGGCTCACCCTTCGAGGATCGGCACCATCGCCGCTCACTGCACCGTGTCATTCGGCACGCAAACCGGCGGCGTGCCTGACCCCACCTGCAACTACGGGGTGGCCCGTCTGATCATCGTGACGCCGTCACCGATCGGGAGCACCACCTGGCGGACGCGATCGTCGGCAGCGACCATCGCGTTGAACGCACGCAGGGCGACCGTGTCGTCGCTCTGGTCTCGGTCGTCGACCACCTGCCCCGACCAGAGCGTGTTGTCGACGAGGATCACCCCCGACGGAGCGAGTCGGCGGAGCACCTCGTCGTAGTAGTCGACGTAGCCACCCTTGTCGGCGTCGATGAACGCGAAGTCGATCGACGGCGTGTCCGGGAGCGCGCGGAGCGTCTCGATGGCCGTGGCGATGCGGAGGTCGATCCGATGGGCAACACCGGCGCGTTCCCAGTGCTGCCGCCCGATCGAGGTCCACTCCTCACTGATGTCGCAGCAGATGATGCGGGCGTCGCCACCGGGATCGACACGCTCGAGGGCGGTTGCCATCGAGAGCGCCGAGTAGCCGGTGAAGGTGCCGACCTCGACGATGAGCGATGGGTTCGTCAGCTCGACCATGGCCGCCATGAACTCACCCTGGTCGGGTGAGATCTGCATGCCACCAGCTGCCATCGCCTGCGTGGTGTCGATGAGCGACTGGGCGACCGCGCCAGGACTCGAGGTGTGTGAGACGACGTAGTTGTTGAGGGCTTGGTCGAGTCCGATGGTGCGTGGCGACATGAGCCCATGCTCGCGCGCCGCTGTGAACCCGATCGACGCCCTCTGACACACTCGCGCGCATGACCGAACTGTGGGCCCACACCGCCACCGAGTTGGCTGCGATGATCGCTGCGGGCGACGTGTCGAGCCGAGAGGTGGTCGACGCCCACCTCGACCGGATCGACGCGGTCAACCCGCGCCTCAACGCCATCGTCCGTCGACTCGACGAGTCGGCGCGCGTCGCGGCGCTGGCCGCCGACGCCGCGGTCGCTGCGGGCGATGCACTCGGCCCGCTCCACGGCGTACCGGTCACCGTGAAGGAGAACATCGACCTCGTCGGCTCACCCACCACCCAGGGTGTGGTCGCCATGGCCGAGGCCCTGCCGCCGCTCGACGCACCGGTGACCGAGCGGATGAAGGCGGCGGGTGCGATCCCGATCGGACGCACCAACCTGCCCGACTTCGGGCTCCGGGTGCACACCGACTCGTCGCTGCACGGGCTCACCCGCAACCCGCACCACCACGACCGCACCACCGGCGGGTCGAGCGGCGGCGAAGCCGCGGCGATCGCGTCGGGCATGAGTCCGCTCGGCCTCGGCAACGACATCGGCGGCTCGCTGCGCAACCCGGCGCACTGCTGCGGGATCGCCTCGATCAAGCCGTCGGTCGGCGTCGTGCCGAACGCCTCGTCGCTCCCTCCCGAAGACCCGACCCTCGCCTTCCAGCAGATGGCGGTGCAAGGCCCGATGGCTCGTGGCGTCGCCAACGTGCGCGCTGCCTTCGAGGTCCTGGCTGGCCCCCATCGGCGCGACCCGGTCTCGTTGCCGGTGCAGCTCGACGGCTTGGCCGACGGCGAGCGCGTTCGGGTCGCCGTGCTGGCCGAGCCGCCTGGCGGCGAGACACACCCCGAGATCGCTGCCGCTGTCAGGTCGGCTGCCGACGTGCTCGCCAACGCCGGTCACGACGTGGTCGAGATCGCGCCCCCGGGCTACGAGGAGACGATCGACTGGTGGGCGGCACTGCTCGTGCAGGACACCAGCGTGATGCGTCCACTGCTCGACGGCGTGATGGGCGACGACGCCAAACAGGTGCTCGGCTCGCTCATCGACAACACCCCCGAGATCACGCTCGACATGAGCGTGATGCTGCAAGGCGGTCGCCACCAGGCGATGCGCACCTGGATCGAGTTCTTCGGTGAGCACCAGATCATCCTCTCCCCCACCTGGGCGCTCCCCGCGTTCGAGCACGGCGACGATCTCGACTCCGATCCGAACGCCACCGAGTCGCTCATCCGGAACACTCTCCGCCCGGTGATCCCGCCGAACTTCCTCGGCCTCCCCGCCGCCGTCGTGCCCCACGGCACCGCCGACGGTCTCCCCGTCGGCATCCAGGTGATCGGCGAACGCTTCAGCGACCTCCGCTGCCTCGACGTCGCCGCCCAACTCGAAGCCGCCACGGGAACACCAGCCCCCATCGACCCCGTTTGGAGCTAGCCGACGGAGCGCGTCAGAGTCGGCGCGTGTTGGCGGTGACGACGAGGTAGACACCGCACACCACGAGCACGCCGCCGACCGCTTCGACGATGCCGAGGCTCTCGCCGCGGAGCAGCCAGCTGAAGAACACACCGAACAGCGGGATGAGGTACGCGGTCGAGGCCGCCACCGTCGGCGTCGCTCGCCGGACCACCGTCGCCATGAGCGAGAAGGTCACGGCGTTGGCCGGAATCGCCGCATAGAGGAGCGGCAGGTAGAGGCCCCAGCCCCACTCGGTGTCGGCGGTGCCCTCGACGATGAGTGCGAACGGCACGAGCATCATCGCCGACATGATCAGCTGCACGCCGACGAGCATGATCGGCGACACACGGCTGAAGTCGCGCCACTTCATGTAGACGGTGCCGAACGACCAGGCCATGGCCGAGAACACGAGCGACACGATGCCGACGACGCCGGCGTCGCCAGCGATCGTCGGTGACGCGAGCACCGCGGTGCCGCCGAAGCCGACGATGAGGCCGATCGCTCCGAGCCGGCTGACCCGCGCCGACAGCAGGATGAACGACAGCACGGCGGTGAACAGCGGCATGGTCGAGCTGATCAGCGACGACACCCCCGCGGGCGTCCGGCCGATGCCGTAGACCAGCAGTGCGCTCGACACCGTCGTGATCGAGAAGCCGACGACGAAGATGTTCGCGAGGTCGCGCCGATCGGTCGGCAGCCGCTCGCCGCGCAGGGACGCCAGCACGATGAGGAACGTGCCACCGATGACCGTGCGCATGGCTGCCATGAGGAAGGGGGTCGTGTACTCGAGGCCTTCCTTGATGACGCTGAAGTTGGCACCGATGAGCATCGCCACCAGCACGACGATCGCCAGCAGGTAGCGATTCGCATTCGGTTGAGGCGCGTCGGTGTGGTCAGATTGCTCCGTGACCTCGGCCGACTCCGCTTCCATCGATTCGCATCCTTCCAGGTCGAGTACTCGCCCGCTCCAACTCGGGGTCCACGTCGGCCAGCAGAACGCCACGATGTCGGAGCTGATCGCCCTGTGGCGACGGCTCGACGAGGCCGTCGATTGGATCTCGGTGTGGGACCACCTCTACGAGGCCCCACCCGCCGGCGGGCAGACCCCCCACTACGAGGCGGTTGCCACGCTGAGCGCCCTCGCAGCGAACACGTCGAGCTCGCGGATCGGGTGTCTCATGTTCTGCGTGCCGTACCGGAACCCGGCGCTGCTGGCGAAGGCCTGCGTGGCGATCGACCACATCAGCGAAGGCCGGTTCGAGCCCGGGTTCGGAGCCGGGTGGCATGCCCCCGAGTTCCGCGCCCACGGCTATGAGTTCCACGACGCACCGACACGCTTCGACCAGCTCGACGACGGCTTTGCGATCATCGCCGGCATGCTCGGCGCCGACGAGCGGACCAGCCACGACGGCGAGCACTTCCACGTCACCGACGTCACCTGCGTACCCGGCCCCTACGACGGCCCCGGCACGATGCCGATCTGGACCGGCGGCCGCGGCGCCAGACGCACGCCCGCCAACGCGGCGCGCTGGTGCGACGGCTGGAACGTCCCCTATGTCGGCCCCGACGAGTACCGGCGCCTGAACCGCCAACTCGACGCGGCGTGCGAAGCGATCGGCCGCGACCCAGCGACGCTGGAACGAACGATCAACCTCGCCTTCCACGTCGGCGCAACGCCACCAGCAGCGTCAGCAGAGCTCCAGAAGATCAGTGACCAGTGGGGCCCCGACGCCGAACGGGTCACGCGGGGAGCCCTGACCGGCACACCGCAGCAGGCAGTCGACCAGCTAGCTGCGTTCCACGACGCTGGCGCTGACGGCGTCAACATCGCGCTTCGGCTGCCGGTCGACAACGAGGCGCTCGAGGCCTACCTCACCGAAGTCGTACCCGTGGCCCGACGCGAGATCGGCTGACGCTCAGCTCGCGGCGCGCAACTCGTGGTTGAGTTCGTCGGTGGTCGCAGCGCGGTGGCCCGTCGAGATCCGCTCGTGGAGTTCGACGATGCGACGGCTCGCCGAACGCTCACACCACGCGGGCACGATCGCGTGCACGGCGGCAGCACCGGCCGCGACAGCGAGGGTGCGGGCGAATCCGGCCGCGACCTTGAAGTGCTCGGCGTAGGTCTCCTCGACCGACGCCGGGTGCTCGGTGAACCGCCGGGTGACGCTGTTGAACGCAGTGCGAGCGAGGAGTTCCGGGCGATCCATGACCACTACGGTAGAGATCTCGACGGGTCAATGCGTTGCGTCCTGCGCGCTGATTCGACCGAATTGCGACACGATCTTGCATGTTCGGGTTGATTTGAGCGACAATCTTCGATTGTGGACCTCATTGATCGGGAAATCGTGCGTCATCTCCAACGCGATGCCGACATCTCGGCCCGCGAGCTCGGTGAGTTGGTCGGACTCTCGGCCACACCGTGCTGGCGGCGCGTCAAGGCACTCGAGGAGGCGGGCGTCATCGACCGCCGGGTGGCGATCGTCGACCCCGGCAGCATCGGCCTCGACGTCACCGCCCTCGTCGCGATCCGCACCAACGACCACAGCTCCGACTGGATCAAGCGGTTCCGAGCAGCGGTCGACGACTTCCCCGAGATCGTCGAGGCCTACCGGACGAGCGGCGAGATGGACTACCTGTTGTCGGTTCGGGTCACGACGATCGCCGCCTTTGACGCGTTCTACCAACGCCTCGTCGACGCAGTCCCGCTCTACGACGTCCGCTCGACGTTCGTGATGGAGCAGCTCAAGCACACGACCGAGCTCCCGCTCGACCATCTCGACGGTCTCGATTGAGTCAGACTGAGCCGATGCGGGCGACGGCGCTCGATCAGTCAGAGGTGGGCTGTCGCCTCACCGTCGACGACAACATCATCGACTTCACGTGGCGCTGGCTGCGCGACCACGCCCGCGACGGCGAGTCGTTCCTGGCATCGGCCCAGCAACGGATGATCACTCCGACAGCGGTCGCAGACGCCGGAGTGGGCGCCGCAGATCTGACCGACGACGGCGACTCGCTACGGGTCACATGGCCCAACGGCACGGTGTCGACCTGGACCATCGAGTGGCTGGCGAGCGTTGCGACCGGCGCAGCAGCAGCGACCTCGGTCGACGACCTGCTCGGAGTCCCCGAGCCCTGGCGTGGCGACCAACTCGACGCCCGCCTCGCCCGCATCACGGCCGACGAACTCGACACCGACGAGGGGTTGAGCGCAGCACTCCGCAGCCTCCGCCGTGATGGCGTGATCGTGGTGTCCGAGCTCGCCACCGATCACGACGCCACTCGTACAGCGATCGAACGGTTCGGCTACGTGCGGATGACGATCTTCGGCGACCTGTGGGAGTTCCGCTCCGACGGCGGGTTCGACGACACCGCGTCGACACCGCTCGAGATCACGCCGCATACCGACGGCACCTACAGCGCCGACGCTCCCGGCCTGCTTGCGCTGCACTGCCACCGCTACGAGGCGATCGGCGGCGAGAACGTGTTCGTGTGCGGCCACGCACTCGCCGAACGCCTGACGTCGGAATCACCCCGACATCACGACCTGCTCCGCACCATCGACATTCCAGGCCAGTACATCGGCGACGGCGCGCACCTGATGGCGCACCGACCGGCACTCCGGTACCTGGGCGACCGGTTGGCGCAGGTGTCGTACAACCATCACGACCGGGCACCGTTCCGGCTGCCCGAGCCCACGATGACCGAGCTGCTCGATGCACTCGCTCACCTCGATGCCATCGCCAACGATGCGGCGATGCAGTTCGAGCTGGCGCTGCGCCCTGGCGACATGGTCGTGTTCGACAACTGGCGAGTGCTGCACGGACGGCGGGCGTTCGAGGGCGAACGCGTCATCGCCGGCGGCTATGTCAACCGCGAAGATGTTGACTCGACCGCCCGACGCCTCGCCGCCCCCTGACCAGCCCCGTTCTCGTGCACGAGTGCGCATCTGACGCACACTTCAGCACACGAGAACGGTAGGGGGTCAGCCGTCCATGTCCTCCATCTCCATGGCGTCCATGCCCTGCATGCCCTCGATCGACGACTCATCGAAGGCGGGGCCGGCGGCGATGGCGGCCTCGATGTCGGCGCCCTCGTCGGCGACGAAGTCGACACAGGCCGCCTTGTTGTCGATGAACTCGGCGGGGTGGATCACCAGCGCCACGGCGTCAGCAGTAGCGACCGCATCATTCTCGGCGGTCATGTAACCGTTACCGTCGGCGTCGCTGGTGAAGGCGAGGTGGATCTCATTCGGCGGGACCTCGACGGGCCCGTCGATGAACTGGTAGTGGTCGCCGCCGTTGTCGGAGCACGGCGCCTCATGGACGTGACTGATGAAGTCGATGTCGGCCGGCAGGCCCGTCACCTCGAGGGTCACGGTGGTTCCACCAGCGTGGCGAGCGATCACCGCTGTGCCAGCGACGTCGTCGTAGCCGGCGGGCCGAGTGTCGAGGAGCACGAACTCGCCGCGGGCGAGGGCCGCACCGTCGATCTCGTCGGCCGGCGTGGCGTTCACGTCGCCCATGTTCATGTCCATGCCCGAGTGATCCATGCCGTCCATGGCGTCGTCCATCTCGTCCATGGAGTGATCCATGCCGTCCATCTCGTCCATGGAGTCGTCCATCTCGTCCATGGCCTCGTCGGCGCTGTCGCCGTCGGAACCGCAGGCGGCGAGGGTGAGCGCGCCGACGGTGAAGAGCGCACCCAGGCGGGCGCGTCGGGGGGTGTGCGTCATGAAGGTCATGACCATCCTTTCGTGGTTGATGTGTCTGAAGCGGAGCGCGTCAGACCATCGGTGGGCCACGAAGCCGGAACCGACCCGGTGCCCACACCGACCGACGAGGTGCGGCGGGTGCGGCGACGACGGCGAGCACAGCAGGTGCTCGACGCGGCGACGACGCACCGAAGACCCGCACGAGCACATCCGCACCCGCGACGAGCAGCCGGATGGCGAGCCAGGCGATGGCCGGCTGCAGTGCCAGCCCGAGCACGACGGGTGCACTCACGAGCGAGCCGAGATCGCCAGCGACGACGCGCTCGCCGACCTCGAGTGCGAGGTAGGCACCGACCTGCAGCAGTGCCAGCCGATGCCACGCGGGTGGCGTGCCACCACCGGCGCGCAGCACGCGGATCGCTGCCGACCAACCGGCGATGCACAGCGCAATCAACGCGATCGGGCCGAGCACGGCGAAATGGGCGTGCGAGACCAGGCTGGCATCAGAGCCCAGCAGCGGGCCGACGGGATAGCCGAGTTCGTGTGCAGCGATGGTGCCGGCACCTGCGAGGGCGGCCAGGCCGGCGGGGTCGGCACCCCGTCGTTCGCTCGCTGCTTTCATATCACCCACGGTATCGACCGAACGCTGCACTCTCAGGTCGAGCGCGGTGGTTCGGGGCACACCCGATAGCTGGTCTGCACCATGCCGTTGCTGAGCACCCGGCTGCCGACCGTGTCGAGCCAGACCGACTCCGACAGCTCGCCGAACAGCGAGATCCCACCGCCCAGCACGACCGGGATCGTGGTGATCGTCAGCCCGTCGATCAGCCCCTCGCCGAGGAAGCTCGTGATGAGCTTGCCGCCGTCGATGTAGAGGCCGCTCCACCCCCGCTCTTCCAGCGCAGCCACGAGCGCAGACGGCTCGAGGGACGACAACTCGACACGGCCAGCCAGGTGATCGGGAACGGAGTCGAGCGTCGACGACACCACCACGACCGGCACCTCATACGGCCACTCGCCGAACGTGAGCACCTGCTCGAACGTGCCCCGTCCCATCACGAGCGCATCGACGCCTGACATGAACTCGCCCCATCCCGCGTCGTCGGGTGACCCGTCGGCCAACACCGGCGGAGGCGGCACATCGAGCCAACCGACCCCGTCGTCGGCCTCGGCGATGTAGCCGTCGACACTCGCAGCGATGAACACCTGGCAGCTCATCAGCTGACCGTAGACGCGACGACGGGGACGCTCCGGCAGCAGATGCCATCGGAACGCCCCCGTCGTTCAGGAGCTCACGTCAGCGGTGGCGAAGTCAGTCGAAGCGACCGGCTTCCATCACCTTGTTCCACGCAGCGACGAAGTCGTCGTAGAACCTCTGCGTCGAGTCGGACTGGGCGTAGACCTCGGCGAGGTTCCGCAGCTCCGAGTTCGAACCGAAGATGAGGTCGGCGCGGGTGGCCGTGTAGGTGACCTCACCGGTCGCCCGGTTCGTGCCCTCGAAGGTGTCGTCGGTGTCGGAGGTCGACGACCACACCGTGTCCATGCTGAGCAGGTTGGTGAAGAAGTCGTTGGTGAGCACACCGGGACGATCGGTGAACACGCCATGCGACGAACCGTCGACGTTGGTGCCGAGCACGCGCATGCCGCCGGTGAGGACGGTCATCTCGGGAGCGGTGAGGCCGAGCAGGAACGCCCGCTCAACGAACAGGTGCTCCGAGCGACTCTCGTCGCCCTTTCCGAGGTAGTTGCGGAAGCCGTCGAACCTCGGCTCGAGGTGACCGACCGACTCGACATCGGTCTGTTCCTGCGAGGCATCGGTACGGCCCGGGCGGAACGGCACCGTGATGGTGACGCCTGCGTCGGCCGCAGCCTTCTCGATGGCAGCGCAGCCGCCGAGCACGATCATGTCGGCGATCGAGACCGGCTTGCCGAACGACTCGGCCACGCCCTCGAGGGTGCCGATCGTGCGGGCCACGCCAGCCTGCACGTTGACGTCCCACGCATTCTGCGGAGCGAGGCGGATGCGGGCGCCGTTGGCGCCACCGCGGTGATCGGTCTTGCGGTAGGTCGACGCCGAGGCCCACGCAGCACCGACGAGCTCGGACACGGTGGCGCCCGACTCGAGGATCGCTGCCTTGAGCGCCGCGATGTCATCGTCGCCGATCAGTTCGTGATCGACGGCCGGGACCGGGTCCATCCAGATGAGCTCTTCCTCCGGGACGAACGGGCCGAGGAAGCGCTCCTTCGGTCCCATGTCACGGTGGATCAGCTTGAACCAGGCACGGGCATAGGCGTCGGTGAATGCCTCGAAGTCGTTCGCCCAGGCCTCGGTGATCTCGCGGTAGACGGGGTCTTCTTTGAGGGCGAGGTCGGAGGTGAGCATGCGCGGTGCACGCTTCTGCGACGGATCGTGTGCCTCGGGGACCATGTCCTCGGGGTCGGGATCGATCGCTTCCCACTGCTTCGCGCCAGCCGGGCTCTCGACGAGCTGCCACTCGTACTTGTAGAGGTTGCGGAGGTACTTGTTGGTCCACTTGGTCGGCTCGTCGGTCCAGGTGACCTCGAGGCCCGAGGTGAGCGCGTCGGCGCCCATGCCGGTGCCGTGGCCGTTGGTCCAGCCGAAGCCCTGCTCGGTGATGTCGGCACCCTCGGGCTCTCGACCCTGCTTGTCGTCGGGGTGTGCACCGTGGGTCTTGCCGAAGGTGTGGCCGCCTGCGATCAGTGCAGCGGTCTCGACGTCGTTCATCGCCATGCGACCGAAGGTCTCACGGATGTCTCGAGCCGAGGCCATCGGGTCGGGGTTGCCGTTGGGCCCTTCGGGGTTGACGTAGATGAGGCCCATCTGCACAGCGCCGAGCGGACGCTCGAGGTCACGGTCGCCGCTGTAACGCTCGTCGGCGAGCCACTCGCTCTCGGGGCCCCAGTAAGTGCCTTCTTCGGGCGTCCAGGTGTCGGCGCGGCCGAAAGCGAAGCCGAAGCTCGGCCAGCCCATGTGCTCCATCGCCCGGTTGCCGGCGAGGACGAACAGGTCGGCCCACGAGACCTGGTTGCCGTACTTCTGCTTGACCGGCCACAGGAGGCGGCGGGCCTTGTCGAGGTTGCCGTTGTCGGGCCAGCTGTTGAGCGGAGCGAAGCGGATCTGACCCTCGCCAGCACCACCGCGGCCGTCTTCGACGCGATAGGTGCCTGCGGCGTGCCAGCTGAGGCGCACCATGAAGGGGCCGTAGTGACCGAAGTCGGCGGGCCACCACTCCTTCGAGTCGGTGAACACCGCATCGAGGTCGGCATAGAGGGCTTCGACGTCGAGCCCCTTGAGGGCCTCGGCGTAGTCGAAGTCGGCCCCGAGCGGGTTGGCGTCGGGGTGGTTCTGACGGAGCACGTTCAGCGGGATGTTCTCCGGCCACCAGCGATCGCGCACGGGCATGCCAGCGGCAGCGATGCGATCGTGCATCACCGGGCACCCGCCGGCGTCGTTCGAGGTGTCTTGATCGGTCATGTGAGAGGCTCCTGTTCGCCTGACGCGAGGGGGGTTGACGGACTGAGAGAGCCCTCGCGGACTCTTACTCTGCCCACGTCAGCGCCCGCTCGTCCAACACAACGCGCAAATCTCTGTGATGAGCTGAACTTATCGACAACACACGAAGTCCAGTTCCTGAGGTCTCAGCAAGTCGCGCCGATTTCGTAGGGTCGCGGTCATGTCCGCGCTCCGATTCGACCGACTCGACGGCGCTGTCGCCGTCCTCTCCAACACCGACGCTCCCCTCAACCGGATGTCGCTCGATTACGTGGCCGAACTGAGCGACGCGATCGATGCGATCGCCGCCGACGACTCGATCCGCGCGTTCGTCATCACCGCCAACGGGCTCGAGAACTTCTCGGTTGGCATGAACCTCAAACAGCTCCCCGAGGGGCTGGCCGCCGCGGGCGGCGTCGACGATTTCTTCGACATCCGCCTCGATCTGATCCGTCGGATCGAATCGATGGGCAAGCCCTCGGTCGCCACGCTGTTCGGACACTGCCTCGGCGGTGGCATCGAACTCCCGCTCGGCTGCACCTTCCGCCTCGCCGCCGACTCGGGCGCCTCGATCGGCCTCCCCGAGATGCACCTCGGCTCCACGCCGGCCTGGGGTGGCTCGGCCCGCCTCGCCAAGCTGGTCGGACGCCAGCACGCGCTGTCGATGATCCTCCGAGCGCGCACCCTGACCGGGCCCGAAGCGCTCAACATCGGACTCGTCGACGAAGTCTGGCCGGTCGCCGAGTTGAAGGACCGAGCGATCGCCCTCGCCCGCGAGCTCGCGAGCCAGCCTCGACTCGCCGTGCGTGGGGTGCTGCGAGCCCTCGCCGATCCGGGATCAGCGACGCTCGACGAACTCCTCGCCGCCGAGCGCCAGGCGGTGCACGACACGATGGGCACCACCGACGCCCGCGAGGGCATGCTCGCCTTCCTGGAGAAGCGCGAGCCCGTGTTCAACCAGCAGCCGGAGACTCCATAGTCGAGTCGATTGCTCGACGCTCGGCCAGGTCCTGGAGACCACATCATGAGCTTCCGCCTCGCCAACCTCGCTGGCACCGCCGCCCTCGTCGACGACCAGGGTGGCCTCCACCCGCTCGACCTCGACCCGATGACGGCGATCGCCGATGTCGCCACGCTGCACGATCGCTCGTCCCAGCTCGACCCGTCGAATGCCACGGCACGGCTCGACCACGACGCCCTCGGCCCGCCGGTTCCGGCGCCCCGATCGGTGTTCGCGATCGGTCTCAACTACGCCGACCACATCGCCGAGTCGAACCTCGAGGCCCCGGCCGTGCCGCTCGTGTTCACGAAGTTCCCCGGCTGCATCGTCGGGCCGAACGCTGACGTCGTCCTCGAGTCGGGCACTGTCGACTACGAAGCCGAACTCGTCGTGGTGATCGGCAGCGACGCCCGCAACGTGACAGCCGCCGACGCATGGGGTGTCGTCGCGGGTGTCACCGCCGGGCAGGACATCTCCGACCGCGCACTCCAGTTCGCTGCGGCGCCACCCCACTTCGATCTGGGCAAGTCACGCGACACGTACGGCCCGATCGGGCCCGTGGTGGTGTCGCCCGACCTGCTCCCCGATCGCGACGCGCTCGGCATCACCTGCGACATCAACGACGATCGCCGTCAAGACGGCACGTCGAGCGACCTGATCTTCGACGTGGCGGCGATCATCGAGTACATCTCGTCGATCCTGACGCTCCGCTCCGGCGACATCGTGTTCACCGGTACCCCCGCCGGCGTCGGCATGGCGACCGGGGCGTTCCTCCAACCGGGCGACGTCATCACGACGACGATCGAGGGGATCGGCACGCTCACGAACGTGTGCCGTTGAACTGACCCGCCGTCGGGTCGCGGAACACCTCGGCTTCGTCGGGCGCCAGCTGCGTGTTGCCGAGGATCATGTCGGCTGCTCGCTCGGCGATCATCATCACCGGCGCGTAGATGTTGCCGTTGGTGATCACGGGCATCACCGACGCATCGACCACCCGCAGGCCCTCGACGCCGTGTACCCGCATCGAGGCGGGGTCGACCACCGCCATGTCGTCGACACCCATCTTGGTGGTGCACGACGGGTGCAGCGCCGTTTCGGCGTCGCGAGCGACCCAGTCGAGGATCTCCTCGTCGGTCTCGACGTCAGACCCCGGCGATAGCTCTCCGTCGTTGAACGGTGCGAACGCCGGCTGGTTGAGCACGTGCCGAGCGGTGCGGACGGCCTCGACCCACTCGCGTCGGTCGTTCTCGGTCGACAGGTAGTTGAACCGGATCGCCGGCTTCTCGGTCGGGTCGGCCGAACGGATCTTCAACGACCCGCGCACATCGGAGTACATCGGCCCGATGTGCACCTGGTAGCCGTGGCCACCCGCTGGCGTGGAACCGTCGTAGCGGATCGCGATCGGCAGGAAGTGGAACATGAGGTTCGGGTACTCGACGTCGTCGTTGCTCCGCACGAACGCACCGGCCTCGAAGTGGTTCGTCGCCGCAGGTCCACGACGCGCCAGCCACTGCAGCCCGATGATCGGCATGCGCCACTTGGCAAGGTGCGGCTGCATCGACACCGGCTGCTTACAGGCGTACTGGATGTACACCTCGAGGTGATCCTGCATGTTCTCACCGACACCGGGCAGGTCGACGACGGGATCGACCCCGACGCTGCGCAGGTGGTCAGCGGGGCCGACGCCCGACAGCTGCAGGAGCTGGGGCGAGTTGAACGCGCCTCCGCAACTGATGACCTCACCGGCCTCGACCGTTCGGGTTCGACGCCGCAGACCGTGGCGGAACTCGACCCCGGTGACGCGGTTGCCGTCGAGCACGAGGCGATTGGCGTGGGCCAGCGTGACGAGGTCGAGGTTGGGTCGGTCGAGCACCGGATGAAGGTAGGCGCGTGCGGCCGACAGCCGGCGACCGCGCACGACGTTCTTGTCGAAGACGGCGAAGCCCTCTTGGCGGAAGCCGTTGACGTCGGTGGTGCGGGCGAACCCGGCCTCCTCTCCCGCTGCGAGCCACGCATCGAACAGCGGATTCTGAGCCGGGCCGGTCTCGAGGCGGAGCGGACCGTCGTCGCCGCGCCACTCATCACCGCCGACGAGGCGGTCTTCCATCCGCTTGAAGTACGGCAGGCAGTGGGCATAGCTCCAGGCCTCCATGCCCGGCTCGGTCGCCCACTTGTCGAAGTCCATCGGGTTGCCCCGCTGGAAGATCATCCCGTTGATGCTCGACGAGCCACCCAGCACCTTGCCCCGAGCGTGGTACACCTGCCGGCCGCCCATGTGCGGCTCGGGCTCGGTCTCGTACTTCCAGTCGTAAAAGCGGCTTCCGATCGGATAGGTGAGGGCCGCCGGCATGTGGATGAACACATCCCACCGCCAGTCCATCCGGCCCGCTTCGAGCACGAGCACCGACGTCGACGGATCGACACTCAGGCGGTTCGCGAGGGCACAACCCGCCGAGCCGCCCCCGATGATGACGAAGTCGTAGCGATCTCGCACGCCACCAGTCAACCGTGCTCAGCCGGCCATCGTGAGGCCACCCGACACACTCAACACCTGCCCGGTGACGAACGCTGCGTCGTCAGATGCGAAGTAGAGGATCGCACCTGCGAGGTCGTCGGGTTCGCCGAGGCGCCCCATCGGGATTGCTCGACGGAATGCCTCGCGCAGCTTCTCGGGATTGGCGGCGCCATCGGTGACCGACGCGAGCAGCGCGGTGTCGGTCGGACCCGGACACACCACATTGAAGGTGATGCCGTGGCGAGAGTGTTCGCGGGCGAGCGTCTTCGAAAGCGCGACCAGCCCGGCCTTGCAGGCGGCGTAGACCGCCTCGCCCGACGAGCCGACGCGTGCTGCGTCGGACGACACCGTGACGATGCGTCCACCTTCACCGCGCTCGACCATCGAGGAGAGCACGGTGTGGGTCATGTTGAGGGCGCCGACGAGGTTGATGTCGATGAGCTTCGACCAGTCGTCGGGTCCGGTGTCGAGAAACGGGACGAAGAGGTCCCATCCCGCGTTGTTCACGAGCACGTCGATCGGACCGAGCTGCTCGACGACCGACGCCAGCGCCGACTCGACCGCATCGAGGTCGGTGATGTCGCACACTGCGGCCATGGCGTCGGCACCGCCACCGCCACCGCGGAGATCGCTCGCGACGGCCTCGGCGGCGCCGGCGTCTCGATCGAGCACGCCGACGCGAGCACCTTCACGAGCGAATGCGCCACAGACTGCGGTTCCGATGCCGCCGCCACCTCCGGTGACGACGACCGTTCGACCCCCGAATCGTGACATCCGGCCTTGCTACCAGGCCGGTGCCACGAGACTTCAGGCGGGGGTGAGCGCCGACCAGGCGGAGTAGCCGCCGAGGATGTCGGACACGTCGGTGAACCCGGCCTGGCGGAGCACACTGGCCCCGACCGAGGAGCGGTAGCCACCCGCACAGAACACGATGGTCGGAGCGTTCGGGTCGAGTTCGTCGAGGCGCTTGGGAAGCTGACCGACCGGGATCGACGCAGCCCCGTCGATGGTGCCGGTCGCGACCTCGCCGGGGTTGCGGATGTCGACGAGCTGCAGCCCGTCGACGCCACCCTTGCGAGACTCGAACTCGGCAGCGGTCATGCGCGACGCACGCTGGACGCGGTCGGGGTTGGCAGCCATGACGGCGAGCGGATCGGTGAGGAAGCCGACCACATGGTCGAACCCGATCCGGCCGAGTCGGTTCTTGGCCTCGAGTTCGAATCCATCGTCGACGACGAGGACGATGTCGACGTCGCTCGGCACGACCGACCCGGCGAACTCGGCATAGCGGCCGGCGAGCCCCACGTTGATCGAGCCCGTCAGGTGGCCGAGCGCAAAGTCTTGAGCGTCACGAGCATCGATGATCATCGCTCCGTCAGCGACCTTCGCATCGACGGCTGCGAGGTCGAGCGCTGCGGGCATCTCGTTCTCATCGAGGAGCTCACGACCCTGCCGATTGAGCACGGCGTTGTAGAGGAAGTACTCAGGTGCGGGTGGCTGCCCCTCGGTGACGAGGTCGACGAAGGTCTCGCGGTCCGGAGCGAGGAGCGCATCGTTGGTCCGACGCTGCTCCCCCATCGTCGACCACGTGTCGGTCGACAGGTTCTTTCCGCACGCCGAGCCGGCACCGTGGGCCGGATACACCTTGGTGTCGTCGGGCAGCGGGAGCAGCTTCGTGTGCAGGCTGTCGTAGAGCTGGTGTGCCAGCTCGTCACGGGTGAAGCCGATCGAGGCAAGCAGATCGGGGCGGCCGACGTCGCCGATGAAGAGCGTGTCGCCGGTGAGCACGCCGTACGGCACCTCGTCGCCGGCACATTCGTAGAGAACGATGCTCATCGACTCGGGCGTGTGGCCAGGCGTGTGGAGAAACACCAGCTCGACCTCGCCGAGCGACACCCGCTCACCGTCGGCCATCTTGCGTGACTCGAACTCGGTCTTGGCCACCGACGAGTACGCGATCTCGGCGCCGGTCGCAGCGGCGAGCTCGAGGTGGCCCGACAAGAAGTCGGCGTGGAAGTGGGTCTCGATCACCAGCTCGATCATGAGATCGGCGGCTTTGGCGTCGTCGACGTACTCATCGATGTCTCGACGAGGGTCGACCACGACGGCGCGGCCGGTCGACTCGTCGCCGATGAGGTACGAGGCCTGCGACAGGCAGTCGAGGTAGTACTGGGTGAAGATCATCGTTCCGAACCGCTCGAACTCGAATTGTACGGACATTCTACTCAGCCGGAGACGGACCTGGTGAATTATTCACGCGTTGCGTTCGCTGGAGCACTCAGAGCGTTCACTCGCCGCACGTCGCCGGAAGGCACCGTCAAGAACGTGTGAGCATGCTTTCAGGGCGCAGACGAACTGCCGACATCGATGGATATGGACTGGTCGAGGCGGAAGCGACCCATCCGGCGCACGACCGGTGCGTTGGCGATCATGGGGCTTTGTGCATCACTCGGCGCATTCGCGCCCTCGGGTGGCGCGGCTGCGGTCGACGGCCCGATCCCTGACGATGGGCTTCCTCCCGTCGTCATCGACGCTCCCCCAGTGGTGTCGGAGCGAACCGAGCGCCTCGAGGGGGGCGTATCGGGCATGGTGTCGGGCTCGATCGACACCTTCCCGCAGATCGATGCCCAGGTGCTCGCGTTCGCCGAGCACGACGGGAAGATCTATGTCGGCGGCAAGTTCACTCGCGTCGAAGTCCGCGCCGGCGGCCGCATCGATCAGCCCTACCTCGCTGCCTTCGATCGCGGGACGGGAACGTGGATCGAGTCGTTCCGCCCCGAACTCGATGGCGCGGTGTGGGACCTCAAGATGCTGCCAGACGGTCGGCTCGCCGTCGGCGGCCAGTTCAC